>Ga0190272_10000517_pt1 | contig 20135 bp, 15 predicted proteins | sample Popmic504T_FD_133746 | JGI IMG/M metagenome (GOLD analysis project Ga0190272, IMG submission 133746) | Populus adjacent soil microbial communities from riparian zone of Shoshone River, Wyoming, USA - 504 T | ecosystem: Environmental > Terrestrial > Soil > Riparian zone | place: USA: Wyoming... | reverse complement strand
GTCTCCCAACAAACACATCAGGAGATTGACGATGAACGTTGTCGCACGTTGTGTCGCCGTGCTCATTTGCCTCGGGCAGCTTTCGCTTCAAGCCGCCCTCCGCTGGCCCGACGCGCCGGTCCATGAGGTCGCGGAACCGGTGCTTCGACTCGGCTCGCCGAAGGAAGTCAGCGTCATCGTCGAGCTCGCGGCGCCGCCGCTGCTGGAGGGCCGCAAGCGCGGCGACGTCCGCACGGCCTCGGAAACGCTGGAGTCGCTCTTCGGCCAGCTCTCCGCGGACATCGACCGGATCGAGCGCCGGACGAGCAGTAGCGCCACCGCAAATGCGACCGGGAGCTCACTCCGCTTTCAGTACAGGATGGCCTTCGCCGGGGCCAGCGTCCGCGTGTCCCGCGATGCGCTCCCGGCTGTCCGTGCCTTGCCGTACGTGAAGGCGGTCCACGCCGATACCACCATGGAAGCGTATCTCGACTCCAGCGTGCCGCACATCGGCGTTCCGCAGGTGTGGGAACAGTACGGTCTCAAAGGGCGAGGGATCGTCATCGCCATCATCGACACGGGCGTCGACTACACCCACTGGGCCCTCGGCCAGGGGTTCGGGCCGGGCCGGAGGGTGGTGGGCGGCTATGACTTCGTCAACAACGACGCCGATCCCATGGACGACCATGGACACGGCACGCACGTCGCCGGTATCGCGGCCGGCAACCCGCCTCTGAAAGGCGTCGCGCCGGAAGCGACGTTGCTCGCCTACAAGGTGCTGAACAGCGAGGGGACCGGGCAGGTCTCGGCGATCCTCGCGGCGATCGACCGGACCATGGATCCGGACGGGAACGGCGATCCTTCCGATCGCGCCGACGTCGTCAACATGAGCCTCGGCGGACCGCTCTCGCGAAACGACGCCGTCGTCGCCGCGGTGGAGCGGTCGGTCGCGGCCGGCACGGTTTTCTGCCTGGCCGCCGGAAACAGCTTTGGCCATGGCACGATCGGCAGCCCCGGAGCTGCGCCGTCGGCGATCACCGTCGGCGCGACGAAGCTGGATGACGAGCCGACCGATTTCACCTCGCGCGGCCCCATCGGAGGCTCGTGGCTCGTGAAGCCGGAAATCGCGGCGCCGGGTCTGGAGATCGCGTCCGCGTTTCCCGGCGGAGTGACGAGAGTGGCCAGCGGCACGTCCATGGCTGCACCGCACGTCAGCGGCGTGGCCGCTCTCGTGCTCGAGCAGCATCCCGACTGGACGCCGGAGGACGTGAAGGCGGCCATCGTCTCCACGGCCAAGCCGGCCCTGGACCGAAGCACGGGGACGCCGCTGCCCTCCATCACCAGCGCCGGTGCCGGACGCATCGACGCGCTGCGCGCCGTGGAGACGACGATCCTCCCGTCGCCGTCGACGATCACGTTCGGCCATCTCCCGAAGCGCGGTCAGGCCTACTCGACGTCGCGGACAGTGCGTTTCGCCAACCGCGGAGGCGCGAGTGAGAAGCTGACCGTGAGACCGCCGCCACTTCCCGGCGGCATCACGCTCACCGCCACGCCGGCCAGCGTCACCGTGGAAGCCGGGGCGACGGTCGAAATCGGGTTCAGGCTCGACCTGACGGCCGACGCCCTCCCTCCGAACGAAGGCAACGTCGTCGTCGCGGGAATCCTCGAAGTTGCAGGCGCCACATCGGTCCTGCGCCTGCCCTGGCAGATCATGAATGGGGACGCCGTCTCGGCCACCTACGCCGGGACCGACGACTTCCAGGTGTATGTATCCGAGGGAATGAGCCCCGCGGCGATGTGGTGGGAGGGACCGCGCACGTTCGGAGCATTCGTGCTGAAGACGCGGGATGCGGACCTTCTCGTGCTCTCCTCGGGGCAGGAGGAGGAAGCGGCGGGCCGCCTGATCATCCGGGAACGGGTGCGGGTCGAAGGGCCTACGGCCGTCACGATCACGCCCGACGAGGCGGTGCACAGGATCACCGTCGCGGGAGTGAGCGAGACCGGAGTGCCGCTCGCGACCCTCGGAGACGGACGGAAGGCCTGGCACTACATCAAACTCCCGTCTCTCGGATTCGTGACGGTCGAATATCCGGAGCGGCTGCGTTCCCTGCTCGTCTCGCCTCTCGACCGGACGGAGATGCGTACTTACGAAAACGCCTTCACAGGCTCGTCGCGCTACTTCGGTGCCTATCGAAATCTGAGGGGTCTGAAACAGAGCGAGACCCTCTCCATCGTGCCGGCCGACTGGGGCAGCCAGAGGGTTCGGCTCCGCTGCAACACGGATTGCACCGTCCTCGCCGCGAGCGGTGGAGGAAGTCCGCTCTTCTGGGACTACGAGGCCATGCCGGCGGCGGAAGACGAGTGGACCATTCACGTCACGCCGCAGGTCTTGCCGGAAATCGATTTCCGCGTGCACTTCATAGTCAGGGAGAAGGATTTCGTCCTCGGCGACCGCTCCATCAACCCATGGACCTACATGTCGCCGTCGATCCGCAACACGAACGGCCGCGTCGCCGCGTCGACGTTCAACCGGGCCACGGAAGGCGACTATCTGCCGCCCGACCGCTACACGCCGATGGAGTTCGGCGACGGTCCGGTCGTGTTGCGGATGACCATGGGCAGCCGCCGGGTCGACCTCCGGCCCCATGGGCCCCTGGGGGAGTCGCTGGGCTCCAATGCATTGAAGATTCAGGCCAAGCTGACGAAGGCGGACGGCAGCAACATGTCGATGGTTCGCGATCTCTTTGCCGGGACGTTCGAGTTTCAGCCGCCTCCCGACACGTACCGTTTCACCGCCACCGACACCTATACCGTGAACGGGAAACCGGGGAAGCTCACCCAGGTCTCGCTTTACGATACCCGCCTGTACGACGCGCCCCCGGGACTGTCGATGCTGCGCATCGAAACGGAGCGCGGAAGCAACGGCTCTCTCGTCGCCCAGCACTCGCGGCCGCGGCTCGTGTTCGCCGCGCGAACGTCGCTGTTCGTTCCTCCCAACAACTTCTACATCAGCCACACGCCGGTCATCGCTTCCGCGACGAAGGCGTGGTGGCGCCCCCATGGCACCTCCGAGTGGCAACCGCTGGCGGTGACCATGACGGGCGACGACAGCAGGCTGGGCGCCGGGGAGCAGCCGGGTCCCCCGGGAACGCTGTTCGCCGCTCCGCTCGATGCAGCGACCGCCGGGACCGGCGAGATCGACCTGAAGATCCTCGTCGGAAACGAGTACGGCGCCACCACGGAGACGGTGTACGAGCCGGCGCTCATCGTCGTCCCGACAGACATTCGCCGGCGCGCGGCGCGGAAGTGAACGAGCCCGGCGGATGAACGCAGGTGAGCGGCGGCGCAACGCGCCGCCGCTCGCCGGTTCTGCTTAACGCTTGTGCTTCGCCTCGATCTTCGCCAGCCCCGCATCGAGCGTGGCGCGGTCGAGCCAGCGGCCGCGCACCATCACGCCCGAGATCTTGGCCACGTTGCCGATGTCGGCCAGCGGACTAGCGTCGAGCAGCACGAGATCGGCGCGCTGGCCCGGCGCGATCGTCCCGAACGCGTCCTGCTTCGCGAAATACGAGCCGACGTTCACCGTGCCGCTCTTCAGGATCTCGAAATTCGACATCCCCGCGTCGCGCATGCGCAGCAGCTCGCGGTGCAGCGAGAACCCGGGCACACTGAACTGCTGCGGCGCGTCGGTGCCCATCAGGATGCGCACGCCGCCCTCGTGCAGCGCGCGGAGGATGCGCGTGCGGTTGTCGATGACGTTCTTCGCCGCCTCGCGCGGCATCTGCGACAGGCGCGCCGTGTACGCGGCCGACCACTGATTGACCGCGTTCGCGGAGACGTACTTTAATTCCGGATACGCCTTCAGCGTCTCCAGAGGGATCGTGTTGAAGAGCACTTCCCACAGCGCCGACGTCGGCACGATCCAGACGCCCGCGTCCTTCGACTTCTTCACGATCGCGGCGAGCTTCTTCGCGCCGACGGGGCCCTGATCGGCCTCCAGCAACTCGGCGTAGCCGTCGATGTGGTCGAACGTCTCCTGCCCCATCTCGATGGCGTGCTCGAGCCCGACCGCCTCCGGCACGTGGCCGCCGAAACGGATGCCGACCTCTTTCGCCGTCTTCGCCATGGCGTCGTACTCCTCGCGCGTCAGGCCGGGATGCACCTTCAGCAGGTCCCACCCCTCCTTCTTCTGCGCGCGCACCCTGGCCACGGCTTCCTCCGGCGAGTTGACGCTCTGCCCGTTGAACGACGGCCCGGCCAGATAGAGGTTCGGCGCCACGATCTCGCCGCGCTTCGACTTCTCGCGCAGCTCGAGCTGCCCCTCGTGGCCGAGCATGCCGCGCACGGTGGTGATGCCGCTGGCGACGTAGAGGAACAACGTGTCTTCGGTGGCCCCATTCGGCGCATTCGCCGGCGGCACGTGCCCGTGCATCTCCGCCAGCCCCGGCATCAGGTACTTGCCCGTGCCGTCGACGACCTTCGTCCCGTCCGGCATCTTGGCCAGCCGCGTCGAGACCGACTCGATCTTCCCGTCCCGGACGATGACGTTCTGTTTCTCCATCACCTTCGGCGAGGTCATCGAAACGACGTTCACGTTGCGAATGACGATCGTCTCGGCCAGTGCGGGAATGGCAAGCAGGAGCGACAGGATCAGTGCGCGCATGCGCGCAGAGTAGCGGCTCGCAGCGCCCAGCGCCGCAACGGATCGTCAAACAACGTTCAGGTAAAAGGTAAAGGGAAAAAGGTAAAAGTCGCTCCGCGTCGCGCACACTCGTGCCACGACGCGAAGCGGCCAACACTGTCATCCCGAGCGTGAGTCGAGGGACCTGGGCGGGGGGCGGCACGATGCACATGCCTGCCGCCCCCACCCACCCAGGTCCCTCGACTCACGCTCGGGATGACAGCCGGGGGCGCCTGCTCGCGTCGTTGCCAGAGTGTGCACGACGCGAAGCGACTTTTACCCTTTTCCTTTTACCTTTCACCTTAAACAGGAACCGTAAACCCATGCTTCATCGCAACCGCCATCACCTTCCCCATGTCCTCGCACGAGCCCGCGGTTTCGGCATCGAGCTCGGTGAAGAAGTCGCTGGCGCCGTGGGGGCTGGTGATGACGACGAACTTGGCCGACTTCGAGGTGATGCGGTACGCGTGCGTGACGCCCGCCGGGATCTGGTAGAAGCAGCCGGCCGAGGCCATGGAGTGGGCGCCGTCGACGAAGACGTCCGCTTCTCCCTCGATGACGACGTATGCCTCGGCCCACGGATGCGCGTGCGGCGGCGGGCCGCTCCCCTCCAGCGCTTCCAGCTCGAAGATCTCGTAGCCGCCGCCGGTCTGGGCGGTCGAAGCGAGCACGCGGACGACGTCTCCGACCACGCGCAGGCGCGCGCCCTCGGCCGGACTGGTGATGATCGATTGCTGCATCGGTGATTCCTCCTCCCGTCCTTACGCGGCTCGGATGCGATCGGATTCGTTACAATCGCCGCATGTCCACAATCGATCTGCCGGCCGACGTGCCTGCCGCACGCCGCGATTTCGTCGAGCTCGATGCCGACGTCTCGCACAGCCCGCTCTGGAACAAGGACCTCGCCCCGACGCCGCTCTCCCGCCGCACCTGGTCGACCTACAACATCGCCGCGCTCTGGATCGGCATGGCCGTCGTCATCACCACCTACACCCTCGCCTCGGGGCTGATGCAGCAGGGCATGACGTGGGCGCAGGCGCTGACCACCATCCTCCTCGGCAACTCCATCGTGCTCATTCCGATGGTGCTCAACGCCCACGCGGGAACCAAGTACGGCGTCTCGTTCCCCGTGCTGGCGCGGGCCAGCTTCGGCGTCAAAGGGGCGAACATCCCGGCCATGCTGCGGGCCATCGTCGCCTGCGGCTGGTTCGGCATCCAGACGTGGATCGGCGGCCTAGCCATCGACGCGCTGATGACCGCCGCGTGGCCGGCCTGGACGGGCCTCGCGTACGGAAAAGCGATCGCCTTCCTCGTCTTCTGGCTGATCCAGGTCGTGATCATCCTCAAGGGCACGGAAGGGATCAAGGTCCTGGAGAGCTGGTCGGCGCCGCTGCTCCTCCTCGGCGGCGCGGCACTGCTGGTCTGGGCCATCAACCGCGGCGGCGGCCTCGGCAACATCCTGGCGCAATCGACCAAGCTCCAGAAAGGCAGCACGCCGTTCTGGGATCTCTTCCCCGCGGCCCTCACGGCCAACGTCGGCTACTGGGCCACGCTCTCGCTGAACATCCCCGACTTTACCCGCTACGCGAAAAGCCAGCGCTCGCAGGCCACCGGCCAGGCCCTCGGGCTGCCGACCACCATGACCGCCTTCGCGTTCATCGGCGTGGCCGTGACCGCGGCGACGATCGTCATCTTCGGCGAGGCCATCTGGGACCCGATCCAGCTCATCGCCCGCATCGGCAGCCCGGCCGTGATCATCTTCGGCGCACTGGTCGTCCTCGCGGCGCAGCTCACGACCAACATGGCCGCGAACGTCGTCTCACCGGCCAACGACTTTTCCAATCTCAACCCGCGCAAGATCTCCTACGTCACCGGCGGCCTGATCACCGCGGTGATCGGCATCGCGATGATGCCGTGGAAGCTCTACTCCGACGCGGCCGCGTACATCTTCACCTGGCTGATCGGCTACTCGAGCCTCATGGGCGCGCTGGGCGGCATCCTCATCGCCGACTACTGGATCGTGCGGAGGCAGAAGCTGAACCTGCGAGACCTCTTCGAGGTGAACGGCGAGTACACGTACACGAACGGCACGAACTGGCGCGCCGTGACGGCGCTGGTGCTGTCGATCCTGCCGGTCGTGCCTGGCTTCATCCGCGCGGCGCTGACGCCGGGCGGACAGGTTGCCGATCCGAATTTTCTCGATACCCTGTATACCTACGCGTGGTTCGTGACGTTCGCACTCAGCTTCGTCCTCTATCTGCTGTTCATGAAACGCCATCGCGCAAGCGATCGAAAGGCCTGAACCCATGGCTGACCTGTCGACGACCTTCACCGGTCTGAAGTTCGAGAACCCCTACCTCCTCGCCTCCGCGCCTCCGACCGAGTCCGACGCCAACATCATCCGCGCCTTCGAGGCCGGCTGGGGCGGCGTCGTCACGAAGACGATCGGGCTGCACCCGGTCATGAACGTGAAGGGGCCGAAGACCAAGTTCCTCCGCGCCCAGAACTCCGGCACGGGCCTCTCCATGAACCGCCGCGGTAACGAGACGACGCTCATGGCCTCGTGGAACTGGGAGCTGATCTCCGACAAGCCGCTGGACTGGTGGATCGGCAAGCTGGCCCGCATCAAGAAGCAGTTCCCGACGCGCATGCTGGTGGCCTCGATCATGGCCGGCTCCGGCAACGACAAGGAGCTGCACGCCTGGCAGACGCTGGCCAAGGCCGTCATCGCCGAAGGCTGCGACGCGCTGGAGCTGAACTTCTCCTGCCCGCACATGGACCGCATCGACATGGGCTCCAACGTCGGCAAGGACAAGGTGCTCTGCTCGGTCGTGACGCAGGCCGTGAAGGAGGTCTCGACCGTCCCGGTCTGGGTGAAGCTCACCCCCGCCACGTCGAACATCGTCACCGAGGCCACGGCCACGTTCCTCGGCGGCGCGGACGCGATCTGCTCGTCGAACACCTGGCCCTCGCTGCCGCTGATCGACCCGCAGACACTCGACTTCGAGATGAGCGTGGAAGGCTACTGCTCCTCCGGCGGCCTCGGCGGCCCGGCCATCCTCCCGCTGTCGATGGCCAAGATGGCCCAGATGACCGCCGCCTTCCCGGACAAGGAGTTCTCCGGCATCGGCGGCGTCTCCACCTTCGAGCATGCCCTCAACTACTTCCTCCTCGGCTGCGGCACGGTCCAGGTCTGCACCGCCGCCATGCTCGACCACGCCATCGGCCCCAACGTGATCAAGACGCTCATGACCGGCATGAACGACTTCATGGACCAGCGCGGCTTCCAATCCCTCGAAGACTTCCGCGGCCTCCGCCGCGACCGCGTCGTCTCCCACTCCCAGATCAAACGCCCGGACACAGTCGACTACCACGGCGGCTACGAGGAGGAGCACGAGGGGTACGCAAAGCCCGCGGTGACGGCGTAACGCGCTAGGCCACGGGACGACGAGGGGCCTCCGGCGGGCCGGTGGCCTAGCGCGCCACGCACTCGATCTCGAGGAGCAAGTCGTTGCGGCAGATGTCGGCTTCGAGGTAGAGGTTGACGGGGAACACCTCTGCCAGCCGTGCGGCGATGCGCGCGTAGTCGGAGGCGTGGCGCACGTAGGTTTTGGCGGCGATGACGTGGTCCAGGGTGCGGCCGGTCTGGGCGAGGACGACCTGGATGTTGCGGAGGGTCTCTTCGAGCTGGGCTTCGACGTCGCCGGCGTGGACGGTGGCGTGGCCGACGACGCTGGAGGTGCCGGAGACGAAGACGGTGTCGCGCCAGACGGTGGCGCGGGAGAAGGAGGGGCTCTTCGGGCCGTACTGGGGCGGGTAATCGTAGGCGGCCACCTGGCGCGGGTTCTCGACCTGGACGCCGGCGTCGCGCGACGCCAGAAAGTACGTGATCAGGCCGCGGCCGGGCATCCCCACCGCGCTGGCGGACGGGAGGTCGACGTCGTGGTGGTAGCCGGCGGCGATGAAGGCGTCGTGGCGGCCGGCGCAGAAGAGCTGGTAGCGCTCGCGCTCCTCGACCTCGTTGATGCTGCCGACGAAGTTCCACATGCGCACAAAGTACGGATAGCCGGCGGCGCGGACCTGGTCGATGAGCCGCGCGTAGTGCTCGCGACTGAGCGACTCGAGCGGCTGGGTCTCCTCGGCCACCACTCCGCCGAACAGCAACTCCTCGGTCTGCCACACTTCGACGAGCGGCTCCTCGCCGAGCTGGCGTACCGGCACTTCCAAGGCCCCCGGCACGCTCTCGCCGAAGGCGATGACGTGTCCGGCGCCCGCGGCGGAGTGCGGCGCGTAGAACAGCTCGGCGGACCTGAAGGGGGAGGCTGACGTGGACGATGACATCGACGAGTACGCCGTCATTCTGACACTTTCCCGACCGGCATGTCGTTGCGGCACCACTCCCCCCAGCTCCCGACGTACAGCGACGCGCCGCGCAGTCCGGCGCGGTCGAGGGCGAGGAGGGTGTGGCAGGCGGTGACGCCGGAGCCGCAGTGGACGACGAGACGCTCGGGCGGGACGCCGTCGAGGAGCTGCTCGTACATGGCCCGGAGCTCGGAGGGGGACTTGTCGAGATTCTCGGTGTACGGAAGGTTGATCGCGCCGGGGATGTGGCCGGCGACGGGATCGATCGGCTCGGTGTCGCCGCGGTAGCGGGGCGTGGCGCGGACGTCGAGGACGCGCCACGCGGGATCGTGGCGGAGTTGATCGACCTCGGACATGGAGACGGTGGGAAGTTGCCAATCGTCCGAGGGGAGCGCCGCCTTCCAGGCGGCCGGTCCGCTGGCTTCCAGCCGGCCCGTTTCCCCCTCCCGCCGGCTCGAAGCCGGCGGACCGGCCGGCTGGAAGCCGGCGCTCCGATCGGCGTTGTAATCGGCGCTCCGATCGAGCACCTCCACCTTCTCGTGACCGATGGCGCGGAGCATCCACCACACCCGGGCCGCGGCGTTGGCGCCGCGCTGGTCGTCGTAGACCACAACGCGCGTCGACGGAGTGATGCCCCACTCCGCCACCTGCTCCAGCCACCGGGAAAGCGGCGGCAGCGGATGGCGTCCGCCGCTGGCGGGGTCGGCGCCTTCGTCGCGGGCGCTGCTCAGCTGCGTTTCTAGATCGGCGTGGAGGGCGCCGGGAAGATGGCCGGCGGCATAGGCGTCGGCCGTGCGCGCGTCGAGAATCACGAGATCCATCTGCGAAGGATAGAATCGTTCGCATGAGAACAGTGATTCGGAATGGCCGCATCGTCACGGCGGTCGACGACTACAACGCCGACATCCTCATCGAAGACGGGACCGTGGCCATGATCGCCAAAACGATCGAGGCCGACGCCGATCGCATCATCGACGCGAAGGGACGACTGGTCATTCCGGGCGGCATCGACCCGCACACGCACATGGAGCTGCCGTTCGGCGGCACCTCCGCGTCCGACGACTTCGACACTGGCACCGTGGCCGCGGCGCACGGCGGCACGACGACCATCGTCGACTTCGCCGTGCAGTCGAAGGGGCAGTCGCTGCGCGAGGCGGTCGACGTCTGGCACGGCAAGGCCGACGGCAAGGCCTCCATCGACTACGGCTTCCACCTCATCTGCACCGACCTCCCCGACCAGCGCCTCGGCGAGATGAAAGGGATGATCGACGAGGGCGTGTCGAGCTTCAAACTGTTTATGGCCTATCCCGGCGTCTTCCTCGTCGACGACGGCACGATCTACAAGGCCATGCAGACCGCCGGCGAGTACGGTGGCCTGATCTGCATGCACGCGGAGAACGGCGTCGTCATCGACGTCATCGTCAAGCAGGCCCTGGCCGCGGGGCACACGGCGCCGAAGTACCACGCGCTGACGCGGCCGACCAAGGCCGAGGCCGAGGGCGTGCATCGGGCCATCGCGCTGGCGGACATGGCCAAAACGCCGGTGTACATCGTCCATCTCAGTTGCAGCGACGCGCTGGACGAAGTGACGCGCGCGCGCGACATGGGCATCCCGGCGTTCGCCGAGACGTGCCCGCAGTACCTCTTCCTCGACTACAGCGTGTACGAGAGCCCCGGCTTCGAGGGCGCCAAGTGGGTCATGACGCCGCCCATTCGCGAGAAGTGGAACCAGGAGAAGCTGTGGCGCGGACTGCAGTACAACGACCTGCAGGTCATCGCCACCGACCACTGCCCGTTCTGCATGAAGGAGCAGAAGGAGCTCGGCCTGGATGACTTCACGAAGATCCCGAACGGCGGCCCCGGCGTCGAGCACCGCATGAGCCTCATCTACAACGGCGGCGTGGTGGGCGGCCGGATCAACGTGAACCGCTTCGTCGAGATCACGTCGACGTCGGCGGCGAAGATCTTCGGCCTCTTCCCCCGCAAGGGGACGATCGCCGTCGGCAGCGACGCCGACATCGTGATCTTCGACCCGGACGAGGAGATGACGATCAGCGCCAAAACGCACCACATGAATGTCGACTACTCCGCGTACGAGGGGATGAAGGTGCGCGGCGTGACGAAGACGGTGCTCTCGCGCGGCGAGGTGGTCATCGACGAAGGAAAGTACGTCGGGCGGAAGGGGCACGGCTCGTTTCTGAAGCGCGGGCTGGCGTTCTCTCCGCGGTAAGTGCCGGTCAGTTCATCCAGTCAGTTTATCCCGAGCAACGCGAGGGATCTCCGGTGCCACCGGCAGCGGCAGCGGCTCGTTCAGCGTGGGTGCACCGGAGATCCCTCGCTTCGCTCGGGATAAACTGAAGCAGCCCATCCGGCATCGCCGCGATCACTCCCTCGGAGGTCACGACGATCACCGGGATGCCGAGGCGCCGTGCTTCGGCGCGATCGCGTGAGGACGGGTGCGGCTCGCCCCGAGGGTGCGTGTGGACGATGGCGATGGCGCGTTGCGGGATGGCGCCGCGGTAGCTGGCGTGGCGGATTCCGGAGACCTCCCACGGCTGTGTGGTGAGCGTGCCGCCGGGCTCCTGGATGAGGAACGCGGCGCGCTCGTGCGGCAGGCGGCCGTAGCCCGATTCGGCGAGCAGCTGGTCGTACCAGAAGTGCGCCTGCGGGGTGTCCAGCGGCGTACCGAGCACCAGGAGGAAGAGCAGCGCGAGCATGTCCGCAGGCTCGCCTCCGAGGCGACGCCGAGACCTGCGGGAATCCTCGGGAAGTTATGGGAAACTGAGTCGTGCCCTTCCGGTTCGGCGCGTTCACCTTCGATGCAGCGGCACGGGAGCTGCGGCGCGACGGCGCCGCGGTGGCGCTCTCGCCGAAGGCCTTCCGCCTGCTCGAGGTGCTGATCGAGGCCCGTCCGAATCCGGTCACGCGCGACGCGCTGTACGCGGCCCTCTGGCCCGACGTCGTCGTCGAGCCCGGCAACCTGCACGGACTGGTGGCCGAGGTGCGCGGGGCGACGGAGGCGGACGTCATCCGCACCGTGCATCGCGTCGGCTACGCCTTCGCCGCGGCCGGCATCGCCGAGGATGCGGCCCGCTTCTCGATCCTCCTCGGCGGCGACGAGATCCCGCTGCGCGGCGGCGAGAACGTCATCGGGCGCGATCCGCACGACGCGATCGTCATCCGCGCGCCGGAAGTGTCGCGGCATCACGCGCGGCTGGTCGTGTCGGGCACGCGAGTCACCCTCGAAGACCTCGGCAGCAAGAACGGGACGTATATCGGCACGCGCCGCGTCGACGGGGTGGCCGAGGTGCGGGCCGGGGACGAGATCCTGGTCGGGACGATCCGCATGCGCCTGATCGCGGTGGACGCACTGGCGACGACGGCGACGGCCTAGAAACAGTGGTCAGCTCCACACTGAATCGGGGCTGGAGCGGCTGGGTTGGCCTCCCCCGAGGGGATCGATGCCCTCGCCGAGGGGATCGATGCCCTTCCCGAGGGGATCAATGCCCTCGCCGAGGGGATCAATGCCCTTCCCGAGGGGACCGTTGCCCTCGCCGAGGGGACCGTTGCCCTCGCGGAGGGGATCGATGCCCTCGCGGAGGGGATCAATGCCCTCGCGGAGGGCATCGTTGCCCTCGCCGAGGGGATCAATGCCCTCGCGGAGGGGATCGATGCCCTCGGCGAGGGGATCGCGACCTGTTACAACAGGGCCCGTTCCCCCTCGCCGGTTTCCTTTATTGGGCGAAATTACGTCTACTTACCGGAAGTCGCGGATCAGGACCGCGTCGCGTTGCGACTCGCCGCGGGCGACGGCGAGGCGTTTGCCGTCGCGGGCGAGGTCGAACGAGAAGATGTCGCCCGAGTCGAAGAACGTCCGCTGCCGCGGCGTGCCGCCGGCGGCGTCTTGCTGCCAGATGTTGGCGTTGCCGCCGATGAGGTCGACGTAGAAGAACGAGCGTCCGTCGGGGTGCCACTGCAGCAGGGGCGGACCGACGTCGCGCGGCACGTCGAAGAAGCGCGGCGCGCCGCCGGCCAGCGGCACGATGGCCGTGCGCCAGAGCGGCACGTTCGGCTCGCGCGAGCGGAGGCGGCAGAGCAGCCACTTCCCGTCCGGCGACACCACGGCCCGGCTGGTCGGCACGGTCGTGACCTGCACCGGCGGCGACGAGCCGTCGACCGGCACGCGCCAGGCGTACTGCGACGCGTCAGTGCTGAGGTACACCAGCGAACGGCCGTCCGGGAGGAACGAGGGGAAGCCGGCGCGCGGGCCGCGCGTGATCTGCCGCGGATTGGCGCCGTTGCGGTCCGCGATCCAGATCTGATGCGAGTCGGTGTGGTCGGACATGAAGGCGATGCGCGACCCGTCGGGTGAGACCACCGGATGCCAGACCGGCATGTTGTGGATCAGGCGCCGCGGCGTGCCGCCCTTCGCGTCGACGACGAAGAACGTGTTCGCGCCGCGCTCGTGGCCGCTGAAGAGCACCTCCCGGTCGCTCAGCCAGCGCACGCCCGCGCCGCCCACCCAGTTGCCGAAGCCGGACGTCAGCGCGTGCAGCGAGCTCCCCGGCGCGGCGTCGAGGTCGATCGTGTAGATGTTCGAGTCCGTCTGTTCGCGCACCGCGGAGAACATCCGCGAGTCCGCGGTCGGCTGCACACCGTAGTACGCGCTCACTTCCGACGTCACCTTGCGCCCGGTCGTATCCCCGGTGGGAACGAACCAGATCTGCGGCGGCTGCTCGCGATCGTAGACGGTGGCCAGCATGCCGCTGCCGTCGGCCAGCCAGGCGTAGGAGCCGACCCCCGGGAACTTCGGCGTCGGGATTTTCACGGCCTCTTTCGTGGCCAGCGTCAGGCGATACAGCCCGCTCTCGCCTTTCTTCGCCCGATCGGTGGAGCCGTACGTGATCGACGCACCATCGGGCGACCACACCGGCACGCTGATGAAGTTCGGATGCTTCGTGCGCAGCAGCACCTCCTCGCCGCTGCCGTCGACGGCGGCGACGGTCATGACGTGCTCGCGCACGAAGGCGTTGAAGCGGCGGAAGACCACGCGTTTGCCGTCCGCCGAGACCGAGAACCAGAACTCCGTGTCGGCGGCGATGAGGCGAGGGGGACCACCGAGGAGCGGGACCTGGTAGAGATTGCCGGCGTTCGGCTCGTCGCGCTCGGTGGCGATGAAGTACGCGTAGTTGCCGTCCGCGGAGATGCGCAGGTTGAAGTACTTCCGCGGCGCCGGCTCGGCGATGCGGGTCAGCGTGCCGGTGGCGATCTGCTTGACGTACATCGTCTGCCGGTCGCCCTCCTGGACCGTGTGCACGAGGTAATTGCCGTCGGGCGTGATGGCGGCGGTGGTGACGCGGCCGCTGTTGGTGAGTCGGGTCATCGTCATCGCCCGCGGCGGCTCGGGCTCGGCCTGCCGGGTCGCCCACCACACTGCCAGCGCAATGAGCGGTAACGCGATCAGTGCCGCGATCCAGAGCCGGCGGCGGCGTTTCGGAACGCCGGTCACGTCGGCGACGGCTTCGCGCAGATCGAGCGCCGCGTCGCGCAGCGAGTCGTAGCGCAGCTCCGGCTCCTTGCGCAGGCAGCGGCGGACGACGCGCCGCAGCGCGGACGGAATGCGCTCGAGCGGCGGCTCGAGATGGGCGACGTTGTGGATGGTGTCGGCGTACTGCGCCGCCGCAAACGGATTCGCCCCGGCCAGCACTTCGTACAGCACGACCCCGAACGCGAACACGTCGGCGCGGTGGTCGAGCGTCTTCCCCTCGACCTGCTCCGGCGCCATGTAGGCCGTCGTGCCGACGCGCGAGGTCGGCGTGGTGACGCCGCTGAGCGCCGTCCGCTCGCCGAGGCGCTCGGTCAGCTTGGCGATGCCGAAGTCGACGATCTTGGCCCGGCCGTCGGTCGTGACCATGACGTTGTCCGGCTTGAGGTCGCGATGGACGATGCCGGCGTCGTGCGCCCGCGCCAGCCCGTCCGCCACCTGGGCCATCACCTCGACGCGGGCCGCCACGCTGCGCCGCTTGCGCAGCCACTCGGAGAGCGGCTGGCCGTCGATGAGCTCCATCGCCAGAAAGTGCACGTCGCCGTCGGAGCCCGCCTCGTGCACGGAGACGATGGACGGATGGTTGAGCGTCGACGACGCCCGCGCCTCCCTCTCGAACCGCGCCACGCGCGCCGGGTCCGACGTGCGATGCCGCGGCAGCACTTTCAGCGCCACGCGCCGGTCGAGATTCGAGTCCCGCGCCGCGTAGACCTCCCCCATCCCACCCTGCCGCAGGAAGGAAACGATCTCGTATCGCCCGACACGGGTACCGGCCGGGAGGGAGCCGCTGGCGGTCATGGTGTTCTCACCGTTATACGCGGCGGGGGCGGAGAAGTTGTTCGTCAGATCTCCAGCGGGGGGAACGAGCTCTCCTGCAGAAAGTGGGCGGCGAGCCGTCCGCGGCTCTGGCGAACGAGCGACTGCACCTTCGTCTGCAGCGCGCGCATGTGAGGACGGTTCTTTTCGTCCGTGACGCGACTGTGGCTGTTGAACCAGAACTGAAAGTTCCCGGCGACTTTCATCCGCGCCTTGAAGAGGCGCTCGACGACCGGCAGCTCCGGATTGTCGTCCGAGCCGTTGCCGCAGAAGACGTAATGGTCGGCGGTGACGCGATCGGTGAACGGCGCCTTGACGTTGGCCGCCGCGCCGTGGTGCTGCACCTTCAACACGTCGACATGCAGCGACGCGCCTTGCTCGAGGACGCCGGTGCGCTCCAGGCCCTGCAGGATCGTGTCACCGACGCCGTCGCCCGTGAGAAGAATCCGCTTCCCCTTTTCCTCGACGAGCATCATCAGGCTGGCGTGATTGGGCGCCGTGACGCCGGCCAGCTTCCGCGCCTGCTCGATCATCAACTCATTGAGGTCCTCGAACGACGAGGCCATGATCGACTTCGCGTCCGCGAGCGACTGCGTGCGCAGACGCTTGACGGCGGTCTGCCCCTTCACGGACCGCAGCCACTTGTCCCACGCTTTGCGCAACAGCTCCAGGTCTTCCTCGAACGGGCCGAGGATGGTGAACTTCATCGGACCGACGCGAATCGGCGCCTGCTCTTCGCGCGCCATCATCATCTTGCTGGTCCCTTCGTTCACCTTCAGCTGGAGCTGCCGGATGCCGATTCGCGACGAGAGTTGCAAAGCCTCGGAGATGCTGGTCGCGTACTGTTCGTTGCGGATCGCGTCCGCGCGGACGTCGTCGTCGTCGCTGGCACTGGCCACGTGTGCCGAGGCGATGAGCATGTCCTCGATGTCGCCCGCGTTTCTCTTCGGATCGTCGAAGAACGCGTTATGCCAGATACCGCGGATCTTCGGCGGTTTGTCCCTCTCAGGCTTCGGCGGCGGCGGATTGCGATTCTTCCGCATCTCGTACACGCGCCACTCGAAGGCGTCGTCGATGAGCTGCAGCACGCCGGCGATGTGATCCTGATCGACGTGTGAAACGTATACGCGGTCGAGGTGCGGCAACTTCGCGATGTCTCCGGCCACGTGATCGCGGTACGAGATCCCCATGCCGCCGTCGACGAGCACGTGCACCGGCTTCTTTGCGGTGCCGGAGCTGAGCAACAGACAGTCGCCCTTGTTGCTCTGGAAGATCGTCAGTCTCATCGTTTGAGATCCTTGCGGTCGTGCGCGATGGCCGCTTCCCCGATGCAGGCGTCGGCGTCGATGCGGCCGAAGCCGGCGTCGTTCTTCCAGACGTACGTTGCGCCGGGCAGCGGACGCGCGTTGCGCTGCATGATCCCTTCGATCTGCGAGCTGGTCAGCGCCGGCGCGATGGCGAGCATCAGGCCCGCCACGCCGCAGACATACGGCGCGGCCATGCTCGTGCCGGTCATGGTGATCCACTCGTGGTCCGGCGAGAAGCCGCACGCGGCGACGATGTTCGTCCCGGGAGCGGCGATGTCGGGCTTGAAACGGCCGTCGCGGGTCGGCCCCTGGCTGCTCGTGTAATGCACGGCGTCGGCGATCTCGTCGAGGTTGGCGACGCTGATCAGGAACCGGCCGCAGGCGAGACTGCTCACGCTGCTCTCGTCGACGTTGCTGCGATCGCTGAAGAAGCTCGGCCAGGCCCACGCCTCGCGGTCGCCGGCCCTTCCGGCCCGGCGCGGGTCGTCACGCTCGATCCAGCCGTGATAGCGGCCGTCGCGGATGTCGTCGCCCATCAGGCGCACCTTCCACGGACCGGCCGGGACGCCGACGATCCCCTTCTTCCCGAGAAAGGGGGTCAGGTAGAAGCTGATGTAGTTGCTGCCGTTGGCCGGGTGATAGAGCTCGTTGTAGATGCTGACCATGCTGCCGTCCGGCAGGCGGAGATTCTCGATGAACTGCCCCGGTTTGATCGGCCCGATCTTCTTTCCCTTCGGAGTGAACAGCTCGACGTCAAAGCGGTCCTGCGGCCCGTACCAGATCTCGAGCTCGTTCTCGCTGACATCCACCTTCCCGTCCCCCGCGACCACCCATTCAATGTCCTGAAAGAGCCCCTTCGCGGCGATGACGCCGCTCGTGTGGATCCGTCCCATGATCCAGCCGACATCTCCCGCGTAGCGCGCGGCTTCCTGTCCCGCGTTGCCGGCGGCCACCGTCACGCAGCAGCCGGGCGTGGCCAGGGCGTGGTCGATCCAGCGGCTGATGGCGCTGCTCGCGTCGTGTGCGTGTCCGTTCGTGCCGAGGCTGATGTTGATCGAGACGGCCTTGAACTTGTTCTTCGGGTCGGCGGCAATGCTCAGGATGTAATCGATCGCGTGCGCGATGCGGGTACTGTCGTAGAAGCTCTTGCGGCGGTCACGCTCCTCCTTCGGGATGCTCACCAGCACGCCGACGATGGCGGCGTTGCGACAGATGCCGGCGTTGTTGCCGGCGGCGATGCTGGCGACGTGGGTGCCGTGGCTGCCCGGCACCATCGACGACTGCTTCTCGATCAGCGTCGCCGGGGCGCCGATTCGCACTCCGTCGCGGAGGGCGGCGTTCATCAGTTTCTGCGTCAGTTCGGAGCCGTAGGTGAAATCGCCGGGCGCCGGCCGGCCATTGCCACCCTGGTCCCAGATTGAAAAGAAGCGGGTCTGCCCGTCGGCGTCGAGAAAGTCGGGATGCGCGAAGTCGAAGCCCTGCGCGTCGATGATGCCGATCAGCACACCTTCGCCGTACTTGTGATCCTTTGCACGTGCATAGTTCCGCGGCTTCGGCTTCTTCGGTCGGCGATTCTCGACCGTAGCGCTCGGCGCCTTCAAGGGCTCACCGAGCTCGATATAGCGACGTCCGGCTCCCTGGCCAGTTGATCGAGACGCTCGAGGTCGACCTCGGCGGTAATGAGGTTGCCGCGCCGCGCCGGCTTGTCGCCGCAGTCGTCCGGCATCTTGCGCGTCGAGCCCTGGGTCGGATTCATGCGAACGAATACCGCCGCCTCGACCTGTTTCGCGATCTTGCGGCGGAGCCGGCCGCGGGGCTCGTTGAGGGCCGACTTCGACATCGCCGGGAGGTCGACCGGCACTTGGTTGGCGAGCATGTCGGTGACGCGCACCGCTCCCGCCGTTCCGGCACGCACCGTGTTCACGCTCGCGCTGCCGTTCGTGACCATCCGCACCTTCGGGTGCACCTTGCGCGTGTTCTCTTCGAACAGCAACTTCGCTTTCCGACGCGGCATGTCTCTCCCTCGTCCTAGGAGAGACGGATGCCGCGCCTTTCCCTACCGCTGACGACCTGCGGTAAGCTGTCCCCTCTCGAAATCAAGGAGCCATCCATGTCCCGTATCGTGAAATGCGGTCTCATTCAGACATCACTCGCTGCCGACACGTCCGAGCCGCTCGACAAGATCCGCGACGCGCAGATCGAGCGCACGCTCGGCTTCATCGACCAGGCCGGCGCGCAGGGCGTGCAGATGATCTGCATGCAGGAGATCTTCACCGGTCCCTACTTCTGCGCCGAGCAGTCCACGCGCTGGTACGACTCGGTCGAGAAGATCCCCGACGGCCACACCACGAAGCTGATGCAGGAGTACGCGAAAAAGTACTCGATGGTCATCGTCGTCCCTCTCTATGAGGAGGAAGCGACCGGCGTCTACTACAACACCGCCGCGGTCATCGACGCCGACGGCTCGTACCTCGGCAAGTACCGCAAGAACCACATCCCGCACGTGGCGCCCGGCTTCTGGGAGAAGTTCTACTTCCGCCCCGGCAACCTCGGCTACCCGGTCTTCGACACGGCGTACGCCAAGGTCGGCGTCTACATCTGCTACGACCGCCACTTCCCCGAGGGCGCGCGCGAGCTCGGCCTCGGCGGCGCGGAGATCGTCTTCAATCCGTCCGCGACCGTGGCCGGACTCTCCGAGTATCTCTGGAAGCTCGAACAGCCCGCGCACGCCGTCGCCAACGGCTACTTCATCGGCGCCATCAACCGCGTCGGCACCGAGGGGCCGTGGAACATCGGCGAGTTCTACGGGCAGAGCTACTTCTGCGACCCGCGCGGCCAGATCGTCAGCATCGCCCCGCGCGACCAGGACGCCTTGGTCGTGGCCGACCTCGACTTCGACAAGATCCGCGAAGTGCGCAACACCTGGCAGTTCTTCCGCGACCGCCGTCCCGAGACGTACAACGGGATCGTGCGGCTGTAGAAAGTGACGATGAACGGCGGCGCGAGCATCCTCGGAAACGAGCTCGCACCCCCGATGCGCATGGCGCGTCCGCCGTATCGTCTCTACCGGGCCCCCGGTCCTCTGCGGGAGCTTCGGCGCCATCTTCGCCACGATGGCGGCGGTAGCGCGCCTGATGATCCACCCGGACCACGCGCGCGCGGTGTACCTCCGCTGGCTGCCGCCGCGGCGCTGATGTTCGCGCTGTGCGCCGCCACCGCTTGGTGGTACTTCCTCCTCGGCGGCGCGCTGCAACTGTACGAGCACGGCGTCGTGCTGACCGTGCGCAAGCGGAACAGGTCCACGACGCGTACGGACCCGGTCGGGCGGGGGCTATGGACTGCGGCGACCGCAGGCGCCGCTTTCACTGCCTTCGGTGCCACAGCGACTCCGCACCACCAACGGCAGTCAAAGCGGCGTCTGCGGCCGCCGCAGTCCATAGCCCCC
>Ga0190272_10000516_pt1 | contig 20165 bp, 19 predicted proteins | sample Popmic504T_FD_133746 | JGI IMG/M metagenome (GOLD analysis project Ga0190272, IMG submission 133746) | Populus adjacent soil microbial communities from riparian zone of Shoshone River, Wyoming, USA - 504 T | ecosystem: Environmental > Terrestrial > Soil > Riparian zone | place: USA: Wyoming... | reverse complement strand
CGGGGCAAGAAGAGACGGTTGGTGAATCCTCCGTCTCAGTGGTTGCTGGGGTGAGGACAGTGACCACGAATCATGAATGGGCGCGGAAGACTTCCAAGTTTTCCGCGCCCATTCACTTTTGTCGGGTAACTCCAAATCACCAGGATCCAGCTCCTTGATAGAAAGCAGCTTTTCCGGCGTAGTTCTATCAAGCCTTGCTTACGTGCGAGCTTCTGCTTACGCTGTGCCTAGCGAGAGGAGTCTGTTTATTTGCCGCGATTACTCGTCCACACAAAAGCGCTTCCGCGTACATACGAGATAAGAATTGGCCGCGGACTATTGCAGGAAGTTGGCGCAATAGCGCGCCGGTCAGTGGGGAATAAGGCACGGCGCACTGTGCTGATCTCAAACAAAACGGTCTTTGCCAGCTATGGCCCAACGGTGATGAGGAGTGTCAAATCTGCCGGGATCGAGGTTTGGCCCTGGATGATCGGAGATGGCGAAAGACATAAGTCGATCCGCACTGTCGAAAACACGATTCATTTTCTCAGCGAGAAACAGCTCGAAAGAAATGACTTTGTCATAGCATTAGGTGGTGGAATAGTTGGTGATGTGGCCGGCTTCTCCGCGTCGACTTACATGCGCGGCATTTCCTTTATTCAAATTCCAACAACGTTGCTGGCCCAGATCGATTCTTCGGTCGGTGGCAAGACCGGAGTAAACCTGCCCTCAGGCAAAAATCTGGTCGGAGCTTTCCATCAACCAGGCGCCGTGGTAATCGACATTGAGACGCTCTCAACGCTGCCTCGGCGCGAACTAGTCGGCGGGTGGTGCGAAAGCGTTAAGCAGGGGGCGGTAGCCAACCGAAAACTCTTTGACCAGACCGTGAGCTTCTTACGGGGTCTAGCCTCGGGAAGCCCTTTAATAAACCCTAAACTTGAGGCGTTGATTCTGGCCCATTGTGCCTTCAAATCATCTATTGTGGCGGGCGACGAACGAGAAGACAGCAACCGGAATGATGGGCGCTCACGTCGAATCCTAAACTTTGGGCACACCGTTGCTCATGCGCTCGAGACCGTCACCCGGTATCGCCGTTATCGACATGGCGAAGCGGTGGGTTACGGAATGCTGGTGGCGGTGGAACTATCGAAACATCTAGGCTTACTGCCGTCCAGAGAGTTAGAATTGATTCGCGAAGGGATTGCCCTTTGTGGGCCGCTGCCCACGGCAAACGATCTTGATTTACAAGAGATCGCAGCAGCTATTGGCCGGGACAAGAAGAACGTTGGAGGACATCTCCAGTGGGTCCTGCTCGAGGGCGTCGGACATCCGCGAATCATAGATGGCGAGGCGATCACCGCGCGGCTGTTGCGAGAATCACTAAAAAAAGTTTTGAGAACACGGTAGAGGTGTTGAAATATTATGACGAAGGCAACTGCAAGAGAGGGAGAACGAGGTGGAGCGCGACTCAAGTTCATCATCGTCATGTTGGTCATCGCGCTGGTGGCCTATATCGGCTACCTCTATATTCCCGTCGCCTATCATGCGTATCTCTTCAAAGATCTGATGCAGCATAACGCTGACGTCGCAAGCACGCAGGGATATGAGCCCGCCTGGGTTAAGAACCAACTCACCAAAGCAGCGCCTGAGTATGGCGTACCTGCAGACGCCGTGATTTTGCCGGAACGCAAAGATAACCGGATGGAAATTACGGTGCAGTTCTCTAAGCCAATCGACTTTCCCGGTTACACCTACAACTATACTTTCGACCACACCGTAAAGAGCACTGCTTTCCTAACATTTAAATAAAAGTAAAACAGGCATTCCTCCCTGTCCAGCCGAAGATTGCGCTTGTTCTCCTGAGGATTCGGACCGGCAATAAAGCCTGTCCTACCCGAGATGCTGAGTATTATCAAGGAAGGCCTTGAGTTTTCGGGAGCGCGATGGGTGACGAAGTTTGCGCAGCGCCTTGGCTTCAATCTGGCGAATGCGCTCGCGGGTAACCGCAAAATGTTGGCCCACTTCTTCCAGCGTATGTTCCGAACCCGTGGTGCCCAGTCCAAAACGCATTTTGATAACTTTTTCTTCACGCGGTGTGAGCGTCGCCAAAACCTCGTCAGTGATCTCGCGTAAGTTTGAAGCTACCACTGCATCTGCGGGATTTAGAATCGACTTGTCCTCAATGAAATCGCCCAGGTGAGAATCTTCTTCTTCGCCGATTGGGGTCTCGAGTGAAATTGGTTCTTGCGCAATCTTCAAGACCTTCCGCACCTTAGACACCGGAATATCCATCTTCCCGGCAATCTCTTCGCTGGTGGGCTCACGTCCCAGCGCCTGCACGAGCGACCGCGAGGTGCGGATCAGTTTATTGATTGTCTCGATCATGTGCACCGGAATACGAATGGTGCGAGCTTGATCGGCAATCGCGCGCGTAATTGCCTGGCGAATCCACCACGTTGCGTAAGTGGAAAACTTATAGCCGCGGCGCCACTCAAATTTATCCACGGCCTTCATCAAACCAATGTTGCCTTCCTGAATCAGATCCAGAAACTGCAACCCGCGATTCGTATATTTCTTCGCGATCGAAACTACCAAACGCAGGTTTGCTTCAACCAGTTCACGCTTCGCCTGTCCCGTCTGCTGCTCGCCGACGTTTATTGCCTGTAGCGAACGTTTGATTTCGACGGGACTGATGTTCTGTTCGGTTTCAATCTGGTGCAGACGTTTTTTCGCTACTGAAATACGACGCTTGCATTCTTTTTGATCTTCGAGCCTACTTCGCTTGCGACCAAGTTTTTCGGTACAGCTTTCTATCTCGCGCTCAGCCTCCCGCACTTCCTTTTGTACGGCTCGGATTGAACCAATCAGACGTTGGCGGGCACCCTCGGTAATTGTTAAGCGGCCGATCTCCTGGGCTATCTCAACCCTCACCCGCCCAACTCTGCGACGAAGGCGCAGGATCTTAACGCTCTTTTTTCCACGCGCGGCCTTCTGCTCTTCATCCAGCTTTTCCCAGTCCGTGAGTCCATGTTTGAACATCTTGCTGATGTTCTGAATTCCTTCGACGGTCCAGGTTCGATACTCCTCGGCCTTATCCGAGTCTTCGTCAGGGGTAAGTTCGGCCTGCTCGGAAAAAACTACCAGCTCACGGATGTTGGCCTTGCCGGCTTCGAGTTCCTCGCCAACTCTTAACAGTTCGCGCACGGCGATTGGCGAACGCGCGATCGACTTTCTGGTCTTCAGCTGGCCTCGCTCAATTCTCTTCGCGATAGCCACCTCACCTTCGCGCGTCAACAGCGGAACCACGCCCATCTCGCGCAAATAGAGCCGAACCGGATCGTTGGTCTTGTCCATGGATCCGGCTGAGAGATCGAGCTCAACGTCTTCCTCAACCTCATCCTCGTCGTCTGTAACAACGGCTGCGGCCTGCTCTAACAGTCTCTCGTCGGAATCCGCGATGGCAATGTTTGAGCCTTCGAGTTTTTGCAATACATCTTCAATGTCGTCCGGAGAAACGACATTGTCAGGCAATTCGCGATTAAGATCGTCGAAGGTGAGATATTTCTTGTCGCCGCCCAACTCCAGGAGCCGCTCCATTACATCGTCACGATCTTTTTCTTCGATAGTCAAACTTTACTGCTCCAAAAACTCAAATTCGAATTGCGCGGATTGAAAATGTTTTACCTTGGGTACGTTCCACTAAGCCTTGCGAAATAACAGCAAACTTTCGTGTTGATTCGTGTAATTTCGTGGATCGCATTTCTAATCTCATGTTTGCATCGCTTCAGGCTTGGGTAGCAGTGCGCTGCGGCGCCGGGCAAGATCCAGATGCTCCGAAGACAATTTATCCCGTCGATCGGTCTCCCCGTTACGCTCGGCTGCAGCAATCTCCGACCTTAGATCGGCGATGCGGCGGTCAACATTCATCAAGCGCAAGGCATCCACGCACCGTTGGGCGGCCAGTCGTCCACCATCCGCAGGTTTCTCCTCAGATTCAGCGGCCTCGTGCATAATTAAGCCCGGCAGCAATTCCGCCACCGGTTCCCCTTCGGTTTTTTTGCTCAAATAATCAAAATCAATAGTGGCGCCTTCACGTTCGCCTTCGATCAATGCTTCAAAAACTGGCGCGGTGGGTAGCTGGCTGTAGTCCTCGGGCTCAAGTTTAGCCAAAACTGCACTGCGAAGCGCCTCATCAGCCAGTAAAAGAACCAGTAACTGCTGTTCGGCGACCGTTGGTTTGCTAAATGAAAGCGTCGCCGGCCTCCGTTCGACGCGCGGTCCGTCTGACGCACCGCCCCGAACGGAATACCAAAGTTCTCTTTTCAAAGACGCGTCGCTGATACGCAGCGAATCCATCGCGATGTCAAAATACTCTCGCTTCTGAATCCGGCTGCGGACAGCACGAACGTACGGCAACACCTCGTCAATCGCAGCTTCTTTGTCAGCTGGATTACTGAGTTTGCGATCACCTACCGCCTGATCGATCACAAATTGTATGTGGGGCTGGGCCTCGCCTCGTCTTCGATGATATTCGGTTGCGCCCGACTTTTTCAGAAATTCGTCCGGGTCTGCGCCGTCCGGAAGAACCAGTATCTTGACTTCAAGATCTTCCGCGAGGAGGATTTCGATAGCCTTCTTCGCTGCCTGAACACCCGCTTTGTCGCCATCATAATTGACTACAACTTTGCGGGCAAACCGGCCCAACAGTTTCACCTGATCAGGGGTTAATGCAGTGCCCAGACTCGCGGCAACATTACGAATTCCAAACTGGTAAGGGACAATCAAATCGAGGAAACCCTCAACGAGGATGACGAATCCACTTCGCCGAATTTCATCGCGGGTCAGGTTAAGACCAAATAGATTGCGCCCTTTGATGTAAGCCGCGGTCTCGGGCGAGTTGATATATTTCGCGTCTTCATCCTTGAGCGTGCGGCCCCCAAAGGCAATTGGTTTTCCCTGAATATCCAGCACCGGAAAAATCAGCCGGCCACGAAACCGATCATAGGATCCGCCGCCGCTGTCTTTCTTAACTACCAGCCCGCTGCGTTCAATCTGGTCCTGCGTCGCGCCTTTCTGCCGCAAATGGCTGGAAAGCGCTTCCCAACTGTCCGGCGCATATCCAAGCTGAAAAGTCTTAACAGTCTCGTCAGTAATCTCGCGACGCTCCAAATATTCGCGCGCGATCTTTGCCTCTGTGCTCGTCTCGAGCTGCTGTTCCCACCACTCGAGCGCCCACTTGTTAAGTTCAACTACTTCCTCCGACTCCAGCCGTCGCGCCTGGAACCGGCTGTCGTCAACCATCACCGGCAACGGCACACCGGCCTTTTCCGCCACCAGCTGGATCGCTTCGGGAAATGAAACGCGTTCCATTTCCATGACGAAATTGAAAACCGATCCGCCTTTGTGACAACCGAAGCAGTAAAAGATTTCCTTGGCCGGACTAACCGAAAACGATGGCGTCTTTTCTTTGTGGAAGGGGCAGCAGGCCATCCAGTTTGCGCCCTTCTTTTTGAGTTGGACGTAGTCCTGGACCACGCGCACGATGTCAGCCTGTCGCTTGAGGTCGTCTATAAATGTTTGGGGGTAACGCATTACTTGAAAACACGAACGCGCGTCCGTTCGACAATTGTGGTGAGCTGGTGATCGCTTCGGAGGTCGCTGCTTAGTACAAAAGCCTTCACAAATCCGGTCAGCTCCAGCGCACCTTGACGAGGTGGACGAAAAACAACAACGCCGCTAGGGGTGCCCGGCGGGTAAACCTTCAGATTCAAAAAGTCAGTGTCGAGTGTAAATAAGATTCTATCCTGAGCGCTGGCGGCTTGAAGAACGGTTACGTCATCACGGCCGGATAAGCCTTCATCGAACACTGTGTCAACATCATGCTTCAGTTCAGTCAGCAACCCCCGTAGATGCACTGAGAGGTTCTGGTCAAGCTTAATTTTCATGCCGCGGATACGCTGCGCGATAATTCTGCAGCATAGGCGACCGCAGCACGAACATCGTCCTCAGTCAGCGGCGAAAAGTGTTCGACGATCTCAGCCGGGGTGAGTCCTTCGACCAGAGAGTCTAGAATTACCGCAATGTGAATTCGCGTACCGCGAATGCAGGGCTCACCTCCTGAGATCTTCCGATTGCTTACCACACGTTTGAGCAACTTGTTGTAGGAGGTATCTGTCATGGTGTACTCACATAATTTTACTAAGCGAAGTAGCCGCGCACAACACCCAAGCAAACCTTACCTCGTATAAACCCACCGAATGCTTCGACGTTTTGCATGCTACTGCTTTAACTCAACCAGGGTCGCGCCTGCGCCGCCCTGGTCCTGCGGCGCCGAGATAAAGCGAGCGACGTGCGGATGGGTTTTTAGCATTTCGGCGATGGCGCGGCGCAACGCTCCTGTGCCGTGACCATGAATGATCCGCACCTGGGCCAGGCCTGCCAGCGATACTTCATCAAGAAACTTGTCAACCGCATCAACTGCTTCGTCCGTGGTTTGTCCGATAACGTTGAGTTCAGAGCGACTATTGCTCGATACGGAACTACTAACCTCGACGCTGCGTGTCTTCTTGAGTGCGGCAAACTTCTCGGTCCTGGATTTCGCCGGCTTAGTCAATTCCACCAGTTCCAGATTCTCCAACTTCTCTCTCAAATGGAGTGATTTCACACGCACTTCAGCCTCGCCATTCTTAATCTCGTCAACGATACCGATTGAGCCGAATGATTTTAGCCTCACCTTGTCGCCGACGGCGATATCGCGTGTGTCTTTTGCCGGAATGTAAGCGTCAGTCTCTCTGGCGAGAGTTTCGGGAAGCGCAACGCCATCGCGTAATACGCGCACCCCGCGCGATTGTGGCAGCAAATTCCCTTCCTTACTGCTCGTTACGCTGGAAATTCCACGTCCCATCGCGGCCGCGCGTTGCGCCTCCCGTTTCAGTTCAGCAACACGGCGCTGCGACTCGCGCTCGATCTTCAAACGCGCCGACCTATCCTGAATGGTGGCGACCATTTCGCGCGATCGTTTTTCAAATTCCTGAATAGTCGACGCCAGCGTCTTTTCAAATATCGTATCTCGCTCGCGTTCTTTCTTCGCCGCGTCCTTCTCGAGCGAAGCAAACTTTTCCGCCACCGCGCCGCGTTCTTCATCGAGCGCCTTGCGCAACGTTTCTGCTTCCTCCGCTTCCCGCTTGATGCGCTGCAGGTATTCCGTCGCCTGGCGGGTGGAATCCTTGACAGATTCCAAAGCCACATCAATAACTGCACTCGGAATACCAAACCGTCTCGCGATTTCCAATCCTGAAGACGAGCCGGCTACGCCAACGATCAAACGGTAAGTGGGCCGCAGGGTTTTTTCATTAAATTCCACGCTCGCATTGAGCACTCCTTCTTCGTTTCCCGCGTACATTTTCAACCCACTGTAATGCGTGGTAGCCATCACATGAGCGCCGCAGGCTCGCCGAAAATGATCGACGACAGCGACACCTAACGCCGATCCCTCTTCAGGATCCGTGCCCGTTCCCACCTCGTCGAGCAAAACGAGCGCCGGCGCCTGGCAGATTTCAATCATTCGGGAGATGTTACCGATGTGCGAAGTGAAGGTGGAAAGATTGGCCGCAAGAGATTGATGGTCGCCAATGTCAGCGAGAACGCTACGATAAAACGGGACACGCGCCTGCTTCGCCGGGACCGACAGGCCGGATAGCGACATCAACGTCAGCAGACCCGCGGTCTTGAGAACTACGGTTTTGCCGCCGGCGTTTGCGCCGGAAATCACCATGGCGTCGTGGCGGTCATCGAGCGCAAACGTGACGGGTACAACGGCACTGCCTGAGGCGCGCAGGTTCTCTTCAAGCAGCGGATGGCGCGCCTCTATCAACTCCAGCGACGAAGATGCGGGCGGGACGCCCGCGGTCCCGGTATTTGCGCCTCGATTTTGTTCGACAAACTGAAGTTTGTCGGACCCCGCAATCTCTGGAATCACGCAGTTAAAGTTTTGATCGAAAGTCGCTTTGGCGTTTATGAAGTCCAACTGCGCAACTGCCTCAGCCGCCGTTTCAAGTGCGGGCAACTGGGCGCGTAGTTCCTCAGTTAGTCCTGCCAGGATCTTCCATATTTCGCGCGCCTCCGCCTCGTGCAAGGCCTGCAAATCATTGTTCGCCTCGATTGTTTCCAGCGGCTCGATAAAAGCCGTCGCACCCGAAGAAGAGTACCCATGGGCCACGCCATTTACTCGCGCGCGATGGTCGGATTTCACCGGAATAACAAAACGATCATTGCGGATAGTCACCAATTCATCCTGAATCGCCTCTTCAGATTTGCGCATCAGGCTTTCCAGCGTGCGTGTGATCCGCGATCGCAGGGCGCCGATTTCGTGGCGAAGTTTGGCCAACTCCGGGCTGGCGCGATCATCGATCTCCCCGTTCGGCAGAATCTTGTTGGCGATGCGGGCGCCGAGACGGCTTAGGTCTACCGGCAGACTTTCAACCAAACCCCACAGCGCCGGCGAATCGTCGCGTTCCGCAAGCACAGACGCGCGCGCAGACATTGCCTGTTCGCTGAGCTGCTTGAGTTGAAGGATCGCGCCCGGCTCCAAAGTCGCGCCATCGATTCGCAACAAGCCGAGATTCTGTGACGGGTCGGTTAGTTCGCTAAACGTCCATCTCACTCCACGCTTCCGTAAACTCACACATTCCGCCAGCGCCGCGAGTTCCCGCCGCAGTTCGTCGATATTTTCGATCGGCTCCAGCGCATCCACGCGCACTTGTCTCATTGGTGTTTGAGCGCCGCGCCGTACCAGCGCGCGCCAAGATTGATATTCGAGGATTGTGAAGGCCTGGTCGAGCATTGCTGATAGTGATGGACGGGCAGCCGAACGGATGGAACCGGACGGTACTTTCCGAACCGGCTAACGGTTCTTACTGCGTCAACTTTCCTGAAACGATTCTAATTGAGTCTAACACCACAGGTAGGATTTCACACTTGGTAGGCCATTTAGAAACGACGGCGACGGCGCTCGCGTCCATGCAGTGCAGCAGAAAACAGTTCTGAGACGTTCAACAGCCTGATGTCGGCGCCGGAAGGGCTGAAAATACCACGCACAAAACGTTCGCTACCGTTCGTCCCAACTGCTACATCAGCAGGCGAGATCTTAATTGCCTCACCCATTGCAGTTGCAGCAACGGCCAGTTGTTCGTCGCCTCGTAACGCAATTATTTTGGTATAGGATTCTTTCGTTGGGGCGTCGACGCCCGACAACCGCGCGAGATCCAAAACAGTCAACATCCGCCCCTGGATACTGACAACTCCCAACACAGCTTCCGGCGCATGGGGCAACGACGTAGGCGGCCGCCAGTGGGCGATGGTGGCGACGTCTTCCTCAGAAACGCCAAACTGCAATGGACCAGCGCCGAAGAGTTGCACTCTGGAGGTTCCGACTTGCGGGTTGGCCGGATCATTTTTACTGTTACCTAGTTCGTTCTTCATCTCATCCGAATCTTTGCACAAAAACTCTGTCCAGGACTACCAAATCTTCAGTGATTCTCTGCAAGTGTTTTGATCAACTCCTTGGAGTGCGCCGACCTGTCGGCGCTTTGGTCCGCGGCAGCGTGTCGCCGAATCGTTCGGGCAAATTCAAGCAGGCAAAAGTAAGCTTTTGCAGCACAGCTGGCCAAGTCGCCGACAGGTCGGCGCATTCCAGGGAGTTGCCCAACACACTTGCGGAGTATTGCCAAATCTTTGTTCATCTGGCGACTTCTTATGCACCCGGATAGAATACTCGGCACCGACCAGAAAGGGCATTCACCAATGGACGAATTCGACCGCTACCGCGCGGACATGAACGAAAAGCTGCTGGGCAGCAATCATCTCGGAATCAAGCGATTCTTCGCACTCGACACTCAGGCCTACGAAGATGGGGCACTCGATCGGCGCACGAAGGAGCTGTTGGGACTCGTCGCCTCAATAGTGCTTCGGTGTGACGACTGCATTACGTATCACATCAAGCAAAGCGTAACCGCCGGAGTCACGCGGCCCGAGTTTCTCGACGTGTTTAATGTTGCGCTCGTGGTTGGCGGCTCAATAACTATTCCCCACCTGCGTCGCGCAGTTGATCGTTTGGATCAAACGCTCGCGGGAAATGTCGCGGAAGCGGAGCCGCACGCTCACGAATAATTCGCCGCTTGCCCCTCAAGCATCGCGCGAGTACCATCGGTTCCCCCCAATTCCATCCGAGGAGTGAATGCCGTGGCTGATCAACCAGGAGTTAAAGCTGTGACTGATAAACCATTTCTGACTGATATTAAAACTCTGCGAGAGCGCGCGCGCCAACATATCGAGGATGGCGCCGTCACGCAGGGGTATACCGCCGACCGTGAAACCGCCGTTAAGATTTTGAACGAGGCCCTGGCCACCGAAATTGTATGCGTGCTGCGTTACCGACGGCACCACTTCATGGCCTCGGGAATTCATGCGGAAGGCGTAGCGGCTGAGTTTCTTCAACATTCAATTGAGGAACAGGGACATGCTGACCAGATTGCGGCGCGAATAGTTCAGCTTAACGGCGAGCCGGATTTCAATCCTGCGGGCCTGCTCTCGAAGAGTCACGCGGAATATGCCGAGGGAGAGACTCTGCTGGATATGATCAAGGAAGATCTGGTCGCTGAGCGTATCGCCATCGACAGCTACCGCGAAATGATCCAGTACTTCGGCAACGACGATCCAACTTCGCGACGCATGCTCGAAGGCATTTTGGCGGTGGAAGAAGAACACGCTGACGATCTGGTAAGCCTGCTGGAAAACATTAGCAACTAGCTTCCGTTCGGCGTCGCCACACTAAGCTTCAATAATCGGGAGGGCCGCAGCATCGGCAGCGGCACTTCCGATTTCTAGTAAACCGTCCCAGGTAGTGAGTCTGTTTGAGCGTGGCACGCGCATCTTGCGCGTGATTCACGGGCGGACGCCGTGCTACTTTGAAACTTACCCAATACCTCGTCCCAGGTTTTAGTGCAACGCCGCCGCCACTTGTGATATACATCCCGCCGAAAAGTCATCAACTGCGCAAAAGCTTTCTCATTGCTTAGCGGAGAAAACAGGTAAATATTTAGTCATTCTTTATTAACAGCGATCTAGTGCTGTTGCTTGCGTTCTCACTCTGACTCGCACCCGGGACACAGGCCCTGCGGTCCAGGTCACATACCCGAAGGAGATCTCATGAAAAACGAAAGTAAGCGCCGGCTGTTCACGTCCAGGACCGCAATCGGCCTCCTGTCAATCATGCTATTGATGCCGTCTGTCTCACTGGGATGGGGCGCGGGCGGACACATGATGGTTGCGTCAATTGCGTTCAAGCGACTCAACCCAAGAGCCAGGGCCAAAGCAAACGACCTCCTCGCGATTAAGATTGATCCTGCAGCAGTCACTGCGAAAAGCACTAACTTCGTTAACGCGGCTCACTGGGCAGACGATCTCAGACCATTCGCACAGTTTGACCATTTCAAGGCGCTGCATTTTATCGACCAGCCCTTTTCAACCGACGGTACTGCCCTGCCTGCCGGTCAGCCCGAGCCCGACAACATCGTCAAGGCGCTGGAAGACAACGTAAACATATTGAAGACCAGCACCGACAAGAACGCCCAGGCGCAAGCTCTTCGATTTATCATCCACTTCGTCGGCGACATTCATCAGCCACTGCATTGCACTGCCCGCGTCACCAGGGCCAACCCAAAAGGAGACGCGGGTGGCAACCTGGTGTCCATCAAAATTCCGGGTCCCAACGGCACGTTGAAGACGACCAATCTTCACAGTTATTGGGACGGCGGCATCGGCACCTTTCCGAAAACCGGTCCCAATTTCGCGCCGCCGCCACTCAGCCAGATTGGCCCAGCCACCGTCATAGCGATGAAAGGCAATCCCGCGACAGCAACCGGCGTAAAACTAAACGATCCGTTTAACTACACGGCGTGGGCTGAGGAGAGCTTCAACTTTGCCAAGAGCACGGCCTACGAGGGAATGGCGAATGGCGTGCAACCGAGCGCTGCGTACAACGCAGCCGCGACGAAGGTGGTGCGAAAACGCGTGGCCTGGGGCGGTTACCGGCTGGCTGCGTTGCTGAATTCAATCTGGCCGTGAGAGGGTAAACGTCTGGAATACTAACCCGCGTCCTTCTGAAGTTGGGAAGAACGAGACAGCGGCGCTTTGAACAAGGCCTCAAAGACTTCCATCAATCTAATCGTGGTCCGCCCTGAAGACATACCAATTAGAACAGCCATCGCCATGGAGGCGAGCGGGTTGATGGCGCTTGAAGGTGCCTCTGGATTCATAAGTCCCCCCCGCAACACAAAGAAGAACATAATCGCTAACGCTGCGCCGGAAAAAGGTAGGGCCGTGTAATGGAATATCCATTTCGTCGCCACTACTTGTTTACCAAGGTGGGTTAAAAAAAAACGACTGGCAACGAGTAGCCCGCCAAGGGCCCCGGCCAGCAACGTTAGAAGAATAAACCGCTCGTCGTGCGAGAGAAGGATTTCTTTAAAAAAGAACGTTACCGGTTCCACGGAGTCCAAAGCGGCGACAGATGGCCAGAATTGAACCAATCCATAAATCAAAAACATGCCTAACAACACCACGTAGGCGGCAATCAGGAAAATACCCCTGCGGCCAAGTGCCGTGATCTTTAGACGAACATGCTCGCTTAGCCATTTCTGAACTGGGTCAAGCAGCAGATCATGGGAAACCTCAAACCATATCGCGCCGCCGCGCGTTTCCGATCGCACAATAGCCCTCGAACTCAGTTGATCCAGGGTGCTCTTTACCTGTTCTGCCGGCAGCTCGGCCTCGGAAACTAAAGTTGCAAGCCTCATCAAGTTTCGTGTATTGCCGGACGTGATGAGTGATCGGAGTAATCTGGCAGCGGTCTCGCGATCGATTTCGGTGAGAGCAGCCAGGGACTGCTCCAAATTTTGCTGCAGTAACTTTGCTCGGATGCGTCGCGTGCGCCAATCCAGAATAGCCGGCGCCAGCACGTCGTGAAATATCTCGTAGCGGACCTCGCCAAGACCAGTCGATGAATCCAGGGGACGCAGGACGCGCACCTGTCCGTCGGAAAGTTTTTTCATTACCTTCTCGACTTCTGCAGGTTTGGCTTCCGCAATCGCGGCCAGATCGGAAGTGTTGTAGGCGATTTTCGTCCCGGAGGGAGTGACCAGGTATCGAAAGATGATTGCTGCCGTATCTTGCTCGTTCGGTACCAGTGAACTCATAACCTGGTCGAGATGCGTTCGCACAATCGTTTCCGCCCCGCCAAGTCGGCGCAAAGTAGTCAACTGCAATTTTCGAGACTGGGCAGCCAGCTCTTCGTCCCAAAGACGAGTCATCACTAATTGCAGGAAGGGTGTTTCGATTTGTCCCTTCGCTCGCCGCAAAACCTTTGAAGGCTCAATCATCCCACGACCGGTTTCACCGAGGATCACCTGTCCCGTTTCAACCTGCTCCAGCACCGCCTCAATGAGATCTTGCTCGACACTGAATAGCTTGCCATCTCTTGCATGGAGTTGGTTGAATTTTGCGATCGGCTCTTCAATCGCGACCCGTGCTGCTTTGCGGTCGAGGTGCTCGATTCGTAAATAGTTGTCATAGAGTCCGGGTATGCTGCCTTCAAATCGATCGAGCTTGGCATAGAAATCTTCGCGGATGGAAATCAAAAAACTGACGGGCGCATCGGTTTGCGTCACCATTTCCGGAAACTCTTCGGCAAACTCGTCATCCTGTGGGTGATAAAGGAAATACTCTTCAAACTGATCAAGAATAATCATCAAGCGGCGACTCAGCTGTGCCGACGAGATTGCCAGGAATTCAGATAAAGAGACGTCCCGATCACCCAGAAGGCTAACTACTTTTCTCCAGCCGGCGTGATCGACGAGGTCCAGTCGAGCCGCCACAGCCTCTTTAAGATCGCTTGCCGCGTCGCCCTGCCACGCATTGAATACAACGACAATCAGATCTTCGCGATCGCGCAATTGATGGGCGACGCCGGCGCGCAACACCGATGACTTGCCGACCCCGCTGGCGCCGTAAAGAAGCGTGAGCGGCGAGCCGAAGAGATTAGCGATGATTAAGCGTGTCTCTTTTTCGCGCCCAAAGAAGAACGGCGCATCGGCTTCGCTGTAGGGAATTAGTCCCTGGTAAGGAGAAGCGCGTTGAGTTTCAGGGGATGACATATCGTTGTCCGTTGCGTTGCGGAAATACTCTTCAATCCCGCCGGGCAGTGAGTTGCTCAACAAATTCATCGAGCAGCTGATCGTAGACTTCGACCCCGCGCTCTTGCCAGAAACGCCTTTCCAAAGGTCGGGGCTGATACTGGATTGCCCATGACTTGATTCCTTTGGGCCGCCGTAAATCTTTTTCGATGCGATTCAACACAACGCGCAAATTCCAGTCGTTGAGGCCATAACCGAGAAACAAGAAGTGGCGCGTCTGAAACAGTTCCGCAAAGATCATGGGAATCGCTTTGTTCTTTGTCATGCGGGCCAGGAAGTCGATGTAGTCATCTTCAGTGATTACGTATTGGTCGCGCGAAGGCTGCCTGCGATCAATAGCGCCATGCATTTTATAAACAACGGTGCGCTCCATTAGATCGATGTCCAATTTGTTTGCGCTGATTGCACGCGGCTCGGATGCGCCATACGGCCACCACAATAAACGGTCGCCCTTCCCTACTTCGGTAGTGTGAATAACCACGTCATATGGGCGGGCATCCTCTTTCGATCTACGGTTCTTTTCATCGAGCGCCCGCTCAATAAGATCGTCATAGTTCGTGGTGACAATCAATAACGGTGCGGCCACATCAGCGAGAAGAGTGTGCAGGGAGGTGAGCTGGTAATCGCAGTTGAAAATGTTGTGCAGTTCCTCGTTTAGAGCCGTGCGTCCACCGATTACACTGTAATACTGTGCAACCTTAGTCAGGTCTCTCGATTCACCGGGAGGAAACTCAGTCGTATCCGCCAGGTGGCTGGCAAGTTCGCCGGCCGTCGGAAGAAAGTCTTTAACTCCATGTTTCCATATCACGCCTGGCCGCCGACCACCCAACGATGCACCTGCGCCAAGGAAAGGGATGACCTTGCTGGTATTCAGCTTGTTGAGGATTAAAGGATACGGGGGGACGAGCTGGCTCATACGCCTCCATTGGTGACTGACGGTTGTTAACGAAATGCGTTCGAAAGCTCGCGATGAAGTTTCTCTTTCTGTTGAGATGGGATGGAAACCGGATAAGTCGGTTTTCGAAACCCATGCTTCGCAAGTGAACCGTCTGGCTTATACTCTACGAAAAGAATTGCGTCAATGCGCATTATTCTGGCGGGTCTTAGGGCGAAGGGCTGCGACCGTTGTAGAATTCGATTCGAAACTGGCCGGCATAATTTTTCGGACTTCCCGAGCGTGATGCTTTGTTTGTGTCAAGCATCACGCTTGTTGGCGTAAAGCCTTGGCAAATAATTCGACCAACGAACAAACTCCAAATACCAGCGCCGGTCGGCCGAGCATGTGTGCCGGTTGCGGCTCGATCATCGGTGCCGGTCAAAAGGAGTGCGCCGTTTGCGGCGCGAGTGTTACCGGTCCTGCGAATTCCCGTTCACCCGGCCCGCAAGTCGACAACGAAACAATTCGTTTTGCGCGTGCTGTCCTCGACCGCCCTTATAAGTTCACCATCATTCTGCTGGTCGCAAACGTCTTCATCTTCACTCTGATGTGGCAAACGAGCGGACAGATCTTCAGCCTGGTCAACCCTTTGCCCAACGAAGTGCTCGTACCTTTCGGCGCCAAGGTCAATCATTACATCCAGGTGCGCCACGAATGGTGGCGTTTCGTCACGCCGATGTTTCTTCATATCAACCTGCTCCACCTGCTGGTTAACATGTACAGCCTCTGGATTGTCGGTCCCTACGTAGAGAAACTTTACGGCTCGGCAAAATTTGTCGTCTTCTGGGTCTTGACCGGAATCGCAGGCGTAGTTGCCAGCTATCTCGCGGTCAGGCCAGACATCTCCGGTGGTCCATTGGTGCGATTCATCTTTAAAACAGCGGACGAACCTTCTGCGGGCGCGTCAGGCGCATTGTTTGGACTGATAGGCGTACTCTTCGTTTTCGGAATCAAATACCGGCATGAGTTGCCCGAAGGTTTCAAGCGAGCCTTCGGGACCGGGTTGTTGCCCATGATCCTGATGAATCTCTTCATTGGGTACGTGATGCGTGGCTTCATTGATAACGCAGCGCATCTGGGTGGACTCGTTTCAGGCGCCGCGCTGGCACTCGTGATTGACTACCGGCGGCCAGGCGAAAAGTCGGGGATGGCAATAACCTGGAAGATACTGCAGGTTGCCGCCCTCATTCTGGTGGTTTTGAGTTTTGCAATGACCGTAAAACGTTTTAGAGATCCTTTGCCGGAAGGTTTGATTAATCAGCCGGAACAAGCTACAGATCCAAACACAAAAAGATTTCTTGACTGGGCCCAGGGAATGAATGCAGCCCGAGAGGCCTTCTATCAGGCCACCTTGCGCCGTGACTCAAGCAAGATTGACGATGCCATCAAAGCACTTGCAGCCGCTCCTTCGCTTGATCCTAAGGCTGACGATTTGCTCGCCCGGTTGAACGCCTTCCTGCTTCGAGCAAAAGATATAAACGCCGGCGAAAAGGGCCCAGCTGGGCCTGGACCTAAAAAGGCCCAGGCAGACCTTGGGCAACTGACTCAGGAATTCGACGCATGGACGAATGAGTATGATCAATGGCTCGGGACGACCGGCAAAAACTACGGCTTTTACGAAGTAAGAACGGACCCGCCAAAATAGCTGTAACGCATGCCTGTTAGTTTGCGTTGGCTCGGCAAGAGGTCAGTTTGGTCTTAACCATGGTAACGAGAATCGCAAACTATCAGTTTGCGTTACGAAGAATAAGGAGAAAGAGACGAGATGGAAATAAAGAAGGTTGGCGTACTCGGTTGCGGGTTGATGGGTTCGGGCATCGCCCAGGTCGCAGCCAGTGCCGGATTTGAAACAGTTGTGCGAGAAGTTTCTGATGAGTTGATCCAGAAGGGTTTTCTCGGAATCGAGAAGTCGCTCGCCAGGTTTGCCGAAAAGGGCTCCATCACCGCGGAGCAGCAGAAGGCGATTCGCGATCGCTTGTCTGGAACTACAACTTTCGAAGATCTGGCAGACTGCGACATCATCATCGAAGCGATCATCGAAAACCTGGATGAAAAGAGGAAGACTTACGCGGAGCTCGACCGAATTTGTAAGCCGGAGACAATTTTCGCGTCAAACACTTCATCAATTTCAATAACTGCGATGATGACCGCAACCTCAGCCGAGCGTCAGCAGCGTTTTATTGGATTGCACTTTTTTAATCCGGTCCCGCTGATGAAGCTGGTTGAAGTGGTGCGCACAATTCTGACTGACGATGTAATCTACGAACAGGGTATTGAGTTTGGGAAACGTCTCGGAAAGGTCCCGGTACGCGCGGGCGATCGCAGCGGGTTTATCGTGAATCGTCTACTCGTGCCCTACATGCTTGATGCGATTCGCGCGCTCGAAGAGGGCGTCGGTTCGATCGTTGATATTGATACCTCGATGAAACTCGGTCTTGGCTATCCGATGGGTCCGTTCACCCTGGGAGATTTTGTTGGGCTTGACACCACTTATTACATCGCGGAGATCATGTTTGACGAGTTTCGCGAGAAGCGTTTTGCGCCGCCGCCATTATTGAAGCGAATGGTGCTGGCCGGTTTGTACGGACGCAAGTCGGGCCGTGGATTCTATGATTACCAGGACCCCAGGAATCCGACACCGATGAATTTGGTGTAAACGCAGATTAGCGGGGGCGAGCCCGCCTTCCTGAGAGACTGCTTACGTGGTTTTGCGATCTCAGCTTGGAAAATTTTCACGCAAAGATTAGGGATTTAACTCCAATGAGCTTGCCGTTGTGAAGGCGGGCTTGCCCCCGCTGCTTCCCTTGATTCGACTATGGATTCATCCCTCATCACAACGGAGCGAAAAGGTTCAATTGAAATCATCTACTTGAACCGGCCGGAGAAGCTCAATGCACTTTCGCGCAAGATGATCGTTGCGCTCGCCGACACGTTTAGAGATCTTGAACAGGACACTGAATTGAGGGCTGTCATCCTCACCGGCGCCGGCAGCAATGCTTTTTGTGCCGGCACAGACATCTTTGAACTAACTGAGCTCTCGCAAGCCGACGCCAAAACAGTTGACGCCAAAACAGTTTCAGAGCGGGGCCAATCCCTTTGCAATCAAATCGAAAACTTTCCCACCCCGGTTATCGCGGCCATCAACGGCATCGCGGCGGGTGGTGGTTGCGAGCTCGCGCTGGCGTGCCACCTTCGCATCGCCTCAAGCAACGCGAGTTTCAGTTTGCCTGAGACGAAGCTGGGCGTTATTCCGGCCTACGGCGGCACGCAAAGGTTGGGGCGCGAAATTGGAAGCGGCCGCGCGCTCGAAATGATGCTGACCGGAAAAACGGTTGGCGCTGAGGAAGCCCAACAAAGCGGTTTGGTCACCCGTCTCGCCGGGCCTGCCGATTTGTTAGTTGAAGCCGAATCGTTAGCCGATGAAATCGCGCAGCTCGCGCCACTCGCAATTCGGGCATGCCTGAAGGCGGTAACGCACGGAATTGAGCTGCCTCTTGCTGATGGACTTGCAATGGAAGCAGAGCTTTTCGCGGGACTCTTTGCAACCGAAGACATGCGCGAGGGCACGCGGGCGTTTTTAGAAAAACGCCGGCCATTCTTCAACGGCCGCTAGTTTCAGTTTTCTCTGCGTATTTTCAGCGGCCTCTGCGTCTCCGCGGTGAATCATCCTTCCAGAACTCTCACCGCAGACGCAGAGAGCGCAGACGTCACGCAGAGAATTTCACATTGCGACATTACCTCCAAAAGCCTCAAACTTGCCGCTCCCAAACTCATCACCTATACTCGAAATGCTTCTCACACAAATGAGTCGCATCTGGTATTCGGAGTCGTTCACGCTTGCAACCAGCAATTCACGAAGGTCAACTCGACGCGCAGGGATTTCGTTTTGCGATTGTAGCCAGTCGCTGGAACGACTTCATTAGCTCGCGTCTGGTTGAGGGTGCACTCGATGCCCTTAGCCGCCTGGGAGCTGATGAAAAAGCCGTGGACGTTTACCGGGTGCCCGGTGCTTTCGAGATTCCGCTATTGGCTCTGACCCTGGCCGAATCGGAAAAGTTTGATGCCGTCATTTGCGTGGGCACTATCATTCGTGGTCAAACACCACATTTTGAATACATCACGGCCGAGGTTACCCGAGGCATCGGCGAAGCCGGGTTGCAGACTGGCGTGCCTGTAGTTTACGGAGTGGTCACGGCAGACACGGTGGACCAGGCGATCGATCGGGCCGGGGTGAAACTAGGTAACAAGGGTTTTGAGGCCGCTACGACAGCGGTTGAATTAGTCAATCTTTACAAAGCAGTGAAGAGTGATGAGTGAAAAGTGATAAGCCAGACGCCGTTCTCGCATATCGCATTACACTTTTCCCTTTTCACTTTTTACTTTTAACTGGTGTTTTATGGGTTCGCGACGTAAGGCGCGTGAGTGCGCCTTGCAAATGCTCTTTGCGGCTGATGTTGCCGACGCTGTGCCGGAAGACGTGTTACGTCTCTACTGGGCGCAGCTTGGCGATGCGGATCTGGAGGAAGCGGCGCGCGAGTTTGCTACTCGTCTTGCGCGCGGCACACTCGCGCATCTTGCTGATCTTGACGAGCGCATCCGTTCCCGCGCAGAACACTGGCGCATTCCGCGCATGGCGATCGTCGATCGCAACATCCTCCGCCTCGCTGTTTACGAATTTCTCTATGAGCCCACTCCTCGCACCGTAGCGATCAACGAAGCCCTCGAAATTGCTCGTCGCTTTTCAACCTACGAAGCCACTCAATTCATCAACGGCATTCTGGACGCCATCAAACGCGATCTTGATGAGCAACAGCCTCAGGAAAACGTCGAGCCGGAAGAATCGGAAGAATCGCCTGACGATGAGGTTGAGCAGTCAGGCGAAGATGAACCATCCGATTAGTTTCGAGTTTCGAGTTTCGAGTTTCGAGTTCCGAGTTTCGAGTTCCGAGTTTCGAGTTTCGAGTTCCGAGTTTCGAGTTTCGAGTTTCGAGTTCCGAGTT
>Ga0190272_10000515_pt1 | contig 20201 bp, 21 predicted proteins | sample Popmic504T_FD_133746 | JGI IMG/M metagenome (GOLD analysis project Ga0190272, IMG submission 133746) | Populus adjacent soil microbial communities from riparian zone of Shoshone River, Wyoming, USA - 504 T | ecosystem: Environmental > Terrestrial > Soil > Riparian zone | place: USA: Wyoming... | reverse complement strand
GTTCGATCAGCTCTCAGACCGGCTTCAGGCGACCCTCTCCGACGTCCGTAACCGCGGCAAACTGACCGAGGCCGACGTCGACGCGGCGATGCGGGAGATCCGCCTCGCCCTGCTCGAGGCCGACGTCAACTTCAAGGTCGTCAAAGCGTTCACGAAGACGCTGAAAGAGCGCTGCCTCGGCTCGGAGGTGCTGGACAGCCTCGATCCCGGCCAACACGTGGTGAAGATCGTCAACGAGGAGCTGACCGAGTTGATGGGCGGCACCGGGCGCGAGTTGGCGATGACCCAGAGCGGCCCGACGGTGATCCTGATGGCCGGCCTGCAGGGCTCCGGCAAGACCACCGCCTGCGCGAAGCTGGCGCTGCACCTGGGCTCCCAGGGCAAGGACGTCGCGCTGGCCGCCTGCGACGTCTACCGGCCCGCCGCGGTCGACCAGCTGGTCACGGTCGGCAAGCGCGCCAACGCCGCCGTCTACGAGCAGGGGACCGACGCCGACCCGGTCGAGATCGCCGCCTGGGCGCTGGATCGGGCCAGGGCCGAGCAGCGCGACGTGCTGATCGTCGACACCGCCGGTCGCCTCCATATCGACAGCGAGCTGATGGACGAGCTGGCCAAGATCCGCAAGCGCACCCGCCCGCACAACGTCCTCCTCGTCGTCGACGCGATGACCGGCCAGGACGCGGTCGGCGTCGCCGAGTCCTTCGCCGAGGCGGCTGAGTTCGACGGGGTGGTGATGACCAAGCTCGACGGCGACGCCCGCGGCGGCGCCGCGCTCTCGGTCAAGGCGGTGACCGGCAAGCCGATCCTGTTCGCCTCGACCGGCGAGAAGCTCGAGGACTTCGACCGCTTCCACCCCGAGCGGATGGCCTCCCGCATCCTCGGCATGGGCGACGTGCTCAGCCTGATCGAGAAAGCCGAGCAGCAGGTCGACGCCGACCAGGCCGCCGACATGGAGCAGAAACTGCGGAAGGACCAGTTCACGCTCGAGGACTTCCTCCAGCAGATGCGCCAGGTCCGCAAGATGGGCCCACTTAGCGGCATCATCGGGATGCTGCCGGGGATGGGGGCGATGAAACAGCTCAAGAACGCCAAGGTCGACGAGAGCGAGCTGGACCGGGTCGAGGCGATCATCCTCTCGATGACCCCGGCCGAGCGGGCCAATCCGGCGATGATCAACGGCTCGCGCCGCAAACGGATCGCCAATGGCTCTGGGACGCGGGTGCAGAACGTCAAGCAGCTGATCAAGCAGTTCGATCAGATGCGCAAGATGATGCGTCACATGGTCGACGGCAAGATGCCGGACCCGCAGCAGCTGATGCAGATCAGCGGCGCCGGCGCACCGCGCCCGAAGATGCGCCGGCGCTGATCGCCCGGCACCCGGCGCGGAGTCCTGTAACCTGCCGCGTCCAATGGCCGTACGGATAAGACTCAGAAGGGTGGGTTCGAAGAAGAACCCGATCTGGCGGATCGTCGTCGCTGACAAACGCTCGCCGCGCGATGGGCGCACGATCGAGACGATCGGTCAGTACAACCCGCAGACCGAGCCCTCGACGATCGTCGTCGACGAGGAGCGCGCCCGCCACTGGATTGAGCACGGCGCCCAGCCCTCGGAGACCGTCGCCGGGTTGCTGCGCACCAAGGGCATCGCCGCCTCCGGCAGCTAGGCCGGCTTGCCGCGATGACCGAGCTGATCGAGTTCCTGGTCAAGTCGCTGGTCGAGGAGCCCGAGGCGGTCGTCGTCGAGGAGCTCGAAGAGGAAGGCGACCTGGTCTACGAGGTGAGCGTTGCCGAGGGGGACCTGGGCAGGGTGATCGGCAAAGGGGGCCGGGTCGCGAACGCGATTCGGACCATTGCCAAGGCGGCTGCCGTGCGGATGGACCGCAGGGTGATCGTCGACATTCTCGATTGAGGCAGCTGCTCCGCGGGGCCTCCCCCTCATGAAGCTGGACATCTTCACGCTCTTTCCTGAGGCGTTTGGCTGGTTTGAATCGCAGCGCTCTGTCCAGAACGCGATCGCGCAGGGGAACGATCTGCGGCTGATCAATTACCGCGATACGACGCCGATCAATGCGGGGAAAGTGGATGACTCGCCCTATGGGGGCGGGGCGGGGATGGTGCTCAGGGTCGATGTGGTCGATGCCGCGCTCGAGGCGGCCTACCCGGATGGGAAGAGGCCGCGGATCGTCCTGCTGTCGCCGACGGGGCCGTTGCTGGACGACTCGATTGCGGATCGGTTGGTGGCCGAGCCGCATGTGGCACTGCTCTGCGGCCGCTACGAGGGGTTTGACGACCGTGTTCACCGGCACCTCGCCGACGAGGAGTTGTCGATTGGGAGGTATGTGCTGGCCGGGGGAGAGTTGCCGGCGATGGTGGTTGCCGACGTGCTGATGAGGAAGTTGCCGGGGGCGCTGGGGCACGCCGACAGCGCCGCCGAGGAGTCGTTCAGCCAGGTCCTGGAGGGGATGCCGGAGTACCCCCACTACACGCGCCCGGCCAGCTACCGCGGCTGGGACGTGCCCGAGATCTTGCTCTCCGGGGACCACGAGAAGGTGCGCCTCTGGAGGGCGGAGCAGAGCCGTCTGAGAGCCGAGCAGTTCGAGTCGGGCGCCGAATAGCTACCATTCCGCCACCGCGCGGTTCCCGGCACCCGGGTCCGGCGGTTTTTTCTCGCCAAATGAGCTCCGTAATCGACAGCATCGAGCGTGCCCAGCTAAGGAAGGGAATTCCCTCCTTTGCTCCAGGCGATCGCGTCCGCGTCCACTTCCAGGTGGTCGAGGGCAGTCGCAAGCGCACCCAGGTCTTCGAGGGAGTCGTCCTGCGGCGTCAGGGCTCCGGCGTGCGCGAGACCTTCACCGTGCGCAAGCAGTCGTTCGGGGTCGGCGTCGAGCGGACCTTCCCGCTGCACTCGCCGAAGATCGAAAAACTTGAGATCGCCGCCCGCGGCGACGTGCGCCGCGCCAAGCTCTACTACCTGCGCGGCCGGATCGGCAAGGCCGCCCGTGTCGCCGAGCGGCGTTGGGGCATCGACGAGGACATGGTTTCGAGCGGAGCCGCGGCCGAGCCCGAGGCTGTCGACGCCGAGGGCGTCACCCAGGAGGAGGCCGAGGGCGTCGAGTCGCCGGCCGCCGAGGTCGCCGAGGCGACCGAGGGTGAGGACGCCGCTGTTGCAGAGGAGGCGCCGGCTGCCGAGGAGAGCACCGACGCTCCAGAGGCGGAGGCCGCTGAGCCCGAGGCACCTGAAGCGAGCGGTGAGGAGACGGTGGCCGCCGAGGCTGAGGCGCCCGAGGCAGGGGAGACCGAGGACACCGCAGCAGCGGAGGTTGCCGAGGACGAGTCGCCCGCGGAGGACGACGACCCCGGCAAGGACTCGGCCTGAAACTGCAGGTCCCGAAGCCGAAGGGTCCCGTCGGGGGGCTGGTCGAGCTCGTCGTCATCGTTGCCCTTGCGCTCGGCCTGGCGCTCGCGATTCAGGCCTGGCTGATCAAGCCGTACCAGATCCCCTCGCGCTCGATGGAGCCGACCCTGGACGTCGGCCAGCGGGTCCTCGTCAACCGCTTCCTCTACCACTTCACCGATCCCTCGATCGGCGACATCATCGTCTTCCACCCGCCGAAGGGAGCCGACGAAGGGCCCGAGTGCGGCGTCCAGCCCAAACAGGGAGAACCCTGCCCGGAGGCGACCCCAGGCGAGTCCGAGCAGAACTTCATCAAGCGGATCGTCGCCGGTCCCGGGGACACGCTCTCGGTCAGGGACGGCCACCCGGTCGTCAACGGGGAGTGGAAGCGGGAAGAGTCCTACACCATCCCCTGCGGCAGCGCCTCGATCTGCAACCTGCCGAGGGAGATCACCATTCCACCCGACCACTACTTCATGATGGGTGACAACCGTGGAGCAAGCGACGACAGCCGGTTCTGGGGACCCATCCCCAAGGACTGGATCATCGGCAAGGCCTTCGCCACCTACTGGCCGCCGGACCGGATCGGGATCTTCTAAGACCCACCGCCGCAGGCTGGCGCGCAGCCGCCGCCTGTTCGCCTTCGATCGCGGCCTCGACAGTCGCCTGGTTGCCGGCGCCGATGAGGCGGGGCGGGGTTGCCTGGCCGGGCCGCTGGTCGCGGCCGCGGTCCTGATCGACTACGAGACGCTCTCCAACGCCGACCGCCGCGCTCTCTCCGGCCTGCACGACTCCAAGCAGATGACCGAGGAGCGGCGCCTCGAGATGTTCCCCTGCGTGCTGCGCGCCGCGGAGCGGGTCAGCGTCGTGGTCCGCTCCGCCGACGGGATCGACCGCCGCGGCCTGCACGTGACCAACATCGAAGCGTTGGCAAACGCGCTGGAACGACTGCGGCCCGAGGGGGCCACCTGTCTGGTCGACGGATTCTCGCTGCGCGATTGCGCGGTGCCGCACCGGGCCGTGATCGAAGGGGATGGCACCAGCGCCGCGATCGCCGCCGCCTCGGTGATCGCCAAGGTGACCCGCGACCGCTACATGCACCAGGCCGCCGCCCGCCACCCCGGCTGGGGCTTCGACGAACACGTTGGCTACTCGACCCCCGAGCACCGCGAGGCGATCCACCGGCTCGGCATCTCGCCCTTGCACCGCCGCTCGTTCCAGTCGGTCGCCTATTCCCAGTTGGAGCTGGCCGGTTAGAAGGCGTTGGGGATGTGCTCGACGCCGACGGCGCGGCCGGCGTGGTCGAGTGTGACGCCGACGGCGTCGAAGCGGATCTCGGTGTAGCGGGGCAGGTCGCGGCGCTCGGCCATCCAGGCCGCGGCGAGGCGGCGAACCTGGCGCTGCTTGCGCGGCCCGATCGCGAGGATCGGCCGCTCCGGCCCGAAGTCGGCGCCGAGCCGACCCGCCTTGACCTCGACGAAGACCAGGGCGCGGCCGTCGAGGGCGACGATGTCGAGCTCGCCGTGGCGGCTGCGGGCGTTGCGCTCGACGATCTCCCAGCCCGCTGCCGCGAGGCGCTGGGCGACCAGGTCCTCGGCGATCCGGCCCGTTCGTTGGCGCTGGATGGTCACCTCGACGACGCTAGAGGCCGGCTACGCGCATCTGGTGCGCAAGAGGTGCCAAAGCTCTGACTTCTTGCGCACCACTCGTGCGCACCTGGCTCCTAGCGTCCTCTCCGTGCTCGCGACGGCCCGGACTTTCACTCTCGACGGCATCTCGGCGCGGCCGGTCCGCGTCGAGGTCGACGTCCATCGCGGTCTGCCCGGGTTCGCGATCGTCGGCCTGCCGGACACCGCCGTGCGCGAGGCGCGCGAGCGGGTGCGGGCGGCCCTGGTCAACTGCGGCTTCGAGTTCCCGCTGCGGCGGATCGTCGTCAACCTCGCCCCGGCCAGCTTGCGCAAGATCGGCCCCGGGATGGACCTGGCGATCGCGGCCGCGCTGTTGAGCGCCTCCGGCCAGCTCGAGTGGGAGGGGCTCGCCCGGGTCGCGCTGGTCGGCGAGCTCGCCCTCGACGGCACGGCGCGGGGCGTCAACGGCGTCCTGGCGATCGCCGAGGCGGCGCGGGAGGAAGGGGCGGAGGCGATCGTGGTGCCGGCCGAGAACGGCCCCGAGGCGGCGCTCGCCACCGGCATCGAGGTGGTCTCGCTGGAGGCGGTCGGTGATCTGCCCGCGCTCGCGGAAGGGGACTGGCGTCCGCTGCGACCGCAGCCGTTGCCGCTACGGCTCGAGGCGAAGCCGGGCGGACCCGATCTCGCCGACCTGCGCGGCCAGCCCCATCTGCGCCACGCGCTCGAGGTCGCCGCGGCGGGCGGGCACAGCCTGTTGATGATCGGGCCGCCCGGGGCCGGCAAGTCGCTGGCGGCGAGTCGGTTGCCCTCGATCCTGCCCCCGTTCGCTCCCACCGAGGCGCTGGAGGTGGCGCGGATCGCCAGCGCCTGCGGCCGGCTCGGTGCGCTGCCGGCGGGCCGGCCCTTCCGGGCACCTCACCACACGATCAGCCCGGCCGGGCTGATCGGCGGCGGCAGCCCGCCACGGCCCGGCGAGGCGACCCTCGCCCACCGCGGCGTGCTCTTCCTCGACGAGCTCTGCGAGTTCCGCCGCGATGCCCTGGAGGCGCTGCGGGCGCCGCTGGAGACGGGCGAAGTCTCGATCGCCCGCGCCGCCGGCGGGCGGGACCTGCCCTGCCGCTTCATGCTGGTCGCGGCCTCCAACCCCTGTCCCTGCGGTCGCGGCGAATCGGACCCGGACTGCGACTGCGCACCGGCCGCGGTCCAGCGCTACCAGGGGCGGTTGAGCGGAGCGCTCGCCGACCGCATCGACATCCTGGCGGCGGTGCGCCAGCCCGGTGCCGCCGAGATCGCCGGCGGGCCGGGGGAGGCCTCGGCGGCGGTGCGCGAGCGGGTGGTCGCGGCGCGCGAGCGCCAGCAGGCCCGGCTCGGAGCCGGGCGCTGCAACGCGGAGATGACGCCGGCGGAGGCGCGCGAGTGCCGGGTCAGCGCCGAGGCAGCGGGTCTGCTGGCGGAGTTGTACGCGCGGCACCGGCTCAGCGGCCGCGCTCACGACCGGGTATTGCGGCTGGCCCAGACCCTCGCCGACCTGGCCGGGGCGGCGACGATCGAGCGCGAGCAGATGGCGCAGGCGCTGCAACTGAGGCGGCGGGATCGTGACTGAGGCCCGCGCCTGTCCGGAATGCTTGCGCCGTGCCTGGCTGCTGGAGTTGCTCGGCCCCTACGTCGAACGGATCGCGACCAAGGCGCCGGGCTCGCGCTCACCCGAGCTGCTGCGGCTCTCCAGCGAGGATCTGGTCGAGGTGGCGGCGCCGAAGGTCGCCGGCCACCTGCTGTCCCGGGTGGGGGCGATGCCGGAGGCGCGCTTCGGGGAGGAGTTGGCCGCCGCCGGCTGCTGGGCCTGCTGCCGGCACGGCGACCTCTACCCGGCATCGCTGCGCGATGCCGACGACGCGCCCTGGGCGCTGGTCGGGCGCGGCGACGCGGCACTGCTCGGCGATCTCGAGCCCGCCGCCGCGGTGACCGTGGTCGGCGCCCGCCGCGCTACCTCCTACGGGCGTGAGGTGGCACGGAGCCTCGGTCGGGAGCTGACCGCCGCCGGCATGCTGGTGGTCAGCGGCCTTGCCTTCGGGATCGACGGCTGCGCCCACCGCGGCGCCCTCGACGCCGGCGGGCCGACGCTCGCCGTGCTCGGCTGCGGCCCGGACGTCGCCTACCCGGCAGCGCACCGCTCGCTCTGGAAGCGGATCGGCGAAGGGGGCCTGGTGATCTCCGAGTTCCCGCCCGGCGCCAGCCCCTGGCGCTGGACCTTCCCGGCGCGCAACCGGATCATGGCGGCACTGGCGGGGATGACCGTGGTCGTCGAGGCCGCGGAGCGCTCCGGCTCGCTGATCACCATGGACCTCGCCGCCGACCTCGGACGGGACCTCGGCGCCGTTCCCGGCCCGGTCACCTCGCGGATGTCGGTCGGCCCCAACAACCTGCTCGCCGGCGGAGCTTGTGTGGTCCGCGATGCCCAGGACGTGCTCGACGCGATGCTCGGCGCCGGCGTCCGCCGTCTCGACCGCCGCGGCCCGGCGCTGGAGCCCGGCCTCGCCGAGGTGCTCTCCGCGGTCGAGGCCGGCGCCGTCGACTGCGACTCGGTCGCCGTCGCCCTCGGCCTGCCCGCCGCCGAGGCCGCCACCACCCTCACCCGCCTCGAGCTGCTCGGCTACCTCAGCTGCTCCAGCCTCGGCACCTACTCGCGCACGACCCTGCAACCATCCGAAGGAGGCATCTAGATTGATAGCCATGGACCTCAAGCGTGTACCGGCGGTGCTCTCGATCGCCGGCTCGGACTCCGGCGGCGGCGCCGGCATCCAGGCCGACCTGAAGGCGTTCGCACGCTGCGGCGTGCACGGGATGACGGCGATCACCGCGATCACCGCGCAGAGCACGGTCGGAGTCAAGGCCGTCGAGTTGGTTCCGTCGAGAATGGTGCTCGACCAGATCTACGCGGTTGGCGAGGACATCGGGATCGATGCGATCAAGGTCGGCATGCTGGGTTCGCCGGAGACGGTCGAGGGGGTTGTCGCCGCCATCGCTCTGACCTTCTACAAGGCGCCGGTGGTGATCGATCCGGTGATGGTTGCGGAGAGCGGCGCCATCCTGCTCGATGACGACACCAGGGAAAAGCTGGTCGTGAGACTGCTGCCAATGGCCTCTGTGGTGACGCCCAACATTCCCGAGGCACGCGAGTTGACTGGGCTGGGGGAGGGCGCCTCGCAGGAGGAGTTGGCCCGGGCGGTGGTTGGGCTCGGGCCTAAAGCCGCGGTCGTCACCGGCGGCCATAGCGAGGAGCTGGTCGACCTCTTCTTCGATGGCGAGCGGGTCGTCGAGATACCCGGCGAGCGTTATCCGGACGGCGCCGCGCATGGGTCTGGTTGCACCCACTCCTCGTCGCTGGCGGCGTTCCTCGCCCACGGCGAGGAACCCCTTGAGGCCGCCCGTCGCGCCCGCGAGATCGCCTCGGCCGCGGTCGGTGCCGGACACCGAGAGCTCGGCCAGGGCCCAGGCCCGGTCAACGCACTCGGTGTCGGCTGAAGCCTTTTACGTCCTATGGCAGGTAAAAGGCTTCAATCATCGGGCTGGACCGCCTCAGTAGATTTGGAGACATGAGCACCAACGGCAGCACCGCAACCGGCCTTCCGCGCCCCCGCTCGGCCACCGTCTTCGACGGTCCCGATCGCGCCCACTCGCGCGCCTACATGAAGGGGATCGGGTTCGACGACGATGCGCTGAGCCGGCCGACGATTGGGATCGCGAATACCTGGACCGAGGCGATGCCCTGCAACTTCCACCTGCGGGCGCTAGCCGAGCACGTCAAAGAGGGAGTGCGGGCTGCCGGCGGCACGCCGATGGAGTTCAACACGGTCGCCGTCTCCGACGGGGTGACGATGGGCACCCAGGGGATGAAGGCCTCGCTGATCAGCCGCGAGGTGATCGCCGACTCGATCGAGTTGATGGCCCGCGGCTACCAGTTCGACGCGATCGTCGCCCTCTGCGCCTGCGACAAGACGATCCCTGGCTGCGCGATGGCGCTGGCCCGGCTCGACGTGCCCTCGGTGCTGCTCTACGGCGGCTCGATCGCCCCCGGCCACTGGCACGGCCGCGACGTCACGATCCTCGACATCTTCGAGGCGATCGGCGCCCACAACGCCGGCAACATGAGCGACGAGGAACTGCACGAGTTGGAGGGAGTGGCCAGCCCGGGCGCCGGCGCCTGCGGCGGCCAGTTCACGGCCAACACGATGGCCTGCGCCTTCGAGGCGCTCGGGATCAGCGCCGGCGGCTCGGCGATGGTGCCGGCCGAAGACGACGACAAGGCGACCGTCGCCGAGAAGATCGGCGAGCTGGTGATCAAGGTGCTGAGCGACGACATCAGGCCCAGCAAGGTGATCACCCGCAACTCGCTGGAGAACGCGATTGCCTGCGTCTGCGCCTCGGGCGGCTCGACCAACGGCGTCCTGCACCTGATCGCGCTGGCCCACGAGCTCGGCATCGAGCTGACCATGGACGACTTCGAGCGGATCTCCCGCAAGACGCCGCTCTACGCCGACCTCAAGCCCGGCGGCCGCTTCGTCGCCACCGACCTCTACGCCGCGGGCGGCGTGCCGGTGATCCTCGAGCGGCTCGCCGCCGCCGGCGTCCTGCATGGCGACGCGATCACCGTTACCGGCAAGACGATCGCCGAGGTCGCCGCCGAAGCGACCGAGGCGCCGGGTCAGGAAGTGGTGCGGCCGCTGGAGGATCCGGTCAAGCGCGAAGGCGGCCTGGCGATCCTCAAGGGCAACCTCGCCCCCGAGGGATCGGTGGTCAAGGTCGCCGGCACCGAGCGCCGCCAGCAGACCGGCCCCGCCCGGGTCTTCGAGTCCGAAGAGGAGTGCTTCCGTGCCGTCAAGGACCAGCGGATCGAGCCCGGCGACATCGTCGTGATCCGCAACGAGGGCCCGGTCGGCGGCCCCGGAATGCGCGAGATGCTGCAGGTCACCGCGGCAATCGTCGGCGAGGGTCTCGGCGAGAGCGTGGCGATGGTCACCGACGGCCGCTTCTCCGGCGCCACCCGCGGTCTGATGATCGGCCACGTCGCCCCCGAGGCGGCGAAGGGCGGCCCGATCGCCGCGGTCCGCGAGGGCGACGAGATCACCGTCGACATCGACGCCCGCCGTCTCGACGTCGCTCTCTCCGACGAGGAGATCGCTGAGCGAGTCGCCGCCTACGAGTCTCCGCCTTCCCCCTTCGGCCCCGGCGTGATGAGCAAGTACGCCGCCACCGTCTCATCGGCCTCCCGCGGCGCAGTCACGACCTAGGCCCGAACTGCATCAACTTTTAATCCCGGTGGGATGAGAAGTTGATGCAGTTCCGTCGAGGAACTGATCGAGCAGGTTGTTGAAGCGGTCCGGTCGCTCCAACTGGGGGACATGGCCGGTCCTCTCGAAGATCTCAAGGCGGGAGTCGGGGATGCGGCGGTGGTAGCTGATCGCTGCCGCGACCGGGATCACGCGGTCCGATAGGCCCCAGACGATCAGCGTGGGGATGTCGATCTCCTCCAGTCGCTCGCGGATGTCGTGGTGGATCAGGGTTTGCAGGGAGTCGCCGAAGGCGGGGCACTCGGCGCCGCCGACGATCTGCTCCCAGAGCAGGTCGGCGCGAAGGCGGTTCGGGTAGCGCACGAACGGGCCGAGGGTGACCTGGCGGCTGTGCGGATGGGAGACGATCTTGCGGGCGAGGCCGGAGACGGTCGGCGCGAAGGTCTTCCAGGCCCAGGCGGTCGCCGTCGCCCGCGCCTCCGGGTTCCAGGTGTTGAGGATGCCCGCCGCCGAGACCAGCACCAGGCGGTCGAACCGCTCGGGCCCTTCCGTCGCCGCCTCGACCGCGATGAAGCCTCCCATCGAATTGCCGACCAGGGTGCCCCCTTCGACCCCGAGCTTCTCGCAGAAGTCGTGCAGGAGGCGGCCGTAGGCGGGCATGTCGATCTCCCAGGAGGGCATCGAGCTGGCGCCGAAGCCAGGCAGGTCGAGCGCGATCGCGCGGTGGCCGCGGCCGAAGTGGGGGAGGTTTTCCAGCCAGTTCTGCCAGCAGCCGGAGATCCCGTGGACGAAGACGATCGGCTCTCCCTCGCCGATCTCGACGTAGTTGACCTCGGCCCCGGGCAACCGGACCCGGTGCAGATGACGGCGCCAGTCGACCCTTCGCCACTCCGGGTCGGGGTTGCCGTAGTCCGAGCCGGAGGCGAGGCGAGGGTCGCGTGTGGTCGCCTCAGGCATACCCCATGCGTTCGAGCACCGGGATCTCACGGATCTGCGGCGGCTGCAGGTGGTCCCACAGGATCCCCCGAGGGCGCTGGTACTGGCGCTCGACGTCGATCACCGCGCGCGGCGTCGCGATCACGTCGATCGGCAGGTCGTGGTCGGTGACCATCAGGTGCTGGCGGAGGATCTGGATCGGGTGCACGGTGGTGGCGACCGCGGTGTGGTCGTCGATCTTGCCGGCGTCGATCAGGATCCCGTACTCGAGGTCGTGGTAGCCGCCGCCTTTGCCGACCCGGGCGCCACTGAGGTTGACGGCGACCGAGCCGCAGAGCACGAAGTCGATCTCGGGCAAGTCGTCGAGGGCGACGACGCGGCCGTGCTTGAGGGCCCCCTTGATCGTGGCCGCCTCTTTAATCGCCGCCTTGGAGAGCTTCTTCGGGTCGAGCACCCGGAAGGGGTGGGGGTCGCGCAGGCGCGGCACCGCCATGATCACCGTCTTACCGTTCTCGAGGGCGATCCGGCGCGCGTAGGTCTGCGGTGAGTCCGGGTTGGCCTTGATCACGCGGGCCCGCTTCCAGGCCCGGTGCCCGGAGAGCTTCTCGGCAGCCAGCTTGGCGCCGGCGAAATTGGGGATGCGACCCTCGGCGCCGGGGAAGCGCGCCACCCCCTCGCGTTCCATCGCCTTCCAGACCTCCTCGCGAACCGCGTCCTTCGAGCGCACGGCCGAAACATACCCGCCACGTCCCCGGTAGTCATCAACTGCCGCCGCGGATTCGGGTTGGCACGGGATTTGCAGGGAATGCGGCCGGTATGACCGAATGATCCAACTGCCTACACTTTGCGAAAGGAAGCTTGTCGCTTGCCGAAGTCGAGCCGAAGAGGAAGATGGGCCGCAAGGCGCAGATAGCAGCAGTCGTCGCGGTCCTGGTGGTCGTTCTCGGCGCCGTGGGCGCCTATGCCTACGACAGCACCCAGAAAGACCAGATCGCCGAGGGGATCACGATCGGCGGCGTCGACGTCGGCGGGCTGAGCGAAGGCGAAGCCGCCGCGCTGGTCCGCCGCAAGCTGCTGGCGCCGCTGCGCGACTCGCTCAGCGTCCGCTTCGACGGTGAGACCTGGCGCCTCTCGGGCGAGCAACTGAAGATCCGTGCCGACGTCGACGCTGCGGTCGACGAGGCGATCGCCGAAAGCCAGGACGGCGGCCTGCCGGGGCGCCTGGTGCGCTACGTCAGCGGCGGCGAGGTCGAAGAGGGCATTTCCGCCGAGGTCGCCTACTCGGAGCCGGCGGTCAACCGCTTCGTGCGCCGCGTCGCCGAGGACGTCAACCGCGAACCGAAGGACGCCACGGTCGAACCGAGCGCCGACTCGCTTGGCCTGGTCGAAGGCGAAGATGGCCGCAAGCTGCGCGACAACAAGCTCACCGGCGACCTGAAGGCGGCGGTGCTCAACGCCAACGCTCCTAACGTGATCGTCGCCCGCGTCCACGCCACCAAACCGGAGGTGACCAAGAGCGAAGTCGCCGCCCGGTACCCGTCCTACCTCACTCTCGACCGCTCTTCCTACACGCTGCGCTTCTGGAGGAACCTGGAGCTGGCCAAGACCTACACCGTCGCGGTCGGCCAGGAAGGCCTGGAAACCCCGGAAGGCCTCTACTCGATCCAGGAAAAGCAGGAAAACCCCTCCTGGCATGTGCCGGAATCCGACTGGGCCGGCAGTCTCGCCGGCCAGGTGATCCCGCCCGGGCCCTCCAACCCGATCAAGGCGCGCTGGATGGCGATCTACGAAGGGGCCGGGATCCACGGCACCGAAGAGACCGGATCGCTCGGCACCGCCGCCTCGCACGGCTGCGTGCGGATGGCGATTGCCGATGTTGAAGAGCTCTACGACATGGTCGAAGTCGGCACCCCGATCTACATCGGCTAGCCGGCCCGCCCGCAGGACGTGGGCGGAGCAGGACGAATCAGGTTTTGTGAACTGGATGGAAGCACTGGCCGATTTCGATCGCGACCTGCGGGCACGGGGGTCGGCGGAGCGGACGCGGCGTGCCTACGCGGTCGATCTGGGGCAGTTCGCGGCGTGGGCCGGGGAGCTCGGCCTCGACCCCGGCGACGTGCGCTACCGCGACGTGCGCCGCTATGCGGCCGGGCTCTCCTCCGAGGGGGCCGCGGCGGCGACCGTGGCCCGCAAGCTGGCCGCGATCCGCAGCCTCTACGGATTCCTGGTCCGCACCGAGCGGGCCGGCCAGAACCCGGCTGAGCTGGTCTCCAGCCCGAAGCGGGCCGAGAAGCTGCCGAAGGTGCTGAGCGGCGAGCAGATGCGGACGCTGCTGGAGCGGATCCCGGCCGGGACGCCGCTGGAGCTGCGCGACCGGGCGATGCTCGAGCTCGCCTATTCCTGCGGGCTGCGCTGCGAGGAGATCGTCAACCTCGACAGTGGCTCAATCGATTTCGAGACCGAGCAGGTGCGGGTGCTCGGCAAGGGCATGAAGGAGCGGGTGCTGCCGATCGGCGAGCCGGCCCAGCGGGCGTTGCGGGACTACCTGGACCGGGGTCGTCATGCCCTCACCGCGGACCGTCGCGAGCAGGCGCTCTTCCTCTCCAAGAGCGGCAGGCGACTGTCCAGCTCCGACGTCACCAGGCGTCTCGGGGTCTGGGTTCAGCTGATGTCCAACGTGGGCAGGGTCTCCCCGCACGCATTGCGCCACTCATTCGCCACCCATCTGCTCGAGGGCGGCGCCGATCTGCGCACGATTCAGGAGCTCCTGGGGCACTCCTCGATCTCCACCACGCAGGTCTACACCAAGGTCGACGCCGCCCGCCTGCGCGACACCTACGCTGCAAGTCACCCCCGCGCATGAGGCTTGATCCGCAAACGACCGTAGAATCGCGGGTGTCTTGATGGAAACCGGTGTAAAAGAGGTGGAGCTGCGCGATCTCTGGCGCCGCTACAAGGGCGATGGCGACAACTCGGCGCGCGAGCGCCTGGTCGTGGCCTACTCGCCGATGGTCAAATTCGTCGCCGGTCGGCTCGGCGCCGGCCTGCCCTCCCACGTCGAAGACGCCGACCTGATCTCCTACGGGCTGATGGGCCTGATCGGCGCCATCGAGCGCTTCGAGCCGGAGCGCGGGATCAAGTTCGAGACCTTCGCGATGACCCGCATCCGCGGCGCGATCATCGACGAACTGCGCTCGCTCGACTGGGTGCCGCGCTCGGTCCGCTCGCGCGCCCGCGAGATCGAGGCGGCGCAGTCGAAACTCGAGCACGAGCTGCAGCGGGCGCCGAGCGAGGAGGAGTTGGCCCTGAAACTGGGCATGAGCGTCGAGGACCTGCAGTCCTCGCTGCTGGAGATCGCCAACTCCTCCGTCTACGCCCTCGACGAGCTCTGGACCGTTTCCGACTCCTCGGGCGACCAGGTCTCCCTGCTCGACACGATCGCCGACGACGGCGCCGCCGACCCGCAGGAGGCGCTCGACAGCAGCGAGGTCAAGGACCGTCTCACCGAGGCGATCGGCTCGCTGCCGGAGCGCGAGCAGCTGGTCGTCGCCCTCTACTACTACGAGCACCTCACCCTGCGTGAGATCGGCGAGGTCCTCGGCGTCACCGAGTCGCGGGTCTCCCAGCTGCACACGAAGGCCGTGATGCGCCTCAAGTCGCACCTGCAGCCGGCGTGATCGCCGCCGCCGAGGACACCTTCGCGGTGGCCGTCGACCGTTTCAACGCCAGCGAGGCGGCCCACACGGTCGCCGGGTTGAGCCGGACGCTGGGCGAGCCGCGGGTCTCGATCGGGGCCCTCGCCGGCGCGCCCCGCGAGACCCGGGTCACGGTCGCCTGGGAGCTGACCTGGTACCAGTGGGGGGTGGATGTGGGCGAGGCGCCGCGACCGGTCTTCGAGCTCGCCAGAGGGGCGGAGCTGGATCAGCTCGACGTCTCGGCGCGGCAGTGGAACGCGACATGGCACGGCTGACCGTCAACGTCGACGGAGGCGCCCGCGGCAACCCCGGCCCGGCGGCGATCGCCGCCGTGCTGCGCGGCCCCGACGGCGAGGTGCTGGAGGAGCGCGGCGAGACGATCGGCCGCGCCACCAACAACGTCGCCGAGTACCGGGCGCTGCTGCTGGGGATCGAGCTGGCGGCACGGCACGGCGCCGAGGAGCTGGAGCTGGTCGGGGACTCGGAGCTGGTCGTGCGTCAGGTCGAAGGGAAGTACAAGGTCAAGCACGCCGACATGCGCGAGCTGCACGCCGAGGTGAAGCGGGCGCTGGCGCCGTTCGCGAGCTGGTCGATCCGCCACGTCAAGCGCGAGCAGAACGCCGATGCGGACCGCCTCGTCAACGAGGTGCTCGACGCCGGGTAGGCTCGGTCGCGTGGAGAAACGCGTGGACCCGATCGATCCCGGCGTCGACATCGGCCACGTCCATCTCAAGGTTGCCGCGATCGAGCCCGCTCTCGACTTCTACTGCGGCGTGCTCGGCTTCGAGCTGCAGCAGCGTTTCGGGGATGAAGTCGCCTTCGTCTCGGCCGGCGGCTACCACCACCACATCGGCCTTAACACCTGGCACTCGAAGGGCGGCTCGCCACCGCCGCCGGGGACGACGGGCCTCTTTCACGCCGCGATCCGCTACCCGACCCGTCGCGCCCTGGCCGACGCCCTGCGGCGCCTCACCGAGGCCGGGATCCGGCTCGAGGGCGCTTCCGACCACGGCGTCAGCGAGGCGCTCTACCTCTCCGACCCCGACGGCAACGGGCTGGAGCTCTACTGGGACCGCCCGCGCCAGGACTGGCCGCGTCCGCAGGGCGGAGGGGAGGGGGTCGAGATGACCATCGCCCCCCTCGACCTCCGCGACCTGCTGGCCGAGCTCCCTGGCTAAACCCTCCTAGGAGCCCAGAATCGCCCCGACCAGGTCGGGTTTGAACGGCTCCGTGCCCGCCACCAACTGGACGCCGGAGAGCGGGCCGTTGGCGTTCAGGTAGGCGAGCTCCTTGCCGAGGTCGCCGACCCCGTTGCTGCCGGCCAGCGGCGCGATCTGCAGGGTGCTGAGCACGCCGATTGCCTCGCCCGACCCGTTCAGGAAGCCGCTGCCGGAGTCGCCGGGCACGCCCGGGGTGAGGGTGCCGACGACGTGGCTCCAGCCGTTGCCTTCGTTCTGCACCACGACCCCCTGCTTCGGGCTCAGTTTGGCGATGCCGCCGCGTAGCGAGGAGTTGCCGTAGGAGTAGACGGTGGAGCCGAGGCCGCCGACCGTGCCGAGTCCGGCCGGGCCGCCGAAGCCCGGCACCGAGGGATTGACCTTGCCGACGTCGGCCGGGTCGAGCCGGACCAGCGCCAGGTCGTTGTAGGCACAGGCGTCGGGGTCGGTCTCGCCTTTGGCCTGCATGGTCAGCCAGGAGTTGTAGGCGAGGGTGCCGGGTTTGCTGGCGCCTTTCACTTCGACCGGGGTGCCGATCGGCAGCGAGCCGCTGGTGCAGCCGTCGGTTTCGGTCTGCCCGCCGGTGCCGGAGCAGTGGGCGGCCTGGCCCAGGTAGACGCCGGAGGCGTCCTCGAAGACGAAGTTGGCGGTGCACTGACCGCCCGCGGTGTAGGTCTGCACGCCGGGGTGGACGGTGGCGGACGCGGCCGGCGCCCAGGCGGACGCGGCGCCGGGCGCAAATGCCGCGGCGCTCAGCGCCAGCGCGGTCGCGCACAGGGCAAGCTTGGTTCGGTTCATCGGATCGGATCTCCCTCTGGTCGGGGACCGGGATCGCCCCGGCCCGAGAGCTGAGGCATTCCTACCCAAAATCGATTAGGGCTAACCGGCCGTGGGAGGAGCGGGCGTCGCTAGGACGTGGCGGCGGTCGCGGTGCCGCTGCGGACCGGGTGACCGGCGTCGCGCCAGCTGCCGACGCCCTCGCCGACGTGGACCACCTCGGCGAAGCCCTCGCGCTGCAGGATCGAGGCGGCGAGGCCGCTGCGTTTGCCGCCGCGGCAGATCGTCGCGATCGGCCGGTCGCGGGGCAGCTCGCCGAGGCGGCCGGCGAGGTCGCCATAGGGGATGTGGAGCGAGTCGGGGATGTGCTCGCCGGCGTACTCGGCGGCATTGCGGACGTCGAGGACCAGCGGCGGCTCGGGCCGGTCCAGCCGCGCTGCCAACTCGTTCGGGTCGATCAGCTCGATCCGGCGCACCGGCCGGTTCTCGGTCCGCCAGGCGGTCATCCCGCCCTCGAGGAAGCCGCGCACGCGTATCCCCACCGCCGCAAGCAGTTCGGCCGCGTCGCGCTCGTCGCCGTCGGAGGCGGCGACCACGATCACGTCGGCCCCCTCGGGGGCGACCCGCGAGACCTTGGTGGCGAACCCGGTGTCGTAGGCGGAGGTGCTGAGGGCACCGGCGATATGGGACTCGTCGAACTGCTCGTTGGTGCGGCCGTCGATCACGACGGCCCCGGCGGCGACCGCCTCCTCGACCTGGTGCGGGGTGAGCGGCGCCGGGGTGCCGAAGTCCTCGACCAGGGGGCCGCGGTTGAGGACGACGATCTGGGCCACGTTGGGTGGCCGGTCGGCGAGGGTGGCGAGCGCGTTGTCGACGAACGCCTCCTCCTCGTCGAAGCGCAGCGCGGCGTTGTGGCGGCGCTCGAACCCGATCGTCGAGGAGGTCTTCAGGTCGATCGCGGAGCCGCCGCAGAGCGAGCCGCCGAGGTGGCCCGGCCAGACCTCGACTTCGTCGTCGAGCAGCAGCAGCCGCTCCCGCAGCGAGCGGTACATGTCGGCGGCGCCCTGGCGCGGCTCGACCGCCAGGTCGGGCCTGGCGACGTCGCCGATGAAGAGCGAGTCGCCGGACAGCAGCGCCCAGGGCGAGCCGCCGCGGCCGGCGTCGCTGAGCAGGAAGCAGGTGTGCTCGGGCCGGTGGCCCGGAGTGTGGATCGCCTCGCTCCGCAGGTCGCCCAGCTCCAGTACCCAGCCGTCGCCGAACGGCTCGTGCGGGTACTCGGCCTCGGCCAACTCGTTGACGTGGATCGTCGCCCCGGTCCCCCGTGCCAAGCGGCCGTGGCCGGAGACGTGGTCGGCATGGTTGTGGGTCTCCAGCACGTGCCCGATCCGCACCCCGTGCAGGCGGGCCAGGCGGCGGTAGGGCTCGACGTCCCACTGCGGGTCGACCACCACCGCGACCCCCGATTCCCGGTCGGCGACCAGGTAGGAGGCGCAGCCGAGGTCCTCGTGGATGATCTGGCGGAAGAGCATGGGTCGAGGGTCAGGCTAGCGCCCGAAACCCGCCCCCGCGAGCGCCCAAGCAGGAAACGCCCCGGGGCGGCTAGAATCCACCCCTGTGCGGCTGTAGCTCAGCTGGCTAGAGCGTCTGCTTGCCATGCAGAAGGTCGAGAGTTCGAATCTCTTCAGCCGCTTGTCCGGAAGCCCGCTCGCAGAGCGGGCTTCCGCGTTATTGGGCCGGTGAAGGAAGCTGCGCGACGAACCTCGGCGGTGGCCCGCTGCCCAATCAACGACCCCAGGCGGCTCGATCCGACCCTCGCGCGGGAGTCAAGTGCGACGAACCCGCCCGTGGCATCTGAGGAGCTGCCGGTCGGGTCAACGAGTGTGGCTGTGGAAGGATTGCTGCTGAAAGTAAGTGATCAGTGGTGGCGGCGGCACAGCATGAAGCCGTTTCAGCTGGAGCCATAGGATTGCCGAACTTCGGCATAGGGTTGAGAGAGAGAGGGGGGCTATGGCAGGGTGGCGCGAGTGGAGTCGAAGAGGCTACGCGGATGGATGGCGAGGGCGCGGCGGGATTAGTGCGCTGATCTGCGTGGTCTTTCTAATGGGGTGCGGCGGTTCAGGGGCTTCGGAGACCACGGGAGCGTCGGCGCCGGAATCTGACGAGATAGAAGTACCGTCGGAAGAAGAATTCAAGCAGGGAGAAATCGGGGGCGACAATGGGGACGTTGACTCGATGACTCCTCGCGACTGCGGTGTTGTCCGAGGGAAGTACCTGGTGCGAGCGATCCCGGCTATGGATTGTGACGAAGCCCTAGAGGCTGGCGCCGAGATTCTGTCCAACGAAGCTTCAGGTTGGGACTGCCTCTTTATCGGTGATGAAGAGCACCGCTTCTGCAATCAGGGAGAACCGGCCACGTATTCGACGGCGCCGTTGTTCATCGAAGAAGTGGCGCCCTAGTCGAAGCAAAGTGGTTGGTGCGCCAGTTTGGCGCAGGCGACCACAAGCACAGTCGGTAGCAGAGGCGATCGTTTGGGCAGCGGGACGATCTCGCTGCCCAAACCCAGCGGAATCGTGCCTGATTCAACCTAAGTTCCCGGCAACGCAGATTTCGCGTTTGGCTCTGCAACGGGAGAACAGCTACGAGCCAGCTCGTTTGCCATGCAGAAGATCGAGAGTTCGAATCTCTTCAGCCGCTCTCAGGAAAAGCCCGCTCCGGTGGGGCTTTTCTGTGTCCGGGCAACGACTTCGCCCTCGCCACGCGGCCGGGCAGGTTGACGGAAAGTACGCTCACGCAATGCGACCCCTTCGGTATTCCATCAACGTCACTTTGGACGGATGCTGCGATCACCGTGCGATTTCCCCGGACGAGGAGACGCATCGTCACGCGACGGAGACTCTCGCCCAGGCCGACGCTCTCCTCCTCGGCCGGGTGACCTACGAGCTGATGGAGTCGGCCTGGCGGCCGCCCGGGCAGATGGAGGAGATGCCCGATTGGATGGCGCCCTTCGGCCGGACGATTGACGCAATGAAGAAGTACGTCGTGTCGAGCACCCTGGACCGGGTCGATTGGAACGCGGAGCTCGTGCGTGGGGATCTCGGGGAGGCAGTTCAGGAGCTGAAGCAAGAGCCGGGCAACGGACTGGGCGTGGGAGGCGTGCAGCTCCCGCTGGCGCTGGCTGAGCTGGGGCTGATCGATGAGTACGAGTTCGTCGTGCACCCCAGGCTGGCGGGCCATGGGCCGACGCTGTTCGCGGGGCTGTCGAAGC
>Ga0190272_10000514_pt1 | contig 20250 bp, 18 predicted proteins | sample Popmic504T_FD_133746 | JGI IMG/M metagenome (GOLD analysis project Ga0190272, IMG submission 133746) | Populus adjacent soil microbial communities from riparian zone of Shoshone River, Wyoming, USA - 504 T | ecosystem: Environmental > Terrestrial > Soil > Riparian zone | place: USA: Wyoming... | reverse complement strand
CGGCCTTCGAGAAGTGCCATGTCGTTCGCTCCTACTCGTAGCGCAGCGCGGCGACCGGGTCGAGCCGGGCGGCGCTCCAGGCGGGGATCACCCCGGCGAGCATGCCGAGGATGGTGGAGAATCCGACGGCAAACAGCGCCGTTTCGGCAGTCAGGTCAAAGAGAACGGTGCCGCCGGCCCGTCCCGCCTCGTTGGCCAGGACCACGACGAGGGCACCCAGGCCGAGGCCGATGAGTCCTCCGATGAGCCCGATGAGGCCTGCCTCGGCGACGAGGGCCCGGATGATCCGCCCCCGCGAGCCGCCGATGGCGCGCCTGATGCCGATCTCCCTGGTGCGCTCGGCGACGCTCATGGCCATCGTGTTGATGACCGAGAGGCCACCGACCACGAGGCTGATCACGGCCACGCCGATGATGATCGCGTTGAAAATTGCCGTCGAGGCGCCGATCTGCTCGTCGAACTCGGCACCGGTCAGCGTCGCACTGTTCGCGACGGCTTCCTCGATCCGTGCCGCCACGTCACCCACGTTAGCACCGGCTTCCGGGTACACCACGACCTGGTTGACGAGCTCGCCGGGTTCTACCGCATCGGTGATAAGCGGTGGAAGGGACTCGACGAACATCTCCTGCGCTGCGTTGAGCGGGACGAGCGCCGTGCTGTCGGGCGCCGTCAGGGTCGGCTGCAGCGTTCCGACGACATCGAACGCACGCCCGCGGATCTCAACGGTGCCGCCGGCAGCGACATCGCGCGAGGTTGCGAGCGTCGAGCCCAGCACGACGACGTTGCCGTCGTCATCCGGTGTGAGCATTCGCCCGGTCGCCAGCTGGAGCTGGAAGTCCTCGAGGCCCTCATCGGCTCCGGGAATCGCGCCGATGATCAGGTCCGGGATGCCGAACGACATGTTGGGTTCTTCGTCGAAGAGCAGTTGAATCTGCGCGTCAACCGCGGCGATACCGTCGAGCTCGCGAATCGCGTTCGCCGACTCGAGGCTCATGGGTGCCGTGCCGAACGCAGATCCGTCGGTGACGAGGATCTTGTTCGCGTAGTACTCGCTACCGCCCTCGACGAGGGCGTTGATCTTGTTGGCCATCGAGCTGAAGACGACGAGTGCCCAGATCCCAATGGTGATGCCCAGGATCGTGAGGGTCGTCCGCAGCTTGCGGCGGGAGAGCTCGCGCAGCAGGCGCATTGAGTTCCTCAATTAGGTAGGGGATGGAATGATCGTCCGTCGTGGGGAGCCGCCTGTCATTGGTCAAATGGCCGGCCGGGAAACAGACGCGTCAGGTTGACGGTGTAGGCCGGATCGGCAACCATACCGCTCCGGGCCCAGTGGCTTGGCTTGGCTCCGATGAACTCCGCGTGGTCTTGTGAAGTGCCACCATCAAAGTGTTCGTCGAGACGCCGGTCAATCCCCCAACCGGGTAGACGGCGGGCGGCTAGCTCAGCTGGTTAGAGCACTTGCTTGACATGCAAGAGGTCACTGGTTCGAGTCCAGTGTCGCCCACCAACACCCTGATCTGAGCACGAAATGACCGCCATGACGGCGGTCATTGCCTTGAGACCGCCGCAATTTCCGGGAATGATCAGTATCGTCCTCTCCCTTGGCCACGCATTGGGAAGTAACCCCGGTAGTAGGACCGCTTGTCGCGCGTGGCCTGGTTGCTCTCGCAGGGCTGTCTTTGGCTGACCGCCGTGTGCCCGGGGTCCCCATCTGGTCCACGCTCGCGGTTGTTATCTTCGGCGTTGTCGCGGAGATCGCGCTCGCGATGTGGCTCCTCATCGCACCGAGCAGCTGACGGTCATGAGCCCTGAATCTTCCCGGGCCCTTACGAAGGGCTCGTCCGACCATTCGCGCAATGTGGCCCGATGTCCGGCGCCGGTAGATGCTCAAGCACTCGACAGTCGCATCGATAGTCCCGTTGACGGAACAGGATCCAGAGCCATTGTCGACGAACGAGCCTCCCTAGCGTTCGTTCGGGCTTGGCACGACTCATACAGGTGCACGCGCATGCGTGACCCATTCTCCTTTGCGGCTCACCTCCGTCCCGGGGGCACTCCGGCCGTTGGGAGGACACGCATCCCACCGGCGTGGCTGCTCTTGCTCGCCGTGGTTCCACTCCTGGCGGGCTCATACCTGCTCTTGCCGGCCGCAGGCAGCGCTCGGGTCGCCGCGTATCCCATTTTCGGCCTTGTGGCGATGGTCATCGTCCTTGCGGTCGCACAATGGAAGCGGCCGGCCAGGGCGGGCTCCTGGCGCCTGATCGCGCTTGCCCTCGCTCTACTCTCCACCGGCGACATCGCATACACGGTGCTCTCCATCGGTGGTGGGGGAGTCGTGAGCTACCCCTCGGTGTCAGACGTGGCCTATCTCGGCGGCTATGGGGCGCTGATTCTGGGAGTGGTGGGCCTATTTCGAGGCCGCCTGGCTGGCGGCGACCGCACAGCGTTCATCGATGCCGCGACATTGGCCGTCGGCGCTGGCTCCCTCTCGTGGATCGCCATCATTCGCCCGAACTTGGATGGCAGTCAGGATCCAATTGCCGGCCTGGTTTCGATGGCCTATCCCGTGTTCGACCTGGTTCTCTTGACCCTCTGTCTCCGCGTACTGCTGACAGCCGCCACACGTCCCCGGTTCTTCCACTATCTCGTTGCGGGCATCTCTCTTTACCTCGTTGCCGACGTCGTGTACGCAATGGCTGTGCTGCAGGGCACCTACGCGGAGGGCAATCCCGTCGACATCGGCTGGATTGCGGGCGTGCTTCTCTTTGCCGTGGCGGCCCTCCACCCCTCCGCCGCCCAGGAGGTGGCCACGGTTGATACCAACGAGGCAAAGCTCAGCGCTGTCCGGCTCGGCATGCTCGCCACTGCCGCGCTGATCGCGCCTACCATCCTGCTCGTATCGGAGGTGCAGTCCGGCGACGAGCTGGTCATTGGCCTCGTGATCCAGTGGACCGTCCTCTTCGGACTCGTCTTCCTCAGACTGGCCACGACCGTGAAGGCCCTGGCGGCCTCCCTCCAGGAGCGTCGGAACCTCCAGGACAACCTGGCATATGAGGCCACGCACGACTCGCTCACGAGGCTGGCAAACCGGTCGTTGTTTCAGACACGCCTTGCCACGGCGATGCAAACCGCGCCCGCGCGAACGGGCCTCGTGTTCCTCGACATAGACGACTTCAAGGACGTAAACGACACCCTGGGCCACCCAACCGGCGACGACGTCCTGCGTATCACCGCCGGCCGTGTCGAGCGCCAGCTGCGAGGTTCGGACCTCGCTGCCCGCGTCGGTGGTGACGAGCTGGCGATTCTCGTCGAGAATTGCGACGACATCAACGCGGTGCAGAGCGTCGCGGAGCGTGCCCTGAGTGCCGTGCGGGCACCTCTCGAGGTGGCAGGCCACCACCTGTTGATCCATGCCAGCGCTGGCGTCTCGCTCGGGAGCGGAACCGCCACGGCAGTCAGTCTCATGCGCGACGCCGACATCGCGATGTACCAGGCAAAGTCGCATGGGAAGGACCGGGCCGAAAGCTTCCAGTCCGCGATGCTGGGCGAACTGCTAGGTCCCAAACAGTTGCCGGTCGAACCGGTCGCGCCCGGTCGGCGCCGTCCTGCGGCGTCCACCTGATGCCGGCATCGAGCGCCATACCGGGAGCCCCAATTTCGCCGAGCACGGGCCAGGTTGACAGGACTCGGCTTCGCCTCACGGTGGGATGGGCGACCAGGCACGCCCGGAGATTTGGGACAGCGGTACTCAACAGCGGCCGGTGGCGCGACGGCGACGCTGCCTCTTCCGCGCCGAGGCCGCGTCATGCCGGTCGCACGCTGCGCCACCCGGGGAAGGAACCACTTGGCGGCGACTACCCGAACAACTTCACCGGAGACAACGTTCGTCGGGTCCTCGGCCTGGCGCCAGGCGACCTGGCCAAGGGGAGTTTCTTCGATCGCATCCACCCCGATGACAGGGATCGTGCCAGCCTCGAGCTCGAAATGCTTCTGGCGCGAGGGAGGTCCGTGCAGGAGTACCGTTTCCTGCACGGCGACGGAACCTACCACTGGATCCTGGACGAGAACCTGGTGATCCAGGACGCGGACGATCAGCCCACTCGCATCGTTGGCTTTCTCGCCGATGTGACCGACCAGCACGAGGTGGCCGACGAGCGGGTGCTGCTTGCCGCGGCCCTGGACCAGACGACAGACGCCATTCTCATGATCGGCCTGGACGGCAGGATCTCCTTCGCCAACGCGGCCCTGTGTCGGATGACTGGGCGCAACGCTGCCGAGATGGTCGGCATGCACACGTCGGCACTGGCGAACAACGAGGCGCTGAAGCCCCTGCATCGGGCATCGATGGAGGCTGGCTTCTCCGGGCGGCGGTGGACGGGCTCGATCACGGTGAACTGGAGCGGAGACCGCGCCTACGACCTTGATGTGGACGTCTGGCCTCTGATGATCGCGCACAAGGTCAGCAGCCTCATCGTCAGCCTTCGCGACGTGACCAAGGAGCACGTTTTGACTGCGAGTTTGGAGCGCCAGACGAACGAGCGCGCTGCGGTCGCTGGCGCCTTCGCGCGCCTCAGGCACGGCGGCACGGCGACTGAGCTTGCTGCGGTCGCCGTCCATGAGCTCGCAGGTATCGACGGCGTAGACCTCGCATTGCTGATCGGCTTCCCGAGCGAGCCAGGGATCGCGCGGCTGGCCTCGGAGGGATCCTCCGCGCGTAGCGATCCCTGGGTGCTTGTCGATGGCTGCGGGTCGTATCTCCGTCGCCGGATGGAGGCGGGGCGCACGCTGGAGGACTGGAGCGACCATCGGGAGGCGCACGAGCAACTCAGCTGCACCTGGGGCCAGACCGGGCTCAAGGCGGCGTGGCTCGAGCCGCTTGTGCTCGCGGGAGCAGTGGTGGGCGGCATCGTTCTGGGATCGGCGGCCGCAGAGGGCCGTAGCCGCCTGGAGGAGCTGGGATCGCTGATCGCGGAGTTCGGCGAGGTGATTGCGACAGTGGTTGGCCCGGAGCTCGCCGAGCGCCGTGAGGTAGGCGGAGTCCGATCAGCTATCGAGCGTGTGCTTGCCGACGGGGGCTTTCACAGCGTCTTCCAGCCCGCTTGGGATCTCACCGAGCGCACCGTCGTGGGATACGAGGCGCTGACGCGCTTCACGGACGGCACACGCCCCGATCTCCGATTCGCACAGGCCGCCGCCGCCGGTCTGGGGCTGGAACTCGAAGTGGCCACCTTGAGCGCCGCGTTGGCGGCGGCGAGAGAGCTTCCGGAGGCCTGCTGGCTCAGCGTCAACGCCAGCCCCGAGCTCATCCTGGAGCACGGGCTTCTTGCGAAGGTCCTTGAGGCGCGAGCCGGACGTCCCATCATTTTGGAAGTCACCGAGCATGCCGCTGTTGACGACTATGCGGCGCTGCGGGAAGCGGTTGCCAGCCTCGGACCGGACACGCGGATCGCAGTGGATGATGCGGGAGCGGGATTCGCATCGCTTCGACACGTCATCGAACTGCGCCCGGACTTCGTCAAGCTCGACATGGGGCTGATCCGTGGGATTGATGAAGACAATGCTCGCAAGGCGTTGGTGGCGGGCATGGTCCACTTCGCGAGCGAGACTGGTTGTGCCTTGGTCGCGGAGGGCATCGAGACCGCGAACGAGCTGCTGACCCTACGGGAGTTGGGTATCAACCTCGGGCAAGGCTTCCTGCTTGGAAGGCCGGCACCAGGGCCGATGGCCACCGACTGAGGCGTCGCAAATCGGACCGTCGCATGCTGGCATTCGGTGAGGGGCCCGCGATCGCGGCGCGGTGCATGTGTCCCGCGCGTGCCAACTACGGCTGCGCAAACGGCGTCCAATCATCTGGAACCCCACCGCCCGACATGAACTCCCTGCCGGTATCAACGCAGTAGAAGCGCGTACCGGGCCCGTCCGTGATGCGGATCGGTTCCGCCGTGACGTAGAACGTGCCCTCGATGTCGCGGGGGCCAATCACCTGGTCAAGTCCGAGGCGCCGCACCGACGACTGTTCGGCAAACGCCAGTACCGTACCGGGTGGGAATCCGCACTCCTCGGGCGCTTCGACTTGCGGGACGAGCAAGGCGCATGCGCTCATCGACACGAGGCACAGGAGCAGGAGGACTCCGGTCCCATGCCTGGCAGATGACTGCCTTGCACCGCCGGTCAGCGCTCGGCGTCCTGCCGGGGGTGGTGGAGCAGCGATGCCCGTGCAAGCCCTACGGCCACCAGTCGCGCGACGGCTAGCGCAACTACCAAGTACATGACCACAACCGCAGTCCGGCCGAGACTGTGCTCGGGACGAGGGAAAATCACAGGCAACAGGGCAACGAACGGGATACTCAGCAGGAAGGTGATGAGGTCCTTGTGCCGGCGCATGGGTGCTGGGAATCGTAATGTAGGGAGACGACAAACATGCATGACGATTCGGTCATGCCGTTGCCGCCGTCGTGTACCACAGTGACTGCATGCTGTCCGCACACGCGCGAGTCGCACTGCAGCTCCGGGCGATCGTCGCGCCCTACCGGGACCCGTTGCTCCAGGACGACCCGCTGAACCGGGACGACTACCGGCAGCGGGCGGCCAGGCTGCTGGAAGGCCTGGAGAATGCGGCCGCTCCATATCCCGACCTCGAAGCCAAGCTTGCCGAGGCGCGTGCGGAGCTGGGCCTCAAATAGACAGTCCCGGTGGACCAGGCTCGCTCGCCATGCGGGCGTACACTCGTCAGGTGGGACGTCCAGTCGACTCCGTTACCGCCTCCGTCCTCAGGCTTCAGATGGCGCAGCGTGCGGTCAATGCAGTCGTTGAAGAGCTCACCCAGAGCGTGTCCGCCGACCCGATTGGAGAGTCCAGCCAGCCAGACTTCCGGCTTCAGCTGGTGGAGCTGAGGGCATCGGTGGACGTGGCAGTCGGTGAGCTCGTTGGCGCGCTGGCCGGCATGCGTAAAGCATCGTCCCCAGGGGCACGGAAATCAGACGCCACCAACTGAGCCGCCGTGGGACGGCGCCGGCCGCGTTCCGAGCTACTCATCCTGGCCGATGGCCGCCGCCTCGTCAGGGAGCGGCTGAGGAACTCGGGGAAGGGGTCGGGCTCGGCTCGGGAGAAGCCGTCGGTTGGAGCGGCGTCGGTTCCGGAGTGGCGGTCTGCGGTGGCAACGCCGCCGGAGGGGAGGCCGTCGTATCCGGCGTTGCGTCGCTCGAACTAGCTGCGGATGCGGTGGCGTCAGGAGCTGCCCTTGCCGTTGTGGTCGGCGACGCAGATGGGGTGGCCGTCGGCGACGGCGCTGCGAGCGGCGCGACACCCAGGATCGTCACGATCTGCTCCTTGTAGTCCTCGAGCCGGGTGATGACGTCGGCGAGTGACATCGTCGGAATCGAGCCGGCGAAGGCCGTGACGTCCTCCCATACATCGGCCAGGGCGATCTGCTGCTCGACGCCGGGGAGTGAGTCGACGGTGACCACGAGCTGGCTGGCGATGGCGGCCGTGATGCACTCGAAGCACTCGTAGTTCACGGCGGCGCTGAGGTTCTGTGGCACCACCACGTTCGCGCTGCCGACGATGACGACGACCTGGAACGCGACCGAGACGGTGACGCAGTCGGAGCAGCTGGCGAACGCGTATGCCTCGTTCACGTTCAGGACGGCATCCTCGTCGGTGACCCAGACCATCGCGATGGCGACGTCGTACGACGCGCTGTTATCGGTGGTGTTGACCGCCAGGGCCTGGTTGTCCCCGGGCTCCGGCGGGAGCGGCTCGTTGAACGGGAACACCCAGGCCGGCTCGATCGCTTCCGCGGATTCGCCGCTGGGAACGAGGACGAGGGCGAGCTGCGGCTCGGCCTCGGATGGCAGCTGCCCGTCGCTCGGGAGCACGGTCAGGATCTCGCCGCCATCCGTCGGAGGCACGGCGCGGGCCTGGTAGCCCGCAGCGGCAAGTGGCGCCGAAACGGCGTTGAGGAGCGTTCCGCCCTCGTATGGCCGGATCGGCTGGTAATTCTCGGAGTTCGGCCACCAGGCGAACGCAAGCGCTCCGCACACCGCCACCATCAACGCGCTCGCGCCCGCACGGCGCACGAGGCTGCCCTCGGTCCGGCGCCAGAGGCCGATCACGGACCTTACAGCAAGCCCCACGACGACGACGGCCATCGCGAGGATCGGCAGCGTGATGGCACCCATCGCGAGTACGGCGCCGGCGCCATCCACGTACTCTCCCGCATCCCAGTGGAGGCCCGCCTGGGCCCATTCCCGCCCAAGGCTTTCCCATGCCGTGGCGATGACACGCGGTGCCGCGAGAAGCAGCGCGACCAGGGTGACGAGCAGCACCGGCACCACGACGAGAACCCAAAGTGTGACGATCACGCGCGTCCACCACTTGAGCTGGGCAACGCGCGGGTCGCCCCACCGCGTGGGCCAGAACGATGCGAGGATCGGTCCGATCCGGGAGAACAGGTCAGGCACGCCGGTCAGGTCGGCGAGGACGTGGTATCCGTCGAAGCGGACCAGGGGCAGGAGCTGCCTGAGCATCTGGAGGATCTGGGCGGCCACGACCAGGAGGAGCGCATCCCACCCGCTGACCCACCACATGGCCGTGATCGCGACGGCGACGATCGCGTTGAAGTACAGGCCGCCGAGGTCCGTCCGCACGCGTGCCGATCGGCCCAGCCGGTACGTGTCCGTCACGTCGGTGTAGAACGCCGGCCATAGCAGGTACAGCCCGCCGCCCATTGCACCGGGCTGCGCGCCGCCGCGGCGCGCAGCGGCCGCGTGCCCGAACTCGTGGAACCCGGCCGAAAGGACCGTGACGGCCACGACGAGCAGCAGGAGCTCGGGCTTGGCGAAGGCCTGGTAGGTCGCGGATGCCAGGCCACGTTCCATCAGCAGCCACCACACCACCCACCCGAAGACGAGCACCATCGGCAGCCAGACCCACCAGTGGAACAGCACCGTGAACGGCGCCGTGAGGCGGCGGGTGAGGGCTGGATCGGTGATGGCGAACTTCAGCCTGAGTCCCGTCAACGGGTTCGATCGCTTCAGTCTCGGCGCCGTTCCGTCCGCTTGGAGCAGCAGTCCGAGGGGCCGGAGCTGTCGGTCGACCAGCGCCTCGACGTCTGATGCCGCGATCGAGCGGCCCGTCCGTCCGGACACCAGCTGTGCGATCTCGGCGTACCCGCGGCGGCCGTCGATCGCTTCGAGGACGGCGTAGAGCAGCGACGTCACCTGGAGCGTTTGCCCATCGTGACGGCGCACGAGCGATGGCGGGGTGCGGTAACCCGACCCCTCCATCTCGCCGATGAGCTCGAGACCGTCCGGCCGTGCCGGCACGTCAGCAACGATCGCCATATGGCTCCTGCACGCGATGGCCGCGCAGACCTTCCAGCCTGCGCGGGTTCCAATCGCGGGCTACTGGGTGAGCTCGGAGTCCTGGTCGCTGGTAGCTGTCGCGTCGCCCTCGATGGACTGATCGATGATCGCGTCCTGGTCGGCAATCGCGGTCGCGCTCGAGGCGATCGAACCGATGTTGGCGGCAGCCGCAGCATCGATCGGGGCCGCAACGTTCGCGTTCGCCGCAACCGCACCTGCGATCGGCGCGGCAACGTCGAGATCCGCCGCGAGGTTCACGTCGACGTTGAGGACGTCTCCGCTCAGCATGTCGCCGCTCTCGACGCCGGTGACGGCGCCGTCGGTCGTGCCTGCGGGAGCGGGCGTGGGCTCACCGGCATCGAACACGTCGTTGGACTGGTCGAGATCGCTGACCTGTGTCGCCGTCGCGGACGCGTCGCCGACGATGCCCTGCGTGATCATCACGCCCTGGTCGCTCAGTGCCTGGGCGGTGGAGCCCGCCGATAGGACGTTTGCGCCCACGGCTGCGTCGATCGGCGCCGCAACGTTCGCGTTGGCGGCCACGGCCAGGTCGATCGGTGCTGCGAGGTCGAGCCCGATGTCCGCGTCAACCTGCAGATCGAGGATCGACACGACTTCCTTGTCGGGCAGCGCGGTGACTTCCTCCGCCTCTAGCTCCTCCGGCGTCAGGCCGACGGTGCTGTCGTGATTCCTGCTCTGGGGATCTCTGCTCATCTCATTCCCTTCCTTTTGCAGCGCTCGGAAGCGGGCGATGGCGCTCAGCGGCGAACTCCGCAGGATATGTGCCGGGGGAGCCGATTCGCGGGATATCCGTTGCCCGCGTGCAGCAAGCATTGAGGCGCGAAAATGGACAGCTCCCGACCAGTACCCCCATAGGCCTAGTGGCGCATGGTCCGGATTCCAGGCCGCTCCATACTCATCCCACACAACACGGATGGACGGATGCCTTTCTGGAGAGTTGGCCGGGCAACCGGCGGCCAGATCACTGATGGCAGCGCGGCGCGCGAGCTGGTGCCGCACCTCGAACCCATCTCGGTATTCACTGCGAGAGGCAACTTCGACGGCTGGATCGTGGCTGCCGAGCAGCGCGTGACGGACCTGCTCAATCTTCATCCGCATCTGCGTGTCTGTTTGGACGCTGCCGCCGATCGCTGGGAGGACTTCGATCGCGACGACATCCTGTTCGTCGCTCCTCCCGAGCGCGAGTCTGATCCACAGCGCCGAATCCACAGGCGCAAGAACAGGCTGGTGGCGACGGTGGGCCCGTACGTGGTGACCGGCACGGCGCACCTTCAGCCCGGCACGACGCTCACTCCCTACCTGCTCCGGAGCCAAGTGCGCTTCCTGCCACTGACGGACGCGTGGGTGACGCACCGGATCGATCCGAGCGTGGAGCTGGGGCGCCCGGTAGTCATCGCGAACACTGCCCACCTTCTCGAGCTGCGACCGGCGATGTCGGTGGCCTAGGCCGTCGCCAGCCGCCCTCGGGCGATTGTCAGCCTTCGCCGGCGAAGCCCTCGATTGCCTCGCGCCTCGGCATGCCCTCGCGGGCGCCGGGTGCGCCGACCGACAGTGCACCGGCCACGTTCGCGGCCACGATGGCCTCGTCGAGCGTGTGGCCCTCCGCCAGCCAGGCCGCGAGGACCCCGCAGAACGCGTCGCCGGCGCCGGTGGTATCGACGACCTGCGGGGCCATGACGCCCGCGAACCGCTCGCGACGCTCTCCGTCGACCAGGAGCGCGCCGGCAGGGCCCTGGGTCACGATGATCGGGCCCGCATGGCGAGCCTGGAGCTCGTCCAGCGCCGCGCTGGTGACGTCATTGCCGATGCCGACGACCAGCTCGTGCTCGTTCGGGGTGATGATCGGCCCGAGAGCGAGGATCTCGGCCGGCAGCGCGCGCGCCGGCGCGGGGTTGAGAATCGCGATGACGCCGGCGTCGTGCGCCGCGCGAAGCGCCTCGAGGGCCGCATCGGCGGGGATCTCGTGGTTCGTCAGCACTGTCTGCGCGGACGCGATGAGCTGGCGGTCGGTGTCGTCCAGTACCAGGGTCGCGTTGGCGCCCGGAGCGACGACGATCTGGTTCTCGCCACGGGGCCCGACGGCGACGATGGCGACTCCGGTCTGCTCGCCGTCGACGTGGCGGACGCGCGATACGTCGATGCCCTCTCCTTCGAGCGCGGCGACGGAACGCGCGCCGTAGGCATCCGTCCCGACCGCTCCGATCATCGTCACCCGCGCGCCGGCGCGCGCCGCCGCGACGGCCTGGTTGGCGCCCTTGCCACCGTCATGGACGCTGAATCGGCCCCCGAGGACGGTCTCGCCCGGCGCCGGCAGGCGGTCTGCGGCGACCACCAGATCGACGTTGAGGGAGCCGATGACGACGACGTGAGCGGTCACCGGATGAGTATGCCCGACTGCAGGGCTCGATGAGCGCTGCCATCATGGCTCGCGATGCGACATGCGCTGCTCGTGCTCGGCCTCGTTGCCGCGACGCTTGTCGGGTGTGTCCCCGCGGGCGACGCGGGAACGCTTGCCCCCACGCTTGCGATGGTGGATTTCGGCGGCCTCGAGGTGGCGATGCAGAACGGCGCGCCGGTGCCCACCTTCGATTGGCAGCCACGGCCGCGGCTCGACCTCGGCGGGCCGTGGCGCGTCGAGCGCGCCGCGCTGGACCCGGAGCTGACGATGACCGACCGGGATACGTCGCTGGCCGCCATCGAGGATGAGGCGGGCGAGCGGCACCTGCCGGCGTTCGACGACGGCGCCTGGGAATCGGTGGCCGTTCCGGGCGCCGTCAACCCACCCCCGGACGGGGAGGAGGGGGGCGCGTGGTACCGGCGCGACCTCGACGTTCCACGCGCGTGGGTTGGCCGATCCGTGACGATCCGATTCGGCTCCGCCAACTATGTTGCCGACGTGTGGCTGAACGGGACGTGGCTGGGCTATCACGAGGGCGGCGCGACGCCATTCGCCTTCCAGGCCGGTGAGGCGCTCCTGCCGGGTCGCTCGAACCTGCTCGCCGTGCGCGTCCACACCATCCCGCGCGGTACCCGCAGCGACGTCGTGCCGTGGGGAACCGCGGACTGGTGGAACTACGGTGGGCTGACGGGGCCCGTCTGGCTCGAGGCCGCGCCGCCGGTCCACGTCGCGCGTGCCGACGTGGTGCCGCATCTGGACGCCGTGGAGGTCGAGGTGCTCCTGAGCCACGCGTCGCAGCTTGGCGGCATTCCCGCGCAGGCGCCTGCTGAAGGCGACGACGGCGCCGAGGGCGTGCCGGCGACGTTGCGGGCGACCATCCACGCCGCAACGGTCGACCCCGGCAATCTCCTCGACCCGGACCCCCGTGGGCTGGTCACTGACGTCGACGACCCGCTCCTCGTCGTCGACACCGAGGTCACCCTGCCCGCCACCGGGGACGTCACCAGCACGACCCTGGCATGGCAGTTCGGCGATGCCGACACCTGGAGCCCGGCCGTCCCGTCCCTCTACGTCCTCCGAGTGCAGCTCCTGCGTAACGAGCCGTCGCCCGACCCGCGCGAGGGCCGCGTCCGTGACGAGCTGTGGACGACGTTCGGGATCCGCCACCTGGCGGTGGACCCGGCCGGCCCCAGCGTTCTCCTCAACGGCGAGCGGTCGTTCTTCCGCGGCGTCGGGCTCCATGCGGAGGCGCTCACCTTCGATCCCGAGGCGGGACTGGTCGGCGGAACGCCGGCGCAGCGACCCGAGGAGATCCTCGCCGACCTTCGGGATGCGGCCGCGGTCGGTGCAGACCTGCTCCGCACCGGTCACCAGCCCGCCGACCCATTGGTCCTGCTGCTGGCCGACCGGCTGGGATTCGCCGTTTGGGAGGAGATTCCCCTCTACCACACGACGCCCCTGGTCTTCGAGCGCTCCATGGGTCGCGGCATCCCTCAGCAGATGCTGCGCGAGATGGCGCTTCGTGACATGAATCGCCCGTCGGTCCTCTTTCACGGCTTCGCCAACGAGTCGACCGGCGATGAGGAGCGGACCGATGCGATGGCCGAGCTGCACGACATCGATCGCGCGATCGACGGCACCCGGCTGACCGGACAGGCGGCCTACGGGTGGCGGCCCGACGACGCCACGCACGCTCCGCTGGACGTGGCGGGCATGACGTCGTATCACGGCGTCTTCTATGGAGACGATGCGGCCGCCGATACGCGCCGCGCGCTCCTCGAGGCGCACGAAGCCCACCCGGACAAGCCGATCCTCGTCCTGGAGTTCGGACGCTGGGCAGACGTTCCGGCGGACGAGCAGATGCAGCGCAGAATCTTCGAGGAGACGTACGGCGTGCTCGAGGCGTATCGCGGCGACGAGGTCGGAGGTTTCGTTGCGGCGGCGACGTGGTGGGCGCTGCACGACTTCGCCACGCCGCTTGCCGGCATCGGCGTCGAGCAGTTCGGGCTGTATCGGCCGGACGGGACGCTTCGGCCGGCCGGGGAGCTGGTGACCGAGACGTTCGTGGCCCCGGCCGGGCGTGGCGACGCCCTCGCCCTCGACCCCGGGCTGGTGCGCCCGCGCGTGCGACCCGAGCCGCTCCTGGACGACTGGGCGCTGCTGGCGTTCGTCGGCTACGGCCTCGGCCTCTCGATCGGCGCACTTGGCCTGCTGCTCTTCGTCCTGACGCGCCGCGGCGGTCGCGCAACGGCGCGGGCGCGATGAGGCTCGTGCGCGGCCGCCTGGCGGCCGTCTCCGTCCGCGCCGCGTTCGTGGCCGGCGCCTGGGTGGGTGCAGCCCTGGGAATCGTCGTCGGATCCGTGCTGGGCGCCATCCTGGCCTGGGCGGCGGGCAGCGTCCTGGAGTGGCAGCGCGACCTCGGCTTCACGCTCGGCGTCGCACGCAGCCTGCTGCCGCTCGGCGACCAGGTCAACGCGCTGCGCTGGGTCTCGAGCACGTGGTGGGTGGTCATCCCGGCGGTGGCCCTGGCTGTTGCCATCGTGGCCGGCCTGACCGGCGGCCTGATCGGTGCACTGCTCGCCGCGGCCTACAACCGGTCGCCGCGGCACGCCGCCGTCGTGGTCGAGCTGCCGGAGTCCGACGAGGAAGCCCGCTAGGGCTGCAGCCGCCGCGCGTTCCAGGTGCCGTCCCCACCCCGGCGGTACTCGATCCGATCGTGCAGCCGATCCGGACGGCTCTCCCAGAACTCGACCACTCTCGGCACGATCAGGTAGCCGCCCCACATCGGCGAGAGCGGCACCTCGCCGGGGTGGCGGGCCGCAACCTCGGCGACCTTCGCCTCGAGCTCATCGCGCGAGCCGATCTCCTGTCCCTGCGCCGATGCGCTGGCCGACAGCTGGCTGCCACGGGGTCGCGTGCGCCAGTAGGCGAGCGACTCCTCCTCGGACAACAGCCGGATGGAGCCGCTGACTCGGGCCTGCCGATCGAGCGCCGGCCACCAGAATGCGGCGGACGCCCACGGGTTGATCGCCACGTCGCGACCCTTCCGGCTGCCGCGGTAGGTGTAGTAGCGCAGCCCCTCGGCGTCGAGCCCGCGGAGCAGCACGAATCGCACGGACGGCGCGCCGGTGTCGTCGGCCGTCGCCAGGGCGAACGAGTTCGGCAGCGCGACGCCGGCCCGAGCGGCGTCGTCGACCCACGCGCCGAGCTGGCGGATCGGGTCTGGATTCAGCGTGCTGGCATCGATGGGCATGAGGCCCAGCCTACCGCGCGGCCGTCGCGAGGACGCCGGGGAGGACCCGCGCGAGGAGCGCGAAGTCGGCTCGGTCGACGTACGGTGCGGCGCTGATGCGCAAGATGCGGCGCCACCGCTCGCCGTTCGGCTGCTGCGGCCACGGACCCACCGAGGCCTGGATGCCATGACGTTGGAGGCCGGCGTGGACCTGGTCGTCGTACTGCGCCGGACCGGGCAGGGGAGCGCCGGCTGCCTCGAAGGCCAGGGGCACGGCGGCCATGCTCCCGATCATCTCGTCGGGCGCCGGCGGCTCGATGCCAAGGGCGGTGCAGAGCACGTCGCGGCCGTGGAGGGCGAGGTCGCGATTCCGATCGAACAACGCGGGCCACCCACCGGGAAGCAGCGACCCGCCGAAGTCGATCGCCGCCGGAACGCTCAGGTACGCCGACGGGTCCCAGGTCCCGGTCCAATCGTGCTCCAGGCGAAACCGAGGCCGGTCGAGCCGCGACGAGTTGGCCCCGTGGCTGATCGCCAGCGGGCGGACGCGTTCCTGGAGGTCGTGACGCACGTGGAGGAACCCGGCGCCCTTCGGCGCGGACATCCACTTGTGGCAGTTGCCCGCGTAGTAGGCGGCGCCGATCGCCTCGAGGTCGACCTCGAACATGCCAGGGGCGTGCGCGCCGTCCACCAGCACGTCGACTCCCTGCCGGGCGAGGGTGGCGACGGTCTCAGCGACTGGCAGCACGAGCGCCGTAGCGCTCGTGACGTGGTCGATCATCACCAGGCGCGTGCGCGGCGTGACCGCCTCGAGGATGGCGTCACGGACGAGCTGGGGCGTCGTGCCGGGGAACGGGACCCGAGCGAGGACCAGCCGCGCGCCGGCCTCCGCGGCGACGTGCTCCAGTGCATTGGTGGCGGCGTTGTAGGCGTGATCGAGCGCGACGACCTCGTCGCCGTCCCGAAGCTCGAGCGATCTGGCGACCGTGTTGATGCCGACCGTTGCGTTCGGCACGAAAGCGAGGTCGTCGGCCGCCGCGCCGACGAAGCCTCCCAGCGCGGCCCGCGCCTCGTCCATCGCCGGCTCGAGGTCGCGCGTGAAGAAGGCGACGGGCTCTCGCTCCATGCGCGCGCGCCAGGCCGACTGGGCCTCGAGGACCGGCCGCGGCGTGGCGCCGTACGAGCCATGGTTCAGGAAGACGGTCGCCCGGTCGAGCGTCCAGTGCGGGGCAAACTCGGATGGCATCCGGCCGGTATCGTACGACCGATGCCGCCGCTCCGCCGACCCGACGCGATCCTCTTCGATCTTGACGGCACCCTCGTCGACACGGTCCCGGCCAGGATCGCGGCCTGGCTCGCGGCGCTCGACGAGATCGGCATCACGGCAACGCAGGAGCAGCTTGGGCCGATGATCGGCATGGACGGACGTCACCTGGCCCGAGAGGTGGCGGTCGCCGCGGGCCGGCGGCTGACCGACGAGGAGGCAGAGGCGATCGACCATCGCAGCGGCGAGCAGTTCGACGATCGCAACCGCGACCCGCAACCGCTGCCGGGTGCGCGCGAGTTGCTGCGCGGCCTCGGCGAGCGCGGGCTGCCCTGGGCGATCGCCACCTCCTCGCGGCGGGAACAGGTCGCGGTGTCGATCCGCGCGCTCGACCAGCCGGATGAGCCTCGGATCGTCGACGGCACCCACGTCGAGCACGCCAAGCCGGCGCCGGACCTCCTGCTGCTCGGTGCCCGTGAGCTCGACGCCGTCCCCGAAGCGTGCTGGTACGTCGGCGACTCGACCTGGGACATGCGCGCCGCGGTGGCGGCCGGCATGGAGCCGATCGGCATCCTGGCCGGTGCGGCGGTGGACGCGGAGGCGCTGCTCGACGCGGGCGCATCGGTCGTGCTGCCCACGCTCCGCGACCTCGAGCTTCCGGCCTGATCGCCCGATGCCGCTCGAGGAATACCGGCGCAAGCGGGACTTCGGGGCCACCCCGGAGCCGCCCCCCGGCGATCTCGTCGAGCGCAGCGGAAGGTTCACAATCCAGCGTCATCGGGCCACGGCGCTCCACTACGACGTCCGCCTCGAGATCGGTGGCGTGCTGGTCAGCTGGGCCGTGCCGAAGGGGCCGACGCTCGACGCCGCCAGCCGGCGCCTGGCGATGCGCACCGAGGATCACCCGATCGAATATCTCGACTTCGAGGGCGTCATCCCGGACAAGCAATACGGCGCCGGCGACGTCATCGTCTGGGACTGGGGCTACTTCGAGCCTGAGTCCGAGACCCCCGACCCGGCCAAGGCGTTGCGGAAGGGCGAGATCAAGTTCGTCATGCATGGTGAGCGGGTGCGCGGCCGATTCACCATCGTCCGGACCGATGGCCGTGGGGGCGACGACGGGCGCGAGAAGTGGCTGCTCATCCACAAGCGCGACGAGTACGCGGTCGACGGCTGGGACGCGGAGGATCGCCCGCACAGCGTCAAGACGGGGCGCACGAACGACGAGGTGCGCGAGGGAGTCACCCCGCGCTTCGAGAAGGAGCCACCGCGTCCCGTCGGCGAGATCGACCTCACCGCCGCGCGCGAGGCACCGATGCCCGAATTCATCCCGCCGATGCGCGCGACGCTGGCCGACCGTCCGTTCGACGATCCCGACTGGCTGTTCGAGATCAAGTGGGACGGTTACCGCGTCGAGGCGGTGATCCGCGACGGGCGCGCGCGGCTCTGGACGCGCAACCAGCTGGACGCGGCGCGCTACTTCCCCGAGCTGGCAGGGCCCGCCGAGTGGCTGGAGGCGCGGGACGCGATCGTCGACGGCGAGGTCGTGGCGCTCGACGAAGCCGGGCGGCCGAGCTTCAGCCTGCTCCAGGATCGGACGGGCGTTCGTACCGGCCGCGCACCCGGCACGAAGCGCCCGGGTCCGCCGGCGCCGGCCATCTACCAGGTCTTCGACCTGCTTCATCTCGACGGGAGGTCGCTGCTCGACGTGCCGCTCGAGGAGCGGAAGCGTCTCCTCCGCTCGCGACTCCGCCCACACGACAGGGTCCGGTACGCGGGCCACGTCGACGGCGAGGGTCGGGCATTCACCGAGGCGGCGCGCGCCCAGGAGCTGGAGGGCGTCGTCGCCAAGTTGCGTCGCTCGCCGTACGAGCCCGGCCGTCGCACGAAGAGCTGGCTCAAGATCAAGCTGCGCCGCGAGCAGGAGGTCGTGGTCGTCGGCTGGCTCGACGGCCAGGGCACGCATCGCGACCTCGGATCGCTCATCGTGTCGATGCGAAGCGGCGACCGATGGGCGCACGCCGGCCAGGTCGGCAGCGGCATCGACGCTCGCACCAGGCGAGAGCTGCGCGGGAAGCTCGACGAGCTGGAACGTGACACGTCGGTGCTGGACCCGGTTCCAAGGCTGAAGGGCGCGCATTGGGTCGAGCCGAAGCTCGTCATCCGCGTCGAGTTCGCGGACTGGACGGCGGACGACCTGCTGCGGCAGGCAGCGTTCAAGGGCGTCGAGATCGGCAAGGCACCAACGTCGGTGCGTCGCGAGCGCGAGATCGACACCGACACCGCCACCGCGGCCGCCGAGCGCGAGGTCCAGACTGAGCCGATGCACGCGACCGATGACGCCGCGGCCCTCGACGCGATCGAGCGCGAGGGCCTCTGGGCCGTGGCCGGCCGCGAGGTCAGGGTCACCAACCTGGACAAGGTCCTCTTCCCCGGCCGAGATGGGGGAGAGCCCGTCACCAAGCGCGACCTGCAGAAGTACTACCTCGCCATCGCCCCGACGTTGATTCCCTACCTGCGAGATCGCGGGCTCACCGTGCAGCGATTCCCGAACGGGGTCGAGCAGAAGGGGTTCTGGCAGAAGGACCTGCCGAAGCATGCCGCCGACTGGGTCAAGCGATGGACCTACCACCACCGAGAGGAGGGCCCGAAGGACTACCCGGTGGTCGACGAGCCGGCAACCCTCGCGTGGCTCGCGCAGGAGGCGGCGATCGAGCTCCATCCGTGGACGTCGCCGATCGACGCGCCGGACCGGCCGTCGTACGCGCTGATCGACATCGACCCGGGGCCGGACACGACCTGGGACGAGGTCGTGGCCCTGGCCCGCCTCTACCGCACCGCGCTCGAGCACCTCGGCGTGCGCGGGCAACCCAAGGTCACCGGCAAGCGTGGGATCCAGGTCTGGGTCGGCATCCGACGCGGTCCCTCCTTCGCCGACACCAGCGCGTGGGTCGAGGCCCTCTCTCGCGCGGTCGGCGCCATCGTCCCGGAGCTCGTCAGCTGGGAATGGGCGAAGCGCGCCCGCAAGGGCAAGGCGCGGCTGGACTACACCCAGAACGCGGTCAACAAGACCCTCGTGGCGCCCTACAGCCCGCGCCCGGCACCCGGCGCGCCGGTCAGCATGCCGATCGATTGGGACGAGCTCGAGGATGCGTCACTCCGGCCCGATCGCTGGACCATCCGCGACGCTGTCGCCCGCATTGCCGAGCGTGGCGACCCCTTCGCTCCGGTCCTGACCGACCGTCAGGAGCTTCCGCCGATCTCGTAGCGCCGCCCGCGATCGCGCGCCGTCCGCCCATCCGGCGTACCATGCCCACGATGATCGATCCGCTTCTCACCATCACTCCCGACGCGCGATCCAAGATCGACGGCGTCCGAGCCTTCAATGACTTTCCCGACGCGGTCCTTCGCGTCCGAGTGACCGCGAAGGAGGGTCGCAGCTTCCGCTACGAGATCGCCCTCGAGGATCCGCGAGATCGCGCCGATGGCGATGTCTCCGTCGAGACCGACGGCCTCACGGTCGTCGTCGACTCCGCGAGCGCCACAGACCTGGCGGGCGCCACGATCGAGCTGGACCCGACGGTCACGGGTGGGGGCCTGAAGATCGAGAACCCGAACGAGGGGTGGCAGGACCCGGTCGCCCGCGCGGTCCAGGACGTGCTCGACCGGCAGATCAATCCCGGGGTCGGATCACACGGCGGCATGGTCACCCTGGTCGACGTGAAGGACGGAACCGCCTTCATGCGCTTCGGTGGTGGGTGCCAGGGCTGTGCGGCGGTCGACGTCACGCTCAAGCAGGGCGTCGAGACCGCCGTTCGCAGCGCCGTGCCGGCGATCCAGGCCATCGTCGACGTCACCGATCACCAAGCAGGCGAAAACCCCTACTACCAGCACGGGCACTAGGGGTTTCGATCGCCAACGGATGACCGGGCCGGCAGGCGCCGGGTCGGAATTGTTCGCCTAGCGGCGG
>Ga0190272_10000513_pt1 | contig 20255 bp, 17 predicted proteins | sample Popmic504T_FD_133746 | JGI IMG/M metagenome (GOLD analysis project Ga0190272, IMG submission 133746) | Populus adjacent soil microbial communities from riparian zone of Shoshone River, Wyoming, USA - 504 T | ecosystem: Environmental > Terrestrial > Soil > Riparian zone | place: USA: Wyoming... | reverse complement strand
TGGGCAAAGAGATACTTCGGAATTTCCTTTTCGAGATCTGCGGCTGCCGCGGAGACTGGACCCCGGCGCAGTTTATCCGCGAAGAGGTCGAGAGGATCCGGGAACTGGCCGGCGAAAGCGAAAATATTGTCTGCGGGCTCTCGGGTGGGGTCGATTCCACGGTTGCAGCAGTGCTGGTTCAGCAGGCGGTTGGCGAGCGGCAAACCTGCATCTTCGTCAATAACGGCCTGCTCCGCGCCGATGAATTCGAGCATACGCTCGCGCTTTATAAAGAACATCTGCACCTGAACGTGCGCGGCGTCGATGCCTCTGCGGATTTTTACTCGGCGCTCGATGGCATTTCCGATCCCGAACAGAAGCGCAAGATCATCGGCGGCAAATTTATCGATGTTTTCGAATCCGAGGCGCGCAAGATCGGCAATGCGAAATGGCTCGTGCAGGGCACGCTCTACCCGGATGTGATCGAATCGGTCTCGGTACGGGGCGCTTCTGTTACGATCAAGTCGCACCACAACGTCGGCGGCCTGCCGGAAAAAATGGACCTCAAATTGATCGAGCCCCTGCGCGAGCTATTTAAGGACGAGGTCCGGCTGATCGGCAAAAGCCTGCATATCCCGGATGAAATTCTCCAGCGGCACCCTTTTCCGGGTCCGGGCCTCGGCGTGCGGATCCTGGGCGATATCACGCCCGCTAAGGTCGAGCTGCTGCAAAAGGCCGACCGCATTCTGATCGAAGAGCTTCATAATTTCGGGCTTTATAAAGAGGTATGGCAGGCCTTTGCCGTGCTGCTGCCGGTGCAATCTGTGGGGGTTATGGGCGATTTCCGAACCTACGAGAAAACGGTCGCGCTCCGGGCCGTTACCAGCACCGACGGCATGACCGCCGACTGGGCCCGCCTGCCGCACGATTTCCTGCAAAAAGTCTCGTCCCGGATCACCTCCGAGGTCCGCGGCGTAAATCGCGTGGTTTACGACATCTCTTCGAAACCGCCGAGCACGATCGAGTGGGAGTAGTAGTTCGGTATGTTAAAATGATTGCGAGTTAAATATTCGATATGGGAACGTTTTATATCAGATGTAAGGTCGAAAATATCTCTGACCGCAAAAGATCATCCGTACTCCCGAAGATGCTTGTCGATACCGGCAGCGAACTTACCTGGGTGCCTGCAAGCACGCTTGACAAGCTCGATATCGAACGTGAAAAGAAAGATTTGACCTTTGTCATGGCCAACGGGCAAAAAATAACCCGAAGCGTTGGGTTCGCGATAATCCGCTACGACAAATATTTCACCGTCGATGAGGTTGTATTCGCCGAAAAGGGAGATCTGCTTTTGCTCGGGGCCCGAACTCTTGAGGGATTGAGCCTGGCTGTTGACGCTAAAGACAAGAAACTTGTCGCCTCCGGCCCGATCCCCGCGGCTTAAATTCGGTCGACCGACGGCATGATCGCCGCCTGGCCCGCCTGTCGCACGAATTCCCGCAAAGGTCTCTTCGGATCACTATCGAGTGGGAGTAGTGAGTTCCTCGAAAAAAGGAGTCAGAATATGGACAAAAAGCGCCTGATCTTCCCGGTTTTTATGCTGGCCCTCTTTTCGTATTCCGCATTCTCGCAAAAAGTCCCGGTTCTCGCCGAATTAGAAGAAGTCGCGCAGCTTCCCGCCAAGGTCCCGCAGAGAGTCACCGCTCTCGCTTTTGATGGTGAAAAACTCTGGTTTGCTATATACCTCGGCCGCGGACAGTATGTAACTTACGATCCAACGTCAGGTGAGTGGAATCTCGATCAGGACCCTATACTGCGTGCCTCGATTTCCAAGGTCACCGGGCAGTTTGCCAGCGCGGCCGGCATGGTATTTGTCGATGGAAAGATGTGGCTCGGCAGCGCTTATGGTGATTCTTTCGGATGGATCGACGTGGACCATCCGGATAGTTCGAAAACGTATGCCAGGCACCATTTGGAAAACCATCCAGGGACCCAGTCATATGCCGACTTTGCGTCTGACGGTGAATATATTTGGTCAGCCTGGTCGGTTTTGGGCGATACAAAAGGCAGGATCAAAAACGAGATGCTGCTCAAGATCGACAAGGAAACCGGCGCGGTAGTCGATCAATATACTCTTTTAAAAGGCAACCGGCCGATGATGTCTCATGGTTTGACCTACGACGGCCACCGGCTTTGGCACGTGAAGGAAAATCTCCTTTCGTCGATCGATAAATATGGTGTGGTAACGGGGCAGTTCGAGCTAAGTGGAATCAAAAGGGCCGATGGACTTGCCTGGGACGGCCACTCGCTATGGATCGTGGAGTTTAACGGCAAGCTTTGGAGATTACCGTTTAAGGATATTTAAGGAGAGGGCGGCATCCTTGCCGGTTGAGTTACGACTCCTCCTTATCCATTACGGTGAGCCTTCTCCGGGACTGCCGGGCTACGGACAAAAATTGTCCAGCTCATAACTCGAGCCGGACAATTTTCAGTCGATTTCAGCCAGATAGCACTAGCCTTGAGGACAAAATCTGTCCATAAACTGCATAAATATCTTAAGGATCTTCTTCCATTTTTCCGGAAAGGGTAAACTGGCGAGAAATTCCAAAATAGGCCGTACCCGGGCATAAACCTCGCACACTCCTGCAGCTTCCAGTCCGGGCGTTCCCAAGGCTTCGAGATCTGTTTTTTCAACGAGGTCGTTTACATATTCAAAAGTTAATTTATCTTGTGACATATCATTCTCCTTTATTTTGGGTTTAACCAAACGTGCAGAGCGCCTCATCAAAAGCGGCGGCATTATTAGCCAACAAAACACGTTTGCTGTTTGGTATGCCGAATATGCCTAAAACCTTACAGCTTCTATTCACCCGGTCTAACAAAGAACAAACGACCGTGGCCCCCGACCGCCGCCGCCGAGTTTTTGATTCGCCCGCTAATACCCGTTGAAATATAAAAAAGGCCGCCTTTTGAGCAGCCTTTTTGCATACCGAATGTCCCGGTCTCAATTCGTCCTGCCGACCGTAAATATCTTCCCGTCGCCGCGATAGTAGGTCCCGGAGCGGTAGGTCCCGTCGTCGAAGACAAAGCGGCTCGTCCGGCCGGATTTGTCCTTTTCGCTTTCGAAGACAAATTTCCCGTCGCGCTCTTCCTTGAAAAAGAACATCTCAGCGCCCTTGCCTTTCAGCCACCGCACCTCGTAGGCCATTTTGACCGGGGTGACGGTGCAGGTTGTCGGCCCGACCTGGTAATCGCCGCGGAATTCGGCGTTTTCGCGTCCGGCGTCTTCTTTCAGCATGCTTACCAGGGTGTAATCGGCGCCGTAGCCGATGTCGTCGATTTTCCATTTGCCGCCTTCTTTTACGAAGGCAAAGGTCACGGTCTTTTTCTGGTCGAAGTTGGTAAAGGTCACCGGCACCGATGCCTTTTCGCCGTTGATCGAGGCTTTGCCGATAATGAACTTCTTGATGTCGGTGTCCTGAGCGTCATACAGCGGGTCGCCGTTGAGCGCGCCGACCTCGCCGCTCGTGGTGGTCGAGTCTTTCCAAATGAGATCGGCCGTGTCCCGGGTGAAATACTTGTCCACCAGCGTGCGGCTTTTGCTCTGGAAAAACGGGCTGTTCTTCGCATTGTGCTGTTTGTATAGGTCGGCGACGAGGGCTGAGGGCGTCATGGCCTGGCCGAAGGCTGCGAATGAGGCAAAAATCAGGATCGAAAGGGTCGTCAATATTTTAGGCAGATGATTACCTCGGCGGGTCTTCTTCATTAAAATCTCTCCTTTTAATTCGGAATAGATGATAGATGAGAGATCATAGATAATAGACCGGAAGCCGGCCTTGTTTCATCTATCATCAATTTTCTATTTCGAATATTAACTCAATAGTTTCGCAAGCGGAAACTGCGGCCGGATACCTACCTGGGCAAGCCTCTAAAAAGCTCGACGAGGTCGGGAATCTGATAATGCGCGTTCAGACCGCTCGGGTTTGGGAGCAGCCAAATTTCCGTGTCGCCCATTCTTTTTTCCTGCAGCCCCAGCCTGGCCTTCGGCTCGTTAAAGGCCGTCCGGTAAGCTCCAAGACCGAGCACGGCCAGCGCTCGAGGTCTATATTTCTCTATTTTCTTCGCGAGCGTCTTCCCGCCCTCAACCATCTCTTCCGCCGTGAGCTCATCGGCCCGCGCGGTCGTCCGCCGGCAGAAACACGTGATCCCGTAACCGCTCTCCAGCAATTCGTGCTCTTCCCATGGCTGCAGCTGCCTGGCCGTAAAACCGGCCTGGTGCAGCACCTTCCAGAAGCGGTTTCCGGGCTTGGCAAAATGCAGCCCGGTCGCGCCGGAATAGAGACCGGGATTGATACCGCAAAACAGGACCTTCAGATCGTGATCGATAAGGTCGGGGACGGTGCGGTTGACCGCATCCATCATGTCTTCTTTGGTGGGTTTGTGATCTTTCATTTCTATAAAGCGGGGGCGGAATCGGGGCATATTCCTGCGCATTGTTCGTTTGTTAAATGATACTATCTATTCACTGAATATGCCTGAAGAAGCGCAAACAATTGTCGAATTTCGCGACACCGGCTATGCAATCGAGGGCACGGCGATCCTGCACGACATAAACCTTCAAATATACAAGGGCGAGATACTGATCCTGCTCGGCGAATCGGGCTGCGGGAAGACCACTACCCTGAAACTGATCAACCGGCTGATCGAGCCGACCTCGGGCGACATATTTGTAAGCGGAAAACGGACGGGCGAATGGGACCCGATCAAACTACGGCGGCAGATAGGATATGTACTCCAGGAGGGCGGGCTTTTCCCGCATTTCACGGTTGCCGAAAATGTCGCGCTCGTGCCCGAATTGGAGAATTGGGATGAGGAGAAAAAAGAGGCGAGAACTGGGGAAATGCTCGATCTTGTCGGTCTCGACCCGCAAAAATTCTCCTCAAGATTTCCGCACGAGCTTTCAGGCGGTCAGCGCCAGCGCGTAGGCGTGGCCCGTGCACTGGCTGCCGACCCGGAGATCCTGCTGCTTGACGAACCTTTTGGCGCGCTCGATGCGATTACGCGCACAAACCTTCAAAAGGAATTTGCTGCTCTTGTAAGGAAAATGAGTAAAACGGCCGTGTTCGTTACTCACGACCTTCATGAGGCGATGCTGCTGGGCTCGCGGATAGCCCTGATGGACAAGGGAAGTATAGCGCTGCTGGAGACGCCGGAGAATTTTTCGAAATCGGACCACCCGCTGGTCCGGGCTTATCTGGAGACTATCGAGGTCTGATCAAAACAGGTTTCCGGTTAACGACGGGCGCGATCGACTTGAGTTTCTCAATAACTTCTTTTGACGGCGGGTTGCTGAGCACCGCCGGATCGATCTCCTCTAGGTCCATCTCGGGAACAAGACCACCCACTACTTCATGTACGGGCGAAACCTCGAGAGTGATGTTCAGTTCGACCAGGGTCTCAGCTTCGATCTTCAGGTCTTTGATGAGAATTCCCTCAAAGCCAATTACCGGTTCGATCTCGATTGTGTAGGATCCGGGGGGCAGTCCGAAAAATGAAAACTCGCCTCCATTGTTAGTGGTTGCTGTCCGGATATTTTTCCCATCGGCGGTCACCAGGTTAACCCTTACACCCGGGATCACCGCTCCGTACATATCGAGCACTGCGCCGTAGAGACGGGTTTCGCCATTCAAGCCCGGTTTTTTATTGATATTAAGCTCGGCCGCGGCAACGACCTTCCTCTCCTTGCTTTCCGTCGACTGCCCGTAGCCGGCCGAAAACAACCCGATCACCATCGCCAGCGCCGCGCCTGCAAACCGGGAGACACGTCTGCGATACGCAGCCAAACCCACCGGGCAATCCCGCGTTATCACCGTCCCATCGGCCCGGCGAAACATCCGGGCGCAAACCATACCCTCCGATCTCCTGACCAGCGTCTCGACTTCGGTCGCGGTCATTTCAGAAAAGTTATAAACATTCAGGCTGCAAAGGCCGCAGAACCGTTTCCGGTTATCACCGGTCATATTCTGCCAGCCGACCGGGCAGGGCGTGGCGATCCGCAAATTGTTGAGGTCGAATTTCTCTTTGGTCATTGCATTGTCGGATGCGCCGAGCTTCTCGAATAGTTGCTTTGCCGACCCGGCGATTCTGCTACAATCTCCATATTAAGAAGTAAGAATTTTCAGTGATGAAGGGGGTGGAAGGAATAAGTATGGAAGCGTTTTTGGTTCGAAATCCAAAATCCAAAATCTAAAATCCAAAATCGAAAGGTTATGTCCTTTTTCGAATTTCTAAAACAAAACTGGCCCGAGCTTCTCGCCTTAACGCGCGAGCATATTTTCCTCGTTTTTCTCTCGACCGGGTTGGCTATCCTGATTGGCGTTCCGCTGGGAATTCTTCTGACCAGGATCAAATCTCTTCAAACCCCGGTGCTCGGATTTGCCAATATTATGCAGACGGTGCCGAGCCTCGCGCTCTTCGGCCTGTTGATCCCGATCCCGTTTATCGGCGGCATCGGCGCGCGCACGGCCGTTATCGCACTCGCGCTTTACGCGCTGCTGCCTGTGATCCGGAACACGGTCACCGGTATCGCGGGAATCGACCCGAAAGTCCGCGAGGCCGCAGTCGCCATGGGAATGACCGGCGGGCAGATCCTGAAAATGGTCGAGCTGCCGCTGGCCGCGCCCGTGATGCTGACCGGAATTCGGGTAGCGGTCGTTATCTCGGTGGGCGTGGCGACGGTTGCCGCGGCGGTCGGGGCGGGGGGCTTGGGTACCTACATATTTCGGGGATTGAGACAAAACGATAACAATCTGCTGCTTGCCGGGGCCATTTCCTCGGCTGTGCTGGCGCTGGTCGCCGATTTCGCGCTCGGGCAGTTTGAGAGGTCGTTTGAGATAAAGGAACGTGCCTCGGCCGGGCGCCGAAGGCTGGTTGCCGGACTGGCGGGGGCACTCATAGGTGTTGTGGTCGTGGCCGGCCTGCTGCCCGGCTTTCGCGGCGCCGCTTCGGATTCGGGTAATAAGGTCGTCGTTGGCTCAAAGGATTTTACCGAATCCGTGATCCTGGCCGAGATACTCGCGCAGGCGCTGGAGAAACGGGGAGTTGGCGTGACGCGGCAGCTCGAGCTGGGTGGTAACCTGGCGCACGACGGGCTGCTTGCCCACCAGATCGATGTCTACCCCGAGTACACCGGCACAGCTTACACCGCGATCCTCAAACATAAGCCGGTATCCGATGCGCAGGCCGTTTACGACCAAACCAAGGCTGAGTACGCCGAGAAATTCGGCCTCATTGTCGGCCCGTCGCTGGGGTTTTCAAACGGCTTTGCGATACTCGTGCGGGGCGAAGTTGCGCGTAAAAATAACCTGAAAACCATCTCGGATGCCGTGCCCGTCTCTCGCAATTGGCAGGCCGGCTTCGGCCAGGATTTTATGTCGCGGGCTGACGGCTACCCGGGATTTTCCAAAGCTTACGGGTTTAATTTTGCCCGCCAGCCGCGCGAGATGGACCTGTCCTTAACCTATCGCGCGCTGGCCTCGGGCGAGCTCGATATTATCGCCGGTAACGAGACCGACGGGCTGATCGCGGCGCTCGATCTCTTCCAGCTCGAAGACGACCGGCACTATTTCCCGCCCTACCAGGGAGTGTTTATCGCGCGGGGTGATGTGCCGGCTGTGCTGAATGAGGTGCTGGACAAGCTTGCGGGAGCGATCTCGACCGACGAGATGCGGCGGCTCAATTACGAGGTCGACGGGAATAAGCGGACGCCGAAAGAGGTCGCGGCGGAATGGGTAAAGGAGAAAAATTTTGGATTTTAGATTTTGGATTGGAAGAGATATTGACGTTCTTACGTTTTAAGAAGCCGGCAGGTCCGAACCGAGAGCGGTAGCGACTGGGTTCTTCCCCTTTTTCCAAATCCGCAATCCGAAATCCCAAATCCGAAATCGAGAGGGCCCTTTCTAACCTAAAAATACCTTTACTCCGGGTGTTTGTTAGGTCTATGCTATAAATTAACCAATTAACTCGTTTTCTGGAGGTTTCAGTGAAAAAGTTCTTTACGTTGTTCTCGTGCATCGCCGTACTTGTTTCTATCTCGCCGGCATTTAGCGAATTCTCGGCCGTTGATACTCGCCCGCGATCTTCACCGCTTGTTTCTACCACGATAGTCATAAATGAGATCGACTATGATCAGATCGGGACCGACACCGCCGAGTTTGTCGAACTGAAGAACGTAAGCTCCGTTCCGATAAATTTGGACAACTACACTCTGCAACTCGTCAACGGAAACGCCGGCGGTGCGGCGGTTTATGACACGATCGATCTACCGAATGTAAATCTGGCCGTGGGCGACTACTACGTAATTTGCTCGAACCCCACGACTACCGCGAACTGTGATCTTGACGACGGTCCGGATACCGATTTTATACAAAACGGTTCACCCGACGGGGTAGGACTCCGGGAGTCCGGTGTTTTGATCGACGCGGTTTCGTACGAAGGGAATACCGGGGCTCCCTACACGGAGAACACCGGAACGCCCGTTGCCACCGGCTCCGATTCCAACACCATTGGGCTCATCGGCCTGTCGCGGTTCCCGGACGGTGTAGATACGGACAACAATTCGGTTGACGTTACTATCCGCTGTATTTCACCTGGAGCGGCCAACCTATCGACTACCGGCGGCTGCGTGGTGTCGGCTGCGGGTGTTTCCGTTAGCGGACGTGTAACGACGGCCACCGGAAGCGGGATAAGCAAGGTCCGCGTGACCCTCTCTTCAGCTAGCGGCGCGACGACCACCGCACTGACCAACGCTTTCGGCTACTACTCGTTCGAAGAGGTGGCAACGGGCCAAACCTATGTGGTCTCGGTCAGTTCGAAGGGTTATCATTTCAACGAACCGGTGCGGGTGGTAAACGTCGGCGATACGATCTCGGGTCTGGATTTTGTCGCGAATTAGAGGGTCAGAACCGGGAGCGGTAACGACCGGGTTCTTTCTCTTTTCCAATCCGCAATCCCATATCCCAGATCCGAAAGGAAGCCTGCGAAGCAGGTGACAGCATAAAGCCTGGTGCGTAAGCACCAGGAAATCGTACACACGACGACGGCGTAAGCCCGCAAAGGCGGGCGGCAGCCTTTATAAAGGCTATCGCTATCTTCGATAGCTTTATGCTTTGTTTCCCGGTTGACCCAGCGTTTACACGCTGGGCGGCGAAGCGGGGTGCTATCGCCAACTTCGTTGGCTAAAGAAAAAAGAACCCGGTCGCTACCGCTCCCGGTTCTGACCTGTGATGCACGCGTCTCCGGTTTTCCGGGTTATTTAAATGGCAAGTCTAATTCATCATCTACGAGATCATCTATCGACACCTTAGCGAGCCGGGCATAAGCCAGGAGCACCGATAGAGGCGGCTCCCTTCTACCTAGCTCGTATTGAGAAATATTCCCCTGAAAAATTACACCAGTAAATCCCATTCGCTCAATCAACTCATTTTGAGATAGCTTCAGGCTGTTCCTAATTTTTTTCAGTTTTTCTGCGAGGCGTTTCGGACGCAGATTCTTGGCTCCCATCAGATGGATCCTCCTGATGAGAGTTTTGAATTCGCAAACTGCCCTTGACTAAATACGATGGTATTTAGTATATTTTCGATTAATGAATTTGCCGGGGAATAAGAATTCTTATGCGGCGGATAAATCAATCGATGTTATCCTCGGGCAGCATTTCAAAAGCACAGGATAACATAACCGGATAGAAGTTTGGTATTGATCCCACATCGAGAAAAACAAAACCTCGACACGCGGCCGCGGTCGTGGGAAAGCGAACGGTTGTGTGGGAGCTGCCGTTCGCGGGGAGGAGGCCGAAGGCGCCAGCCAACGCGCTCCTCCCCACTTACTCGATCTGGGATTTGGGATTGCGGATTTCGGATTGGAAGAAAGACGAACCACCCGTAGATCTTTTAAATTGCCGTTGGCTTTAGCCAACGGATAGGGATCCATGGATAACCGGGCTTTAGCCCAAATCATTCGGCTAAAGCCGGGATATTTACCTGCACACCTTAACCGTCAGTTAAAGCAGACGGCAATTTAAAGAGCAGAGATCCAAAATCAAAGATCCAAGGTCCAAAATCCAAACCGGCTTTTCTGCTTTTTTGTCGAAATCCGCATAAAAACTGTCGTAAACGGGCATTTCGGATGCGTTTTCCCGCATTTTTCAGAAAATCCAGGTTATTGCGCGTTTTAACCTAAAGGCTGATTACACAATAACTTCGGAGCAAAAAAGGGAAATAGCCAATGCCCGTCTTTAGCCAAAAACGTCAATAGGCACTTTTACCATGCTCCCTGTTTTTTATGATTTTCGATGGTCTGTAAGGCCTGAATTGGGTAATCGGGAATAAATAGCTTGCTAATTTTTTCACAATGTAGTAATCTAGTCCATTGATAATTCGTTTCTCTTTATCGACGGTATCTCGCCTACATGAAAACGGCGTTTCGGATCGGAGAAGCTTATTCCTTTAATAACTGTTTAGAAGCTGCCCGTTGTTAGGGCCGATCGAGCCGCAAGCCTTCGCTGCAACCGTTCACTGAAGCCACCTTTCGTCACGAACTTCTTATTAACTCCTGGAAAATAGGAGCGAGATGCTCCGGATATATGTGCGTATAACTATACCCATATAACCCGAGGATCCATGGTTTCGTAAAGAAAACGCTTTCGGTTTTTTGGTTGAGAGAGATCTATACATTTTAATGAATTTTAAAGACTTAGGCTTGCAGCCCGTTCTATGGGAACGCTGCGAGAAATTGGGTTTCACCACCCCCACGCCCGTTCAAGAACAGGCAATACCAATCATTTTAGACGGCAACGATATCATCGGAACAGCCGAGACCGGGACCGGCAAAACTGCCGCTTTCCTGCTTCCAATACTCCAGAAACTTATGCTGGCGAAAAAGAGGCCCGGTACGACCGTGCTTATCCTTTCGCCGACGCGTGAGCTGGCCAACCAGACCGAAGCCGCCTGTAAAGAGTTAGCTCCCAAGGGGATAACCTGCGCGGCGATCATCGGCGGCGCCGGCTATAAGCGCCAGATCGACGCGATCCGCCGGGGCGTTAGCATACTAATTGCCACGCCGGGCCGGCTTATGGACTTCATGGAGCAGGGAATGCTCAACCTCTCGCAGGTAGACACTTTTGTGCTCGACGAAGCGGACCGCATGCTGGACATGGGCTTCCTGCCGTCGATCAAAAGGATATCGAAGGCGATACCGGAAGCGCGGCAGACGCTCTTTTTCTCGGCCACGATGGCGCATGACATAGAAAAGATCGCCCGCTCGCTGGTCAGGGACCCGAAATTCGTCGAGGTTAGCCGCCGCGGCAAGCCCGCCGAAGGGATCCACCAGACGGCATACCCGGTTGCGGCCCAGAACAAGATGAGCTTATTGCTCGATCTGCTGGAGCGCGAAACTTTCGAGCGGGTGCTCGTTTTTACGCGCACCAAGCGCGGGGCCGACCGCCTGGCACATATTCTGGAAAAGCGCGAGCACAAATCGAACCGTATCCACGGCGACCGCTCGCAATCGCAGCGCGAAGCGGCGCTCAGGAGCTTCAAATCCGGCCATTCGCGGATCCTTGTCGCGACCGACGTAGCCGCCCGCGGAATCGATATAGATTCGGTATCACATGTGATAAACTATGATATACCGGAAGTACCCGAGGATTATGTTCACCGCATCGGCCGCACGGGCCGCGCCGGTAATAAAGGCCGCGCGATCACATTGGTCACGCTTGCCGAAGAACATACCATGCAGGCCATTGAGCGCCTGACGGGCCAGGCTGTAGAACGTGTTCTGCTGCCGGATTTCGGAGGCGTAATGCCGAGGGCCCATCAACCGGCTCCCAGATTTACTCCCGCGAAAAAATCATTCCGTTCGTTCGGACCGAGGCGGGCCAGAAGGTAATTGAGGTAATCAAATTTTATGAAACAAGAAGTATATGTAATCGGCGATTCGGTAGAAATGCTTTGCCCGGCGTGTGACGTCGAGACGAACCATCTTGTCGAAGCCGCGACCAAACACGGCAGGATCACCAGGGCGAGCTGCGAAGCTTGCACAACCTCGAGCACTTTCAGCCGGGGCGTAAAAACCTCGGTCGCGATGAGCGGTTCGAAAACGGCCACTCCTTATGACCGCACGCGCAAATACCGCAAGGGACAGGCGATGATGCATGCCAAATTCGGACAGGGCGAGGTAATGGCCGTGGTAGACCCGCAGAAGATCGACGTACTTTTTGGCGATCAGACCCGCCGTCTGCTGCACGCGCAGATCTTAATGTAGATCTCGCGGTTTATATATTTATTGACAGGTAGATGCGGCAGTTTTGCTCCGGCTATCCTGTGATTCTTTTAAAACTAAAAAGGCGGCCCGATCTTGCGATTGGGCTGCTTTTTTCTATTTTAGTTGTCGATTTCGCAATTACTTGGCGCTTCGCGACGTGCGGGCCCTCTCGATCTGGGATGTGGGATTGCGGATTTCGGATTGAAGAAAAAAAGAACGGGGGGGCAAGATGCCCCCCACGACAGCCGGCAGGATACCGGCGCTACAATCGGTGCCAACCTATCGTCTTTTGAGCAGGAAGCCCACAATGAGGCCCACGGCCGCCGAGATCAGGATCGTCTGACCGGGTTTCTGACGCGCAAATTCCTTGGCGTCCTCGACGAGCTCCTTCGGGTCCTTGTTCGAAAGCTCCTTGAACTTTTCGCTCGCGGTAGCAAATGTTTCGCCGGCAAAATCCTTTGCCTTTGCCGCCGCATCCTGTATTTTCTGACCGTATTCCTGTGCCTGCATCTTAAAATCTCCTAAAAATTCATCCTGCCCGGCACCCGTATTTTCGCCCTCGAACGAATTGACGGGAACAAGGCTCTGTTCCAATTCCTTTTCCGCTTTTTTTACTTCTGTTTCGAATTCCGACATTTCTCTCAATCACTCCCTTAATAGAATTGCTAAATCCGGCGCCTATCGCTTTTCACCGAACTAATCGGATGAATTGCACGCGCGTATGAGTTGTAAACGAAATGCGGGATAAAAATGTTCCGGGTATCCGCGGAAGAATTTAAATGCAGAGGACGCAGAGCGCGCGGAGAAAAGGAAGGATGTGACCTTCCCACACTGCAGGGACCTTTATTCAAAAAACTCTGCGTTCCCGGCGTTCTCCGCGTTAAATCCCATTTGTGCATATTTTCACAACTGAATTCTTGACATCTGTTTCGGCGGACGGTAAAGTAAAAAATTACGCCGGTAAGTAAGCACTTACTTACTGACGGTAATAAGGAGATTTTTTGATCAAAGATATATTCAAATGCGAGCCCGAGGGCAAGATGTCAGGCGACGAACGGCGGCAGCAGATCATACAGGTCGCGGTCGACTTGTTTTCGAAGCATGGGTTCCGCGGGACCACGACCCGGCAGATAGCGCTCGCGGCGGGCGTCTCGGAAGCGACGGTTTTTAAGCATTTCGCGACCAAGGACGACCTTTACGGGGCGATCCTCGGCGATAAGGCCTGCCACGACGAGATGAAATTCCCATGGGAGCAGGACCCTGTGCTGCAGGATGCAATAGCGCGCAAGGACGATCATGCCGTTTTCTACAATATTGCGCTTAACGCGCTAAAAAAACAGCAGGCTGACGTCGGGTTTATGCGGTTGATCTTTTTCTCGGCGCTGGAGGAACACGACCTCGCGGAGAACTTTTTCCACGAATTTATAGTAAAGATATATGAATTCATAGGCGGCTATATCGAGCAGCGGCAGGCGGAGGGCGCTATGCGCGACATCCAACCGCGCATCGCGGTCAGGGCGCTGATGGGAATGATACTGCACCATTCGCTTAACAACATATTGTGGGACAAGAAGCGCTACATATTGGATATCACCAATGAAGAGGCGGCCCAAAATTTTGCGGAGATACTGCTAAAGGGTATTTCACGTTGAGATATGCAGGTCGATTTCGCCCTTACTTACGTGCGGGCTTGTGCAGAGAGGAACTCTTATAACATGGGAAGACAAAAGCTTTTCAAAACGGCAATTTTATTTAATTTACTGGGCGTGATGGCTCTGTTTATAACGGGCTGCGGCGGGGGCAGCTCGGCCAACGCCAACGTGAACAAGACCGAGGCGGCGATCGTCGATGTAACGACCGCGCAGGCGGTGGTCAAGCCGATACCGACCTATTTCGAGGCCACCGGCAACCTGGCGAGCGACGCGCAGACGGACGTTGCGCCGGCGGTTGGCGGAAAGATAGCACAGGTAAATTTCGACGTGGGCAGCTATGTCCGCAAGGGCGACGTGCTGCTGCGGCTCGATGCGCGCGATGCGCAGATCAGGCTCGACCAGGCGCAGGCCCAGGTCGAACAGCAGAAAAAAGCGGTCGACCAGGCGATAGCGAACCTTCGGCAGACGCAGGTAAGGCTCGGCCTGAAAGACGGCGAGACGTTCGATATAGAAACGTTCTCGCAGGTAAAAAGCGTCAAGGCGCAGCTCGTGCTGGCGGAAAAGGAATTGGCGAGGACCGAAAAGCTTTTGGCGAGCGGGGATGTTTCGCGCTCGGCTTACGACCAGCGCCGGGCGGCGCGCGACCAATTGCTCGGGCAGCTTGATGAGGCCCGCTCGAATGCGGCCGTGGCCGTCAGGGCGATTAATACCGCCCAGGCGGCGGTCAACAGCGCCCGGGCCGCCGTAAGGACAGCGGAAACCCAGGTCGACCAGGCCCGCAAGGCCGCGACTGACACGGTCGTGATCGCGCCGATCAGCGGTTACGTGTCGGAGCGGGTTGCGGATGTAGGCGAATTTATCTCGCCGAATACGCCGAATTCCAAGATCGCGACGATCGTCCGGACCTCGGTCCTGAGAATGAAGATCGACGTGCCCGAGGCATCGATCGGGAAAGTAGCTACGGGCCAAGGCATCTCGTTGCAGACGAGCGCCTACCCGGACCGCAACTTTGCCGGAACTGTTGTAAGGATGTCGCCAAGCGTCAACGCGACGTCGAGAACAATGACGGTCGAGGCGGAGGTCGAGAACAGCGAAGGGCTTTTGAAGCCGGGACAGTTTGCGACCGTAAGGATAACGCAGTCGAAACCGGAGCCGGCGGTAATGATACCGGTCTCGGCGGTCAAGACGGACGGCGACATCAACCGCGTGTATGTGATCAAGGACGGCGCCGCGAGAGAACGGCTCGTTCAGCTTGGTTTATTAGAGAACGACATTATTCAGGTAAAACAAGGGGTGGCAGAGGGCGAAACAATAGCAACCGGGAACGTGGGAAGCTTAAATGACGGCGCTCTGGTGCGAGTTCAATAGTATGTGTCAGTAGCCCAAGCGTAAGCGCGGGCTTAGATGGTTAGGGTCGATTCCCGACTTGGGACTCTGGGACTTGAGACTTGGGACTTAGAAAGTTATGCAATGGTTAGCAGAAGTTTGTGTTAAGCGGCCGGTTTTCGCGACGATGTTGATCCTGTCGCTGGTGGTGGTCGGGGCGTTTTCGTTTCTGAGTCTCGGGGTCGATCTTTTTCCGAAGATCGATTTTCCGACGATCACGATAACCGTGCTCAACCCTGGCGCATCGCCGCAGGAGATCGAGACCGAGGTTACCGAAAAGATCGAGGAAGCGGTCAACAGCGTCAGCGGTATCGACGAGCTTCGCTCGACCTCGGTCGAGGGTGTGGCGCAGGTTTTTGTGCAGTTTGTCCTGGAGAAAGACGTTAATGTCGCCGCCCAGGAAGTGGAAAACAAGGTACAGACCGTGATACCGAACCTTCCCGAGACCGCCGAGCAGCCCACGGTCCAAAAGCTCGATACCGATGCCGCGCCGGTGCTCCGCATATCGATATCCGCGCCGACAAACCTGCGAGATGTGACCGAAACGGCAAAGAAGAAGGTCAAGGAACGCATCGAAGCCGTCAGCGGCGTTGGGCAGATCACACTGATCGGCGGCCAGGAACGCCAGATCAACGTCTGGGTGGACCCGGATAAAATGCGGTCTTATAACGTGACTGCCGCCGAGGTCTCGGCCGCGCTCAAGATCCAGAATATGGAGTTTCCGAGCGGCCGCCTGGACGAAGGCCAACAGGAAACCGCGGTCCGCACGCTTGGCAAGATACGAAAACCCGAAGAATTCAATGAGGTTGTAGTAGCAACACGCGGGACCTACCAGGTAAAGATAAAAGACCTCGGTTATACCGAGGACGGCGCCGAGGAGATCCGCTCCGAAGCCCGCTTGAACGGCAAGCCCGCCGTCACTTTGATCGTTTCGAAACAATCGGGTACGAATACCGTGGCCGTGGCGCATGAGATCAAGGAGCGGCTTAAGGACATACAAAAGACGCTTCCGCCGGATTACGAGATGCGGATCATCGGCGACAACTCGATCTTTATCGAGAATTCGCTCCACGCCATCGAGGAGCACTTGATACTGGGATCGATCCTCGCATCCATCGTCGTATTCCTCTTTCTGTGGAGTTTCCGCTCAACATTTATCGCGGCGCTGGCTATTCCGACCTCGATCATTTCGACCTTCGCGCTGATGTACGCGATGGGCTACACGCTTAATTCGATCACGATGCTCTCGCTGACATTGATGGTTGGTATCGTTATCGACGACGCCATCGTGGTGCTCGAAAATATTTACCGCTTTGTCGAGGAAAAGGGGATGAACCCCTTCCAGGCGGCGATCGAGGGAACGCGCGAGATCGGCATGGCGGTGCTCGCCACGACTCTTTCGCTAATGGCGGTATTCGTGCCGATCGGCTTTATGCAGGGCATTGTCGGCCGATTTATGTCGAGCTTCGGGCTGACGGCGTCGTTCGCCGTCGGTATTTCGCTGCTCGTTTCCTTTACCCTGACGCCGATGCTCGCGGCGAGGCTAATTAAACGCAAAAAAGAAGATAAAAGCGAAGCAAAGCCAAAACTCGAGATCCACGGCGACGGGATGCTGGACCCGAATCCGAAGAAAGCTAAACGCATTGGCAGCGTCACCGAACACATAGCCGAGACCAAGCACACCAGCTGGTTCAGACACGTCGACCGCGTTTACACCTGGCTGCTGACCTTTTCAATGGCGCACCGCTGGGTGATCGTTACACTCTGCGTGCTTGTGTTCCTGGCGATCGTCCCGCTGTTTATGTTCGTCGGTAAAAACTTCCTGCCGGTAGACGACCAATCGCAATTCGAGGTCTCGGTCCGCACGCCGGAAGGGTCCTCGCTGGGGGCCGCGGCGCAGCAGCTGGAGCAGATCGCGAGAGAGATCCGCACGCTGGATGGGGTGACCGATACGCTGGTAACGATCGGCGGCGGCCAGGCACAGGTCGTCAATGCCGGTACGGTTTACGTCAAGCTCAGCGACATCAAGGAGCGGAGCAAAAGCCAGGAGCAGCTCATGAGCGCGACCCGCGACCTGCTTAAAAACTATCCCCCCGAGCTCAGAACGGCGGTCCAGCCGGTTGCGGCATTCTCGGGCGGAGGTTTTCGTAATGCCAACGTCCAGTTCCTGATCGCCGGGCCCGATCTCAAACTGCTCGAGGAATACTCGGCCAAGATCATAGAAAAGATGAAGACCATTCCCGACGCGGTGGACGTCGATTCGACGCTGATCAGCGGCAAGCCGGAGGTGCAGTTAACGGTAGACCGCGCGCGTGCGGCCGACCTGGGCGTGCGCGTGGGCGATGTTTCGCAGGCGCTGAACACGCTGGTAGCGGGACAGGAAGCGACAACCTTTAACGAAGGAACGGACCAGTATGACGTTTATGTGCGCGCGATCAATAGGTATCGCACCGATGTCGAGGGCCTGAAACGAATGATCGTCCCGTCTTCAAAAGTGGGGTGGGTGACGCTTGATACGCTTGTGAAGGCAAGCGAGGGTACGGGGCCGAGCTCGGTCGACCGTACTAACCGCCAGCGGCAGGTGACGCTGCTTGCCAACACAAAACCGGGCGGATCGGCGACGACCATTACCTCGGAGATCAACGAATTCGTCAAAACGCTGAATCTGCCGCCGGGATATACAACCGGCTATGTCGGCCAATCGAAGGAGCTCGGCAAATCGCTCTTTTACTTTGCGCTGGCGATCAGCCTGTCGTTCATCTTTATGTATATCGTGCTGGCGGCGCAGTTCGAATCGTTCATTCACCCGGTGACGATCCTGCTGACCTTGCCGCTTTCGATACCGTTCGGTATCGTCAGCCTTTTGGCGACGGGGCAGACGGTGAATATCTTTTCTGGGCTGGGCTTACTGCTTCTGTTCGGCGTGGTGAAAAAGAACGCGATCCTCCAGATCGACCATACCAACACCCTTCGGACGCGCGGGATGAGCCGCTACGATGCGATCATCCAGGCGAACCGCGACCGCCTGCGGCCGATCCTAATGACGACGATCGCGCTGGTGGCGGGTATGATCCCGCTGGTCGTCTCGACCGGCGCCGGCGCGGGCACCAACCGCTCGATCGGCGTGCTGGTGGTCGGCGGGCAGTCGCTGTGTCTCCTGTTGACGCTGCTGGCGGTGCCGGTCTTTTACTCGATTTTCGACGACCTGGCCGAATTCCGGATATTACGCCGCTTGAACCACTTTTCGTCGTGGCTCTTCGGGGGCATGAAGAGGCGGTTTAGCACGGCGGCGAGTTCTTTATTTAACAAGCATTGACCCGAGACCCGATTTTGGATTTTAGATTTTGGATTTTGGATTTCGAGACGTCGAGAGACAGTACTTAGGGAGGGTGGAAGTCCCAGAGATATGAAAAGGCATTTATACATAATTTTTTTGATTCTGATCGCGCTCGCGGGCAGTGTTTCGGCGCAGGATGCCACGCCTACGCCTGTGCCTACGCCGCCGGCCAGCGACGTGCAAAACGTCCAGCCTGAAGATCTGAAAGGTGTTCCGGACGTCGCGCCGGGGTATCGCTCGGACGACCGGGAACTGCCCGATCTCGGGCGGGTCGGTGTAGATATGACCGAGCAAAAGCCGCTTACCCTGAACGAGGCGATCGGGATGGCGCTGGAGAACAACAAGGACATCGAGGTGACGCGAAAAAACGTGAAGATAGCGGAATTCGACCTGCAGGCGGCCCGCGGCGTTTACGAACCGCGGTTTTCGGGGCAGTCTTTTTACGAGCGTTCGACGATACCGAATACAAGTATTTTCAGCACGAACACGACCACCACGACCAATTCTCTCGTCACGAATGCCGGTATAGTCGGTTATATTCCGAAATTCGGCACCGTGCTTAGCGGCAATTTTACCAACCAAGGCGTTACGAGCGATAACCCGATCTTACCCTTGAGCCCGCAGGCGAATTCGAACATTACGTTCAACCTGACACAGCCGCTGTTCCGGGGTTTGCGGTTCGATCAAAATCGCCGGACGATCGAGGTAGCCAAACGCAATCTCTCGCTTACCGATTCGCAATTTCGCCAGCGGACCATCGAGATCATCACCAACGTTCAGCGCGCCTATTGGGACCTGACATATGCCCTGAGAAACCTGCAGGTACAGCGTGATGGGGTCCGTGACGCTAAGACCCAACTCGATCACAATAAACGGCTGGTCGAAGAAGGGCAGCTTGCGCCGATCGACGTCGTGGCCGCGGAGACGCAGGTCGCCAATTTCGAGCAAACCGTCTATGAAGCGCTCAATACGGTGACCGTGGCCGAAAACAACCTGAAAAATATGATCTCGCCGAACCGCAATCATACTATTTGGGGTGAATCGGTGATGCCCGTGGACCCGGTCAGCCTGATAGCCCCGAATACCACATTGACACAGGAGCTTTCGCTGGCACTTCAAAATCGCCCCGAGCTCGAGATCAACAATACGCAGAAGGACATCAACGCAATAGACCAGCGATTTTTCCGCGAGCAGACAAAACCGCAGATCGACCTGACGGCGAGCTATAGCTCGGCGGGTATCGGCGGCAGCCAGAACCCGAATTTTCGCAGCCCGTTTGTACGGGTCTGCGATGCCCAGACACAATTGCCCGCCGATTACCAGGCGTGTATTTTGGCGCAGCAGGTGGACGCGGCCCGGCAGGCTGCTTTTCTCCAGTCGACGGGCGGCGCCGGCACGACCTATACGGACATTCTTGCCAATAAATACCCGACATTTCGGGTCGGCGTAACATTCAACCTGCCGCTGTTCGGCGACAAAACGTCGCATGCGCAGCTTGGCCGCTCGCTGGTCGAAGGTGAAAGGCTGGAAACGCAGCGCGAGCAGATCGAGCAGAATATACAGGTCGATGTGCGAAACGCGCT
>Ga0190272_10000512_pt1 | contig 20259 bp, 19 predicted proteins | sample Popmic504T_FD_133746 | JGI IMG/M metagenome (GOLD analysis project Ga0190272, IMG submission 133746) | Populus adjacent soil microbial communities from riparian zone of Shoshone River, Wyoming, USA - 504 T | ecosystem: Environmental > Terrestrial > Soil > Riparian zone | place: USA: Wyoming... | reverse complement strand
GCGCGGAGATCGCGGCGATCTCGGCGCTCACTGCGGTCTGGGGCTCACGGCTCCCCGGCGGCACGACGCGGAACGCGGTGTCGATGCAGAAGCTCGAGTTCTGGGACTGGCGCGTCGTGCACGTGACGCTGTCGCTGGCGGTGGTGGCGTTCGGTCACGGCGGCGCGACCAGTCACGTGGCGCTGCTCTCGCGCGAGCGCGGCATCGTGCCGGAGTCGCTGTTCTTCACGGTCTTCGCGATCAGCACGGTGATGATCCGCCTCCTCACCTCCCGCCTCGGCGACCGTTACGGGCCGAAGGTGCTGCTCTACCCCGCCTTCGTGGCCATGCCGATCGGCTTCGCGCTACTGGCACGCGCGGACAACCGACTCGAGATGATCGTCGCCGCCGCCATCTTCGGATGCGGGATGGGCGCGGCCTTCCCGTCCTTCATGACGTTCGTGATGGCGCACACCGACGACGCCCGCCGGGCCCGCACCTTCGGCAGCATCATCCTCGGCTTCGATACCGGCATCGGCGTCGGCTCGATGGCCATCGGCGCCATCGCCGCCCGCACCAGCTTCGCGCACGCGTTCAACATCGCCGCCGCGGTGGCGTCGCTCTCGATCCCGATCTTCCTCGTGACGGCGGGCCGCCTCGTGCGCGGCACGCGTGTTGCTGAGAACGCTGAGCATGCCGGAACCTGAGAACAACGACGAATCCGTGGAACGCCACGTGGTCCGCGAGACCGTCAGCGTCAGCTCGTCGAAGAACAGCGGCATCACGATCGCCATCGTGGTCGTGATCGCCCTGGCGCTGGTGATCTGGATCGTGATGCAGATGCGCTGACTCAGCGCGCCGCGACCGCTGATTCGATCCGTTTCAAAACGCGATCGAGCGCTTCGGCTGCGGTCAGGACAACCTCGTCCGGCCCTTCGCCATAGCCGCCACCTTCACCCGAAACGCCGAAGCCGCGGCCTGGTCTCCACTCGACGACAGCGCGGTGGCCGTTTCTCGAAACGTCCGCCCACCACGTGCTTCCGGACGAACCAGGTTCGTCGAGCGCGATGGCCGCTTCCGGTGCGCGTTCAGCGATCATTTCGCAGAGCTGCTGAAGGTCGTTCATCGATCCCATACCTGTCGTCCGTCGGCGCCGGGCCTGCTGAGGAGAACCTCTCCTTCGACGGTCCGGATTTCAAGGGCGCCGTTCGTTGCGATGAACGTATTATGCCTGCGGCTGCGATACCGGCGTACATCCGGATAGCCGGGCACGGCTCGCTCGCTGTCGTCCTGCGGCGGATACATGCGGCCATCGGATTGCCACCTCGCGGGATCAAAAGGCACTCCGCTCATCGCGTCCTCCACGGCATTCAGCGTCTCGGCGAGCAGCTGACGGGCCTCGTCGAAGCCCGAAGCCGGGGGCGCCGCGCGCAACTGCCGAACGAACTCGCGGAACCGCTGCTCCCTGCTGAATGCCATGCGGCGCGAGAGTATAGAGTGCCCGCATGCTGACGCCTCTCGTCCTTGCGGCCACTCTCTCCCTCGATGCGCAGGCCGCGGAGCGGTTCGCGAATCTGGCGCTGGCGTGCGTGCACAAGGAGTATCCGAACAAGATCGCGCACGTCCTGCAGTCGGATCAGGACGCGCTGCCGCCGCGCACGCTGACGCCCGCGTTTTACGGCTGCTATGACTGGCACTCGTCGGTACACGGCCACTGGCTGCTGGCGCGGCTGGTGCGGTTGCAGCCGGAGGCGGCGTTTGCGGCGAAGGCGCGGGCGGCGTTGCGGCAGAGCATCACGCCGGAGAACGTCGCGACGGAGGTCGCGTATCTGAACGGGGCCGGACGGGCGTCGTTCGAGCGGCCGTACGGGCTCGCCTGGCTGTTGCAGCTCACGGGCGAGCTGCGTGAGGCGAACGATCCGCTGTACGCGACGATCAAGCCGCTGGAGGATGCGGCGGTCGATCGCCTGCGCGTGTGGCTGCCGAAGCTGTCGTATCCGGTGCGGTCGGGCGAGCACAGTCAGACCGCTTTCGCCCTCGGACTGATCCTCGATTCCGGGGCAGGCGGCACAGCGTTCGCGGAGCTGGTGAAGTCGCGCGCCCGCGCGTTCTACGCCACCGATCGCAATTGCCCGCTGGCCTACGAGCCGTCGGGTGAGGACTTTCTCTCGCCGTGCCTGGCCGAGGCGGACGTCATGCGCCGCGTGTTGCCGCCGAAGGCGTATGCGGAGTGGCTGACGAAGTTCATGCCGGCCATGACGTTGAAGCCGGCCGTCGTCACCGATCCGACCGATCCGAAGCTCGCCCATCTCGACGGTCTCAATCTCAGCCGCGCCTGGATGCTCGACGGCATCGCCTCCGGCCTGCCCCAGAACGACCCTCGGGTGAAATCACTGCGCGCCGCGTCGAAAGCGCACGCGGACGCGGGACTGGCGTCCGTCACGGGCGAGCACTACGAGGGCGGGCACTGGCTGGGCAGCTTCGCGACCTACCTCGTGACGAGACGCGGCGTGCGCTGACCCGGAAGTTTCTGGCGACGACGTCACAAGTTCTGGCGACGACGCCACAAGTTCTGACGTCGACGCCACAGGTTCTGGCGATGACGCCACAGGTTCTGGCGACGACGCCACAAGTTCTGGCGATGACGCCACAAGTTCTGGCGATGACGCCACAAGTTCTGGCGACGACGCCACAGGTTCTGGCGACGACGCCAGAAGTTCTAGCAATGACGCCACAGGTTCTGGCGACGACGCCAGAAGTTCTATCGACGACGCCAGAAATTCTGGTGACGTTGATAGAAAAGTCATTTAACGAGGACACTATGCCGCTGGCTTTCTGCCCAAAGAGCTCCGCGGTGATCAAAATCTGGTCAGTACGAAAAATGGGCCCAGGCCGGCTTTACTTCTTCGCTTTGCGCACGCGCAGCGTGGCGGAGTTGAGGTCGAGATCCGACGTCGGGATCACTTCGACTTCGCCGAACTGTTTGCGGAGCGGCTCGACGAACTGCTTGGCGTCGCCGACGATGACGACGTGGACGTTCTTCGCGCCGAGGTTCGAGGCGGCGAACTTGCGGACCTGCTCGGACGTGACTCCCTGCACGCCGCTGATGTAGCGGTTGATCTCGGACAGCGGCAGGCCGTAGAGGGCGAGGGCGGAGAGGCGGTTGACGATGCCGCTGGTGGTCTCGAGCGACTGCGCGAACTCGCCGATCAGCACGGCCTTGCGCGGCGTGAGCTCGGCTTCGAGCACGTCCGCGTCGGCCAGGCGTCCCATCTCGCCGGTGATGATGGTCGCCACTTCGGCGGCCGACTCGTGCTTGGTCTGCGTGCGGGCGGTGAACGGACCGACGTCGGCGCGCGGCTCGAACGAGCTGCCCGCGCCGTAGCTGAGACCGCGCTTGATGCGGATCTCCTGGTTGAGGCGCGAAGAGTAGCCGCCGCCGAGGATCGAGTTCGCGACGATGGCCTGCGTGTACGCGGCGTCGCCGCGGCGGATGCCGCCGCGGCCGACGACGACGGCGGCCTGTCCGGACTCCGGCATGTCGACGACGACCACGCGCGGCGTGGATGCACTCTCCGCCGGTCCGGCCGTCTTCGCGGCCGCCGGCGCGGTGCCGCGTTTCCACGCACCGAACTGCGCCTCGGCCAGCGCGAACGCGGCGTCGGCTTTCACGTCGCCCGCGAGGACCAGCACGCCGTTGTCGGGACGGTAGTGGGCGGCGTGGAACTTCACGAGATCGGCGCGCTTGATCTGCTGCAGCGTCGACGGCGTGCCGCCGAGGTTATGGCCGTAGGGGGTGTCGCCGAAGATGAGGCGGGAGGCGACGAGGCGCGCCACGGGCGCGGGCTCGGTGAGCTCGACCTGCAGCGCGTCGATGGTCTGCGCGCGCTCGCGCTCGAACTCCGCCGCGGCGAACGTGGCGTTGCGGGCCACGTCGGCCACGTACTCCATCGCCTTCGGCAGATTCGACGACATCACCGAGAGGTCGATCGAGGAAGAGTCCCAGCCGGCATCGGCGGCGAGCGTTGCGCCGAGGGCTTCGACGCCGCGGGCGATCTGCTCGGCGGTGCGCGACTTCGTGCCCCTGGTCAGCACCGTCGCCGTGAGCTGCGCCAGACCGTCGCGTCCCTGCGGATCGGCGGCCGCGCCGTTCCTGAAGAAGAGGCGCGCGGCCACGAGGGGGATGTCGTGCTTCGGGACGACGATCACGCGCAGACCGTTGTCCAGCGTCTTCTCGACAGGCTGCGGCAGCTTCGCCTCGCGCGGGGCGGCCGGGGGTGGCGGCGCGACCTGCGCGAGCAGAGAGGAAGTAACGAGGAGAGAAAGAAGGAGTCGTTTCATTTCGCACCTTCCTTCTTCGAACCGGGCTTCTTCGATTCGTCGAGATAGTTCAGCACCAGCGGTTTTCCTTCAATCAGATATTTCTTCGTGACGCGCTGCACGTCGGCGGCGGTGACGGCCTGCACTTTTGCCAGGCCGGTGTTCACGACGCTGGCGTCGTCCTGCAGGATGAGCGCCTCGCCGAGGGAGAACGCCTTGCCGTTGCTCGTCTCGCGTTCTCTCAGAGCAGAAGTCAGGATCAGGTTCTTGGCCTTCTCCAGCTCCGCGTCGGAGACCGGCTTCGCCGCCAGCGAGGCCAGCTCGGCGCGGATGATCTTCTCCGCGTCGGCAGGCTGGCGCTCGCCGCCGAGGATGGCCACGATGCCGAACAGGCCGACGTCCTCGCGCATCTCCGCGTCGGCGAAGACTTCCTGCGCGACGGAGGTGCGCACGAGCTTTTCCTGGAAGCGCGACGACTCCCCTTCCGACAGGATCGTCGCCGCGACGAACAGCGGAATCGAGTCAGCGTGCGCGGCCGGCGGCGTGTGCCAGGTCATGCCCACCGCGGGCAGCGTCACGTTCGGCGCGTACTCCGTCGAGCGCTTCTCTTCCTTGCGCGGCGGCTCGGGCACGTTGACGTTCGGGATCTCGGTGGCCGGCTTCGGGATGGGCGTGAAGTATTTGTCGACCCACGTGTCGAGCTGCTGCTGCTCGAAGTCACCCGCCACGATGAGGATGGCGTTGTCGGGGCGGTAGAACGTGGCGTGGAAGGCGCGCACGTCGTCAATGGTGGCGGCGTCGAGCTCCTCGATGCTGCCGATGCCGGGGCGCTTGTACGGATGGGCGGTGAACGACTGCTGGGCCATGGCGTAGAAGAGTTTCCCGTACGGCGGCGCCAGGACGCGGTAGCGGAACTCTTCCTTCACGACGTCGCGCTCGGACTTGAAGTTCGCGTCGTCGATGGTGAGCGAGCCAAGGCGCTCCGCTTCCGCCCAGAGCAGCGTCTCGAGGTAGTTCGACGGAACGACTTCGTAGTACGCCGTGGAGTCGTCGAACGTCGTGGCGTTGTTGAACCCGCCCACGTCCTCGGTCAGCCGATCCATCATCTCCGAGGGCATGTTCTTCGTGCTCTTGAACATGATGTGCTCGAAGAGATGCGCGAAGCCGCTACGCCCCGCCGGGTCGTGCTTCGAGCCGACGCGGTACCAGACGTGGATGGCCACGGTCGGCGTGGAACGGTCCTGGACCGAGTAGACCTCGAGGCCGTTCGGCAGGACGCGATGCTTGTAGGGAATCGGCGGGATCGTCGTCGCCGCGGCGGATACCGCGGACGCGATCAGCAGCAGCGGAAGGACGAGTCGTGCAAGGCGCATGGCGGGCGGATGATAGCGGCTCACGCCATGCGCCGGAGGCGTTGTGTTGGATTTATCGCCGTTTTGCCACACCGGTGCGGATGGCGTCGTCGAAGAGTTTCTCCATCTGGCCGAGCGCGACGCGCGACGCTTCGCGCTGTTTCTCCGCGAGCTCGCGCTGTTCGTCGGCGAGCGGGCGCTGCTGGTCGGCGAGCTCGCGCTGCTGTTCGGCCAGCTCGCTCTGGCGGCGCTGCAGCTCGCGGGCGCGGGCACCGCTGGCGCCGATCTGCTCGATGCCGAGCGCGGCCTGTTTGGCGCCCAGGGCAGCCTGCTTCGAGCCGAGCGCGGCCTGCTGCTGGCCGAGGCGGGCCTGCTCGTTGCCGAGGTCCACCTGCGGCCGCAGCACGCGCTCGATGCGCTGGAGCGTGGCCGCATCGCGAATGACGTAGCCGAGGCCGTTCCGCTCAAAGTAGGCAAAGTGGCGGCCGAGGTCGTCGGTGTCCGGCGCGTCGTCATTCGTGTGCATGTACGAGCGGTTGCCGTCGCGGACGATGATGTTGTCGTAGGTGGCGGCGGAGAGCGGCAGCGCGAGGGCGAGGACGAGGAGGGCGAGCTTTCTCATGCTGGAGAGTACGACGGCGAGCGGGGAAAGTTAGTGACGCGCGGCGCGGACGCGTTTTCCGGCGATGAGGCGGACGAAGGCGCGGCGGATGTCGAGCACGACCAGTCCCGGGATGCGCTGGATCGAGCGAGTGTAGAAGATCGCAGCGCGACGCGACGGCGCGACCGCAAGCACGCTGGTCAGCGGGGGGACCTCCGCGCGCTCGCCGCCACGCAGGACATAGGGCGCTGGAGTGCCGTACATCAGAAAAACGACTTCGTGGCCGTCCCAGCCGGCGCGCATCACCCATCCACCACCGCTCTCGAGTTGGGTTTCCGGACCGCGGAGGCCGACTCGGACGCGAATCTCACTGGCCTTGCCCCAGGCGTATATGGCGTCGACGCCGTTCGTCGTCAGCGCCGCGCCACGGATCTCCGTGCCGAGCGGCAGGATGACGTTTGGAGCGCCGATGGCGCCGCCGGCGGCGATGGGCGTCGAGACCAGTGCGGTGCTTCGGAATCGAGAGCTTCCGAGCCACTCGGACGAGAGCACGACGTACTCCGTGCCGGTCCAGACGACTCCGGCGATCGATCTCCCGCTCGTCCCGGTGGTGCCGAACGGCAAAGTTTCGATCGGACCGATGCTGCCGTCCGCGCCGATCCGCGCGCCGGTGAGGGAGAACGGGTTCAGGAGCCAGAGCGCGTAGAAATCGCGCCCGTCGCTGGCGATGAAGGGCTGGGTGAGCGGCCCTCTCGCCAGGGTGACCCGCGGCCGCAGCGGCACACCGGACGCGGAGAGCCATTCGACCTCGACGGCGAACTCGCGCACGGCGAGCACGGCGAAGCTCGAGCCGTTCCAGGCGAAGTGCGCCTCGTTCGCGGCCGGTGCGAACGCGACGCCTTCCCCGTCCAGTGCCCCGATGCGCAGCGAATCGCCTTCGTTCCAGAGCGTAACGAGGCGGTCGTTGACCCAGAGCGCGTCGTGAGCGTCCTGATGCGCCAGTCCGGAGGAGACGAGCCGCGTCGTCGACGGTTGCCCGAGGAATGCACCGCGGATGTCGCGGTCGTCGGACCAGACCACCATCGTGCTGGTGCCGTTGCCGGCGATGGCGGGAGAGTGCTGGATCGATTCCTCCGCCACGAGGCGCTCCGGCGGGCGGACGTACATGAGCGTCGGCGTGAATTCCGCGGTCCAGAGGCGATAGCCGGCGTTCCACACGACGACGTACCGAAAGCCGTTCCAGTGCAGCGCGCCTTCCTCGGCCCCTGGCGGCAGGTGCCCCCGCTCGCGGATGCGCCCGTCCGCACTCACCGTAACGACGTCGTCGTCGACAAGGACAGCGTCGAATGCCGTGTCGAGGAAGGAGGCCGGTCCGGCCACCGCGACCGGGGTGCTGACGGCACCGTCGGACGCCACACGCGCGGCCAGCGTGTCGCCGATCGTCGACCACGCGACGAGGAAACTCGACCCGTTGCTCGAGACCACGATGCGCAACGCGCCGCCGCCGAGAATCGTCTCCGCGCCGACGGCGTGGAAGTCGCGGTCGAGGCGCAGCACGCCGGCGCGGCCGTCCGTCTCGACCCAGGCGACCAGATAGAACGTGCCGTTCCAGGCCAGGTCGATGCTCTGCAGGCTGCGCGGCGCCACGATCTCGCGCTCGACGATCACCTCGCCGCCCCGTGTCACCTCCACCACCTTGCCGCCGTACGGCTTCGACGGATCACCGCTCCAGAAGGCGACCGCGTAGTTGCTGCCGTTCCAGACCACGGCCGGATCGCGGTCGTCGACTTCGCGCGGCTGCAGCGTGATGCCGTTCGCCGCGTCGACGACCTCGCCCGTCGCACGGATGCGCGCGCCGAGGATGTCCGTGCCGTAGGCGCTGTTCTCCCACGCCGCGAAGAAGTGCTCGCCATCCGAGGCCAGCGCGGGACGAAGCTGGTCGCCGGGCGCAGAGCGGATCACCTCGGCGGCGACGGGGATTTCCGGGGAGAGCGACAACTGCGCGGCCAGGATCAGGGGCAGGAGCATTGCCACTGATACGAGCGGCGCGGCGGAAGCGTCGCTGGGATGATGCGCAGAGAAAAGAGGAAGGAGGAAAGAGGAAGGAGGCGCTCCGCGTCTCGGGACACTCTGGCCGGAAGGCGCAGCCCCTCTTTCCTCTTTCCTCCTTCCTCTTTCCTCTCCCCCGCGGAAGCGGACAGCGCCGGCAACGATGCCGGCGCTTCCATACGCGGTTACTGCACGTGTACGAAGAGCACGTCCGCTGTCTGCACACGCTTCCCGTTGGCGAGTTGCGCGAAGCCTCTCCACGCGAACTGGTTGCCGTACTGGTCCACGCGGCGGTTCTCGCGGAAGTCGGTGCCGATCGCCTCGAGGTGTACCCACGCCGACTGGAGCTCGCCGGCGTCGCTGCGGCCGTCGGCGTTGGCGTCGAACCAGAGCAGCAGCGCCGGCGCCTCGTCGACCGAGACCCAGCCGTCCTCGTTCTGGTCGAACTTCGTCAGCGCGACGTAGCCGTTCACGCCGTCCGAGCCGGGCGTGGCCGTACCGAACAACTCGGCGCCACTGTCGATCGTGCCATTGAGATCGCGGTCGAGCGCCAGCAGCGGCGTTTCCGGCGTGGTCCACGAGATGCGGTCGGCCTGTCCGTCGGCGTTGATGTCGAACGACGTGGCGTTGCCGGTCAGCTTGATGGCCCGCCCACCGCCACGACGATCGGCGAAGTGTCGCAGTCGCCTTCCTGGATCACCTTGCAGCGCGGCTCGCGCACGGGGCAGGCGCCCGAGCCCTGCAGGACGTAGATGCACCAGTTGCAGCCGAGGCAGCTGCTGGCCGCCGTCGTCGACGTGCACTGGCCGGCGGCATACGGCTTGACGTAGCCGAAGAACGCCGCCTCCGCCGCGTCGTTACACAGCGCGCAGGCCACTTCGCTGATCCCGTAAACCCCGGCCAGACCGCTGTACGCGATGAAACAGCCGTTGTACTGACAGTTCGACACGACCGGCGAACAGGTCATCGTCTGCGCGGACGCCTGCGACGCCACCACCGCGAACAGCACCACCATCATCAATCGACGCATGAGAAGACTCCTTTACGTAGAAAGGGTCCGTCATGGCCGGCGCAAGCGCCACGGGAATGGGACGAAGCCCGCCGATCCGGTGAAGAAGCCCGCAAAAGCCGGGACGAGGCCTACTCGTAGCGCAGCGCTTCGACCGGATTCAGCTCCGCCGCACGGGCCGCGGGATAGATGCCCGACACCAGTCCGACACTGATCGACACGCCCGTGGAGAGAATCAGTGACCAGATCGTGATCACCGTCGGCCAGCCCGCGTACGCCGCGACGAGGCGCGCCAGGACGATGCCGATGATGATCCCGGCGATGCCGCCGATCAGGCTGATGGCGAACGACTCGATGACGAACTGCGCGCGGATGTCCTTGCGCGTGGCGCCGATGGCGCGGCGCACGCCGATCTCGCGAGTGCGCTCGAGCACCGAGGCCAGCATGATGTTCATGATGCCGATACCGCCGACCAGCAGCGAGATGCCGGCGATCGAGCCCATGACAATGTTGAAGATGCGCTGCGTCTGGCGGCTCTGCTCGAGCAGCGCCTCCGGCACGACCACCTCGTAATCGTCCGCGCCGCCGTGCAGGCGTTGCAGCAGCGGCTCGATGACCTGCGCGCTGCGGCGCGTGGAGACGCCTTCCTTGACCGTGACCAGCAGCTCGTCGATCGGTGCGTCGAGCGGATCGCGGTCGAACTTGCGCATGGCGGTACTGACCGGGATCCAGATCTCTTTGGCCGTGGCCTGCTGCTGCCCGGCCACGTCGCCGCCGCCCGCGGGGTCCGCGGCCAGCACGCCGACCACTTCCAGCCAGACGTCATTGACCTTGAGCTGTTTGCCGATGGCGTCGCCATAGCCGAAGAGGTTGCGGCGCACTTCCTCGCCGATGACGCAGACCTGCGCGTGCTCGTGCTCGTCGCGCCCGTCGAAGAAGCGGCCGCCGGCCAGGCCGACGTTGGCGACGTCGCGGTAGCGCCACGAGACGCCGAGCACTTTGGCCTTCGTCTTCGCACCGGGGGCCATGATCTTGTACGGCTTCACTTCGATGCGCGGCAGGACGCGCTCGACGTTCGGCACCGCCTCGACGATGGCCTCCGCGTCGCGCAGCGAGACGCCGAGCGATTTCTTGCGCAGCTCCTGGCGATCCTCCGGCTTCACTTCCTTGGCCCGGACGATGACGTTGCGCAGGCCGAGGCGGCCGATGGCGTCCATGGCCTTCTCCTCCGCGCCCGCGCCGATCGAGAGCATGGCGATGACGGCGCCGACGCCGAAGATCATGCCCAGCATGGTGAGGCCGGTCCGCATCTTGTGGCGGCCCAGGTTGGCGATGGCGGTGAGGAAGGTCTCGCGCTCCATGAGCGATGAGCGCTGCACGGTGAGCGATGCGCGGTCTTCAGCTTTGTTCATCGCTCATCTCTCCGCTCTCATCGTTCTTCGTCGGGTCTTCGAGCGCGATCTCTTCGCCGTTGGCCAACCCTTTCGTCACCACGACGCGCCCCGCGCTCGCGGAGCCGATCGTCACTTCGACGGGCTCGAACTTCTCCCCCTTTTTGCGGTAGACGATCTTCTTGCCGTTCTTTTCGAACAGCGCCTGCCGCGGGATGGCGAACGCATTGGCCTGGTTCTCGACTTCGAGCAAGGCCCGCACGCGGGCGCCCGGCTTCATCACCTTCGGGTCGGTGCGGTCGAGCTCCAGGGTCACGCCGAAGTACTGCACCGGCTGGCGGGGGATGCGCGGCCGCGCCACTTTGTCGACGGACTTCACTTTGCCGGTGTACTTCACGCGCGAATCGGACTCGAGATAAAGCGTCGCCTTCTGATCTGCCGCCAGTCCGGCGGCGTCGGCCTCGAGCACGAACACCTCGGCTTTCATCGAGGTCAGCTCGGGGATCTCGGCGATCGTCTGGCCGCGCCACATCGAGTCGCCGACGCGCGGCATGTCGCCGCGCCAGTTACGCTGAAGCACGAGGATGCCGTCATGCGGCGCCACGACCTGCAGCGCCGACAACCCTTCCTCGGCCTGCTTGATCTTCAGCCCCGCCTTTCGGTCGTCGATGGCGATCAGGTCTTTCTCGACCGCGGCCAGGCTGCCGCGGATGCCGAGCACTTCCTCGGCGTACTGTTTCCTGTTCGAGGCCAGGTCCTGGTCGACCTCACTCTCGATGCGCGCGTAGCGCGAGAAGATCTCGGCGTCGTCGAACGTGAAGCGCCGCGCCGCTTCGAGCTCGCCCTGCGCCAGACGCGCGTCGCGGCCGAGGTTCTTGCGCGTGGCCGACGACTCGGCGTTCTCTTTCGTCAGCCGGTTGCCGGCGCTCGCACGGTCTTCGCGTCCGCTCAGGAGCAGGTCCTCGAAGTCGGTGGCGTTGAAGCGGACGATCACGTCGCCGGTGCGCAGCAGCGCGCCGTCGTCCGCGATCCACGACACTTTCATCGGCGCGGTGGCGTTCTGCGACACCGACACGGGCGTGGCCTTGGTGGCCTTCAGCGTCCCCTCGGCGGTCACGCGCCGCGTGAACGCCTTCGCCTCGACCTTGAACGTCGCCACGTCGTCCGCCGGCTTGCCGCACGCGCACAGCAACATCAGTGCTGCCAGCGCACGCCTCACGACTTCTCCTCGTCTTCCTTCTCTTTGGAGACCAGCACGCGGTCGCCGGCGGCCAGGCCTTCGAGCACCTGGACGGACTTGTCGTTCTCGCGCCCGAGGCGGACCGGGACCAGGTCGACGTCGAGCGAGTCGCGGCGATGGACGTACGGGCCGTCGCTGGAGACGAACACCGCCTCGCGCGGGATCAGGATGGCGTTCTTCACGCGTCCCAGCTCGATGGTGCCCTGGAAGCGCATGCCGGGACGCATCTTCGCGGGATCGGTCTTGTCGAGCGCAATATCGACGCGCAGCACTTTGACCGGGTCCTGCGTACCGCGCTTGCGCTGGACGGTGCGTGCCACCATGGTGATGGTGCCGCCCAGTTCGTCGTCCGGGTATGCATCGAGCCGGAGGGTGGCGCGCTGGCCGACCGCGACGCGTCCCGCGTCTGCCTCGTCGACTTCCCCTTCGGCCTTCAGCCTCGTGAGATCGGGGATCTCGACGACCCGCTCCCCTTTCCAGCAATTGTCGCCGACTTTCTTCTTGTCGTTGCGCGTGGTGAGGTAGACCACCGTACCGTCGCGCGGCGCCGTACGCATCATCTGGCGGATCGAGTCCTGGGTGCGGGTCACCACGTCCGAGGCGTCCTGCAGCTTGCTCTCGAGCAGGCCGATCCGCGCGCGGGCGGCGGATTCGAGCGAGTTGAGCCGTGCGCGCGCCGAGGCAGTCTCGCGGCGGGCAATGGCGTGCTCGATCTCGGCAGTCTTGCGCTCGTTGATACCGAGGATGTCGGCCGGCGCCTCGAGCTTGAGGGAGGACTTGCGCAGACGCGCCTCGGCCTCGGAGAGCCGCAGCCGCTCGTCCTTCGAGCGGAGCGAGAGGTCGGCGCGCTCCTTTTCGATCTGCTTGCGCGCCTGATCCGCCTCCGCGGTTTTCTCGTCGAGGCGGCGCTGCAGGTCGGTCGTGTCGAACCCGAGGACCGGCTGCCCTTGCTTCACTTCCGCGCCTTCGGGCGCGAGCATCGAGATCTTGAACTCCCAGACGTCGTCGAGCTGCGGCGGCCCGAGATGCTCGGAGGAGAGCGAAGCCAGCGCACCGGTCACTTCGAAACCGGATACGAGATCGCCGCGCGACGCGCGGACCCACTCGCCCTGGCGGTCGGCCGCGAGCTTGTTGCGGAACGCCCAGCCGCCGAAGAGAAAGAGCGCGACGATCGCGAGAGGGATGAGGATTCGCAGGCGTTTAGACACGCCCCACCTCCACGACCGGCGCGAGGCGCGCGCCTTCTTCCAGCCCGCCCGTCACGATGCAATCCTGCGCGTTGCAGGCGCCGAGTTTCACTTCCTTCATCTCGCCGCCGGTCAACCGCGCCAGCGGCTTGTCGCCGGAGAAGTCGATCGCCGCGCGCGGGGCGAGCAGCACCGCGGGACGGGACTCGCGGCGCACCGTCACGCGCGCGGAGAGTCCGGGACGCATGCGCTCCTGGTCGACGCGGTCGAGCGCGACCAGCACGGAGAAATGGCGGCGAAGTGACTGGCGGCGGCTTTCCTGCGCGACGGCGGAGATCGACGCGACCGTTGCTTTGTATTGCAGGTCGGGGAAGCCGTCGATCGTGACCGTGGCCGGCATCCCGGCGACGATCTTGCCGTCGTCGACGTCGGCCAGCAGCGCGGCCACGCGCATCGAGTCGAGCTCCGGCATCGTGGCGATCGGGAAGCCGACGAAGACCGTGTCGCCCGTCTGCAGCTTGCGCGCTTCCCACGGCAGATCGCGTAGCACCACTGTCCCCTCGCGCGGCGCGCGCAACACCAGCGCGGTGATCGCGCCCTCGGCCACGGCGATCGCGCGCCGCGTCTTCTCGATGTTCAGCAGCAGGTTCTCCCGCTCCGCCGCGACGGCCGTCCGCCGCGCCCGCAGTGTGTCGACCGCCTTCTCATGCTCGGTCGTGGTGCGGCGCAGCAGGTTCTGCTTCTCCTCGAACGAGCGTCCGGAGAGCAGCTCCTTCGGCACCCTCGCATCGAGGATGGCCTTCTCGAGCTCCGACTTTTTCTTCTCCACCTCGAGCTCTTTCTGCTCGAGGTCGGCCGCCCACTCGGACTCGCGCTGCTGCAGCTCCTGCGTGGCCTGCATCGCGCTCTGGCGTTTCGTGTCGAGATCGGATGTCAGCGCGCTGTTGTCGAGCTCCGCCACCGGATCGCCCGCCTTCACGATCGCGCCATCCTCGGCGAGCCACTTGATGGCCGTCTGCCAGTTCGGCAGTGGGGGCACGGAGAGCACCTCGCCGCGCGCGGCCTCGAGCTCGCCCGCCAGCACCACGTCGCTGATGAAAACGCCCCGCCGCACGCGCAACTGCTGCTCGGGTTGATCGTCCGAGTAGCCGGAGGTGCAGCCGCCGAGCGCCAGAAGAGCTACCGCACAACCAATTGTCCGGATCATTTGTCCCGCTTTTCTGACGATTGTACGTGTGTGAGGTTCCGAGGGTAGGAGCGATACAATTTCGTCACCTTGGCAGCAGAGGTACTCACGCTCCCCCCCGACCCTCGATTCGTTCTCCTCCAGGCCCCCGCGCCGGACGACGATTTCGCCCGCGACGTGCGCGCCGGCCTCGGCGCCGCGGAGAAGTCGCTGCCGCCCCGCTGGTTCTACGACGAGCTCGGCTCGGCCCTCTTCGACACGATCTGCTTCCTCCCCGAGTATTACGTGATGCGGGCCGAGGCGGAGGTGCTCACGTCGTTCCGCTCGGAGATCGTCGCGTCCTTCGGCCCGCACGTGCGCCTCGTCGAGCTGGGCAGCGGCGCGGCGCGCAAGACGCGCATCCTCCTCGACCCGCTGCTGGCGCAGCAGGCGGAGGTCGAGTACGTGCCGATCGACGTCGACGCGGGGATGCTCGAGCGCAGCGGACGCGATCTGCTGCGCGACTACGCCGGCCTGCGAGTCACCGCGATCTCCGCCGACTTCAGCCGCCCCTCGGTGCCGCTGGCGCTCCTCCCCCGCTCGCGCGCGCGCACCATCGTTCTCTTCCTCGGCTCGACGATCGGCAACCTCGACCCCGACGCCGGCGTGGCCATGCTGCGCGACCTCCGCCACGCCCTCGCCCCCGGCGACGCACTGCTCCTCGGCGCCGACCTGCGCAAGGCACGCTCGATCCTCGAGCCCGCGTACAACGATCCGCTCGGCGTGACTGCGGCGTTCAACCTCAATCTCCTCGGGCGCATCAACCGCGAGCTGGGCGGACACTTCGAGCTGGGTGAGTTTCGCCACTTTGCCCTCTACGATGAAGCGCGGGGACGCATCGACATGTATCTCGCCAGCCGCGGCGAGCAGCGCGTGCGCATCGACGCGCTCGACCTCGAGGTCGACTTCGCCGAGGGTGAGGTCATCCACACCGAGAGCTCGTACAAGCACGACGACGCCACGCTCGCGGCGCTCGCCCGGGCGTCCGGGTTCCGCATCGAGCAGACCTGGACCGACGCCCAACGGCGGTTCGCGGACGTGCTTCTGATCGCATCATAAAACCCGGGCCTACGCGCCGTAGATCGAGGCATGGTCGCGCGTGTATCGGGGCGTGCGCAGAATACGCGCGCCATCCGCCCGATCGCCGTCGTCCGAGGCGGTGTGGTGCACGATCGAGCACCGCGCTTGCGCGCTGGCACCTCGGCGCGCCCCTTCGATTGCGCATCGCCGCTGCGCACGAAAAGTCGCGTGTTTCTGCGGAGGGTAGTTCCTTACGTGCGCAGACATGCAGGGGTGTCCAATTCTGAACAGACGCAGCACCAAGCGGTACGTAGATTCGCTGCTCATTCAGCCCATGCCCACCACCGACGGCCGCGCCCACATGCTCGTACCGTCCCTTCGCGAGCTCTTCGATCGCGCTTCGGGTGCAGACACGCGTCGCGTGGATGTACAGGAGACGATCTACGCGAGCGGCGAAGTGGACGACTTTCTCTACCTGATCGAATCGGGTCAGGTGAAGGTCTCCATGGCCTCGGCCGGGGGTAAGGATTGTCTGATCGCGGTCTACCGCACCGGCGATCTGTTCGGCGAGTCGTGCCTGACCGGCGCGACGAAACGCTTCGAGACCGCGACGGCGATGCAGCCGACGGTCATGCGCCGCGTGTCGCGCCGCGACTTCGTGGCCGAGGTGGAGAAGTCGAAGGCGGCCGAAGCGATCATGCAGCACCTCGCCACGCGCATGGTGGAGCGGCAATGGGCGGTGTTCGACCTGGCCACGCTCGGCTCGGAGCAGCGGCTGGCGAAGATCCTGCTCGACGTCGCGGAGAGGCTGGGCGTGCCGGAGGGGCAGTACCTCCGCCTCGACCAGAAGATCTCGCACGAGGAGCTGTCACAGATGGTCGGCACCACCCGCCCCCGCATCACCGCCTTCATGCAGAAGTTCCGCGGCCTCGGCATCATCGAGACCGCCGGCCGCGCCATCAGCGTGCACAAGCAACGCACCCGCGAATACATCGAGAAGGATTAAAACCTGCAGATTGTTACTCCCCCGTCCAATCCGGGACCGCGTTTCCGGTGTCACCTTCTCTACACTCCGTCCTCGCAGGCTTCTTGCTTCGGAGACTGCCCCCCTCCCCCCGCATGAACGACCACGCGTCGCCGGCCACTCGGTTGCACGACGTGGTGGTCCTTCATGACCAGAGTCACCAGCAGTGGCGCGCGGCCGGCGGAGAGATCCGCCTCGGCCGCATCGTCATTCGTGCCGGCCGCTCCCATCCGCCCGAGGGCTTCTTCGGCATGGCCGCGGCCACGTACAGCATCCAGGCCATCGACGGCGCCAACCGCGCACGGCGCTTTCCCAACCTCGTTCTGGCGCACGGCGACTCCCGTCCGCCGAAGGAATACGTCTTCGACTGAGACGTTCTGGACGCCGGCGCGCCTCCCCGAGTATCATCGCGCTCCCGTGCCGGGGTAGCTCAGTTGGTTAGAGCACCAGATTGTGGATCTGGGGGTCGGCGGTTCGAGCCCGCCCCTCGGTACCATCCTCCCTTGTCGGGGATTGAGGATTGAGGATTGAGGATTGAGGATGCCACCGCGAATCCTCAATCCTCAATCCTTCATCCTCAATCCCGCGGCCTTAAAGGACGCGACCCAAATGCCCGAAACGGTGCAGCCGCGGCTCTCCCGCGGCCTCCGCGACCTCCTCCCCGACCAGATGCTGGCCCGCCAGCAGATGGTCGACACCATCCGCGGCGTCTACGAGTCGTACGGCTTCGTCCCGCTTTCCACGCCGGCGATCGAGTTCCTCGACGTGCTCTCCGGCAGCGCCGGCACCGAGGCCCAGGCGTCGATCTTCCGGGTCACCAATCCGGAGAAGGAAGACCTCGGCCTGCGCTTCGACCTCACCGTGCCGCTGGCGCGCGTCATCGCCCAGTACCCCGACCTCCCCCGCCCGTTCCGCCGCTACCAGGTGGCCTCGGTCTGGCGCGCCGATAAGCCGGACAAAGGCCGCTACCGCGAGTTCACCCAGTTCGACCTCGACTCCGTCGGCGTCGAGAGCGAAGTCGCCGACACCGAGATCATCGCCGGCATGTGCGACACGCTGACGGCCCTGAACGTCGGCCCGTACGTCGTCCGCTTCTCCAGCCGGGCCATTCTCAATCTGCTGCTGGCCTACGCCGGCATCGCTCCCGATCAGGGCGTCGAAGTGTTCCGCGTCCTCGACAAGCTCGACAAGGTCGGTCTGGAGAAGGTCAAGCTCGAGCTGATGGACGGCTACAAAGACGAATCGGGCGACACGATCCGCGGCGTCGGCCTGGCCCGCGACCAGGTCGACCGCATCAAGCGCTTCCTGGCCATCAAATCCGACTCGCGCCGCGAAGTGGCGGCGCAGGTGCGCGAGCTGTTCGCCGAGGTTGCCAACGCCAGCGAGCAGCTGGACGTCGTCGACAACATCTCCAACCATCTGTACAACCTCGGCTACGGCGACGATCGTGTGTCGCTCGATCTCTCCATCGCCCGCGGCCTCGCCTACTACACCGGCCCCGTCTTCGAGGCCATCCTCCTCGACGCGCCGCAGTTCGGTTCCGTCTTCGGCGGCGGCCGTTACGACAACTTGGTCATGCGCTTCCTCGGCGAGCCGATTCCGGCCGTCGGCGCTTCCATCGGCGTCGACCGGCTCCTGGCCGCGCTGACGCACCTCGGCCGCATCGGCAAGCAGAAAGCGACGGCCCGCGTGCTCGTCACCAACATGGACGCCTCGCTTCGCGACGACTACATCGCCATGACCTGGGAGCTGCGTCGTGCCGGCATCCCGACGGAGCTCTACCTCGGCAGCGGACGCGGTCCGCGGCAACAGCTCAAGTACGCCGACAAGTACGACATCCCGCTGGCGATCCTCTACGGATCGAATGAGAAGGAACAGGGCCTCGTGACTATCAAAGACCTCGTCGCCGGCCGCGAGCGGATGCAGCCGACGGCCGACCGCAAGGAGTACCTGGCCCAGCGCGCCGGTCAGGTGACCGTTCCGCGCACGGAGCTCGTCGAGACCATCCGGCGCATGCTGGCCGAGGTGTCATGAGCATCCTCCTCGACGGCGGCTCCCTCACCATCGAACAGCTCGTGGAGATCGCGCGCAACGGCGCGCCCGTCGAGCGCGATCCGGCGACCCACGAGCGCGTCGCACGCAGCGAGGCTCTCATCGCGCAGGTGGTGGAGAACTACCGCCGCGCGTACGCCGAGGGAAAGGCCGCGCCGACGGAGTACGGCGTCACGACCGGCTTCGGCGAGTTCAAGGACAAGCCGATCGCGCCGGACGACCTCGAACAGCTCCAGCGCAATCTGCTCCTGTCGCACTCGGTCGGTGTCGGCGAGAACTCCGACGCGGACGATCTGTCGAACTACTACCCGCCCGAGGTCGTCCGCGGCGCGCTGGCCACGCGGCTGAACGCGTTCCTGCGCGGCCACTCCGGCGTGCGCACGAAACTCGTCGAGATCGTCGAGGCGATGCTCAACCGCGGCGTGATCCCGCTCGTGCCGCTGCGCGGCTCGGTCGGCGCCAGCGGCGATCTCTGTCCCCTCTCGCACCTCTTCGTCACGCTCCTCGGCGAGGGACGTTTCTACACGCTCGACGATCGCACGCTGCGCGACGCGCGCGAGCTGCCGGAAGTCCTCGGCTTCACCGCCGAGGAGCTGAAGCCGACGTTCAAGGAAGGACTGGGCCTCGTCAACGGCGCAAACTTCTCCGCGGCCATGCTGGCCCTCGCCGTCTACGACGCCGAGCGCCTCGCCAACGCCGCCGACACGGCCGCCGCGCTCTCGCTGGAAGCGATGGCCGGCTGCACGCGCGCCATGGACGCGAAAGTCCACGAGGAACGTGGCCACGCCGGCCAGATCGAGTCCGCGCGCCACATCCGCGAAGCGCTGGAAGGCTCGCGTCTCGTCGAGCGCGCCGGCGCCGTGCAGGACGCCTATTCGCTACGCTGCGCGCCGCAGGTGCACGGCGCCACGCGCGACACGATCCGCTTCGTTCGCACGACGGCGGAGAAAGAGCTCAACGCCGCGACCGACAATCCGCTGTTCTTCCCGGACGAGGGCGACCCCTTCGACCTCGCCTTCCGCGCCAACTGGCCGGAGTGGTATCGCGGCGAGACGCGCCTCGCCTACTCCGCGGGTAACTTCCACGGCCAGCCGCTGGCCCTGGCCGCCGACTTTCTCACCATCGCCGTGCACGAGCTCGGAAACATCTCCGAGCGCCGAACGCAGATGATGCTCGACGGCCACCACAACCGCGGCCTTCCCCCGAACCTCACCACGCGCCCCGGCGTGAACTCGGGACTGATGATCCTGCAGTACACCGCCGCCTCGATCGTCTCGGAAAACAAAGTGCTCTCCCACCCCGCCTCCGTCGACTCGATCCCCACCGGCGCGAATGCCGAGGATCACGTGTCGATGTCCACCCACGCCGCGCGCAAGCTGCGCACGGTACTGTCGAACGTACGCTCCGTCCTCGCCATCGAGCTGCTCACCGCCGCCCAGGCCGTCGAATGGCGCGCGGTGTTCAACTACGACCCCAACCAGCCCGCCCCCCGCCTCCTCGACGTCACCCACGCCGAGGCGCAGGCGAGACAGTTCGAGGACGCGGTCAGTGGCAAGTCGCAGAACATCGCCACGCAACTCGGACGCGGCACGCGCGAGCTCTACGTGGCCGTCCGCGCCGCCGCCCGGCCGGTCTTCTTCGACCGCCCCCTGGACGGCGACATCCGCGCCGTCCGCAACGTGATCTAAGTACAGCTCCCCGGAAATAGGTGTCCGGCATTTGCGAGCGCCGGCCGGCCAGCTGCGAGGCGCCGCGACGAGGCGATGCGGGGCCATCGGCGAGGAGCGGCAACGAAGCAGATGGCCGGTCG
>Ga0190272_10000511_pt1 | contig 20303 bp, 23 predicted proteins | sample Popmic504T_FD_133746 | JGI IMG/M metagenome (GOLD analysis project Ga0190272, IMG submission 133746) | Populus adjacent soil microbial communities from riparian zone of Shoshone River, Wyoming, USA - 504 T | ecosystem: Environmental > Terrestrial > Soil > Riparian zone | place: USA: Wyoming... | reverse complement strand
GAGCGCAGCCGGGCGATCCTCGCCAACGTCGCCAAGGTGCCGGCGATCGCCGGCGAGGGGCTCAGGTTCACCGCCAGCCTCTTCGCAAACCCGTCGCGGGGCGGGCTGGCGGTCCTCGGCGCGGCCGGCTTCTGGGCGGCCAACATCGGCATCCTCTGGGCCTCCTTCAAGGCCTTCGGCGTGCACGTGCCGCTGGCGGTCGTGGTCCAGGGCTTCTTCCTCGGCATGGTCGCCAACCTCTTTCCGCTGGCGCCGGCCGGGGTGGGGGCCGTCGACGCCGGGATGATCGGCGCCTTCGTCCTCTTCGGCATCCCCGAGGCGACCGTCTTCCCGGCGATCCTCGTCTACCGGATGGTCGCCTTCTGGCTGCCGCTGCCGCTGGGCATTGTCGCCTTCCTGCAGCTCCGCCACACCGCGCAGGAATGGGAAGAGGACGGGCTGCCGAGCGAGCGCAAAGCCTTGCCCGAGGCGGTACTATACAAAGTGAAGTATTGAGCTAGCGACCCGATGCGAAAGACTTAGGAACAAGATGCCTGACGAGAGAAAGATCGAGAACCTGATCGTGATCGGCGGCGGCCCGGCCGGCTACACGGCGGCCCTTTACGCGGCCCGCGCCAACCTCGAGCCGCTCGTCTTCGAGGGCTTCCAGTGGGGCGGGCAGCTGCAGAACACGACCGACGTCGAGAACTACCCCGGCTACCCCGAGGGGATTATGGGGCCGGAGATGATGAGCCAGTTCCGCGCCCAGGCGGAGCGCTTCGGCACCCGCTTCGTCACCGACGACGTTGACCGGATCGAGCTCTCCGACGGCGGCGTGCAGAAGGTCTACCTCGGCGACGAGGAGTACCTGGCGAAATCCATAATCCTGGCGATGGGGGCGGAGCCCAGGCGGCTGGGCGTGCCCGGCGAGATGGAGCTTGGCGGACGCGGCGTCTCCACCTGCGGAGTCTGCGACGGCGCTTTCTTCAAAGGCCAGAAAGTGATCGTGATCGGCGGCGGCGACTCGGCGATGGAGGACTCGATCTTCATCTCCAAGTACGCCAGCGAGCTGACCTTGGCCAACCGCCGCGACGAGTTCCGCGCCTCGAAGATCATGCAGGAGCGGGCCAAGGAGCAGCCCAACATCGAGTTCAAGACGCCCTTCGTCGTCGAGGAGTTTGTTGCTGGCGAGGACGGCAAGCTCGGCCACGTGCGCCTACGCAACGCCGAGACCGGCGGGACCGAGGACTTTCCCACCGACGGCGCCTTCATCGCGATCGGTCACATCCCCCGCTCGGAGGTTGTCGTCGACCAGGTCGACACCGACGAGGACGGCTACGTGGTCACACAGCCCGGCTCGACCAAGACCAACCTGGCCGGCGTCTTCGCCGTCGGCGACCTCGTCGACCGCACCTACCGCCAGGCGATCACCGCCGCCGGCACCGGCTGCATGGGCGCCCTCGACGCCGAGTGGTACCTGCGCGACACCCCGCCCTCACCCGAGGCGCACTGGCTCCCCGGCGGCGAGCCCACCGAGGTCGCACCGACCCCGGGCGCTTAGTCGACCAGCTTCTGAATCACGAAGGTGCGGGCGCCGCGCGGGGTCTCGATCTCGATCGGCTTGCCGACCTTGCCGTCGCGCAGGGCTCGGCCGATTGGCGACTCGGCCGAGAGGCGGCCCTCGGCGAGGTCGGCTTCAGTCGAGCCGACCAGGGTCCAGGTGTTGACCTCGCCTTTCGCTTCGTCCAGGACCTCGGCGGTGCGGCCGAAGGCAAAGCTGTCGGCGTTGCCGTCGATCTCGACGACGACCGCCGTGCGTAGTCGCTCGCGCAGCCGCTTGATCTTGGTCTCCAGGTGCGCTTGGTCCTCCTTGGCGATGTGGTACTCGGCGTTCTCCTTGAGGTCGCCTTCCTCGCGGGCCGTCTTGATCCGCGCCGCCATTTTGGTGCGGCCCGGTCCCTCGAGCTGCTCGATTTCCTCTTTCAAGGCGACGATCCCCTCCTCGGTGATCGGCTCCCCGGTCGCCTCGCTTCCGTCCATGCGCCGAACCTTGGCAGATGCCGTGGCCCGGCTGCCCTGTGCTCTTGCCTCGCTAAGGTGGAGCGACGGCCGCCGACTGCACTCATCTCGACTCGATCCAGGTCATCGACGCCCCTGAGGGGATTGCCGGTTGCGAGGAGTGCCTGGCGCTGGGGATGCAGTGGGTGCACTTGCGGATGTGCCAGAGCTGTGGGCACATCGGCTGTTGCGACAACTCGCCGGGGAAGCACGCGACGGCCCACCATCAGGCCACGGGCCACCCGATCATTCGCTCGGTCGAGCCGGGCGAGGACTGGAGCTGGTGCTACCTGGACGAGACGATGTTCCGCCTCAGGCACGGCTGAGCCTCGGGATCAGTCCGGCGTGACGATGGCGAAGCCGGGATCAGGCTCGTCGAGCAGGCCGAGCAGCTCGCCGATCTTCGCCCCGTCGCCCTCCACCCGTAGCCGCCCGCTCTCGGCCAGCTCGCCGATGTCGGCGACTTTGAGCAGGAGCTCGTTCAGCGCCTTGCGGTCGACGACGAGGGCGGCGTCGGCGCCCGGGTCGTGGCGGCGGGGGCGATGGCTGAGCACCCCGTTGCGGACTGTGATCGCATGCTCCTCCTCTGGTTCGGTGATGACCCAGTCGATGCGCAGGTGGTGCTCCCAGGCGCGCGGCCCGTCGAGCCGGATCGCCATCGCGTCGAGCAGCTGCGCGACACTCAGGTTGGCGACGATGTCGGGCGGCGCCGGGGCGGTCGGCGTGCCCGAGATTCCCTCGCGCAGCTCCTTGGCGCCCATCAGGAAGAAGTTGCGCCAGGTCGCGTTCTCGGCGCCGTAGCCAAGCTGCTCGAGCGCGTCGGCCTGCAGCTCCCGCGCCGCCTCGTTGCCGGGCTCGGCGAAGACGAGGTGGTTGACGAGCTCGGCGACCCAGCGGTAGTCGCCCGCCGCGAACGAGTTGCGGGCCTTCGCCAGCACCGCCTCACCGCCGCCCATCGCCTCGACGTAGCGGCGCGCCTGCTCGACCGGCGGGTGCTCCCAGAGGTGGGCTGGGTTGCCGTCGAACCAGCCCATGTAGCGCTGGTAGATCGCCTTTACGTTGTGGCTGACCGAGCCGTAGTACTCGCGGCAGTGCCACTCGGCGGCGAGGCTGGGCGGCAGCTCGATCGCCTCGGCGATCTCTGGCCCGGTCAGGCCCTTATTGAGTAGGCGCAAGGTCTGGTCGTGCAGGTAGCGATAGAGGTCGCGCTGCTTCTCCAGGTAATCGAGGATTCGCTCCTGGACCCAGCAGGGCCAGTGGTGGCCGGAGAAGAGGACGTCGGCCTCTGTGCCAAAGAGCTCTATGGCCTGATCCAGGTAGTGCGCCCAGATGCGCGGGTCGCGGACCAGGGCGCCGCGCGGGGTGAGGATGTTGTGCATCGCGCGGGCCGCGTTGTCGGCGACGCAGAGGACGCGGGCGTCGGGGAAGTGGATGTTCATCTCCGCTGGCGCCTCGGTGCCGGGCGTTAGCTGGAAGGCCATCCGTACGCCGTCGACGACCTCCTCCTGGCCGGTCTCGGCGACGTCGAGCGTGGGCGGGATCAGGGTGATCGTGCCGAGCGAGGTCGTCTGGCCGAGCCCGGAGCCGAGCTGCCCGTCGGGGCCGCGCTCGAGCAGCGCCCCGTACATGTAGCCGGCCCGCCGCCCCATCGCGGTGCCGGCGAAGACGTTCTCGCTGACCGCGTGATGGAGAAAGCCGGCGGGGGCGATGACCGGGATCCCGCGCTCCTCGACCTCCGTCTCGGAGACGACGCCCCGGGCCCCGCCGAAGTGGTCGACGTGGCTGTGGGTGTAGATCAGGCCGGTGACCGGGCGCTCGCCCCGGTGCTCGCGGTAGAGGGCGAGCGCGGTCTCCGCCGTCTCGGCGGAGACCAGCGGGTCGATCACGACGATCCCCTCCTCGCCCTCGACCACGTGCATGTTCGAGAGGTCGAAGCCGCGCAGTTGGTAGAAGCCCGGCGCCAGCTCGAAGAGCCCGGCGACCCGGTTCAGCTTGCCGAGCCGCCAGAGGCTCGGGTGGGCGGTGTCCGGTGCCTCGCCCTCGAGGAAGCCGTAGGACTCGAGCTCCCAGGCCGGCCGGCCGCCCTTGCCGGCGATGACCGGGGGGTTGAGCTCCGCGATCAGGCCTCGTCGCGCGTCGGCTTGATCCGGGTCCTCGGAAGGCAGCGTGTCGAGCGCGCCGCGGTTGCGGGCCATGGTCTGCTCGGTCGCTGGCTTGCGTACCCTGCCCATTGGCCGCGGGAAGTCTCGCATCTCGCGGGCGGTCAGGTTCACAGCGATTTCTCCGCCTAGCAACGCCCTCTTAGCATGAGAGCGCACCGGCCTTCTTAGGTTCGCCCCGATCCATCCGAGGTTCATTCGAAATGACAAGGAGAGACGAAATGCGAGCCAAGCGAAGGTATCTGGGGCTGCTCTTCGCGGTCCTGGTGGCGGTTGCCGCCACAGGCGCCATAGCCACCGCCCACCACGACTCTGCTGATGACGACAACTCGCGTGAGATCAAGAAGCTGATCGACTCCGACGAGCCGAAGAACGTGATCCTCTTGATCGGCGACGGGATGGGCGACAGCGAGATCACCCTCGCCCGTTACTACGGCGTGGGGGCTGAGGGGACGCTGAACATGGAGACGCTCCCCTTCGCGGGAGAGCTGATCACCTACGGCCTCTCGGCCGGGCCCGGGCCGGAGTACCCGCCGAACTACGTGCCCGACTCGGCGCCGACGGCGACAGCCTGGTCGACGGGGCTCAAGACGATCGACGGCCGCGTATCGCAGGGTCCGAGCGCGGCGGAGAACATCCCCGGCTCCAACGCTGGCTACAAGACCACCTTCGAGATCGCCGACAGGCGCGGCATGCGGGTCGGCAACGTCTCGACCGCGGAGATCACCGACGCAACGCCGGCGGCGCCCTCCTCGCACATCTCGCAGCGTGCCTGCCAGGGCCCGAACGACACCCGCAGCATCTGCCCGTCGGAGGCGAAGGGCAAAGGCGGGCTTGGCTCGATCGCCGAGCAGCAGGTCGACCACCTGCTCGACGTCAACCTCGGCGGCGGCCGCAACCGTTACCTACAGGCGCTCGACGCGGGCGGCACGGTGATCGACTACGCGAAAGCGAAGGGCTACCGCTACGTGGAGACGGCCAGCGATCTGGGCGCGATCACCTCGCTCAACAAAGGTCCGGTGCTCGGCCTCTTCACCACGGGCAACATGACCACCGAGTTCAAACCGCTGATCGCGGCGCCGACACCCGGCGCGGGCGGTCCGACGTTCCGCTGCGACGAGACCAACCGCCCGGCCAGCGAGCCGAGTCTGGCGGCGATGACCGACAAGGCGATCGGCCTGTTGGAGAACCGCAAGGGCTTCTTCCTCCAGGTCGAGGGGGCCTCGATCGACAAGCGCGACCACGCCTCCGACGTCTGCGGCCAGATCGGCGAGAACCTCGCCTTCGACGAGGCCGTCGGCGTTGCTCTCGAGTTCCAGCGGCGCCATGACGACACTCTGGTCGTGATCACCGCCGACCACTCGCACACCAGCCAGATCGTCGGGGCCAGTCAGGACACCCCCGGCTTCTACGCGACGCTGGAAACGGCCGACGGGTACCCGATCCGGGTCTCCTACGGGACCGGCAAGACCCCGGGCGGCCAGTCTCACACCGGTGCCCGCGTCCCGGTTGCGGCGATCGGTCCGCAGGCGACCAACGTGATGGGCGTCCGCGACCAGACCGACCTGTTCAAGACCCTGATCGGTCGCGACTAGGTCGCCGTCCGTCTACCTGCTTGCGTCGAGTCCTGGCGCAGGCAGGTAGGCGTCGCCGTGTGTGGCCCGCAGCTCCTCTAGCAGCGCCGTCGCGCGCTCGTGGCCGATCAGCTCGGTCAGCTCGAGCGGGCCCAGCGGCCAGTTGAAGCCGAGGCGCATCGCCGTGTTCATGTCGGCGGGGGCGCCGACCTGCTCTTCGAGGGCAAAGGCGGCCTCGTTGGCGATCTGGGCGATCAGGCGGGGGAGGATCTGCTCCGCGGCGGGGTCGACCTGCGCCAGCGCGGCGGGGTCGAGCGTTGGCGCCGCGATGCCGAGGTCGGGGTCGGGCTCGCGGTGCGGCCCGTCGCCATACACATAGAAGCCGCGCCCGCTCTTGCGGCCGAGCCGCCCCTCCTCGACGAACTGCTCCTGGATCGCGCTTGGCCGCCAGCGCTCGGGCTCGCCTCCCTGGGCGTAGAAGGAGCGGGCGACGCTGAGGTTGACGTCGAGCCCGATCAGGTCGATCAGCTCGAATGGGCCCATGCGAAAGCCGCCGGCGAGCCGGCACACCCGGTCGATCGTCGCCGCGTCGGCGACGCCGTCAGCGAGCATCCGCAGCGACTCCAGGGTGAAGGGGCGGGCGAGGCGGTTGGCGATGAAACCGGGGCTGTCCTTGGCCCGGATCGGCGTGCGCCCCATCCGCATGCCGACCGCAGTCGTCGCCGCCAGTGCCTCCTCGTCGGACTCCGCCGTGGCGACCACCTCGACCAGCTTCATCAGCGCCGGCGGGTTGAAGAAGTGCATGCCGACGACGCGCTCCGGGCGCGGCGTCTCGGCCGCGATCGCCGCGATCGGCAGCGAGGAGGTGTTGCTGGCCAGGATCGCCTTTGGGCCACAGGTGTAGGCCAGATCGGCGAACAGCTGGCGCTTCAGCTCGAGGCTCTCCGGCGCCGCCTCCACCACCAGCTCGCATTCGGCGAGGTCGCCGAGACTGGCGGCAGCGCCGATCCTGTCGCTCGCCGCCTCGGCACTCTCTTTGCTCCAGAGTCCCTTCAGCGCCCCCTTCGCCAGGCCCGTCCGCAGCCGCTCGACGCCGGCCTGAAGCGCCGCCGGGGCCGGGTCGTGCAGGCGGGTCTCATAGCCGCCGAGCGCGGCGATCTGGGCGATGCCGGCGCCCATCGTGCCGGCCCCGACGACGCCGATCCGCTGGACTCCGTCGGAGTTCATCTCAACGTCCCTTGAACTCCGGCTCGCGCTTCTCGAGGAAGGCCCGCATCCCCTCGACCCGGTCCTCGGTCGCCATCGCCAGCTCGTAGAGGCGGCGCTCGTGCTCGAGCCCAGGGGAGAGCGCCGTCTCGTCGGCGGCGAGCACCGCCTGCTTGGCGAGCCGGGTGGCGATCGGCGGCCGCTCGGCGACCGTGCGGGCCAGCTCCATCGCCTCCTCCAGCCAGCGGCCCTTCTTCACGACCTCGTTCACCAGGCCCAGCTTCTCGGCCATCTCGGCGTCGAAGCGGCGCCCGGTGAGCACGTACTCCATCGCCCGTTGCTTGCCCAGCACCCGCGCCAGGCGCTGGCTGCCACCGCCGCCGGGGATGATCCCGAGGGTGATCTCCGGCTGGCCGAAGACGGCCGTGTCGGAGGCGACGATCATGTCGCAGATCAGCGCCAGCTCGCAGCCGCCGCCGAGGGCGAAGCCGGAGACGGCGGCGATCAGCGGTGTCTTCACCGTCGCGACCCGCCGCCAGAAGGAGGCGGCCGGGTGGCGCAGCGCCTCCTCGAAGCTGCGCTCGCTCATCGCCTTGATGTCGGCGCCGGCGGCAAAGACCTTCTCGGAGCCGGCGATGACGATGCAGCGCACCTCGGGATTGGGATCGAGGCGCTCCAGCTCGCCCGCCAGCTCCTCCATCATCTCCGGCGAGAGGGCGTTGCGCGCCTCCGGCCGGTTCAGTCGCAGCAGCGCGACGTGGCCGTCGAGCGTGGTCTCGACCAGACCGGCCACCGCTTAGTCGGCGACCATTGGAGTCATCGCGTTCTCGCCCGTCACCGCCCGGCCGATGATCAGCTTCTGAATCTGCGAGGTGCCCTCGTAGAGAGTGGTGACGCGGGCGTCGCGCAGGTAGCGCTCGACCGGGTAGTCATCGACGTAGCCGGCGCCGCCGTGCACCTGGATCGCCAGGTTGGCGCATTCGACCGCCGACTCGGTCGCGTAGAGCTTCGCCACCGAGGTCTCCAGCGTGTTCGGCTTGCCTTCGTCCTTGAGCGCGCCGGCGCGGTAGACCAACATCCGCGAGGCGTCGCGCTTGAGGATCATGTCGGCGAGCATCTCCTGCACCAGCTGGAAGCGGGCGAGGGGGACGCCGAACTGCTTGCGCTCCTTGGAGTACTTCACCGACGCTTCGACGCAGCCTTCGCAGATCCCGACGCAGCCGGCGGCGACGCTGTAGCGGCCGTTGTCCAGGGCGCTCATCGCGACCTTGAAACCGTCGCCCACTGCCCCCAACATGGCGTCCTCTCCGACCTCGACGCTGTCGAGCGCAAGCTCCGCCGTGTCGGAGGAGCGCAGGCCGAGCTTGCCGTGGATCTCCTGCGTCGTGAAGCCCTCGCTGTCGGTGGGGACGAGAAAGCAGGCGAGGCCGCGGTGCTTCTTCTCCGGGTCGGTTTGGGCGAAGATCAGCGCCACCTCGGAGAAGTTGCCGAGCGAGATCCACATCTTCTGGCCGCTGATCGACCAGCCCGAGTCGGTCTTGGTCGCCCGCGTACGCAGATTGGCGGCGTCGGAGCCGGTGTCGGGCTCGGTCAGACCGAAGCAGCCGAGCGCCTCGCCGGAGCAGAGCCGCGGCAGCCACTTCTGCTTCTGCTCCTCGGTACCCCACTTCTCGATCGAACCCGCCACCAGCGAGGTCTGAACCGAGACGACGGTGCGGGCCGAGGAGTCGCCGCGGCCGACCTGCTCGACGATCAGCCCGTAGCCGAGGTAGTCGAGACCGCGGCCGCCGTACTCCTCGGCGACCGGGGCGCCGAGATAGCCGACCTCGCCCAGCTTGCTCGCCAGCTCGCGGTCGAAGCGCGCCGCCCGGTCGTTGTCGCGGACCCGCGGGATGATCTCCTTGTCGGCGAATTCGCGCGCCGTTTCCGAAATCAGCTTCTGCTCGTCGGTCAACTGGAAGTCCAAGGTCAAAGCTCCTTTCCGAGAGTTGCCGCGAACGCCTCCTGCGCCTCGCGGGTACGGGGGCCGGGGGCGGCGGCCAGCTCGTTGCCGTCGATCGCGGCGACGGCCTGGATCTCACGCGTGGTCGAGGCGAGGAAGGCCTCTTGGGCGGCGCGCAGGTCGGCGACCGGCCAGGCGCCCTCCTCGACGTCGAGCGCCTTGACCAGGCGGTCGCGAGTGATCGACTCGAGCACCCCGTTGTCGAGCGCGGGGGTGCGCAGGCCGCCCTGCGGCGAGACCCAGAAGATTGCGGAGGTGGGCGGCTCGAGCACGGTGCCGTCCGGCTGCACCAGGACCGCCTCGTCGGCGCCCTGCGCTTTGGCTATACGCGTCGCCTGCATATTGGCGGCGTAGGAGAGCGACTTAACGCCGTTGAGGATCACCGTCGGCTGGTAGGTGACGGTGGCGAGGCGCAGCGTCTCGCCGTGGGGCGGCAGCGGCTCGGTCATCGCCAGCCGGCGGCCTCCGCGGGTGACGATCAGGCGCAGCTGCCCGTCACCGTCGCCGTGCTGAGCAAGCAGGTCGCCGACCTCGCGCTCCAGCGCGGCGCGGTCGAACCCGAGCTCGATCGCGGCGGCCGAGCGCTCGAGCCGGTCGAGGTGGTCGCCGAGCGCGAAGGGCTGGCCCTGGTAGAGGCGGATCACCTCGAAGGCGCCGTCGCCGCGGTAGAGCCCGTCGTCCTTCAGCGGGACCATCGCCTCGGCCGTCGGCAAGATCGCTCCGTCGACGCTGGCCAGCTCTGCGAAGTCGCTCGTCATAGAGCTGGCGAGGCTACCTAGACCTTTTCGAAGACCGTCGCCAGGCCCTGGCCGACGCCGACGCACATCGTCACGATTCCGTACCTGCCGCCGCGGCGGCGCAGCTCGCGGACGAGGGTGGCGGTGAGGCGGGCACCGGTGCAGCCGAGCGGGTGACCGAGGGCGATCGCGCCGCCGTTGACGTTGAGTCGCTCTTCGTCGATCCCGAGCTCGCGGGCACTGGCCAACACCTGCGAGGCGAAAGCCTCGTTGAGCTCGATCAGGTCGATCTGCTCGAGGCTGAGCCCAGCGGCCTCGAGCGCGCGGGGGATGGCGACGGCTGGCCCGATGCCCATGTAGGCGGGGTCGACGCCGGCGACCCCGGTGGCGACGACGCGTGCGAGCGGCTCGGCGCCGAGCTCCTCGACGCCCTTCTCGGAGGCGATCAGGGTGCAGGCGGCGCCGTCGTTGAGGGTCGAGGCGTTGCCGGCGGTCACGGTGCCGCCCTCGCGGAAGGCGGGCCGCAGCTTCGCCATCTTCTCCAGCGAGGCGTCGGCCCGCGGGCCCTCGTCGGCCTCGACGGTCACCGTCTCGCGCCCCTGCGGCGCCTCGACCGGGACGATCTCCTCGGCGAAGATTCCCGCCTCCTGCGCGGCGACCGCGCGCTGGTGGCTGCGCAGGCCGAATGCGTCCTGATCCTCACGGCTGATCCCGTAGCGCTCGGCGACGTTCTCGCCGGTCTCGCCCATCGCTTCGGTCGAGTGGCCGAGCTCGGCCATGCGTGGGTTGATGAAGCGCCAGCCCAGAGTGGTGTCGTGCATCGTCTGCGGTCCGCGCGGCAGGCCCCGCTCGGGCTTGCCGACGACCCACGGCGCCCTGCTCATCGACTCGACCCCGCCGGCCAGGTAGTGGTCGCCCTCGCCGAGCTTGACCGCGCGGGCGGCGGCGTTGACCGCCTCGAGGCCGGAGGCGCAGAGGCGGTTGACCGTGGCACCGGGCACGCTGTGCGGCAGGCCGGCCAGCAGTGCCGCCATCCGCGCCACGTCGCGGTTGTCCTCGCCGGACTGGTTGGCGGCCCCGAAGTAGACGTCGGTGATCCGCTCGGGGTCGATGCCGGTCCGCTCGACCACGGCGGCGATCGTGTGGGCGGCGAGGTCGTCTGGGCGCACGCCGGCGAGTGCGCCTCGGTAGGCGCCCATCGGAGTGCGGATCGCATCGACCACGTAAGCCTCGGCCACGAGCGCGGATTCTAGGAGCCGGGCTTATCCTGAGGCCGTGGAGTTCATCCTGATCACGCTTGGGATGCTGGCCCTGCTGATCGGCGTCCTGCTCGTCGTCGGCCACTACTACCCGGCCAGCAGCGCTGACTTGGTCGACTGGAAACCGACCCGCTCGCCCCAGGTCGAAGTCGAGAACGAGGTCGCCGACATCCAGCAGATGCTCGACGCCCAGAACGAGATGCGCCGCCGCCGCGGCATGCCGGAGCGCAGCGAGCAGGAGCTGCGCGACGAAGTCGCCGAGGAGGAGTTGGAGCGCTTGCGTAACGACCCTTCCGCCTTCTAGAGGCCCCGGTTGGGGCCCCGGCAGGCGCGCGAGTCGATATGTCTAGACTCGGATAAGGATTCAGGTGAATGTCCACTTCGAGTACTGAGAGGAGCGCTCTGATGACGGTGCAGCTTGGCGAGGTAGCCCCCGACTTCGAGGCCGACACGACCCAGGGCCGGATCAAGTTCCACGACTGGATCGGCGACTCGTGGGCAGTGCTCTTCTCCCACCCGAAGGACTTCACGCCTGTCTGCACGACAGAGCTCGGCTACATGGCGAGCATCGAGCCCGAGTTCGCGAAGCGCGGCGTCAAGATCATCGGTCTCTCGGTCGATCCGCTCGACAAGCACGAGGGCTGGGCCAAGGACATCGAGGAGACCCAGGGCACGGCGCCCAATTACCCGATCATCAGCGACGCTGACTTCAACGTCTCCAAGCTCTACGGGATGCTGCCGGCGGACGTCTCCGGCGACGCCGGAGACCGCACGCCGGTCGACAACCAGACCGTGCGCAACGTCTTCGTCATCGGTCCCGACAAGAAGATCAAACTGATCCTCGTTTACCCGATGACGACCGGGCGCAACTTCGACGAGGTCCTGCGCGTGATCGACTCGCTGCAGCTCACCGCCAAGCACAAAGTCGCCACGCCGGCCCAGTGGCAGCAGGGCGACGACGTGATCATCGCCGGCTCGGTCTCCAACGATGAAGCGAAAGAGATCTACCCAGATGGCTGGGAGGAGCCGCGCCCCTACATCCGCATCGTCCCGCAGCCCGAGAAGACCTCGAGCTAGGCAGCAGCCGAAAACCAAGCCTGACAAGGACGCAGGGAGCGTGGCGTGCTCTGCACGCGAGCGACCGAGGACGCAGTCAGGCGCCGGTTTGCAGGCTGCTGAGCAGGTCGCCGAGGATGCGGGCGGTAGCGCCCCATATGAGGTGGCCTTCGACCTCGTAGGTCGGGGTGTGGATCGGGACGCCACGACGCACCAGGCGCCGGATCTCGTAGCCCTCGCGCAGCAGGTCGAGTGAGAAGGTGAGGACGGTCTCGACCTCGGCTGGGTTGGGCTGCAGGTCCAGCTCGGTGGGGTGGGGGATGCGGCCGACGAAAGGGTGGACCCGGTAGTCGGTGACGAAGGTGTTGGTCGGAGGCAGCGCCTCGCCCAGCTCAACCGCCGCCGGGTCGAGGCCGATCTCCTCCTGCGCCTCGCGCAGCGCCGTCGCCGCGAGGTCGGCGTCACCCTCGTCCCTGCGCCCGCCGGGGAAGGAGATCTCACCGGCATGGCGGCGCAGGTCGGCGCGCCGCTCGGTGAAGACGAGGCCGGGCACGTTCGGCCAGCCATAGAGCGGCAGCAGTACGGCCGCCTCCGTCATTGGCGCTTTTCGTCCGGTATGCGGATGAAAGTCGACAGTCTCAGATGATCACTTGCACCGTGCCGCCGTCCACCGACCAGGCGGCGCCGCTGACGTAGGAGGCACGCTCGGAGCAGAGGAAGGCGATCGCGGCGGCGATCTCGTCGACCCTGGCGAGGCGGCCGATCGGGCGCTTCGCGCCTGCCGTCTCGAGTGCCTCCTCGCGGCTCGCGGCGCCCGACATCCTGTGCGACTGGTCGAGCAGGCCGCCCTCCTCCATCCACAGCTCGGCTTCGACCGGGCCAGGGCAGATCGCGTTGACGAGGACACCGTCCCCGGCGTGGCGGTCGGCGAAGAGGCGGGAGAGCGAGAGCTCTGCGGCCTTGGCGACGGAGTACTCCGGCATCGCCGCCGAGGGGCGCTTGCCGGCCGTGGAGCAGACGTTGACGACGCGCCCCCAGCCGCGCTCGACCATGCCCGGGATCGCGGCCCGCATCGCCCGCAGCGGCGCCATCACGTTGAGCTCGTACTGGGCGCGCCAGTCCTCGTCGGGCACCTCGTCGAGATCGCGCCACTGGGCAGCGCCGGCGTTGTTGACGAGCACGTCGAGCGAGCCGAAGGCCTCCTGCGCCGCCGCGGCCATCCGCTCGCCGGCGTCCTCGGCGGTGACGTCGAGGGTCAGGTGCGTCGCCCTGCCGCCGGCCGCCGCGGCCTCTTGGGCGGCCTCTGTCAGCTGTTCCTCGCTGCGCGCCACTAGCAGCACGCTGGCCCCCTCGGCGCAGAGCATCCGCGCCGTCTCCCGCCCGATCCCGCGGCTGGCGCCGGTGACGACGCAGGCCCGCCCGCTCAGGCCCAGGTCCACGCGCTAGCTCTTGCCCCGGCCCTCGAACAGGGCCGGGTCGTCGACATCTGCGAAACGGGCCAACGCGTAGGCGAAGTCGGAGGCGCGGTTGACGAAGTGGATCACCGTCTCCGAGATCAGCTCACCGGAGTCGCTCAGGGCGGTGATGTGACGCTCGGCGCGGCGGATCGTCGTCCGCGCCACGTCGAGCTGGGCGGAGAGCTGGTTGCCGCCGGGGATCACGAACTTGGGCGGCAGCTCGACCTCCGCCATGTAGCGGTCGATGCGCTGCTCGAGCTCGGCCACCATCTCCTCGGTGGTGCGGCTGACCCCGTCTTCCAGCCGCTTGCTGGCCTCGGGCGCCGTCGCCAGCTCGGCGCCGGCGACGAAGAGGTCGTCTTGGAGGCGGAGGATGTCCGCGGCCAGCTCGCTCTCGCCGGCGTCGCAGAGCGCCCGGGCCACACCCAGCTCCGAGCAGGCCTCGTCGAGCGCTCCATAGGCCTCGGTGCGGCCGTGGTGCTTGGGAACGCGACCGCCGTACCAGAGCGAGGTCGTGCCGTCGTCGCCCTTGCGGGTGTAGATCTTGACCACACGCCCATCCTAAGGGCGTGGGATGCGGCGCTCAGCCGACCGGGTTGAAGGCGAGCCCGGTAGGGACCTTTGGGAAGAAGTAGGTCGACTTCGGCGGCATGTTCTCGTCGCTCTCGCAGATCGCCTTGACCTGGTCGACCGGGATCGGGCGAAGGATGAAGGCGACGTCGTAGGTGCCCTCGTCGAGCAGCTTCAGCGAGTCCTCGACGCTCTTCGAGTAGCCGAGTCCGCGCTTGGCGAGGATGTCGTCCTCGCTCAGCCCGGCGACGCCCCTCAGCACCAGCGTCTCGAGGATCGCGGCGTCGAGGCGGCGGTAGGCCTCCGGCTTGCCGGTCAGCAGCTGGTCGAGCTCGGCGACCGCCTCGTCCTTGAGGCGCAGGCGGAAGCCCTGTTTGTGGTGGGAGTCGATGTAGCCGAAGACGCCGGTGCCCTCCTCGCCGAGCGGATCGAGCCCCTCGACACCGACCTCCTCGACGTCGAAGAGCTCGCGCAGTCCCTCGCCGAAGCGCTCCTGGCGCTCGGGGTCGCCGGCGAAGCCGGAGAGCAGGCGGTGGGTGGGGAAGACGGTGAGGCCGGGGTCGTCGAGCCCGGTCAGCGCCATCAGCGTGTAGTTGTGAGGCCCCTCGCCGCCGACCTCGTCGCGGTAGGCGATCGCGGTCTCGTAGCGATGGTGGCCGTCGGCGATCAGGAGCTGGGCATCGGCGAGCAGCTCGGTCACCTTCTGGCAGGTCTGCGGGTCGGCGATGCGCCAGAGCCGGGTGACGGTGCCGAGCGCGTCCGTCGTCGCCTCGCCGAGCGGTTCCTCCGCTTCGACGTGCGGCGCGACCAGCGGCCAGGGGTCGAGGGTGCTCAGCGAGAAGATCGGCGAGAGGTTGTGCCGGGTAGCGCGGGTCAGGTCGAGACGGTCCTTCTTCGGGCCGGGGAGCGTGCGCTCGTGGGGCAGGACCTGGCCGGCGTCGAAGTCCTCGACCCGGACGCCGGCGAGGATGCCGTGGCGGGTGCGCGCCTCGCCGTCCGGGCCGGTGTAGTCCTGCTCGATCGCCCAGATCGCCGGCTCGGCGTCGTCGACCAGGGCGCCGTCCTGCTTCCAGCTCGCGATCGCGGCGGCGGCTTCCTCGTAGGGGTCGCCCTCACCGGCGGCTTCGGGCCCGGTCTCGCCATACGGTTTCGGAAGGTCGATCGCGACCGCGTTGTAGGGGGAGCGCTCCAGCAGCTCCTTGCGCATCGCCAGGTCGATTACGTCATACGGCGGCGCGATCACCTGCTGCAGCGATCCGACCTTCCCGAAGTTGTAGTGCAGGGCGTTGAAGGGGCGGACGTCGGCCACGGCCGCGAAACCTAGCGGTTGGCCCGCGACGGATCCGGCTCGGCTCCCGAACCCGCTCTACACTGGCCCCAGCGGGGCGTGGCGCAGCCTGGTAGCGCGCGGCCTTTGGGTGGCCGAGGTCCCCGGTTCGAATCCGGGCGCCCCGATATTCACGGCAGTCGATTGGAAGATCTGGTCGACTACCAGACCGTCAGCGACCGAGGCTTGTCGTGATCGCGGATCGACCGGTCCTTGGTGACGAGGTCGAGGCCGTGCTCGATCGCCGTTGCGTAGATCAGCCGGTCGGCGGGGTCGCCCCGGAATGAAGCGGGGAGGCCGACGGCGGTCTCGGCCACCGCCGGACTTACGCCGATCGTGCGCAGCTGGGAAGCCAGACCGTCGAGCCAAGACCGGATCGGAACCGTGACCGCGATGCGCTCATGCTTCGCCAGCCATGCAAGCTCGTACCAGGAGATCGCCGCCACGACGAGCTCGTTCGCGCTCTCCAGCGCCTTACGCGCGGCTGGACTGACCCGTTTTGGCTCCGCCGACCACCAGTGGACCACGTGGGTGTCGAGCAGGACCGCCCCCATACCTATGAGGCGTTCCAGCGCTCGCCGGTCGAGAACAGCTGCTCCTCATCGACCGCGGTCATCGCGACACCCTCGAACGATCCCTTCAAGGAGCGTGCACCGGAGGCGGGCACGAGGCGGGCCACGGGGCGGCCATGGCGGGTTATCTCGATTTCCTCGCCGGCGGCGGCATCGTCTAGGAGGCGGAGAATCGTCGCCTTTGCATCCGTAGCAGTCACTTGTTTGGCCATGTGGTCAGTATAACGACCATAACGACAACTAGTCGACCAATCGATCCAAATCCCACGATTTTGCGTCGTAGCATCTGGTGACATGACCAGCGCGGGGATCATGCTCTTCCGCTTCGTCGAGGGGGCGCCGCAGGTGCTGCTCATCCATCCGGGTGGGCCGTACTGGACGAAGAAGGACGAGGGGGCCTGGTCGATCCCCAAGGGCGAAGCGGAGGAGGGCGAGGACCTGTGCGATTGTGCGCTGCGCGAGATGGGGGAGGAGCTGGGGCCGGCCGCGGCGGTGGACGCCAGCAGCCTGCTGGAGCTGGGGACGGTGCGCCAGAAGGGCGGCAAGGTGGTCCACGCCTGGGCGGCTGAGGCCGACTTCGACCCGGCGCAGCTGGACAGCAACACCTTCACTATGGAGTGGCCGCCGCGATCCGGGGTGCAGCGCGAGTTTCCCGAGGCCGACCGCGCCGAGTGGCTCGATCCCGGGGCGGCCAAGCGGAAGATCAACCCGGCGCAGGCTGCCTTCGTCGATCGTCTGCTCGAGCGCCTCGGCCAGCTCGATTGAGCTCGAGACGCCAGGCGGGTACAGTCGCCCGGTGCATCTACCGGAGAACCCGAACGAGGCGGGCTTCGCGGCGTTCTCGGCGCAGGCCGGCGACGACTCGCCAGTGGTGATGCTGAACCTGCTCGCTTTCGTGCCCGACGGCGGGCGCGAGCGCTACGAGGAATACGGAGCCGCGGTCGCTCCGCTGCTCGAGAAGGCCGGCGGCCGCATCGTCTTCGCCGCCGACTCCTCGCCAGTTCTACTCGGCGACGACTCCTGGGACCTGGTCGCCCTGGTCGAGTACCCGAGCCGCCAGGCGTTTCTCGAGATGGTCGGATCGTCCGAGTACGCCGCGATCGCGCACCTGCGCACCGAGGCGCTCGCCAAGGGCGAGCTCCACCCGGTGGCCCCGGTCGAGGATCTGCCCTAGAGATGACCGGTCCTGCTCATCAGGAGCCGCCCGCCGGCGAGGGTCCCTCGGGGCGGCCGCTGCCGCTCTCCGTGCGCCTGCTCGGCGCCGGCATGCGCAGCGCCCGCAACGTCACCAAAGCGGCTGGGATCGATCGCGCGGTTGAGGCCGCCGCCGAGGAGGCGATGGTCGCCGCGATCGAGAGCGAGGCGGTCGAAAGGGCGCTGGCGCGGGTCCTCAAAGGGCCGATGGTCGAAGAGACCGTGCAGTCGGCGCTCGACAGCGAGGCGGTCAAGCGCGCCCTGGTCGAGGCACTCGACAGCGAGCTGGTCGACGAGGTCTGGCGCCGGCTGCTGGCCAGCGACGAGGCGCAGCGGCTGGTCGAGCGGATCGCCGAGGCGCCGGAGCTGCGCGCCGCGATCAGCGCCCAGAGCGTCGGCCTGGTCGAGGACATCGGCCACACGATCGGCAACGGATCGCGCCGCCTCGATGGTGTCTTCGAGCGGCTCGTGCGACGGATCTTCTTCCGCCGCCAGCGTGTGGAGCCGACCGACCGGGCGGGTGCGGTGACCCGCGGGCTCGCCCTCGGACTCGACGCGCTGATCGTCAACCTCTCCTTCGCCGGTCTCTCGGCGATCGCGGCTCTGATCGTCTCCGTCTTCTCCGGCGCGAATGACGATGGCGCCTCTGGCTTCGCGCTCGCCCTCGGTGGCAGTCTCTGGCTCGGTCTCGGCGCTCTCTACCTGGTCGGCTTCTGGTCGCTTGCCGGGCAGACGCCGGGCATGCGCTTCCTCGGCACCCGCCTCGATGTCGAGGGGCGCGGCCTCTCGCCGGGGCGCTCGCTGAAGCGACTGCTCGGCCTCTGGCTATCCGTGATCACTTTCGGCATCGGCTTCCTCGGCACCGTCTTCGACCAGCGGCGGCGCGACTGGGCGGACCGCCTTGGCGGCGCCGACATCCTCTACCTCGAGCGCACCCCGACCCCGGCGCCGTGGTCGACGCTGGCCGCTGAAGCTGACCCCGGCGAGGCCGGAACGACGAAGGCCCCGGGAGCCCGGGGCCTTCGTCCACAGCAGGTTGCCTGACCCTTCCGGTCAGCGCGAAATCAGGTCACCCGCGGCCCGGTCGGGCCCTCGGCCAGCTTGTAGATGATGATGATCGCCAGGGCGAAGACCGCCAGCGACCAGAACGGATAGGCCGGGATCGAGAGCAGTGCTCCGATCGCGTTCAGCGAGGCGATGAAGATGCCGAACCAGCGACCAAACTCGCCACCCGAGAAGAGCGAGAAGGCCGCGATCAGCTCGAGCACGCCGATGATCATGATGATCCAGCCCCAGGTGTTGAGACTGCTGAGGATGAACTCGACGTTTTCGGCGAAGAACTTGGAGTCGCCGATTGCGGCGAGCCCGTAGACGATGTTCAGCACGCCAGCCACCAGCAGCAGCACGCCGGCGAACACCCACCAGCCGCCGATCAAACCCTCGTCGTTCATGAGTAACCCTTTCGTGAGCCAATAGGCAGGGACTGCGGCCAGAGTATTCGAGGAAAGCAGCAGATTTCCTATGTTTGAGTGAGATCTGCCGTGCTGGACAAACGGGGCCTGGCTCAGTGGCCGCGGAGCTGAAAGCGGGGCGGGCGCGGCAGCGAATCGCCGAGGACGAGGCGGGCGCGGTAGTAGACGGCCTCGTAGGTCTGCGTGTCGACCTCGTCGGTGCCGATCTGCTCACGGGCGGGCTGTGTGTTGCCGGTCGTCGGTGCTCCTGCCGAAGGTTGGCGCAGGACGCCGTTCAGCCTGCCTCGCGAGACGAACCTGGTGGTGGGGGGTGGCGCGCTCATCTCTCTTCTCTCTTTCGTAGTTTGTTGAGTATCTAAATCAAGAATAGCAAATGGCTCGGGCGGGAAGGGGGATCGTGACCGAGGGGAGAGGAGAGTCGTGACCGAGAGAAGGGGAAGATGGCCGAGCTAGTCCTGGGACCGTTGCTGCGCTACGTCTCGCAGACCGAGGCCACGGTCTGGGTCGAGACGAGCGCGCCTTGCGAGGTCGAGGTGCTGGGCCTCCGCGAGAGGACTTTCGGCGTCGGCGGACACCACTACGCGCTCGTCCGCATCGAGGGGCTCGACCCCGGCGGCTTCTACGAGTACGAGGTCGCGCTCGATGGCGAGCGGTGCTGGCCGGAGCCGGACATCGATCTGCCGCCGAGCGCGATCCGCACCCTCGAACCAGGCAAGCCGCTCGACGTCTGCTTCGGTTCCTGCCGCGTCGCGGTTCCGCACGAGCCGCCCTACACGCTCTCCAAAGACGAGCACGAGGACGGGCATGAGTTGGACGCGCTCTACGTGCTGGCCCAGCAGATGATCCGCGACGACCGCGGCAACTGGCCGGAGCTGCTCTTCATGCTCGGCGACCAGGTCTACGTCGACGAGGGCTCGCCCCGCGCCCGGGCGCAGATACGCGCCCGCCGCAGCACCGAGGAGCCACCGGGCAGGGAGATCAAGGACTTCGAGGAGTACACGTGGCTCTACCACGAGGCATGGGAAGAGCCGCTGATCCGCTGGCTGTTCTCGACGGTCTCGATCTCGATGGCCTGGGACGACCATGACATGAGCGACGACTGGAACATCTCGCGCTCCTGGCACGACGAGATGGAGCTCGAGGAGTGGTGGCACGAGCGCGCCGTCAGCGGGATCATGAGCTACTGGATCTACCAGCACCTCGGCAACCTCTCGCCGCGCGAGCTCGACGACAACGACCTCTACGAGAAGGTGCGCGGCAACCCGGACGCGACAGGGGCGCTGCGCGAGTGGGCGGAGAGCATCGACAAGACCGCCGCCGGGACTCGCTGGAGCTTCTGCCGCGACATCGACGGCGTGCGGGCGGTCTTCATGGATTCACGCGCCTCCCGGGTCCTGACTGACGAGCGCCGCTCGATGTTCGACGACGAGGTCTGGGAGTGGATCGTCGACCACGCCAGCGGCGACTTCGACCACCTGCTGCTCTGCACGACGGTGCCCTACCTGCTCTCGCCCGCGTTCCACGACCTCGAGGCCTGGAACGAGCGGCTCTGCGACGGCGCCTGGGGCGGTGCGGTCGCCCGCGGCAGCGAGCGCCTGCGCCGCGCCGCCGACTTCGACCACTGGGCGGCCTTCCAGTTCTCCTTCCAGCGCCTGCGCCGGCTGCTCGAAGAGGTCGGCTC
>Ga0190272_10000510_pt1 | contig 20332 bp, 23 predicted proteins | sample Popmic504T_FD_133746 | JGI IMG/M metagenome (GOLD analysis project Ga0190272, IMG submission 133746) | Populus adjacent soil microbial communities from riparian zone of Shoshone River, Wyoming, USA - 504 T | ecosystem: Environmental > Terrestrial > Soil > Riparian zone | place: USA: Wyoming... | reverse complement strand
TCGACAACCCGACCCGGCAGAGCTTCGTGATCGAGATGGTCGGCCCCGACCGGGTCGTCAACGCGGTCAGCCTTAACAGCGTGATCGTCCAGATGGCCCGGATCGTCGGCCCGGCGCTGGCCGGCGTCCTGATCGCCGCCTTCGGCGTCGTCCCTTGCTTCGCGCTCAACGCGCTCACCTTCGTGGCGATGATCGTCGCCCTGCGGGGGATGGACCGCGAGCGCCTGCACCCGGCGCCGGTGGCGGCGGGTGGCCCGGGCGCGATCCGGGCCGGGCTGCGCTACGTCGCCCGCACCCCGGAACTGGCGGTGCCGCTGGCGCTGATGGCGCTGGTCGGGACGCTCGGCTTCAACTTCCAGGTGATCCTGCCGCTGCTCGCCAAGTTCAGCTTCGACGGCGGCCCGATCACCTACGCGGCGATGGCCTCGGCGATGGCGGCCGGCTCGATCGCCGGCGCCCTCGTCAACGGCGCCCACGGCCGCACCGGGCCGCGCCTGATCGCGGGTGGGGCGCTCGCCTTCGGGATCGCGGCGCTGCTCTCGGCGGCGATGCCGGCGCTGGTTCTGGAGATCGCGATGCTGGCCCTGCTCGGCGCCGCCGCCGTCACCTTCGCGGCGACGATCAACTCGACCCTCCAGCTCGCCGTCTCACCCTCGATGCGGGGCCGGGTGATGGCGCTCTACTCGGTCGTCTTCCTCGGCTCGACCCCGATCGGCGCCCCGCTCACCGGTTGGCTCGCGCAGGCCTACGACCCCCGCGTCGCCCTCCTGCTCGCCGGCGCCTCCGGTCTCGGCGCCGCCTGGGCCGCCCACGTCTGCTTCTCCCGCATCAAAGACCGCCACTCCGACATCACGACCGGCGAACCCGCCGTGGCATAAAGCGGGAGTCGGCGGGGGTGACCCGGTACTCAGCATGGAGCCGCGCCAAAGACCCTCGAGGCGTCAGCCCCCAAGCGGTTCACGCGGCGGAGGTGCTCCGGGGCACCTCCGCCGACTCCCGCTTCCTGTCTAGCCGATGTACCCCGCGGATTCGAGGTACGCCTTGGCAGCCTGCTGAGGCGTCTGCTTTTCGAGTTCGACCCGGGCGTCGAGCTCCTGCATGACCGGCAGGGTCAGGCCTTCCTGGACCTGCAGGATCGTCTTTTCGTAGTCGGGCCCGGCTTTCTCCGCGGTCGACTCTTTGGTCACGAAGATCACGTTGCCGGCCGGGAAGACCTTCTTGTCGTCTTCGAGGATCACGAACTTGTCTTTCTCCGCCGCCAACTGCGGGTCGGTGGTGAAGAGGATCGAGAGGTCGGCCTGGCCTTTTTCCAGCACCGTGTAGCGGAGGCCGATGTCGACCGGGTGGAAGGACTTGAACTGGAGCCCGTAGAGCTGTTCCAGTCCGGCCAGGCAGTCGATGCGCTGGCGGCACTCGGGCGAGCCGTAGAGGTTCAGTTCCTCGGACTTGCCTTCGAGGTCGGAGACCGTCTTGAGTTCCAGTTCGTCGGCCGTCTTCTTGAGCAGGCCGACGGCGTTGGCGCTGGCGAACGGGGTTGGCTCGAAGGCGGTCAGCCCTTCCTTTTCGAATTCTGCTTTCGCCTTTTCGTAGGCGGGCTCGGCGCCGGCGGGGACTTCCTCCGGTTCGACCCCGAAGAACGAGGTGAGGGCGGTGCTGGCGTACTCCGGGTAGCCGGAGACCTCACCCGACTTGACGGCCTGGAGCGCCACCGTTTCCGAACCGAGGTTGAGGTCGCTCTTCACCTTGTAGCCGGCCGCGGCGAGGGCCTGGGCGTAGATTTCCCCGAGGATTTCCTGTTCGGGGAAGTTCTTCGAGCCGATCGTGAGGGTGACATTGCCGTTGGCGGGATCGGAGACGATCGCCCCACCGCCTTCGTTACTCTCGCTGGTGGTGCTGTCGTCGTCGCTGTCGCCGCAGGCGGCGACGCCGAGGCTCAGGGCTAGGGCCAGCAACAGCGCCATCGTGGCGCGCCCTGCGGTGGTCGTGATCCTCACTGTGTGTTCCCCCTTGGGTTCGGGTTTGGACGGACGGTCAGGCGGTGGACGGTTTCAGGCCCTTCGAGGTGAGAAGGCGTTGCAGTCCCGCCAGTGAGAACTCCAGGGCCAGTGCCAGCAGGGCAACCAGGATCGCTCCGGCGAGCACACCGTCCGCACCATAGACGTTGCGGTTGATGATGAAGTCGCCAAGGGTGAGAACACCGGCCAGCGGTGCGATCGTCGCGGTGGCGACGATGTTGACGGTCGCCCCGCGGATGCCACTGAAGATGGTCGGGATCGCCAGCGGCAGCTCGACCTTGCGCAGCACCTCGAACTCGGTCATCCCGATCCCGCGGGCAGCGTCGACCGTGGCCCGGTCGACCTGGCGGATGCCGACGAAGGTGTTGGTGAGGATCGGCGGGATGCCGAGCACCGCGAGGGCAATGGTCAGGTTCAGCACGCCCACCCCGATCGCCGCCGCCATGAAGGCGATCAGCGCCAGCTCGGGGATCGCGCGGCCGGCGTTGCCGAGCCCGACCGCCAGCAGTTCGCCGGTTCCCCGGTGCCCGAAGTAGAGCCCTGCGGGCAGCGCTATGAACAGTGAGAGCGCCAGTGCCAGCACCGTCACCTCGAGCTGGTTGACGGTCAGTTCGATCACCTGGTCGAGACCGCCGACGGTGGTGCCCCCGGTCACGTTGGAGGCCTGGGGGCTGAAGATGAATTCGAAGGCGCCGCCTAGCGAGGCGAAAGTGTGGTGGAGGGGGATCACGCCGCCACCGCCCGCCGCCACGGCGTTACCAGGCGCTGGAGCCCCAGCAGCAGGACGTCGAAGACGAGCGCGATCAGAATCGCGATGCCGCCGGCGATGATGATGCTGGTGGTGAAGTCGATGTTGCCGCCGCGGAAGATCTGTTCGCCGAGGCCACCACCGTTGACGAAGGTCGCCAGGGTCGCCAGCGCCACCGTGCTCACCGTCGCGATCCGCAGCCCGGCGATGATCTCCGGCGTCGCCAGCGGCAACTCGACCTTCCAGAGGATCTGGCGGTCGGTTTGGCCGATCCCCCGGGCCGCGTCCTTGACCGAGGCCGGCACGTTGGCGAGGCCGACCATCGTGTTGCGGTAGATGATCTGCAGGGTGTAGACGCTGAGCGCGATGATCGCGGTCTCGCTGCTGCGGCCGGTGAACGGTTCGAGCAAGAAGAAGAAGGCGACGCTGGGGATCGTGTAGAGGATCCCGGTGCCGGCCAGCAGCGGCGGCCGCAGCCAGGTGCGGCGGTGGGCCAGTAGGGCCAGCGCGAAGGCGACCGCGAAGCCGAGCAGGACCGAGATCACGACCAGTTCGAGGTGCTGGATCGTCGGCTCCTCGTAGCGGCCGATGTTTTCCCGTGCCCAGTCGAAGCAGAAGAGCTTGTCGGTCGCCTGGCAGGGAAGGGTGTCGGAGGTCCGTTCCTGGATGAACCCCTCGCCGACTTCGCCGACCGCGGCCAGCATGGCGCTAGTCATGCGGTCGCTCCACAGCGCTCTGCTCGTCGGTCTTCGCCCCCGGCGAGCTGAGGAACTCGGAGATGATCTCGATCGAGAGCACGCCGGCGATCCGGCCGCCGCCGTCGACCACCGCGGCATACTGCGACTCGCCCTGGAGCAGGTCGGCGAGCGCGTCGCGCATCACGTCGTCGAGTTCGACAACCGGTCCGAGCGGCGCGTCGGGCTCGCCGGGGACGAGCTCCTCGCCGAGGTCGCGGTCGGAGAGCCAGCCCAGCGGCCGCCGCTCGCCGTCGACCAGCAGCGGGTAGGGCACCTCGACCTCGGGCGCGGCCAGCTTCGCCCGCACCTCGGCGGTCGCCTGTCCGACGTGGGCCAGCGGCGCCTCCCAGAGATCGATGTCGGAGACCCGCATCAGGGCCAGCCGCTTCAGCGCCCGGTCGGCCCCGACGAAGTCCTCGACGAACTCGGTCGCCGGCGCCATCAGCAGCTCGGCCGGGGTTGCGTACTGCTCGACCCGACCGCCCTCGCGCATCACCGCGATCCGGTCGCCGATCTTGATCGCCTCGTCGATGTCGTGGGTGACGAAGAGGACGGTCTTGCCGATCTCTGCCTGCAGGCGGAGGAACTCGTTCTGGAGGCGCTCGCGGTTGATCGGGTCGATCGCGCCGAAGGGCTCGTCCATCAGCATCACTGGGGGGTCGGCGGCGAGTGCCCGCGCCACCCCTACCCGCTGCTGCTGGCCGCCGGAGAGCTGCGCCGGGTAGCGCTCGCCCAGCTCTGGGTCGAGCCCCACCAACTCCAGCAGCTCGGCGGTGCGTTCCCGCGCCCGCTCCTTCTCCCAGCCCAGCAGCTGCGGCACCGCGGCGACGTTCTCGGCGATCGTGCGGTGGGGGAAGAGGCCGACCTGCTGGATCACGTAGCCGATCTCGCGCCGCAGCCGCGCCGGCTCGCGCTCGCGCACCGAGCGTCCGCCGATCAGGACGTCGCCCGCGGTCAGCTCGACGGTGCGGTTGACCAGCCGCATCGCGGTCGTCTTGCCGCAGCCGGAGGGCCCGACCAGGACGCAGATCTCGCCTGCCGGAACCTCCAGCGTCAGCTCGTCGACCGCGGGTGGGCCAGACTTGCCGTAGCGCTTGGTGGCGCCCTCGTAGCGAACTGACTCGGCCACTCGTGGCGAGCCTATACCCGCTTCGTACCGGCCTCGATCAGGGCGCCACGAAGCGGCTCAGCCCGAGGCCGCGGGCGCGCTCGGCGGCGCGGGCGACGATCTCCTCGAGGCCGGGCAGTTCGCCGTCCCGCATCAGCACCCGGCCGGCGACGACGGTGGTGTCGACGACGGCGCCGGGGGCGGCGTAGACCAGGTTGGAGGCCAGTTCGCCGATCGCCAGCTCGGGCGCGCTGGGATCCAGTAGCAGGAAGTCGGCGGGGGCGCCGACCGCGAGCGGCTCGCCCTCGCCCAGCAGCGGCGACCGCTGCCCGGTCGCGATCTCCCATGCCTCCGCGGCCTCGATCGCGGTCGCGTCGCCGGCGGCGTGCTTCTGGGCCAGGGCGAAGTGCTTCAGGTCGGCGAGCAGGTCGAGCGAGTCGTTGGAGCCGGCTCCGTCGGTGCCGAGCCCGACCGCGACCCCCGCCTCGCGCGCGGCCGGGTAGGGGAAGGTGCCGCCGACCGCCAGCTTCATGTTGGCGACCGGGTTGGAGACCACGGTGCAGCCGCGGGCGGCGATCAGCTCCAGCTCGGAGCGGTCGAGCCAGACTCCGTGGGCGAGCACGGTCCGCTCGCCGAGCAGCCCGAGCCGGTCGAGGTAGTGAGCGGGCCGAAGGTCGTGCGCGCTCAAGCAGTCCTCGACCTCGCGCTCGGTCTCGGAGAGGTGGATGTGGACCGGCACCCGGCGCTCGCGGGCGAGCTCGGCGACCCAGCGCAGCGACTCGTCGCTGACCGTGTAGATCGAGTGGGGGGTGAGCGAGGGGCGGACCAGCGGCCCGCAGGACTCGAGCCGCTCGAGGCTGGTGCGGGCGGTCTCGCGCAGGCCCTCGGCGTCGCCGTCGAGGTCGAACAGCGGCGCCCCGACCGTGGCCCGCAGGCCGGCGTCCCCGACCGCCCGCGCGACTTCCTCGGGGAACCAGTACATGTCCCAGAAGCGGGCGGTGCCGCTGCGGATCATCTCCGCGCAGGCGAGCCGCGTGCCCCAGTAGGCGTCCTCCCCTGCGAGGCGTTTCTCGACCGGCCAGATCCTCTCTTCGAGCCAGGGCAGCAGCGGCAGGTCGCCGCCGGAGCCGCGGAAGAGCGTCATCGCCGCGTGGGTGTGGCCGTTCAGCAGCGGCGTCACCAGCGGCGCCCCGGTGGCGTCGATCGTCTCGTCGCCGGGCCGCGGCTCGACCCCCGGCCCGAGCGCGGCGATCCGGCCGCCCTCGCAGCGCAGCCCGACCCGCTCGCCGTGCAGGAGGGCGCCGCTCACCGCCAGCGCCGCCGTTTCGCTCACCCGAGCGCTCCGAGGCGGGTCAGGACCGCGGCGAGGGCGTCGCGCAGGCGGACCGCGTTGGCTTCGCGGGCGGCTTCGAGCTCGGCGACGCTGAGCGGTTGCGGGCCGATCCCGTTGGCGAGGTTGTCGACCACGCAGACCGCCGCGTAGGCGAGCCCCAGCTCGGCGGCGATCGTGCACTCGGCGCCGACCGTCATCCCGACCAGGTCGGCGTGGGCGGCGAGCAGGCGGATCTCGGCCGGGGTCTCGAAGCGGGGGCCGGTGGTCTGCCAGTAGACGCCGCCGTCGCGCAGTGGCGGTTCGGTCTCCTGCCAGGTTTCGACGACTTCCCGGCGCCAGTCGCGATCGAAGCCCGGGGTGATGTGGGCGCGGGCGCCGTTGAGGCTGGTCAGGCCGACGCCGAGGGCGATGAAGTCGTCGGGGCAGACGAAGCTGCCGACCGGCAACTCGGCCCGCAGCGAGCCGACCGAGGCGATCGCCAGGACCCGGTCGCAGCCCTGCTCGGCGAGCGGCCCGAGGTTGCCGGCGTGGTCGATCTCATGGGGGAGGCGGTAGCTCTCGCCACTGCCCCCATGGCGCTGCACCACCGCGGCGCCATGCTCGGCCGCCGCGGAGACGATCTCAGACCCCCGCGGCCCGGTCGCGTTGCTGCCCAGCACCACCGCCAGCCTTCCCATCGCGCGATCCTACGCCGGTTTTCCCGCTCGGGGGGAAGGGTAGGCATGTGATCTATGGGTGAACGTCCCTCCGGGCGCGAGGAGAGCGAGGGAGAACGGCTCGACCGCAACCTCAGCGAGATGCTGCAGGAGCTGCGGGTTGCCCTGCCCGGCGTTCAGGTGCTCTTCGCCTTCCTGCTGGCGGTGCCGTTCCAGCAGAACTTCACCAAGATCACCCAGTTTCAGGAGACGGTCTACTTCGCGACCCTGCTGCTGACCGCGATCTCCGCCGCCTTGCTGATCGCGCCCTCCGCCTACCACCGGATGACCTTCCGCCAGCAGCAGAAGGACCACCTGATCTTCCTCGCCAACAAGTTCGCGATCGCCGGCCTCGGCTTCCTGGCGCTGGCGATGACCGGGGCGATCATGCTGATCACCGACGTCCTCTACGGCTCCACCGCGACCGCGATTACCGCCGGTACGGCCCTGCTCGTGTTCATCCTGCTCTGGTACCTGCTGCCGCTGAAGCGGCGGCTCGCCTCAGAGGCGGGTGACGAGCAGGGCTAGCTCGGCCTCGAGGTCGTCGAGGAAGGGCAGCTGGGGCGCCTCTTCGCGCAGCATCGCCAGGTCGTCGCGCCAGATCTGTTCCTTGGTGTCGAGCGGGACCTTGAACTCGTCGCCGGCGCTCTCGTCCTGGGCGTAGGCGCGTCGCAGGACCCGCACGTTGGAGAGCTTGTCGGCGCCGTAGATCGCCAGCGCCTCCGGCCCGGCGGCGGCGACGCGCTCGCGGTGCTCGGCCTTGCGGCGCTCGTAGGGCTCGATCCGCTCGTCGTCGGTGAGCGCCCCCACCAACCCGGCGACCGGTTCGCCGAAGCCCCCGCGGATGTCCTCGATGCTTGCCTCGCTGTCCTCGACCACGTCGTGCAGGAGGGCGGCGGCGACGGTCTGCTCGCCGAAGCCGTGGCCGGCGAGCAGTTCGGCGACGGCGACCGGGTGGTGGATGTAGGCCATCCCCCCGCTGCCGCTGCGGGTCTGTCCCTGGTGCGCGCGGTCCGCCATTTCCAGGGCTTCCCGGATCAGCTCCGACTCGGCGGCGGCGGCCTCGATCGCTGAGGGCGGCATCTCGGCGGCAGCCTAGCGCGCCCTCAGCGCCGGGGTTCAGGCACTGGCGGCCACGCTCGGTGCGGCGCCCGCGCCCGGCGCCCGCGCCGGCAGTTCGTACTCGGCCCGCTCGGCGCCGAGCTCGACCGCGCCGTCCTCGCCGCCAAGCTCGTGCCAGCGCTCGCGCGCTTCGGAGCCCAGCCCGTCGAGGAACTCGTCGGAGTGCAGCGGGTCGTGATGGAAGAGGACGGTGCGCTCGGCGCCGGTGCGGCTGGCGAAGGTGAGCGCGTGCCCGATCGAGGAGTGGCCCCAGCCGATGTGCTCGGGGTACTCGTGCTCGGCGTACTGGCCGTCGTGGATCAGCAGCGAGGCGTCGCGGGCCAGCTCGAAGCCGGAGATCCAGTCCTCGTCGAGCTGGTCGAGGTCGGCGCCGAGCGCCGGCTCGTGGTCGGGGATGTAGGCGAGCGAGGAGTCGCCGTCGTCGATCCGGTAGCCGAGCGTCGGGCCGCGGTGGGCGACCGAGGCGGCCCGGATCCGCGCCGGGCCGATCTCCCACTCGGTCTCCGGGCAGTGGCGGAAGGAGACGTCGCAGGGCAGCTCGCGGACCTCGACCGGCGAGAGCGGGGCGGAGATGTAGCGGCCGATCCGTTCGCGCAGCGATGCCTCCGGAGAGGCCGGGCCCCAGATCACGATCTCGGTCTGGGCGCGGAAGGCCGGGGCGAAGAAGACCAGGCCCTGGATGTGGTCGAGGTGGAGGTGGGTGAGGAGGATGTGCAGCCGGGTCGGTTCGGCGGCGAGCGCGAGGCCGAGGCTGCGGATGCCGGTGCCGGCGTCGAGCGCCAGCAGCGAGCCGTCGGAGAGTGTGACGCCGACGCACGAGGTGTTGCCGCCGTAGCGGATCGTCTCCGGCCCTGGGGAGGGGATCGAGCCGCGCGTTCCCCAGAGCTCGACCTTCACGCCGGGTGCGCTCCGTTGGCGCTTCCCTTGGCGGGCCAGAAGACCGCGATCGCGCCCTGGGAGCCGTGCGCGGTGAGGATCGGGAAAGCCGAGACCTCGACCGAGTGCTCACTGCCGTCGGTGGAGCGGATCTCCAGCTCGGCGTGGGCAGGGCGGCCGCTGCGGATCGCGGTGACCAGCGGCAACTCGTCGTAGGGGATCGGCTCGCCGTCCTCGCCGAACGGCCCGAAGAGCGAGCCCCAGGCATCGGGCCCGACCGTGCCGAGTTCCTCGAAGCGCTTGCCGAGCAGAACGCCGGCGGCCTCGTTGTAGAAGACCAGGACACCGCCCTCGTCGACCAGGAAGGCCGGCGTGGAGAGAGCGGACATCAGGTTCCGCGCCAGGATCAGCTCTAGTGGCCTCTGCGACACAAATGACACTTTAGTTCGTTGGGTTGGGCACTAGGAGCGGTTGCCGCGGCAGATCCTGCAAGAGGCCAGGGTTCCAAGACTCGTGCGATTTGCGACCCGGCTGAGTGATATCCATCACGTATTGTCGTTTTGAGGTCGCACCTGTCCACGCGAGGAAGGATTCCCAGATGGCGATTGACCAAACCAAGGTGGGGCGCGTCGTCGCCGAACAGATGGAGGCGCTCGAAGCCGACTACGGCGATGAGAGCGAAATCGGCGATGTCTGCACGATCGTCGAGGTGCGTGGCCCGCACGGCTCCCACGTCAGGGTGCGAGGCAGCAACCCCAGCCCGCACGTGATGATCGGACTGCTGCGGCTCTCGGAGGCGATGTTCGTCAACGGCCTGCGCGGCCGCCCGCCCGGAGAGGCCGAGGAGGAGTCCTGATCGGCGCTGCGCGCGCGGCGACCGGCTAGCTGTCCTCGTCGCCCCTGCGGGTCTCCTCGAGCGCGGTCCTCGCCCAGGCGGGCCTGGTATCGAGGGTCGAGCGGTAGAAGCGCTCCTGGGCGCCCCGCACCTGCTGGGTGCTGGCGAGCCAGAGAACGTTCAGTTCCGAGAGCACTTTCATGTGATACGCGATGTTTCCCAATCGCACGTCGAGCATCTCGGAGAGGTCGGTGGCGCTGGCGGATCGCCCGGTCGCGAGCACCCGCAGGATCCGCCGCCGGAGGGGATGGTTGAGGGCCGAGATCAAGGCGGCCGTATCGGGGGTCATACGGTTCTCGTCGAGGGTCATAGGTGTTTCCAGACCGTTAACAACGAGTAAAGCTGATTTTTGGATCACCTTCTGATCGAAAATCCGCATCTTGGGTGTTTTCGACCGCTCCGGTCGAGTAGAACTCCGTCTTCGATGCGCGAACCGAGCCCCATGTACCGAGCCGCGATGGCCGTCACCCGGCCCGTCGCCTGGTGGGGCGGCCTGCGCGTGGAGGGACTCGACGCCCTCCCCGCCGAGGGGCCGGCGCTGGTGGTCGGCAACCACGACAGCCACTGGGATCCGCTCATGGTCGGGATCGCCGCGATCCGGCGGCGTCAGATCCGGGCCCTGGCCAAATCCGAACTCTGGGACGTGCGCGGGCTGGCCCCGATCCTGAACGGGATGGGTCAGATCCCGATCGAGCGGGGCGCCGGGGACAAGCAGGCGCTGGCGCGGGCGATCGAGGAATTGCGGGCCGGCGCCTGCATAGGTGTCTTCCCCGAGGGCACCCGCTCGCGGGGCAAGGTGCTGCGGGCGCGCAGCGGGATCGGCCGGCTGGCGCTCGAGGTGCCCGAGGCCCGCCTGATCCTGGTCGCGATCGAGGGCACCTCCGACCTGACCGGTTTCCCCCGCCGGTCTCGGCTTAGCGTCCGCTTCTTGGAGCCGGCCGGAGGGCAGGCCCAACCCGGCGAGGACCCCGGCGAGCTCTCGGTACGGCTACTGGCGGAGATCCGGGCCCTCGTTCCGCCCTCGCTCTCCTACCGCAAGCGCTCCGCGGCTTCTCCCTAGCCGGCCCGTGGGCCCAGCCCCGAGACCGGGGTGACGAAGGTGCGACCCCCGGCGTGGACGCCGATCGCCGCGGTGCGCGAGAGGTCGAGCGCCGAGCTGAGCACGGCCCGCGAGTCCTCGCCGTAGCGGTAGCGGAAGCTGCCGGCGGAGAAGGTCGCCCCGTCGCGTCCCCGCAGGAAGACGCGGCAGAGAGTGCCGGAGCGAACCCCGTGTACGTAGAGGTGGACCTCGGTGCCGAACGCGTGGGGCTCCAGCGTCGCCGAGATTTCGATCCCGCCGGGCAGCGAGCCGAACTCGACGTGCTCGGTGGGGGGCGCTTCGTCCGCGGCGGGCAGCAGCACGACCGCCAGCACGATCGCCACCGCCGCACCGGCACCGGCCAGCGCGAACCCGAGCCGGAGGCGACCGCGCCGACGACGGGCGCGGCGCTCGACCCGGACGCTCGCCGCGATCCGCTCGCCCAGTTCGGCCGGCGGTCGCGGAGCCGGCGCCGCGACCCGCTCGGGGTCGGCCAGCAGCAGCAATCCGGCGACGCCGAGCAGGGCCTCAGCCTCGGCACGGCAGCCGGGGCAGCCGTCGAGGTGCGCCTCCAGCGCCGCCCGCTCCTCACCTGGGAGTTGACCGAGCGCGTAGGCACCCAGCCACTCGCGCCACTCGCGGCAGCGGTCAGCTCTCATAACCAATCTCCTCCAGCGCCACCCGCATGGCTCGCAGCCCGTAGTAGACGCGGCTCTTCACCGTTCCCTCCGGCACGCCCAGTTCGGCCGCGACCTCCGCGTAGGGGCGGCCCCGGTAGTACGTCTCGAGCAGGACGCGGCGGTGCTGCTCGCCGATCCGCCGCAGCGCCTCCTCTACCTGCCAGGTCAGCAGCACCTCCTCGATCGGCTCGACGGCCGGCTCGGCCGCATCCTCGACGAGGCGGGGACGGGTGGCGCGGGCTCGGCCGAGGTCGATCACGACATTGCGCACGATTGCGAACAGCCAGGTGCGAAGCGAGCCGATCTGCGGGTCGAAGCGGTCGCCCGCCCGCCAGGCCCGCAGAAACGTCTCCTGCACCGCCTCTTCGGCGAGGCCGCGGTCGCCCAGCGAGCGCAGGGCGAACCCGTAGAGCTCGCCGGCGTGGGCGGCATAGGCCTCGCGCACGTCGCGCTCGTTACCGAGAGCGCCGGCGGGCATCAGTGCTGAGCGGGGTGGGCAGGACTTGCATCGCTGCCCGGGATACGGCGGGGCCGGGGGGAGGGTTCAGGCGCCCCGCCGGAGCGGGACGCCGCTCGCCCTAGGTCAATTTCCCGATCTTGAAGATTTTCGTACCGCAGTCGGGGCATTCGCCCTGGATCGCCGGGCGACCGTTTTTCATGGTCACCTGTTTGGCGTCCTTGATCTCGACCTTCTTGCGCTCTTTCACGCAGTAACCCTCGGGCATGAAGGGACCCTCCTTTCGTCGCCGCTAAGCGGCAAAGCTCGCGAGAACGCGAGGTGGATTGAGGCGAATGTAACGCAGCCATGGGACGAGAACCGTGAAGTCGTGCTTTTCGGCACAATCTTGGGGGCTTCGAAACCCGGCCTCACGGGGCGCCCCACTGCCCCGGTCAACTACCCTGCGGCCCGCACTTCAAGACCCAAAGCCAGCTCGCAAGGAGACCACGCATGCCCGAAGCAGTGATCGTCGACACCCTCCGCACGCCGATCGGCCGTGCCTTCAAGGGCTCGCTCGCCCAGCTGCGCCCGGAGGAGATGGGGGCCTACGTGGTCGACCAGCTCCTCGAGCGCAACCCCGGGGTCGACCCAGCCCTGGTCGAGGACCTCTTCTGCGGCGTCGGCATGCCGCAGGGCCTCGAGGCCTTCAACATCGGCCGCATCGTCTCGCTGCTCTCGGAGAAGCTGCCGCAGACCGTCAACGGCGTCACCGTCTCCCGCTACTGCTCCTCCAGCCTCGACGCGATCCGCCATGCCGGCAACGCGATCAAGGCCGGCGAGGGCGACGTCTACATCGCCGCCGGGGTCGAGTGGGTGAGCCGCTTCAACGAAGCCGCCGAGCCGGTCCGCGTCGACGACCGCAACCCGAACCTGATCGGTGAGAACGGCCAGCCCAACGCCTACATCGACATGGGCATCACCGCCGTCAACGTCGCCAACAAGTACGGCGTCGGCCGCGAGGACATGGACAAGTTCGCGCAGCGCTCCCAGGAACTGGCCGTCAAATCGCAGGAAGACGGCTTCTTCGACCGCGAGATCGTCTCGGTCACCCTGCCCGATGGCACCGAGGTCGCCAAGGACGACGGCCCACGCGCCTCCTCGACCCTGGAGAAGCTCTCCGAACTGCCGGAGGCCTTCGGCGGTGGCGGCGTCACCGCCGGCAACTCCTGCCCGCTCAACGACGGCGCCGCCGCGGTGCTGCTGATGAGCGACACCAAGGCCAAGGAGCTGGGCCTGACCCCGCGCGCCCGGATCGTCACCGCCGCCACCTACGGCAACGAGCCGGAGCTGATGGGCGTGGCCCCGATCGGCGCGATCAAGAAGGTGCTGGACCGAGCCGGGATGTCGATCGGCGACGTCGACGCGGTTGAGCTCAACGAGGCCTTCGCCGCCCAGGTGATCCCGATCATGGACGAGTGCGGGATCGAGGAAAGCAAGCTCAACACCCACGGCGGCGCGATCGCCCTCGGCCACCCGTTCGGGATGACCGGCGCCCGGATCATGGGCACCCTGCTCAACGTGATGGAGACCGACGACCACCAGGTCGGCCTCGAGACCATGTGCGTCGCGGGCGGTCAGGGCAAGGCGATGCTCGTGGAGCGCATGAACTGAGGTAGGAGTGAAGGATTGTCCCCTCTGCCGGGGGGACAATCCTTCAGACTCTGGCCGATGGGACTCGAGACGCTGACCTACGAGGTCGATGGTCCCGTCGCTCGGATCACGCTGAACCGGCCCGAGCGCGGGAACGGCATCACCCCGCGGATGCCGGTCGAGCTCGCTGAGTGCGTGGAGCGGGCGAATCTCGATCCCTCGATTCACGTAATAGCCCTCGCTGGGAACGGCAGTGGGTTCTGCGGGGGATATGACCTCGTTGCCTCGGCCGAGGGGATGGAGGGGCTGGAAGGGGTCGATGCGCCTCCCGGGTCGCCGCTGGACCCGGCGACGATCGCCGCCAACCACGCGCCCGAGTCGAACTGGGACGCGGTCGCCGACTACCAGTTCATGTCGCGCAACGTGCGCGGCTTCATGAGCCTCTTCCACTCCGAGAAGCCGGTGCTCTGCAAGGTGCACGGCTTCTGCGTCGCGGGTGGTACCGACATGGCGCTCTGCTCGGACCTGCTGGTGATCGCCGAGGACGCCAAGATCGGCTACCCGCCGGCCCGGGTCTGGGGCTCGCCGACGACGGCGCTCTGGGCGAGCCGGGTGGGGGCGATGCGGGCCAAGCGGCTGCTGCTGACCGGCGACTCGCTGACCGGCACCGAGGCGGTCGAGTGGGGCCTGGCGACCGAGGCCGCGCCCGCCGCCGAGCTCGACGCGCGCTTCGAGCGGCTGCTGGAGCGGGTGGCGCGGATGCCGATCAACCAGCTGGTGATGATGAAGCTGCTGGTCAACGAAACGATCCACGCCCAGGGCCTGCGCCAGTCGCAGGTGCTCGGCACCTTCTTCGACGGCATCGCCCGCCACACCGAGGAGGGCCATGCCTTCGTCCGCCGCGCCGCCGAGTCGGGCTTCCGGGAGGCGGTGCGGGAGCGCGACGAGCCCTTCGGCGACCACGGCCTCGAGGGCTTCGGTCTCGCCGACTAGGCTGCCGCGCGTGCCCGACTTCTCCCACGTCACCGTCGAGAGCGCCCGCGGCTTCTTGCCGGGCAGCTTCCCCGGCGACCTCGAGATCGAGCCCCTCGAAGTCGAGGACACCCATGCCCGCGGCCGGATCGTCGTCGACCGGCGCCACCTGCATCCCGGCGGCTTCGTCCACGGCGGCGTCTGGACCGCGCTTGGCGACACCGTCGCCGCCTGGGCCACCTTCCGCAGCATCCCCCCGGGCCACGACTTCACGACGATCGAGCTGAAGCTGAACGTCTTCGCCGCCGGCCTGCCCGGCGACGAGATCGTCGCCGTCGCCGAGCCACTCCACAAAGGCCGCAGCACCGTCGTGATCGAGGTCCGGATCGACCGCATCCGGAACGGCGAGCCGAAGCTGGCGGCGAATCTGATCGTCACGCAGTTCGTCCTCCCACCCGGGCGGGCTTAGGCCGACTGGGACGCGCTCGCGCAGCACCAGCCGTGCCGCGCGAGCGCGTCGATGACCTCCACGTAGGGACGGCGTGGAGTGCCAGTCGGGGGCGAGTGCCTCGTCGATGTGACCCGTTCGAGCGGGTGCTCGCCGGCGCCGGGGGAGAGGCGGGCCGGATCCGAGGTCGTCGCCATGCATGGACGTTAGGCAGGGCACGGCCGCGTTCACATGGCCCGGCGTCGAAAAAACGATGCCGCCGACTGGACAGCGGGCGAACTCAGGGAGCCGGTTCGGGCTCCTCGGGCGGCGCTTCCAAGGCTTCCACCTGCGGCAGCTTCCAGAGCAGGCTGGCGATCGTCAGGCCGGCTGCCGCCGCCAGCATCGCCAGGAACCACTGGGTGGCGTCGAGCAACTCCATCTCGAAGAAGTCGCGGAGCGGCCCGACCGCGAGGATCCCCGCGTAGAGGGCGCCGAGGCCGGCGACCATCGCCAGCATGTAGCTCTGGATCGCGATGTGCTCGCGGCCGGGGCCGCGCTCGAGGAGCAGCACGAAGGCGAGCCCGAGCACGATCAGGGTCGTGGTCGCGGCGGTGCGACCAGCCTCGAGGCTGCCTCCGAAAACGGTGTCGACAAGGAAGAAGGAGAGGATCGAGCCGAGCGCGGTGGCGACGCCGGCCGGGACCGCGAAGGCGGCCAGCGCCCGCAGCAGCCGGCCCCTGTAGAGCGGCCCGTCGGAGGGGGCGAGGGCGAGCACGAAGGAGGGGATGCCGATCGTCAGGAAGGCGGCCAGGGTGAGGTGACGGGGCAGGAACGGGAAGGCGAACCCGGGCACCGCGACCAGCAGGATCAGGGTCGCGGCGTAGACGGTCTTGGTCAGGTAGAGGCGACCGAGGCGGTGGATGTTGCGGGCGATCCGGCGCCCCTCGCCGACCGCCTCCGGCAGCCGCGCGAACTCGTCCTCGACCAGGACCACGTCGGCGACGCCTTTGGTGACCTGCGCCCCGGAGCCCATCGCGACCGCCATCCGCGCCTGCTTCAGGGCCGGCACGTCGTTGACGCCGTCGCCGATCATCGCCACGTAGCGGCCGGCCTCGACCAGCGCCGCGACCAGGGCCTTCTTCTGCTCGGGCTTGATCCGGCAGAAGATCGTGTTGGCGAGGGCGACCTCGGCCAGCGCGGCCGGATCGTCGGGCAGGTCCGGTCCCTCGACGACGCCGGCCTTGCGCGGCACCCCGACCGCGTAGGCGACCGCGGTGACGGTGGCGCGGGCGTCGCCGGAGATCAGCTTCAGGTCGACCTCCTGGGCGCGCATGGTGGCGATCGTCTCGGCGGCGTCGGGGCGCAGCGTCTCCTCCAGCACGACCAGCGCCAGCGCCGTCAGCCGCGGCGGGGGCGTGGCGACGGGATCGGTCGGCAGCGATTCGCTCGATTCGCCGAAGGCGACCACGCGGCGCCCCTTGGCGGTCTCCTGCTCGAGCTTGCGGGCCAGGCCCGGGGGCAGCTCGAGCGCCCCGGCATCGGCGAGGATGTCGGGGGCGCCCATCACGTAGGTGGAGTCGTCGCCCAGCGCCACCCCGCTCCACTTCCACTCCGAGGAGAAGGGCACCTCGGCGCCCACCCGGGCGGCCTCTCCTGGGAACCGTGCGGCAATCGTCTCCAGGGTGCGGTTGCGGTCGCCGGCGCTGGCCGCGAAGCAGCCCAGGGCAGCCTTCGCCGTGTCCTCCTCAACTCCCTCGGCGACCGCGATCCCGGCCAGCCGCAGTTCGCCCGCGGTCAGGGTGCCGGTCTTGTCGACGCAGATCGTGTCGACCGAGGCGAGGCTCTCGGTGGCGCTGATCTGCTGAATCAGCGTGTTGCGGCGCGCGAGCCGGACGGCGGCGACCGCGAAGGTGACGCTCATCAAGAGCACCAGGCCCTCGGGGATCAGGGTGATCAGGCCGGCGGTGGCGATCTGGGCCGCCTCCTGGAGGTCGGTGTTGCGCAGGTTCAGCGTCACGATCAGGAGCACCGCCAGCGGCGCCATCACGTAGGTGCAGGCGACGATCACCCGGTTGACCTCTTGCTGCAGCGGCGAGGGCGGGTGACGGAAGGCACGCGCCTCGCCCGCGAGCTTGCCGGCGTAGCTCTGCTCGCGAACCGCGCCGACCAGGTAATGGCCGGAGCCGGAGACGCAGAAGGAGCCGGAGAGGACGCGGTCGCCGGTGCTCTTGCGGATCCCGTCGGCCTCGCCGGTCAGCATCGACTCGTCGAGGGTCATGCCGCGGCTGGCGACTACCTCGCCGTCGGCGACCAGTTGGTCACCGGGCTCGACCCGGATCACGTCGCCGGGCACGACCTCCTCGGCCAGCAACTCGATCACGGCGCCGTCGCGGACGACCTTCGCGTGCGGGGCGACGACCACCGCCAGCTCGTCCAGGGTCGCCTTCGCGTTCAGCTCCTGGCGGATGCCGATGTAGGAGTTGACGATCGCGATCACGCCGAACAGCGCGTCGGCGTAGAGCCCGAGCCCGAGGTCGAGCACGAAGAAGACCCCGATGATCGCGTTGAAGATCGTGAAGACGTTGCTGGCGATGATGCTCGAGGTCGAGCGCGACGACGTCTCCGGCGGCGGCCCGAGCTTGCGCAGGCGGGCTTCCGCCTCGGCGCTGGAGAGCCCCTGCTCGGTGGGTGGCGAGGCCGTGGCCATTGGAGGTATTCAATAGGGTGACGGCCGGATGTCGCTGAAGCTCGGACTGAATCTCGGTTACTGGGGGATCGGCCCGGCGGGGGAGGATGCCGTCGAGGTCGTCACCGCCGCTGAGAAGGCTGGCTACGAGTCGGTCTGGGCGGCCGAGTCCTACGGCTCCGACGTGGTCAGCGTGCTCGCCTGGCTGGCGGCCCAGACCACCGAGATCAAGCTCGGCGCCGCGATCCTGCAGGTGCCTGCCCGCCCACCTGCCGCCGCGGCGATGGCGGGGGCGACGATCGACAAACTTTCCGGCGGCCGCTTCATCTTCGGCTTCGGTCCTTCCGGCCCGCAGGTCTCCGAGGGCTGGTACGGCGTCCCCTACGCGAAGCCCTGGGGGCGCACCCGCGAGTACATCGAAGTGGTGCGGGAGATCATCGCTCGCGAGGGGCCGATCGAACACGAGGGCGAGCACTACACGCTGCCGCTGCCCGACGGTGAGGGCAAGCCGCTGAAGCTCAACTTCCACCCCCTGCGCAACGAGATCCCCGTCTTCGTTGGCGCGATCGGACGCAAATCGGTCGAGATGGCGGCCGAGATCTGCGATGGCTGGATCCCGATCTTCTTCAGCGTCGACGCCTTCGAGCAGACCTGGGGAGAGCACCTCGAGGCCGGCTTCGCCAAGGGCGGCCGGCAGCGCTCTGACCTCGAGGTCTCGCCTTCGCTGCAGGTTGCGATCGACGGCGACCTGGAGGCCGCCAAGAGCGTCGTCAAGGCGGGGCTGGTCCTCTACTTCGGCGGCATGGGCAGCCGCAAGACCAACTTCTACGTCGACCTCGCGCACCGCTTCGGGTTCGGCGACGTCGCCGACGAGGTCCAGCGCCGCTTCCAGGACGGCGACCGGGCCGGCGCCTACGAGGCGATGCCCGACGAGATCGTCGAGGCGACCTCCCTGGTCGGCACCGAGGCCGAGGTGGCGGAGCGGGTCGAGCGCTTCCGTGGCGCCGGTATCGACCGCCTGATCGTGTCACCCGTACATGTAGAGCGGGCCGAGCAACTGCACACCCTCGAGCGTCTCGCCTCCCTGGCCGGGGTCGAGGCGCGCGGCTGACCCTTTCGCATAACCTACCGCGCCGCACGGGTATGAGAATTGGTGTGCCAAAAGAGTCCGCGGATGGGGAGCGCCGGGTCGCGCTGGTCCCTGACGTGGTCAAATCGCTGAAGAAGAACGAGCACGTCGACGTGCTCGTCGAGCGCGGCGCCGGCGAGGCCGCCGGCCATCCAGACTCCCAGTACGAGGAGGCCGGGGCGGAAGTCGTCGAGGGCGAGGTTACGTGGGGCGCCGACGTGGTCCTGCGCGTCGCCGTCCCTTCCGCCGAGGAGATCGGCAAGCTCAACTCGAACCAGCTTTTCATCGGCCACCTCTCGCCCTGGACTGCGGCTGAGACCAACAAGGCCCTGGCCGCGTCCGGTGTCACCAGCTTCGCGATGGAGGCGATCCCGCGCACCACTCGCGCCCAGGCGATGGACGCGCTCTCCTCGCAGGCCGCCGCCGCCGGCTACGCCGCGACCCTGATCGCCGCCCGCGAGTCGGGCCGCTTCTTCGGGATGATGACCACCGCCGCTGGCACCGTGCCGCCGGCCAAGGTCCTCGTCCTCGGCGCCGGCGTCGCCGGGCTGCAGGCGGTCGCGACCGCGAAGCGCCTCGGTGCGATCGTCACCGGCTTCGACATCCGCCGCGCCGCCTGGGAGCAGATCGCCTCGCTCGGTGGCCGCCCGCTCGAACTCGACTTCATCCCCGACGCCGAGGGCGAGGGCGGCTACGCGCGCCCGCTCACCGACGAGGAGAACGCCCAGGTTCGCGAGGCGTTGACCGAGAACGCGGCCCGGCAGGACATCATCGTCACCACCGCCGCGATCCCCGGCCGCCCGGCGCCGCTGCTGATCACCGCCGAGGCGGTGCGCGGCATGGCTCCCGGCTCGGTGATCGTCGACCTCGCCGCCGAGACCGGCGGCAACTGCGAGCTGACCGAGGCCGGCCAGACCGTCAACGAGGGCGGTGTCAAGGTGATCGGCCCGCGCAACCTCGCCAGCGAGATGCCGGCTCCCGCCTCCCAGCTCTACGCCAAGAACCTCGAGAACCTGCTCGGGCTCCTGGTCACCGAGGAGGGCACTCTGAACGTCGACTTCGAGGACGACATCATCGCCGCCGCCTGCATCACGCAGGGCGGCGAGATCAAGAACGAGAGGGCCGCGAAATGAGCCTGATGACCGAGATCACGATCCTCGTCCTCGCCGCCTTCGTCGGCTTCGAGGTGATCTCGAAGGTTCCGACCACGCTGCACACGCCGCTGATGTCGCAGACCAACGCGATCCACGGGATCGTGATGCTGGGCGGTCTGATCGTCGTCGGCTACGCCAACGACCCGCTCGAGTACGTGATCGGCACGATCGCGATCGCCTTCGGCGCGATCAACATCGTCGGTGGCTTCATGGTCACCGACCGGATGCTCGGGATGTTCTCCAAAAAGCCGAAACCCAAGGCTGACGCAGGCGAGAAGGGCGGCAGTTGATGGTCTCCGCCGTGCTGCAGCCGGGCGGCGACGCCGCCACGGCGCTCTACATCGTTGCCTTCTCGCTCTTCATCATCGGGATCAAACGCGGCACCCACCCGACCACCGCCAAGCAGGGCAACCTGGTCGCCGCCGTCGGCATGGCCCTCGCCGTGGTGACGACGCTGCTGCTCGACGGGATCGGCAACTGGGGCCTGATCGCGCTTGGCCTCGGGGTCGGCACCGCCGTCGGCGTGATCGCCTCGGTCCGCGTGCAGATGACCGAGATGCCGCAGATGGTCGCCCTCTACAACGG
>Ga0190272_10000509_pt1 | contig 20346 bp, 19 predicted proteins | sample Popmic504T_FD_133746 | JGI IMG/M metagenome (GOLD analysis project Ga0190272, IMG submission 133746) | Populus adjacent soil microbial communities from riparian zone of Shoshone River, Wyoming, USA - 504 T | ecosystem: Environmental > Terrestrial > Soil > Riparian zone | place: USA: Wyoming... | reverse complement strand
GCAAGCAGTTTGCCCGCCTCGTCGGCCAATAACTCAAGTTCAGCAGCACCGAGCTTGCGCGCATCGGCGACCGTTACCCCATACCGAGCATGGAGCGCCGCTGCGGGATCGACCGTCATAACGGAGCTCCACTGTCTTGACGCATGGGTTGACTAATTCCTAGGACCTTTAGTGCAAAGACACGAAGGCACTCCCGGCATTCCCATGCGGCGGTCTCGCTTTCGTTCGGACGCAAATCCTCGCCCGCGCAATAGGGGCAGTAAAGAGGTGCTTGCCGGGTACTCATTTCAGGTCACTTTCCTCAGCGCGCTGAGCCCAGGCAGCGAAGGACTCATCGGGTTCGTGCTGTTCGTCGTAACGGGCAGCCACACGTGCCACGAACTCAGGCAACTCAGCGCTGGGAACCTTGAGCCCGCGGGGTTTACGCCCAAGACCGGTATCCAGCCCCAGGCCTCCGCCAAGATGCACTTGGAAACCCTCAACCTGCTCACCGGCAGCGTCGCGGACGATGGATCCTTTGAGTCCGATGTCAGCCACCTGTATGCGGGCACAAGAGTTCGGGCAGCCGTTGACGTGGATGCTGAGAGGGTGCTCGAACGATGGGAGTCGCTTCTCGAGGTCGTCGACGAGGTTCGCCGCGAGCGCTTTGGTCTCCACGATCGCGAGCTTGCAGAACTCGATGCCGGTGCAGGCCATGGCACCTCGACGAAACTCCGTGGGGCGGGCGGCCAGGCCAAGCTGCTCGAGCCCGCCGACGAGCGGGTCGATAGCGTCCGGCTTGACGTCCAGAATGAGCAACTTCTGCTGGGCAGTCAGCCGCACTTGGTCGCTGCCAGCCGCCTCTGCTAAATCTGCCACGCCGCTCAGCACCTGTCCTGACACGCGTCCGACGGAGGGAGCTACACCGACGTAGTAGTTGCCATCGCGCTGCTTGTTGATGCCGACGTGATCGGGACGCCCGACCGGATCGCCCGGCGCCGGTCCGTCTTTAAGCGCACGCCCCAAGTACTCGTTTTCCAGCACCTCGCGGAAGTGCTCGGCGCCCCAGTCGGCGACCAGGAACTTGATGCGAGCACGGTGCCGCAACCGCCGGTAGCCGTAGTCGCGGAAGATGGAAACGATGCCGTGCCACACCTGCGGGATCTCTTCGAGAGTGACGAAGGCGCCGAGTCGCTGAGCGAACATCGGGTTTGTCGAGAGGCCACCGCCGACGAAGACATCGAAGCCCGGTCCGTGTTCGGGATGCTGCACCCCGATGAAGGCAACATCGTGCACTTCGTGAGCGACGTCTTGGTGAGGGGAGCCTGAGATGGCGGTCTTGAACTTGCGTGGCAGGTTCGACAGCGAGGGGTCGCCGATAAAGGTCTTGACGATTTCTTCGATGGCAGGCGTACCGTCGATGATCTCGTCAGCCGCTACGCCCGCAACGGGAGAGCCGAGAATGACCCGAGGGGTGTCGCCACAAGCTTCTGCGGTGGTGAGCCCGACGTCCTCGAGTCGCTGCCAGATCTCGGGAACGTTCTCGATCTCGATCCAATGAAGCTGGATGTTCTGACGGTCAGTGATGTCGGCGACATCTCGGCCGAACTCACTCGCGATCTGAGCAATGGTCCGGAGCTGCCTCAGGTTGAGTCGGCCGCCGTCACTGCGTACCCGCAACATGAAGTACTCATCGGAGAGCTCGTGGGGCTCAAGTAAGGCCGTGCGCCCACCTTCAATTCCGGGGGCGCGCTGGGTATAGAGACCCCACCAGCGAAAACGTCCGTTGAGATCTGACGGGTCGATCGAGGCGAAGCCAGCTTTGCTGTAGATGTTCTCGATCCGGGCCCGGACGTTGAGGCCATCGTCGTCGAACTTGGTGCGCTCATTGGGGTTGAGGGGCTCGCGGAACCCCAGGGCCCATTGGCCCTCACCACGTGGTCGGCCAGCGTCGGGTCGCATCGTGCGACGCGCGGGCTCGGCCGTGGTGGACATCAGGTTGCTCCCTGGATTGCAGACTCGTTCGCGGGCGGCGCCGGGGGGCGCCAGGGACCGGAGTTAGTGCGAGTGCATCCAACATGTACTGGTGGCAACGCGCATGAGGTCGACGTGTCGACGCGCGACGAGCGGCACGGGGTGCCGGTTTGCCTTTCCTGACATGCCCAGCAGGATGCCACAGCCGTCTCACTATGCGTCAAGGATGTCCATTATTCGAAACAGAACGCGTCCAATGTCCGATTTGATCATTTTGTCAGGATTGCTCAGTGATCGACAGACTCGGCGGAACGTGTGACCCTTGATCCGCTTCCGAGCGAACCAGAGGGGGTCGCGATGGCGAACGTCAGGACCAGGCCTTACCGGACCAGGGCCGAGCAGGTTGCGGCCGGCCGGTTGGCGCGCCAGCGGGTGCGCCGGTCATCTCAGGCTACTTACGAGCCCAGCCCTGATCGACCGAATCCCGTCGTAACGCTGGAGCTAGAAGGCGAATCCCGCCTCCCTCACCTGTTGCCGTTGCGGTATCAGCGCATGAGCGAGTCGCCGTTCGCTTTCTATCGGGGTGGCGCCGGCATCATGGCCATCGACCTCAGCCACCTGCCCCACAGCAACGTGCGCACCCAGTTGTGCGGGGATATGCACCTGTCGAATTTAGGCGTCTATGGCTCTCCGGAGCGCGTGCTGCTGTTTGACGTCAACGACTTCGACGAGACCCTGCCTGGGCCATTCGAGTGGGATGTCAAGCGCCTGGCAGCCTCGTTCGTGATCGCCGGTGAGCATCAGGGGTTCACACAAAAGCAAGGTGACAAGTCGGTGGCCGAGATGGTGAAGGCTTACCGAGCGGCTATCCATGAGATGGCTGGCACCGGTGTGTTGGAAACGTGGTACTCACGGATCAGTGACGAAGACCTGCTGAGTGCGGTACGTATGATGGGGGCGCAAAAAGAGCGGGTCGCTCAGACCTCTCGTGTGCTCAACAAGGCGCGCACTCGGACTTCGCTGAGCGCCGCAAAGAAGCTGACGGAGGTCGTCGACGGGAAGCGTCGGTTCCGCGAAGATCCCCCGTTGCTCACTCACCCGCAGGAAGTCGGCGACAACCTCGATCTGGTGAAGCAGTTGCTGGCAAAGTACCGCCGATCGTTGCCGCACGACCGACGACAGCTGCTTGACCGATTCACGCTGGTGGACATCGCCCTCAAGGTAGTGGGTGTTGGCAGTGTTGGTACCCGGGCCTGGGCGATCCTGTTGCAGGGTCGCGACGAGGATGACCTGCTCATGCTTCAGGCGAAAGAGGCAGGCGTTTCGGTGTTGGAGCCGTTTCTGGGGATGTCTGCGTATCGCAATCATGGACAGCGGGTTGTCGAGGGGCAACGCCTGATGCAGGCAGCCAGCGACATCTTTCTGGGATGGGTCAATAACGACGAGACCTCCCGCCATTTCTACGTGCGGCAACTGCGCGACATGAAGGGCAGTGTCGAGGTAGACGCGATGGACCCCGCCGCGCATGTTGCCTATGGCCGTATGTGCGGCCGGGCGCTAGGACTGGCGCATGCACGGGCGGGAGGGGTCGCCGAGATCGCGGGATACGTCGGTGAGTCCGACACGTTCGACCGTGCCATTGTCGACTTCGCCAACGCCTACACCGAGCAGAACCAGGGTGACTACCGACTGTTCATGGACGCAATCAGTGAGGGTCGGCTACCGGCTGCCGCATGAATGTTGCCATCTGACTCGCGCAGGGCGCGCGTGCTCACGCGGATGGCGAGCGCCCGCTGCACGGCAGTCACTGCCGCCCACACCGCGATGCCTGACCCCAAGCACACCGCGAGGGAAAACCCGGAAAACACTGGCGAAGCGGCACTGCCGAGCGAGTAGATCTGCCAGTGGATTAGGTAGATGTATAGCGAACTCGCAGCGATCAGGCTGATGGGGCGTGTGAGTATGCGAGGAACCAGCAGCTTGCTCGTCCATATGAGAAGCGCCAACCCTGCCAGCACGAACGCGTCGCGGGCGGGATTGTCGAAGTAGCCCGCCAGACCAATTAAGGCTGCCAGCGACACGATGATGCGGTGCGCGTTGGAACGGGTCTGCGAGATAGCCCAACCAAGGGCAAACAACCAGAACACAAAGTGGAACGTGCCGAATCGATTGGCCGGGAGCATGTCTAGGGCAGTCAGCATCAACTGCCACGTGGTGCCCATCACAACCAGCGTCATTGGGAACGCAAAGGGGTGTCGTTGCACGAGTCGATCGAGCGTCGGGACGGCAAGGATGGCGCCACTTAACAACAAACTGCCAATGAGCACCTCGATGAACCAGAACTGCCGATCGACGGTCCAGTGGTCGACGCTCGTCGTCCAGTTGAGGAGGAACGGTGTCGTCCACGAGTACATGCCAGTGAACAAGTTGGCGATGACACCGACCGCGACGGTTGGTACGGCGATATAGGCGATTCCGCGCATTGTCTGGCGAAGGCGCGCAGCCCGAGTTGGGCGGGCAAGAACGAATCTGGCGAATGTGAAACCAGCCACCGCGAGCAGCAGGTGAGCGCCGCCGAGCAGAGTGAAAACACCGGCGTGGGTGCCCACCACACAGGCGATGGCCAGCGCTCGGAGCGCCACGCTGGTCTCAATCGGCGCAAACCGGCTGCGAGATACCGTGACGCGGCGATTCTGCAGCTGTTGGACTGACTGGGTGGCCCAGTCAGGAGGGAGCTCGCCGACTATCTCCTCAAGGCGAACGGTCATTTCGACGTAGGACAACGAGTCGCCACCTAGACCGACGAAACTGTCGGTTTGTTTGACCTCGGGACGAGCAAGCAGGTGCCCGTATAGCTCCTGCACCGAGTCACGCTTCTTTGCGCGGGTCGAGTGTTTGACGGGCGTCAAGACGGCGTCAGCTGCGGCCAGATAGTCGAGCTTGCCAATTGCGGTCCGGGGGAGTCGTTCGATCGCGCGAACGCAGACCGCATACGGCGGGAGGTGAGCGAACTCAGCGGCCACGTTCGCCACGTGCTGAGGATCGTGTCGCGAGTCGAACGTGACGAGTAGGTGCTGCTCATTCGTGGTGCATGCCGCGCTAACGCCATTGGCTGCCAGGTGCGCTTCGACTCGATCGAGGTCGACGCGGAGGCCAAAGAGTTTGGCTGTGCGCCGAAGCCTGCCGAGGATCTCGTAGGTGCCGTTCGGTGTACGACGAGCGATGTCGCCGGTGCGCAACACATCGACGGTTCGCCCCAGAGCAAGGTCTGCGCGCCTCTGCGCGTAGCCCAACATGACGTTAGGCCCGGAGTACAGCAGTTCTCCCGATTCCGGAGCGTCGCTGGTTGCACCAACGGTGGAGTCAATGGTGAAGGACCCCCCAGGGATCGGGCGCCCGACCGACGACGGGTTGGCCGCTGCCAGGTCAGGCGAGAGGGTGGACATGCGAGCGGTCGCTTCGGTCTGCCCGTACATGACGACGAGGTCGAAGCCGCGTTGTTGTCCGAGCTCGGCAAATCGTTGCACCTGCTCGGCGGGCATGCGGCCGCCCGCTTGTGTGACATAGCGAAGGTTCGGCAGGTGCATCTTGGCGAATCCGACGCGCTCGAGGAGGTCGAAGGTATGGGGCACCCCGGGAAAGGTCGTCACTCGCTTGTCGGCGACGAGATCCCAGAACTTGGGGTCGGACACTGAATGCTCGGTGAGGACAACTGCCGCGCCCGAGGCGAGGTGACTGTTCAGGACAGACAGGCCGTAGCAGTAACTCAGCGGCAACGACGTGATGGCGCGGTCGGTCGGGCGAATATGCAGGGCAGCAGCAATCGCCTCTGCATTTGACTGGACGTTCTCGTAAGACAGTCGCACGGTCTTGGCCGAGCCGGTAGTGCCCGAGGTGCTGAGCATGAGCGCCAACTCGGGGTGGAGTTCGGCGGCGCCTACCTCGGGGAAGGTGGTCAGCCCTGATGCGCATTCGAGCGTGGGGGAGTAGACCTGGCGCAAGTTGTTAGCCGATCTGCCATCGGGGCAGCTCAAAATGGCCGGATGCCCGCCAGCCAGACATGCGAGATAGTCGATGACGCTGGCGAGGTCGTTGCGGACCTGGAGCAGCACCAGTTCGCGATGCCCGCTCTGACCAATTTCGCTCGCGCGGCGACTGACACTTTGGGCGAGTTCCGCATAACTCAGCGTCGCGGTTTCGGTGACCAGCGCCGGCGCGTCACCGAACTTGGCCAGGCGCGCAGCGAACATCTGGCTACCCGGTGCGGGAAGGGACAGAGGATCCGTCGGGCGGGCACTGGAGAGCACGCAGGGACTATATCTTAGGTAAGCCTTACCAAACCATCCCTCAGCTTTCGATCTTCCGGTTGCGGAACCTCAACCACCGTCCTGGTGGTTTGCACTCCGCAATCAACGCCTTGGTCCAACCCTGGACAGGGATTGGGCGCGGGTCTAGGTTGCGGCTCAGAACTCGGGTCTAGAGAGCCAAGGGACGAGCACATGAGTGATTTTCCCGCAGTCGGACACGTCGCCGTCACGGTCAGCGACATCGATCGCAGTGTTGAGTGGTATCGCCGACTGATTGGCGCGGACGCTGTCTTGGACGAAGACACCGGACCCTTCCGCCACGTGGTGTGGTCGTTGGGCGGGACCCTCTTGGGCTTGCACCAGTTTCCCGACCTGCACACCGCGGACGCGTTCAACGAGCGACGTCCCGGGCTCGACCACGTCTCTTTCGGTTGTGCCAATCGTGCGGAGTTAGAAAGCTGGGCCGCCCGCCTGGACGAACTCGGGATCGAGCGAGGCGAGATCAAGCATGCAGGATACGGATCTGGGGTCTCATTTCGTGACCCTGACAACATCGCCTTGGAGTTCTTTGCGCCGCCTGAATAACTGCGCGTTTCGTTAGACAAAGGGTGCCGGTCGCTATGTTTTCCACGGCCCCGCTGTCGCATCCCCCGTCGGCAGCGGGGCTATCCCATTCACAGAGGGTTTCGGCGATGATGGTGCCGTGAGTGGACCGGGCGGGCATGAGCTAGATGACGAAGGCTGCTGCGTCTACTGCGGTGGGCACGTGACGCAGATTCTGGTTCACGATCACGGGCGCAGGTACCACGCTGTGCGTTGTGTCAAGGAGCCACCGAACGACCCGGCTCCTTTGATCTGTCCAAAGGCGAGCAACGATTAGTGGTGGAATGGGTGAACCCCCGACGTGACGGGTGGGTCACGACCGGAGGCTTTGACACTGCGCCGCTACTTGCCCCACTTTTTCCCGGCACCGACGACGGATGCGTGCATCATCACTGTGGCCGCCCCGCCCAGAGCTGAACAAATGATGTGTGCCTTCACGTTCCGCATTGTCGATCCCCCAACAGCCCTGGCCGTCACGGGGGATGGACGGCCAGGGCTGCGAGGTGCTGCCAGTGAACTAGCCGGAACACTGTCCAATCAGGGCTCCGATTGCATCGCCATAGACAACTGAGGCATGGTCGATGCCCTTACCGTCGCTTGCCAAACCCTTCAACTCCATATTGGGATTGTTCAGCGAGATGACTCCCTGTTGGCCCTTGGCTTGCTTACCACCAAAAACGAATGATGAAGGGATGCCCGCTTCAGGTGCCGCCTCTTCCACACACGCGGCCAGTTCATCGGGAAGCCCGATGAATTCAGTAAGAACTGTGTGCAGGGTTACCGTTTCCCATGCCGCTGAATGAGAACCGGCAGCTGCATTCCCCTGCGCAGAGCGGTTAGCCACGAAACATTCGTGGGCCAATGCAGAACCAGCGCCGGTGATCAGTACTACCAGCACAGCAGCCGCCGTTAACCCGAATCGACTCGATCCCCTCATGTTTGCCACCCCTTTCGGAACTGTCAGATCCCCGAGCCACTTAGACGTCACTCTCCAGCGCAGGTCACGTCATGCCCATAGCCCGAACTAACCAACACACAGGCGACCATGCGAACGATGATCGACCGCACACTCCGAGTTCCAAGAGTGCCGAAAGGCAAGCTCGAGAGCGTTAGGGTCGCCGGGATGAATCTCGAGGAACAGGTCTCGCCGTGGGTGAACTCGCTCAGCCTATTGGGTGAGCCTGGGGCGCCGCCCTCGTCGGGCGCTTGCGATACAAGGGATGCGGTCAACTCCATGACACGAATCACCTTCGTCAAAAGTTGAGCAATCGGTTCGCATACTCCTGCCACGAGGCATCTACGAGTTCATAGAGCCACCGCCCCGACGGGCAAGCCATCGCGATCCTGGCTCGGCCCAGGCACGTGGCTGGCACGCGGTTTCCGAAGTGTCTCTGACCTGCATCTTTGTGGTGGGCGATACAGGACTTGAACCTGTGACCTCTTCCGTGTCAGGGAAGCGCGCTAGCCAGACTGCGCCAATCGCCCGTGCGGTGTTGCCTTTCGTTTCGTGCTGGGTGTTGCTGGCCGTGCTGGTACCGCGAGGTGGAGACGGGATTTGAACCCGTGTAGACGGCTTTGCAGGCCGTTGCCTCGCCTCTCGGCCACTCCACCGGAGCAGGCCTCCCAGGTGAGACTAGGTGAGACCCTCCGAGCGGACGACGGGATTCGAACCCGCGACCCTCACCTTGGCAAGGTGATGCGCTACCAACTGCGCTACGTCCGCACTGTGAATCCACGGGTCGGCCTCGGCGCAAACCAGGGACCACTTCGTGCCTTCTCAGCGACGGGTAACGATAGCCGATCAGGCACGGGGCACCCAAAAGCACCACGCGTGGAACTATGGCGCCATGGGTGATCAGCAACGACGCCACCAACCAGCTCCGCCGCCCGAGGGACTTGCCAGCGACCCGCGATGGAACCGGGCGGGGCAGTGGCTGTCAGACGGCCCCGGCGATCGCGAGCCGGGGCTGACGGTGATCGGCGTCCCGGCCAGCAAGACGTCGCTCAGTCCCACTGGGGCTCACACCACCCCGCAAGCCATCCGCGATGCGTTGTGGCGCTACAGCACGTTCGCAGCGAGTCGAGGAGTGGACGTCGCGACGCTCGCTCCGCTTGATGCGGGAGATCTGCCTGATCCTGATGCAGACGAAGGGGCAACGTTGTCCGCCGTGGCAGAACTGACGAAGGGTGGCGCGCTATGCGTCGCTCTTGGCGGTGACAACTCGATTACTTACGCAGTTGCCTCGGGGGTCTTCGGTGCTGACCTTTCTCACGGAGGTTTGGTGACGTTGGACGCGCACCATGACCTCCGCGATGGCGTTAGCAACGGCTCTCCGGTGCGTCGGCTCATTGAGGCCGGACTGCCGCCGTCCAACATCGTCCAGATTGGCATTGCTGATTTCGCCAACAGTCACGCCTACAGCATGCGCGCGAGCGAGTACGGGATCAGAGTCATGACACTCGACGACGTGCGACGCCGCGGCATGACTGCGGTAATGCGCGATGCCCTGGAGATCGCCGGACGGGGAGGGGCCGGCATTCACGTCGACCTCGATGTGGACGTCTGTGACCGATCGGTGGCCCCTGGTTGCCCCGCAAGCGTTCCCGGTGGTCTGCCTGCTCACGACCTACGCGAGGCGGCTTTTGTCGCTGGCCTTCACGCAAGCGTTCGTTCGGCAGACATTGTGGAGATCGATGCCACAGCAGACGCGCCCGATCAGCGCACGATCAGGCTCGGCGCCCTCTGCCTGTTGGAACTTGCAGCTGGGTTAGCGCGGCGCAGCGGGGCACTACGGTGACGACTGTGTCCACTGTCGAACCCTCCAAGAGGCAGATCATCGCCGTCACCGGTGATCCGCTCACGATCGACGACGTGATCGCCGTAGCCCGCGGGAAAGTCAACGTCGAACTCGCTGCGTCAGTCGCAGCACGCATGGAGCCGAGCCGTGCCGTTGTCGAGGCGGCCGTTCGCGAGGATCGCGTGATGTACGGCGTCACCACCGGCTTTGGCGCTCTCGCTAATACCCGCATCGCCGCTGGTGACCTCGCGAAGATGCAGCTCGCCCTGGTGCGTTCGCACGCGGCCGCTGTTGGTGAGCCGTTGTCTGATGACGTAGTGCGTGCTCTGCTGTTGCTGCGCGCTCGCACGATGGCCGCTGGCATTTCCGGTGTGCGCGTCGATCTGCCGGAACGCTTGTTGAAGTTCCTGGAGTTGGGCCTCCTCCCCGTGGTGCCCGATAAGGGGAGCGTGGGTGCGTCCGGAGATCTGGCGCAATTGGCTCACTTAGCGTTGCCGTTGGTTGGGGAAGGCAGGCTGCGTCGCGCTGGCGACAAGGATCCGCGGGGTGTTCCGGCAGCTGAGCTCTTGGCCGCCCACAACATCGCACCCTTGGTTCTGCAGCCCAAAGAGGGCCTGAGCCTCATTAATGGCACCGAGCCCATGCAAGCGCGCTTAGCGCTCAGCGTCGATAAGGCTCGTTTGCTCTGCCGGGTGGCGGATCTCGCCTGCGCCATGTCGTTGGACGGACTGCTCGGCACTGACCGGGCATACGACGCGCGCGTGATAGACATCCGTCCGCACCCTGGGCAACTAGCAGTCGCCGACAACATGCGCCGACTGCTGGCCGGCTCCGGATTGCTCGCCAGCCACCGCCACGACCTCGAACATGCCGTGCAGGATTCGTACTCGCTGCGCTGTGCTCCGCAGGTGCATGGCGCAGTTCGCGACGTTTTGTCGCATGTGGAATCAGTGCTCACGATCGAACTTGGCTCAGTGGTCGACAACCCCGTCATTGTTCGCGTCCCCGACTCGGACGAATTTGAAGTGATGTCGACCGGAAACTTTCACGGCGAGCCACTGGCATTTGCCGGTGACATGCTGGCGATTGCGCTGTCGGAGTTGGCATCGATCAGTGAACGTCGCACCGACCGCATGCTCGACCCCGCCTTCTCGCGCGGCCTCCCGCCCTTCCTCGCCACCGATGCCGGCACCAACAGCGGCTACATGCTCGCGCAGTACACCGCGGCCTCGCTTGTCAGCGAAAACAAGGTGCTCGCGCACCCGAGCAGCGTTGACACCATTCCGACCTCGGGAAATCAGGAAGATCACGTGTCCATGGGCTGGACGTCGATGCGCAAATTGCGTGACGTGGTGAGCAATGTGCGTTCGGTGCTCGCCGTCGAGCTGCTGTGTGCGGCCCAGGCGATCGACTTGCGCTCCGCCACCGCCGCACCGAGCCCAGCGGTGGCGGCGGCCCATGCAGCGATCCGCGCGCACGTACCGGCGATGCACGTCGACAGAGAAGTTTCCTCGCAGATTGAGACGGTGGACGCGTTCCTTCCCACGTTGGTCGCCGAGGCTGCGGCCGTGGCGGGACCACTTGCCTGAGCAAGAACCTTTCGCGTACTTCGGCGGGATGCTGGCTACTCGGCTCGTCGAAGTCTCCACTGATCCCGCGGTCCTGGATGGCAGCGGTTGGTGGGCCGTTCAACTGACGTACGAGAACGAGTTCGTGGCGGCCCGCTTCGCCGACATCACCTTCGGTTCGCACCCTGCCGGGGCATGGCCAGGGATAGACGTCAGCGAGTGGAAATCGTCCATGAGCCGGGACGACTACATCGATGCTGTGAGTTCGGTTCGAGAGTCCATTGCCCGCGGTGACGTGTACCAGGCGAACATTTGTCGAGTCCTCAGCGCCACCGCCTCTGAGCAGCACCAGGTAGCCGCGCTCGGGGCGCTGCTGCAACGTGAGCACCCGTCGCCGCATGGTGGAAGCATCGTGTTGCCTAGCCACGACGTTGCCGTGGTCAGCGCCTCGCCAGAACTGTTCCTGCGTCGCGATGGTGACGTCATCGAGTCATCTCCCATCAAAGGGACGGCGCGCACGCCTGAAGGTTTCCTCGAGAAAGACTCCGCCGAGAACGTGATGATTGTCGACTTAGTTCGCAACGACATAGGACGGGTGAGTGAGCCAGGCTCCATTGAAGTGCCGTCACTTCTCAACGTCGAGTCGCATCCCGGCCTTGTGCACCTGGTTTCGACTGTTCGGGGTCGGCTGCGTCCAGATGTGGGATGGCCACAGATCCTCGCAGCTACTTTCCCCCCTGGGTCGGTGACAGGCGCTCCCAAGTCGAGTGCGCTTCGAATCATCGCGGAGCTAGAGCGCGCACCCAGGGGTCCCTACTGCGGGGCCGTTGGATGGGTGGACGCAGACAAGCGGCAGGCCGAGCTGGCCGTGGGAATCCGAACTTTCTGGCAGCGCGGCGGCTCACTGCACTTCGGCACCGGCGCGGGAATCACGTGGGGGTCTGACCCCGCGCAAGAATGGGACGAGACCGGGCTGAAGGCCCGCAGGTTGCTGGAAGTAGCAGCACAAGGACCGTCGAGTGATGCACCAACAAGGGAGGCCCAATGAGTCTGTGGGTGAATGGCGATCTGATGGAGGCCGATGCGGCCACGCTTTCCCCCTTCGACCACGGCTTCACCGTCGGGGATGGCGTCTTCGAGACGTGCAAGGTGGCCCAGGGGCAAGCCTTTGCCCTCACCCGGCACATTCGACGCCTGCAACGGTCAGCGGCCGGGCTTGGGCTCCCCGAACCCGACGAAGAACTGGTACGTAAGGGCGTGGCCGAGTTGTTGGGTGCCAATCCGTCGGCCGGACGGCTACGCATTACCTACACCGGCGGCCCAGGCCCTCTCGGTTCGGAACGCGGCGATGTCGGAACGACGCTCGTGTTGGCTTGTACAAGCGGCGGCGCGTGGGAGCCGTCGACCAAGGTCTCCGTCGTCCCCTGGACGCGCAACGAACACTCAGCCGTGGCGGGGTTGAAGACAACCTCCTACGCCGAGAATGTCGTCGCGCTCTCCTATGCACACGACCGCGGTGCGAGCGAAGCAATCTTTGCCAACTCTCAAGGCGCTTTGTGTGAAGGGACAGGGAGCAACATCTTTCTGGTCGTTGACGCCCAGTTGATTACTCCGACGCTTGCGAGCGGTTGCTTGGCCGGAATTACCCGTGAGCTCGTGGTCGAGTGGTCCGGTGCACAAGAAGTCGACGTCGACGTCGACACACTTCAAAGCGCCAGCGAGGTCTTTCTCACGTCATCGACGCGCGACGTGCAAGCGGTGCATGCTGTTGACGATCGCCTGATCGACGCGGTGCCGGGGCCGTTAACTACCGCGGCGCGCGAGACGTTCTTGCAGCGTTCCACCGCGGATATCGATCCGTAGATCCTGCTGCTCACCACGCTGTCGGTCGAGGATGAGAGCCACTTGGTCGTTGATGTCATCGGGCATCGAGGCGGGCTCGTAAATTAAATCGCCGACGCACAGGGAGGGCGCCTCGGTGATGCTTTCGATCTGCGCGGTCTGCCGTTCGGCCGTGAGTGCGTCGTGGATAGCGGGGTGCTCGCGGTATTCAGCCACCCAGTCGCCGAGCCAGTCGCCCTCACGTCCAGCCAGCGCGACTAAGTGTGGAAGTCCGCGTGCGCGTACGGCATCGAGATCGCGTAACAAATTGCCGAGGTAACCCCAGGGCAACTCGTAGTCCATGGGGACCAACGTGTCGCCATGGGAACGCTGCACGGCCCACGTCTTGACCGCCAAGATGCAGCGAGCCGCGAGTGAGCTCAATTCATCGCCAGGTTCAGGAAGCAGGCGCATCGCCACCTCGTCGTGGCCGCGGAATCGCCACGGACGTCCGCCGTGCGCACGCCCGTCAAGGTCGATGTATGGCAACAGCAGCGCCGTGGCAGGCGACAAGGGATCGATCCACACCTCAAAAGAGGTGGGCCGCTGGAATGCCAGCAGCTCAGCAAGATCCGGTTGATCGTGGCTCACAAGGATAGTGTGCCCACGAAGACCAGATACTCAAGACAATTCCGCAACTATTTGCCCAGTTTCGCCCATCAGGTGTCGACCGCCGTCGACGTGGTACTTGCCCGGAGGTGTCGCGATGGAAGGTGCGCGTGAGGTCCGTGCGCCCCATGGGACCAAGCTGACCTGCAGATCGTGGGGCGCGGAGGCAGCCCTGCGGATGTTGCACAACAACTTGGACCCAGAAGTAGCAGAGCGACCAGATGATCTCGTCGTCTACGGAGGTAATGGTCGGGCCGCACGCACGTGGGCAGACTTCGACGCGATCGTCGCGTCGCTGCGGTCCATGGCACCCGACGACACTTTGTTGATTCAGAGTGGCAAGCCCGTGGGCGTGGTGAGAACCCACGAGATGGCACCCCGCGTGCTGCTAGCCAATTCATTGATTGTGCCTAAGTGGGCGACCCCGGAGTACTTCCGTGAACTCGAAGACCTCGGCTTGATGATGTACGGGCAAATGACTGCTGGGTCGTGGATCTATATCGGCACCCAAGGCATTCTGCAGGGCACGTTCGCCACCTTTGCGGAAGTTGCTCGCCAACACTTCGGCGGTTCTCTGAAAGGGACCATCACGCTCACCGGGGGGCTAGGGGGGATGGGTGGCGCTCAGCCGCTCGCGGTCACGGGCAACGGGGGCGTGGCGCTGTGCGTCGAAATCGACCCGTGGCGCGCCGAACGTCGCCGAGACCATCGATACCTCGACGAAATCGCCGCCGACCTCGACGACGCGCTACGTCGCTGCGAGGTGGCTAAGTCTGAAGGTCGAGCGCTTTCGGTTGCGGTCGTGGCGAACTGTGCCGACGTTTTCCCCGAGTTGGTCGCGCGCGAATGGATCCCTGAAATCGTCACCGACCAAACGTCGGCGCACGATGCGTTGAACGGTTACGTGCCCAACGACCTGTCGCTAGCCGAGGCACTCGAGCTGCGCGCAGCTAAGCCCAGCGAATACGTCGAGCGAGCCAAGGTTTCGATGGCACGGCACTGCCAAGCGATGGTCGACTTCAAACGAGCCGGCGCCGTTACCTTCGACTACGGCAATGGTCTGCGCGGACAGGCACTCGATGCTGGTGTTGTCGACGCCTTCGAATATCCCGGGTTTGTGCTGGCCTACATCCGTCCGCTGTTCGCGCGAGGGTCTGGACCGTTTCGGTGGGCATGTTTGTCGGGCGATCCCAAAGATCTGGCCGCAACCGATGCCATCATCGCCCAGATATTCCCTGACGACGACGGACTGCAGCGTTGGCTTCGCTTTGCCAAGCAGAAGGTTCACTACCAGGGGTTGCCTTCGCGTATTTGCTGGTTGGGCTATGGCGAACGTCACGTTGCTGGCGAGGCCTTTAACGAGTTGGTGCGTGGTGGCGAGGTTTCCGCGCCCATCGTCATCGGGCGAGACCATCTTGACTCCGGTTCAGTGGCCAGCCCCGAGCGAGAAACTGAAGGCATGATCGACGGCTCAGATGCCATCGCCGATTGGCCCATCCTGAACGCGCTGGTCAATACCGCGTCGGGTGCCACATGGGTGTCGGTTCACCATGGCGGAGGAGTCGGTATCGGGAAGTCGATTCACGCCGGCGTCGTCGTCGTCGCCGATGGCACCCGCGATGCGTCGCAGCGGCTGGAGCGGGTGCTCACCAACGATCCCGGCATGGGCGTGCTGCGCCACGCGGACGCCGGATATGACATCGCCATTGACGACGCCCGCACCACGGGCATCCGAGTGCCGCGGTTGGAAGGGACACACGCACCGGGTTGGCAAACCGACTAGCACGCTGTCGGAGGTTCCCGTTGTGGAGAACTCGCCGCCTGTCAGAACCTTGTGCCAGAATAGAACGTATGTTCGATATTGAAGGTCCCGGTGGGGTGCTCGCGACCCAAGTCGAAGCGGCGCGCGTACCTGCGTTGAGCGATGAGTCGCTGGGCGAATTCTTGGCAGCAACCGATGCGTTGGCCTCCTGGGTGGCGGCTCGACAGGCAGAGGCCATCACCGAGATAACCCGCCGTGCCACCGTCGAACACAACGAAGGCCTCGCTGATGAGGTGGTGAAGGCCATTCGCCCTGATCCGGTGCGGTTGGTGGCCGAGCAGGTCGCAGTCGAGTTGGGGATTTCTAAGACCGCGGCAAGTTACCGGGTCGCCTTCGCCACCGCGTTGGCGAAGTTCCCGGCTACCGCCGCGGCTTTAGAGAGCGGGCGGCTCGACCGCGCCAAGGCGGACGCCATCGTCGAGCTCTTGGCTTCGCTTCACTCCGACGAGTTCACTGCTGTCGTCGAGCGGGCCGCCATCGACTACGCAGCACAGCACACCTGTCCGCAACTGAAGGTGTGGCTGCGCAAACGCGTCATCGCAGTGGAACCAGACATTGCCGAGCAGCGCCGCGAAGAAGCCAAGCGGAGGCGTCGGGTGCGGTTCTTCGCCGGGGATGACGGCATGGCTACGCTCCATGCAGAACTCACCGCCGAAGATGCGTTGGCGATTTATCACACCATCAACGACGTCGCGCACACCTCTCGCGCTGAGGCGCTGCTCCAAGATGCTCCGCGCACCATGGACGAGCGCACGATGGACCATCGCACGATGGACGAGCGCCGAGCAGACGCGTTCACTGACATCTTGCTGGGGAGGCAATCGAAGCTTGCCGACGGCACGTCGCTGGCTTCATCTGAAGCTTGGTCTAGGTCTTCGCCGGTGACTGAAGTGCAAGTGGTTGTCGATGCCGAAGTGTTGGCTGGCGTCAGCGACAAGCCCGGTGAGCTGCTTGGGTACGGAGCGATTACCGCCGCCCATGCCCGAGAACTCGCGCAAGGTGACAGCCGGTGGCGCCGGCTCCTGATCGATCCTGCTGGGCAGGTCGTGGAAGTGAGCCCCAGGACGTATCGCCCAGGGCACGAACTTTCCCGACTTGTCCGGGCGCGCGATGTCGTGTGCCGATTTCCCGGATGTCGTCGAGCAGCGACTGCTGCTGGTAGCGGCAGAGGCAGCGGCGGAGGCGGTAAGCGATCCTCAAACGCGGTTGACCTTGACCACACGGTGCCATTCCCAGCGGGGTCAACGGTCAAGCCCAACTTGGCTGCCCTCTGTCGCTCCCACCACTTGCTGAAGACTCATTCCAACTGGCACGTCGAACAGGATGCACGTGGGATCCTTTGCTGGACCACGCCATCGGGTCGCACGATCTTTACTTATCCCCACGACTACCGCTCCGGAGCGCCACCTAGCGGCGCTCGAGAAGGTCGGTCGTGAGTTCTTGAATCGTTGGCGCGCCCAACAACGCCATGGCCGTCGCTAGTTCTGCCCTGAGCATGTTGATGACATGGGCGACACCGTCGGCGCCGTAAGCGGCGAGCCCCCAAACGACGGGTCTGCCAATGAGTACTGCGTCTGCGCCAAGACACAGTGCTTTCGCGACGTCGGTTCCTCGGCGGATCCCGCCGTCCACAAGCACTGGCACGCCTCCGTCCACACTTTCAACGACCCGTGGCAGCGCCCGCGAGGTTGGCACGGTGGTGTCGAGGTTGCGTGCCCCGTGATTGGAGACGATGACGCCTGCCACGCCAGCGTCAACGGCCTTGTGTGCGTCGTCGGCACGAACAATGCCTTTCACCAGCACGGGGATTGGTGAAACGTCGATGAGCCAGTCGAGGGTGTCCCACGTGACGGACGGGTCAATGTGTGGGTTGTAGATGCGGTCGTGGGGAGGTAGGTGGGAGAGGTCGGGCGCCTCGATGACGGGAAGGTTCGGTGGGGACATCCCATCAACGGTGTGGCCGCCGTTGCGCCGGTCCCGGTCACGCGCGCCCAGCACTGGCGTGTCCACCGTAAGGACCAGAGCCGACGCGCCGGCAGCGGCAGCCCTTCGCACGAGCTCTGCCGTGAAGTCACGGTCGGGTTGAACGTATAGCTGAAACCACCAAGGACCCGGTGCCGCGTGTCCCAATTCCTGCACGGACGTGGAACCCAAGGTGCTCATCACCGCCAGCGCTTCCGCACGAGTGGCCCCCTTGAGCGTCGTTGTTTCAGCGCCCTGGTGAAACATCTGATGCCCGGCTGTGGGTGCGAGCAAGATGGGATGCGCGAGGGTGTGCCCGAGAATCTCCGTGCCAGTGTCGATTGTGGTTGCGTCCACCAACACCCGCGGGAGTAGCTCGATCTCCTGCCATGAGGTGACGTTGCGTTCCACCGTGTGCTCGTCTCCTGCGCCTCCCTCGACGTAGTTCCATACGTGATCAGGGAGCAGGTCAGCTGCGCGGCGGCGGAAGTCGGCGAGACGGACGGCCTCATTCATTTCGTTCATGGCACGATCACCCTATGGATCTGTTGGTCAGGCACATCGGACGCCTCCACACCATGACATCTCCCATGCTGACTGATGCTGCGCTACACATCCGAGGCGGCCGGATCGCCTGGGTTGGTCCCGAGGCTGAGATCCCCGGCGGTTTGGGGGATGTTGCTGAGCTCGACGTCGGAGGGCGGGTTGCCCTCCCTGGTTTTGTCGACGCGCACACACATCTGGTGTGGGCTGGCACCCGAAGAGAAGAGTTCGTCGCCCGTTTAGCAGGACTGAGCTACGACGGCGGGGGGATCCGCACCACGGTTGACGCCACCCGAGCAGCCAGCACCATGGAACTGACTGCACTCGCTGAGGCGCGTGCCCGCGACGCCATCAGTTCTGGCACCACCACGATGGAGATAAAGACGGGGTACGGGCTAAGCCGCGAGCATGAGTTGCGCATGCTTAACGTCATCAGTGCGCTAAAGGAGTCGTTGCCCATCCAGATCGAAGCGACGTACCTCGGTGCCCACGTTGTGCCCGAAGGGGTGGCGCGGGCCGACTACGTTCAAGAAGTCGTGGCATCGCTTTCAGAGGCCAAAGCTGCTGGTGCGCAGTGGTGCGACGTCTTTTGTGATGCAGGTGTTTTCACGCTCGACGAAACGCGCCTCATCATGGAGCACGCGCAAAACCACGGGCTAGGCCTTCGTCTTCATGCTGAGGAGATTGCGCACACCGGAGCGGCCGGATTGGCTGCCGAGCTCGGCTGTGCAAGCGCCGACCACCTTGAACACGTCACGGTTGCGGATGCGGAGAAAATGGCGGCTGCCGGCGTGGTTGGTGTGCTCTTGCCCACTGTGACCTTGAGTCTGCGTACCTTCGAGTTTGGCCAGGTGAGGCGCCTAAGAGAAGCGGGTGTTCAACTTGCACTCGCAACGGATTGCAACCCTGGCACTTCATGGTGTGAGTCGATGCCGTACGTGGTGCAGCTCGCGTGCTTGGTCTACGGCTTGAGCGTGGACGAGGCGCTGCGCGCGGCGACTTGGGGCGGGGCGCAGGCGCTACGTCGAGACGACGTTGGCCACCTCGGCGTCGGCGCACGAGGAGATCTCGCGGTATTGGATGTCGACCACGAGGCCGACTTGGTGGCTCACCTTGGGGCAGCGTCGGTCGCTCACACGGTGGTGGCCGGCAGCCTGTGGTCACGGTGACGACCTGCGACGTCTGGAGGAGCTGGCAACTAGCAAACGAAGTCGAGGCGTTCCCTCTCGACCTTCGCGTGGAACGGCATGTTGTCCCCGTTCCGGACTAGACCGAAGGCACGCATACGCCACCGTGTGACCTCGTCGGCATGCTCGGCGCAGGACAACGTCACTGTGGCCGCGTCCCGGCCAGCATCGGCTGGCCCGAAGCCGACTGACTTCTTGTCCATCGTGAACTGGCGTCGGTTCGGGACCTCGCCTTTCTTGCTGACCCAGAACAGCCTGAAGGTGATGACCTTCCGTTCCCACTGCCGATCGCACGCCAGGCTCGCCCGTACATCGACGGTGTCGGCTCGGTGGTTGAAGTCGACCTTCCGCATTCGAAGGTGACACCCAGACAAGCCCTCGGCCGTGTGGTCTGCACGCAGCGGTGCGTGCGAGGGTGCCAGCGGCGGGAGCGCCGCTCCCGCGAAAGCCGGGCTGATCCCCAGCGCCATGCCGGCCACAACCACAAACACGAGTTTCTTGACCACCGATTTCCCCCTGCTAGGTGAGCGCCGACGTGAGCACCGCTAGGACTTGAGCGAGAAGTCTATGGGACCGATCCAATTGGTCCGCCACTTCCATGAATGCGCCGCCGAGGTGGCGGACATGCAATCGCTGGCACTTGGGTGCCCTTAGGCTGGAGCGGTGACGGAGACCGAGGACCCTCGTTCCGACGAGCGCTCTCCCGATTTTGATCCGCCGGGTCCGGACTGGCTGTACCGCCTGCGTCAACGGATCGCCGGCGACAGCAAGTTGCGGCAAATCATCTGGCGGCTGGTTATCACCGCGCTCGGAGGTGGCGTACTCCTCGCCGGAATCGCGATGCTGGTCTTCCCCGGCCCGGGCTGGGCGGCCATTTTCCTCGGTCTAGCGATCCTTGCATCGGAATATGTCTGGGCACACCGCCTGCTGCTCTTCACCAAAGAGAAGGCGCAGGGTGCTGCCTCTGCGGCGGTGAGCCGCGAGAACCGTAAGCGGACAATCGCCATTGGCGTGATCGTGGTGCTGCTCGTCGCCTCTTTGGTGTCTTGGTACGTGTACTACAACGGGTGGTCGTTCGACCGGTTCCTCGGCTGGTTCGGTATCGGCTAGTTC
>Ga0190272_10000508_pt1 | contig 20348 bp, 18 predicted proteins | sample Popmic504T_FD_133746 | JGI IMG/M metagenome (GOLD analysis project Ga0190272, IMG submission 133746) | Populus adjacent soil microbial communities from riparian zone of Shoshone River, Wyoming, USA - 504 T | ecosystem: Environmental > Terrestrial > Soil > Riparian zone | place: USA: Wyoming... | reverse complement strand
GTGGCCGAGCCGGTCACCTCGGCGTCGTAGCACCGCCCCAGGTCACCGAAGAAGATCTCCTCGGACCAGCCGTCGGTGATCGCGTGGTGGAACACGATCAGCAGCAGGTGCCGCCGCGGTCCCGCCGCGGCCAGCCGAATCCGCAGCAGCGGCCCCGCCGTCAGCGAGAACGGCCGCCGCGCCTCTTCGTCGAGCCGGTCGGCGTCGACCACGACCAGGTCCGGTGCCGGCTCCCCGACGACCTGCGTCAACTCCTCGCCACTGACCTCGAACCACGTCCGCAGGCTCTCGTGCCGGCGCACGACAGCGGCGAACGCCCGCCGCAGCGCCCCCTGATCCACCTCGCCGTCCAGCCGCACCAGATACGGCACGTTGTAGCTCGCGCCGGGACCATGCAGTTGGTCGAGGAACCACAGCCGCCGCTGCGCGGCCGACGCCGGTGATCGAACCGGATCGTCCATGGTCGACACGTCCCTCACCTAACGCTGGCCCGTCGGACCGCGCAACCGGCCGGAACGACCCGGTGACCGCGGGCCGGGGCCGGCCGGCCGCTACCGGCCGTGTGTGGTGGGGGTGTGGTAGTCCGTGTAGGTGTAGGGGTTGTCGAGGATCGTGGTCTCGGGGACGTCGGGGTTCATGCCCTGCTGCCAGGCGTCCTCGCCGAGGGTGGCGCGCAGGTGCTCCACGGTGGCGTCGACCTCGCGGCGGATCGCGTCGAGGTCCACGCCGATGAGACGGTGGCGGTGTTTGACGACCTTGCCGTTCACCAGCACGGTGTGCACGTCGCCGCGCTGCGCCTGGAACGCGACGTGGCCGTACGGGTGCAGCAGGGGGAACGACACAGGGGAGTGCTCGTTCTTGATGAGCACGAGGTCGGCCTTCTTGCCGGTCTCGACGCTGCCCAGCTCGCTGTCGCGGCCCAGCGCACGGGCGCCACCACGGGTGGCCCAGTCCACGACCTGGTCGGCGCGCAGCGCGCAGTGGGTGATCGTCTCGCCCCTGCCGTGCGCCTCCAGGTGCGTGCGGGAGCGGTCGGCGCCGAGCGTGGTGCGCATGGCGGAGAACAGGTCGCCGCTCCACCACACGCTGGTGTCCATGGACAACGAGACCGGGATGCCGTGCGCCCGCAGCGCCCAGGTGGGCGGGTAGCCCTGGCCGGCGCTCTGCTCGCTCTCGGTGGACACCGAGACGGACCCGCCGGTGGCTGCGATGCGATGGTAGGAGTCGGCGGACAGCGTCGCGGCGTGCACGAACACGCTGCGCTCGTCGAGGAATCCGTGCTCGTGGGCCAGCCGGATGCCGTCGTCGTTGGTGGCTCCCCACACCCCGGCGTGGGTGCTCACCGGTACCCCGAGTTCGCGGGCCACCTCGTAGGCCGCCTTCTCGGGGAACGCCGGGTCGCCGGTGACATCGAAGGCGAGCTGGAAGCGGAGCATGTCGTCGGCCTCGTCGATGCACTGCCGTGCGAACGCCTGGAACCGCGGCGACGCGGTCCACTCCCATGGGGCCTGCTGGATGTTGCCGTAGGCCAGCACGAACCGCCCCGGTACCGACCGCAGCGCGTCGACGGCGGCCTCGGCGTGCTCGGTGGTCTGCAGCCCGTGGGACCAGTCCACGCAGGTCGTGACCCCGGCGTCCAGCGCCTCGGCGGCGGCGAGCAGATTGCCGGCGCGCACGTCCCTCGGTCGGAAGTGCCTGCCGGACTCGAGGTAGTACCAGACGAAGTACTGGGTGAGCGTCCAGTCCGCGCCGTAGCCGCGCATGGCGGTCTGCCACATGTGGCGGTGCGTGTCGATCATGCCGGGCATCACGATGCCGCCGCTCGCGTCGAGCTCGACGGTGCCCTCCGGCACGTCCAGCGCGGGGCCGACGCCGGCGATGCGGTCGCCGACCACGAGGACGTCACAGTGGGTGAGCACCGTGGGGGAGCCGTCCATCGGCAACACCGTGCCGCCGCGGAGCACCACCGGCCGGCCGTGCCCGAAGTCGGGTTCCTCGCTCATGGTGACAGGCTCCTCACTCAGAAGCGGACAATCGTCCGTCTAGCGGTCAGCCGGGCTCGTCGGTAGTCTGCTGAGCGCGCGAAGGCCGTGTCAAGGTCGGGCGAGCGGGGGAGTGCATGGCACGTGAGGGCGCTGGGCCCGACTTCATCGAGGCGCTGGCCCGCGGGCTGGCGGTGATCGCCGCGTTCGAGCCCGGCCGGCCGGTGATGTCGTTGTCGGAGGTGGCCGCCGCGACGGGGCTGGCCCGCCCGACGGCGCGCCGCATCCTGCTGACGTTGCGTGAGCTCGGGTACGTGCGCGCCGACGAGCAGGGGTTCAGGTTGACGCCGCGGGTGCTCGATCTCGGCGTGGCCTACGTGCGTTCGATGGGACTGTGGGAGGTGGCGCGGCCGCACCTGGAGCGGCTGTCCGCGCGGACCGGCGAGTCGTGCTCGGTCGCGCAGCTCGACGGGTCCGACATCGTGTACGTCGCGCGCGTCGCGGTGCCCAGGATCGTGGGCCTCGCCGTGCAGATCGGTACCCGATTTCCCGCGCTGCAGACCTCGCTGGGCAAGGTGCTGCTGGCCGCGCTCGACCCGGCCGAGGTGGACGCCGTGCTCGCCGAGCCCACCCGTTCCGGGCTGGTGGCGCGCTGGCGGCCGGACCGTGCCGAGCGCGATGCCGAGCTGCGCGAGGTCCGGGCCCGCGGCTGGGCGCTCACCGACCAGCAGCTCGCGCTCGGCATTCGCTCGGTGGCGACGCCGCTGCGTGACGGCTCCGGCCGGGTGATCGCCGCGGTCAACGTCAACACGCACGCCGCGGAGACGCCGGTGGAGCGCCTGGTGGAGCACCACCTGCCGCTGCTGCTGCACGCCGCAGGCGAGATCGGCGCCGACTTCGCCCGGCTGGCGGCGGTGCCTCACGTCCAGCGCACCGCCGCGTCATGACCGCCCGGGTACGCTCAATAACGGACAGATGTCCGCTCGACGGACGGAGGACGTGATGGCTGCAGCGGGAGGGCCGCTGTCCGGCCTGCTGGTCGCCGACTTCTCGCGCGTGCTGGCCGGCCCGTACGCCACCATGCTGTTGGCTGACCTGGGCGCCGAGGTGGTCAAGGTGGAGAGCCCGGCCGGTGACGAGACCCGCACCTGGGTGAACCCCGCGCGCGACGGTGTGTCGACCTACTACCTGGGCATCAACCGCGGCAAGCGGTCGGTCGTGCTGGACCTGCGCGACGAGGCCGACGTGGAGCTGGCGCACGAGCTGGCCCGCCGCGCCGACGTGCTCATCCAGAACCTCAAGCCCGGCGGCATGGCCAGGTACGGGCTCGACTTCGACGCGGTGCACGCGGCCAACCCGCGGGTCGTCTACTGCTCGATCAGCGGCTTCGGCACCGGCGCCGGCCGTGACGTGCCGGGCTACGACCTCATGGTGCAGGCCATCTCCGGGCTCATGAGCCTCACCGGTGACCCGGACGGTCCACCGTACCGGGCCGGCATCTCGGTGTTCGACGTGATGGCCGGCAACCACGCCGCCATCGGCATCCTCGCCGCGCTGCGGCACCGCGACGCGAGCGGCGTCGGCCAGCACGTCGAGGTGAACCTGCTGTCCTCGGCGCTGAGCGGGCTGGTCAACCACAGCTCGGCCTACGTCGCCGGCGGGGTGGTGCCGTACCGGATGGGCAACGCGCACCCCAGCGTCTTTCCCTACGAGGCGCTGCCCACCGCGGACAACGACCTCATCGTGGCCGCGGCCAACGATCGCCAGTTCCGCCGGCTGTGCGAGGTGCTCGGCATCCCCGAGGTGGCCGACGACCCGCGGTTCGCGCGCAACGTCGACCGCACGGCCAACCGGGACGAACTGCGGCCGTTGCTCGTCGAGCGGCTCGCCACGCGCGGCGCCGTGGAGTGGTTCGACCTGCTGGTGGCCGCCGGCGTGCCGAGCGGGCCGATCAACACCATCGACGGCGGCTTCGCCATGGCCCAACGCCTTGAGCTCGACCCGGTGATCGAGGTCGGCGATGGCGACCGCGCGCTGCCCATGGCCAGGCACCCCATCGGTTTCTCCGCCACGCCGGTGAGCTACCGCCTGCCCCCGCCCGAGCTCGACGAGCACGGCGCTGAGCTGCGGGCCTGGCTGTCGGTGCCACTGCCAGTGCCGCCGTCGGTGCCACAGTCGGTGCCACAGTCCGTGCCACTGTCGGTGCCTCGGGAGGACGGGCGTGGCTGAGCGCGGCTACCCGACCGCCCTCGGCGCCTCGGACCTCACCACGATCACCCTCCTCGGTCACGACCTGGCCGAGGAGGTGATGGGCGTCGTGGGGTTCGGCGAGCTGGCGTTCTGGCTGGCCACCCAGCGGCGGCCGACCGCGGGCGAGGTACGGGTGTTCGAGGCCGTGCTGGCCGCGCTCGCCGACCACGGCTTCACCCCGACCGCCATCGTGGCCCGGCTCACCTACCTGTCCGCGCCGGACTCCGTGCAGGGCGCGCTCGCGGCCGGCCTGCTCGGCGGTGGATCGCGCTTCCTCGGCGTCACCGAGGACACCGGCCGCTTCCTGCACGACGTACTGTCCACTGTGGACGGTCTGCCGGCCGACGACGACGGCTGGGACGCGCTCGCGCTCCGGACCGTGCGGGCGCGCCGCGAGACCGGCCGGCTCATCCCCGGCCTCGGGCACCATGTGCACAAGCAGGGCGACCCGCGCACCCCGCGGCTCATTCGGATCGCGCGCGAGGAGGGTGTCCACGGCGCGCACCTGGCGTTGTTCGAGGCCATCGGCAGGGTGCACCCCCAGGTGCTCGGCCGCACCCTGCCGCTCAACGGCGCCGGCGTGTGTGGGGCGGCCATGGCCGACCTCGGGCTGCCGTTGGAGTTGTTGCGCGGGTTCGCGTTGCTGGCCAGGACCGCCGGCCTCATCGGTCAGCTGGCCGAGGAGCTGCGCCGGCCGGTGGGCAACCAGATCTTCCTCTCCGTTGACCAGCACCACCGCACCGTCCCACCGCGACCGTGGATGCCGGACGGACCCGCCGACCCAACGGAGCCGCCAGGATGAGCACCTTGCCGCCGCTGCCGACGTCGCTCGTCGGCAGCTACGCCCAGCCCGACTGGTTGATCGACCGGGCCGGGCTCGCCGGCCGGTTCCCACCGCGGGTGCGGGCCAGGGAGCTGTGGCGGGTCGAGCCGGAACTGCTGGCCCAGGCCCAGGACGACGCCACCGTGCTGGCCATCCGTGCCCAGGAGCGCGCCGGGCTGGACATCCTGACCGACGGCGAGATCCGCCGCGAGAGCTACTCCAACCACTTCGCCACCGCGCTGGACGGCGTGGACGTCGACAACCCGGGTAGCGCGCTGGACCGCAGCGGCCATCCCAACCCGGTGCCGCGGATCACCGGGCCGATCCACCGCCCGCACCCGGTGCAGGTGCGCGACCTGGAGTTCCTCCGCGCGCACACCGACCGCCCCGTGAAGATCACCGTGCCCGGCCCGTTCACCATGAGCCAGCAGGCGCAGAACGACCACTACCCGGACGCAGAGGCCGCGGCCATGGCCTACGCAGCAGCGGTCAATGCCGAGGTCAGGGACCTCTTCGCGGCCGGCGCGGACATCGTGCAGCTCGACGAGCCGTACCTGCAGGCGCGGCCCGACGCCGCCCGCGCCTACGGGCTGGCCGCGCTCAACGCCGCGCTCGACGGCGTCACCGGGACCACCGCCGTGCACCTGTGCTTCGGTTACGCCGCGATCATCCACGACCGGCCGTCCGGCTACTCGTTCCTGCCCGAGCTGGCCGCGAGCCCGGCCGACCAGATCTCCATCGAGACCGCGCAGTCCGGGTTGGACCTCGGTGTGCTGTCCGACCTGGCCGACAAGACGATCATCCTGGGCGTCATCGACCTGTCCGACCCGACGGTGGAGACCGTGGAGATCGTCGCGGCCCGCGTCCGACGCGCCTTCGACCGGGTCGCGCCGCACCGCATCGTGATCGCGCCCGACTGCGGAATGAAGTACCTGCCGAGGGCCGCGGCGGAGGGCAAGATGCGCGCCATGGCCGGCGCCGCCGCCCTGTTGCGCGCCGAGCTCACCGTCTGATCCGCCGGCTCACCCAGGTAAGGAGGCCGCACATGCAGCTCGTCACCGAGGACAACATCACCGACCTGGCGGTGCGACGCTGGGCCACGGCGCGGGATCCGCGGCTCGCGGAGATCATGACCGCGTTCGTACGGCACCTGCACGACTTCGCCCGCGAGGTCCGACTCACCGAGGACGAGTGGATGGCCGCCATCGAGTGGCTCACCCGCACCGGGCAGCTCTGCGACGACAAGCGCCAGGAGTTCATCCTCACCTCCGACGTCATCGGCCTGAGCATGCTCGTCGTCCAGCTCAACCACCGCTTCGCCGCCGCCGCGACACCGGCCACGGTGCTCGGGCCGTTCCACATCGACGGCTCACCTGGGCTGGCTTTCGGCGCGGACATGTCCGACGGCGTGCCCGGCACCCCGCTCTACATCGCCGGCGCGGTCCGCGACCTCGACGGCTCGCCGGTGGCCGGCGCGGTCCTCGACATCTGGCAGGCCGACCCCGACGGCGCCTACGAGGCCCAGCTCGACGTCGACGAAGCCCGCCTGCGCGCCAAGTACACCTCTCGCGATGACGGCTCCTACTGCGTGCGCACCATCGCCCCGCGCGGCTACAGCATCCCCATGGACGGCCCCGTCGGCGACCTCATCGGCCGCACCGACATCAGCCACTTCCGCCCGGCGCACGTGCACTTCCTGATCAACGTCCCCGGTTACGAGCCGCTCATCACCCACCTGTTCCAGCAGGGCGCCGAGTACCTCGACAGCGACGTGGTCTTCGGCACCAGGTCCGAACTCGTCATCCCTTTCGTCCCCCACGGCCCCGGTCCCACCCCCGACGGCCACACCTCCGAGGTCCCCTGGCTCCGGGCCGACTACGACTTCGTCCTGCAACCCACCTCCCAGCCCGGCTAGAAGCCGGGGACGGGATGCGGGCCCGAACCGACCTACGACTGCCCGACGCCAAGGACGGCCACCGACAGGTACCTACCAGGCGTCGCCGGGACGGGCGTGGCAGGCGATGGGCGACGCGAGGTCGACGTCCGCGCTGGATCCGAAGCGCAGCACCATGAGCCCGTCGTCATCGTCGGCGGTGCGCGTCCACGTGCCGTCCTCGATGACGTACGACGGGCCGCGCCACCGCTCCCAGCCGAGCCGCTCGTAGAACGAGTGCCTCCCCGTCAACAGCGCGCCCAGCTCGTAGCCCTCCTCGATGCCGGTGTCGAGCAGCCGCATCACCCGGCTGCCCAGCTGTTCGCCGTGCCGCGCCGGCAGCGTCGCGACCGCCTCGACGTAGCCGGCGCGCACGCTCCGTCCCCGCACGACCAGTTCGCGCGGAACGACCGCCGCGTGTGCCACCAGCTTGCCACCGTCGCGGGCCAGGACGTGCTCGCCGCCGAACGCGTTCTCGAAGTCCTCGTCGGAGAACTCGTCGGCGAATGCCGTCCACAACAACGAGTGCACCTCGGCGACCACGGCCTGCGACAGCCGCGCCGATACCACCCGCTCGAAGGTGATCACCACGCGATCATGGCAGCTGGCTCGGTGTCGGACCGTGGGACCGGGCGGTGTCGACGTCCTAGCCGAAGTGGTTGGGGCGCCCCACATCCGGCCTGGTGTAGTCGCAGACGCCGCTCGGGAAGATCTGCTTCAGGCGGTCGACCTGCTCCCGGCCGGGCTTCCACGACCCGTACACCCCGCGGGCGACTGCGGTCCTGACGGGCTGGACAGCACACTTGTAGTGCTGCTCGTCGAAGGGTCCGCCGGCCACGGTGCGTGACGTGCCGTTGATGGGGAACCGCTGGGTGCACGGGCCGGCCGGTGCCCGGTCGAGGATGCCACGCCAGGCGTCGGTGCCACGGTGCAGCAGCGTTCCGTCGGTGGCGAAGCAGCTGTCGACGGCCTCGGCCGGCTTGGCGCGGGCCACGCCGCGTTCCGGGTGGGCGCGCAGGTTGCCCAGCCACTCGTCCATGACCGCGAGTGCCATCGGCGTCTGGTCGAACGCCCTGGCCGGTCGCGCGTCGGTGAACCACACGACCTGGTTGGCGGCGTTGCCCTGGCGTTCCTTGATGCGCTGCCGGGACGCGAACGACTGGCGCGCGTTGTGCATGTCCAGTTCGCCGTCCAGGTAGTGGCGCCAGTCGATGATCGGGATGTCGATGCGGCCGTCGAAGACGAGCCCGGCGCGGTAGGCGGCCCGCATGGCGTCGACGTTGCCCGCGGTGCGCGGGGCCACGCCGTCGGGCCCCGGCACGGTCATGTTCCTGGCGCTCCACACGTCGATGTCGGCGGGGCAGGCGGTGGGGATGTACGGGCAGCCCTCCTGCACCATGTCCTGCGGCGCCTTCCAGCCGCCGACGGACGCGTTCAGGTCGAGGAACTGCTCCGGCGTGATGCGCAGGTCGACCAGCGCCTGCAATCCGTACTGCACGCCGACGTTGTCCCAGGTGGACCGGGCGAACCCGGTGACGGGGTCACGCCCGTAGACGTTGACCACGTCGTTGAAGTGGGTCCACTCGACCCGGGCCTGCTGCTCGGGAGTGATGCCCGGCGCGGTGCCGAACTTCGGGTTGAGCGCCAGCGGTGACAGGCCGCGCCAGCCGTTGACGCACTCGGTCGAGCCCGGCGTCGCGAGCCATGGCGTCAGCGGCTGGTACTGGTTGGTCGCGGTGTCCGAGGACGCCAGCCCTTCGAGCAGGGACCGGTTCGACCACGTCCGCCACATCGAGGTGGGGTCCGCGCGGACCTCCAGGTCCATCCAGCGTTCCAGCAGTTCGCAGTCGCCGACGTGGATCGCCTGGGTGACCATGTCCGGGTAGGAGTACTGCGGGATCGCGCCGTCCAACAGCCCGGCGTGGTTCTGGCCGTACAGGTACTGCTGGATGCCGCCGCCGGAACCGCCGAGGCCGACCGTGTACACCGGGTCGGCGTACTCGGTCGCGAAGCGGGACTTGACCATCAGCGCGGTCTCGCCGCCGAGCACCATGTCGTAGTGCGTGTTCGTCTTCGTGCCGGTGGACCAGGCGATCGCGTAGCCCTGGCCGAGCCCGTACACGTAGCGGGACTCGCCCTGGTTGTTCGAACCCTGGTAGTGGCCGATGGCGACGCCGCCGCCGAAGTAGTAGATGAGCTTGCGGTTCCAGTGCGGCAGCGCGGCCGGCGCGGTGGCGGTCGGGTCGAGCACCGCGATCGTGTAGACGAAACGGTTGATCGTGCCGCGCTCCCACCGGATGACGAAGTCGACGGTGGCGCCGTCCCCTGTGGTGGTCGTGGTCATGTCGGCGGGACGGGGCGCGGTCGCGTCGTACGGCCGCCAGGTGCCCGCGGTGGACCGGTAGTAGTGGTCGGCCCTGGTCGGCAGCGAGCAGTCGTCGTCGAGGAACGGCCCGGTCAGGTCGAACCCGGCCAGATGCCCCGGCGTCGAGCAGAAGAAGTCGGCCTGCGGCGGCCCGGAGAACATCGGCCCGGTCGCCGGGTGGTTGACCAACCGCAGCGACGCCCGGTCGTGCCCCCACCGCCTCGGCGCGCGGGCCTCGACCCGGCTCGTACCCACCGGCAGGCCGCGGAGCACTCCCTCGATCGCGTGCCGCGCCTGGTCGTCCGGCCCGAACGAACCGGTGGCGTCCTGCCCGTTCACCGTCACCGTGACCTCGTCGAGCGACACCGACGTCGGCACGGCCACCCGAACCCGGGCCGCCCCACCGCTGACGTACTGCGCCGGCCCGGACAGCATCTCGATCCGGAGCGCGTCGTGCCGGTCGGGCCCCGATCCCGCCCCGTCGGGCTGGGCAGTGGCCGCGGCTGTGACTGTGACTGTGGCGGAGACCAGGCAGGCGGCCACCACGGCCGCGACAACGGTGATCCGACGGCCCATGGCGTCCTCCCGACCCGCGCGCCGCCCTCGGCCGGACTGGGCCGGACGGTCTCGGGAACAGCCACGCTAGGGCCCGCTGTCGACGACCGTCAACGCTCCGCCGCCAGGCCTGGGTTCCACCGGCCGCGACAAGCCCGCGTATCGCGGTCCGGAACACCGGGAAAACCGCGACATGCCCGCGTATCGCGGACGAACGGCCCGCTCCAGGACCGGCGGTTCGCCCTCACCGCGGCGAAGGTCATCGCGAACGCGCCGCGCGGTCAGTGTGTGGCTCTCCGCGTTGGTAGCGCTGTTGTTGTGCTTGCGTTGGCCGGTCAGGGTCGCTAAGACGGTTGGGCTCACCGGCGCGAAGGGGGACGAGATGGCGGTGGATTTCCGGCTTCTCGGGGATGTCGAAACGCGCGTCGACGGCAATCCGGTCACCATCGGTTATGCACAGCTCCGATGTGTGCTCACGATCCTGCTGGTCGAGGCCAACCGGACGGTGTCGGTGGACCAGCTGGTGGATCGGATCTGGCAGGACCGCCGGATACCGAGCCGTCCGCGCGCCGCCGTCCAGCACAACGTCACCATGCTGCGGAAGGCGCTCGCCGCGACGACGGACGTCACGATCGCCTGGACGTCCCCCGGGTACCGGCTGGTCGTCGACCCGGACGCGATCGATCTGCACCGGTTCCGCGGGCTGGTCGGCCGGGCACGGACCGCGGCCGACGACGACCGCGCGGCCGCCCTGTTGGAGCAGGCGTTGCGGTTGTGGCGGGGTGAGCCGTTCGGCGGGCTCGACCTCGGTTGGTTCACCTCCCTGCGGGTCACCCTCATCCAGCAGCACCTGGCCGCCCGGCTCGACCTCACCGACGTCGAGCTGCGCCGCGGCCGGCACACCGGGCTGGTGGCGGAGCTGGCCGACTGGGTCGGGCAGCACCCGTTGGACGAGCGGCTGGCCGGGCAGTACCTGACCGCGCTGTGCCGCACCGGCCGGCAGGCCCAGGCATTGGCACACTACGGGCACTTCAGGGGCCGGCTGGCCGAGCACCTCGGCGCCGATCCCGGTCCGTCGCTGCGGGAGCTGCACCGACGGATCCTGACCGCCGATCCGGGCCTCGCCGCGCCTGCGGTCACCGCGGCCGGCGGACCGGCGCGGGACCTGGTGCCGCGCCAGCTCCCGGCCAGGCCCCGGCTGTTCGCCGGCCGCGGCCGTGAGCTCGCCCGCCTCACCGCGGCGTTCCAGGGGGACGGGACGGTGGCGATCTCGGTCATCGGCGGCGCCGGCGGCATGGGCAAGACCTGGCTGGCCCTGCACTGGGCACACCAGCACCTGCACCGGTTCCCGGACGGCCAGCTGCACGTCAACCTGCGCGGCTTCGACCCGTCCGGTGAGCCGGTGCCGCCCGACGCGGCGCTGCGCGGATTCCTGGAGGCGCTCGGGGTCACCTCCACCGCCATCCCATCCGCGCTGGACGCCAGGGCGGCGCTCTACCGCAGCCTCGTCGCCGGCCGGCGCATGCTGATCCTGCTGGACAATGCCCGCGACGCCGAGCAGGTCGTGCCGCTGCTGCCGGGGAGCCCCACCTGCACGGTGCTGGTGACCAGCAGGCAGCGGCTGACCGGGCTGGTCGTCGCGCACGGGGCGCACCCGGTCGAGCTCGACGTGCTGCCCGGTGACGAGGCCCGCGAGCTGCTCACCGGGCACCTCGGCACGGGCCGGGCGGCCGCCGAACCCGAGGCCGCAGCCGAGCTGCTCGACCGCTGTGCCGGCCTGCCGCTGGCGATCAGCATCGTCGGCGCGCGCGCGGCCGTGCAACCGGACCTTCCGCTGTCGGTGCTGGCCGATGAGCTGCGCGAGCTGCCGGGACGGTTGGACGCGCTGGACACCGGCGACACCTCGACGAGCCTGCGGGCGACGCTGTCCTGGTCACACCGCGCCCTGCCGGCCGAGCCCGCCGCGGTGTTCGGACTGCTGGGCATCGCCCCCGGCCCGGACATCGGCCTGGCCGCCGCGGCGAGCCTCACCGGACTGCCGGTGGCGGACACCCGCCGGGCGCTGTGGCGGCTGCAGGACGCGCACCTCGTGCGGCAGCAGGTGCCGGACCGCTACCGGATGCACGACCTCGTCCGCCGCTACGCCGCCGACAACGCGGACAACGCCGACAACGCGCACCGACCCGTCGAGGTGGCGCTGCGCCGGCTGGTGGACCACTACCTGCACACCGCGGCCGCCGCAGCACAGCTGCTGGACCCGCACCGGCGGCCGATCCGGCTCGACCGGCCGACGGCCGGGTGCCACCCCGTCCCGCTGGCCGACGAGGCCGCTGCGCTGGCCTGGCTGACGGCCGAGCACCCGAACCTGCTCGCCGGGCAGCTGGCCGCCGCCGAGCAGGGCTGGCACGGGCCGGTGTGGCAGCTCGCGTGGACGCTCGACACCTTCCACTGGCGCTGCGGGCATCTGCAGCACGCCCGCGCGATGTGGCGGATCGGCCTCGCCGCCGCGGACGCGCTGGGCGACGACGTGGCGCGGACCTGGTGCCACCAGCGGCTGGGCAACGCGTGCGCCCCGCTCGGGCTGCACGCCGAGGCCCTGTACCACCTCCAGGAGGCGCTCACCATCGCCGAACGGACCGGCGACCACGCCGACCAGGCCCACACCCACCACATCCTGGCCTGGGTGTGGGAGGAGCGCGGGGACGAGCGGCGGGCACTGGAGCACGCCAACCACGCGGTCCGCCTGTTCCGCGTCGTCGGCCGCCCGGCGTGGGAGGCCAACGCGCTCAACACCGCCGGCTGGTACCACGCCCGCCTCGGCGAGCACGACCAGGCGAGGGTGCACTGCGCCACCGCGCTGGACCTGTTCCACCGCCACCCCGACCCGCAGGGCGAGGCCGCCACGCTGGACACCCTGGGCTACGTGGCGCACCACACCGGCCGGCACGACCAGGCCCACGACTACTACCAGCGTGCCCTGGTCCTGTTCCGCGACCTCGGGTACGCCTACGAGGAGGCCAACACCCTGGCCCACCTCGGCCAGACCCACCACGCCCTCGGCCAGCGCGACCAGGCCCGCTCGACCCTGCGCCAGGCCCTCGACCTGTACCAGGCGCAGCACCGCACCTCCGACACCGACCGCGTTCGACAGGAGCTGGACCGGCTCGACCGGTCAGCGGTCTGACGATGTGGTGCGGGTGCCGCTACCGTCGGGAGGCATGACCGCACGGTCCAGCTGTACGGCTGGGACGTCGGGCCGGGACGGCTGACCGCGCTGACCTCGTCGCCGGACGGGGTGGTCGAGGGGTGGATCGACCCGCTGGGCGAGTACGTGTTCCACCTCAGGGACGTGTGGTTCGACGCCGGGCACCAGTCGATCGGTCCTGACCTGCTGATCCCCTTCTACGAAGCCATGATCGCCTTCGCCCACCGGGTACTCGACCAACGCCGTCAACCGCCCGCCTGACCTGATCGGGTGCTGGTTTCGGCATCCCGGACTGCGTGGTGTTCGTCCGTTCTACCCGCTGTCGCGCAAGGACTTCGTTGGCACCCTCGGACTGATCCGCGCCGCGCCACTGGCGGCGATGGTTCCGGACGAAGGGATAGCACATGGACCACGTGGCGGTTGGGGCCATCACCGCGGTGTGGCACGACGATGCCGATCAGGCTCGGCTCTGGTTCACGACCATCGGCACCGCCTACCAGCACTTCGTCGCGGTGCCGGACGGGGCGTGGAGCGACTTCGACGCGTCGCTGAGGACGGCCGCGGCGTCGGCGTCGATCGGCGACGACACGGTGAACGGCTTCGTCGCGTACGTCTCGGCCCACGCGTCGGACCCGCTCGTCGTGGCCAGGGAGCTGGGTGACGCGGCCGCGTTGGACGAGGTCGTCGGCGTGTACGAGCGCGCCGTCGCCGCGTACGCCGAACCGGAGGGCGTCCACACCGAGGAGCCCGAGGTCGTCGTCGAGACGGCGGACACCGTGGAGTTCGACCAGGACGCCTGGTTCGTCTACCTGGCGCAGTGGGACCGCGGGTGGGACGGCACCGACGACGCGTGGCCGACCTTCGTGTCCGGCTTCCTGCACCACGCGCCGGACGGTTCCCGGGTGATGGCCCAGCAGTTCATCGACCAGCTGGAGGCCATGCCGACGCCGGAGCGGGTCACCGGCCTGGCGGACTTCGGGATCACGGTGGCCGAACCACCGGTGGCCGAGGTGGCGGAGGACGAGGTCGTGGGGGACCCCCCGCAGGAGCTCACCTCGGAGGACGTCACGCCGGAAGCCCCGGAGGACAAGTCGGAGGCCGCGGAGGAGCTGCCGGATCTCGAGTTCGACCCGGCCGAGCTGATGTCCGAGCTGGTCGACGAGGCCCAGCTGACCCAGGCGGTCGAGACCGGCCAGCTTCGCTTCGAGCCGATCGAGGACGACGAGCTCGACCTCGAGTCCGTCGCCTGACGCCGGGCCTGACCAGAGAGGAAGGAACCGATGTCAACGCCAGAAGGAGCGGTCGACTCCGAACCCACGGACGCCGAAGGACTCTCCCCGGGGCAGCTCGACTGGCTGGCCAACGACCCGGAGGGCCAGCAGGCCGTCGAACAGGCGCTCACCAACCTGTTCGGCGAGGACGAGGACGAGTGACATGACATGCCGGAAGACCAGCCGGCCGACCAGAGGAGATGGTGACCGACGATGAGCAGCCCTGTTCCTGTCGAGACCTTCGGGCCGGCGTCGACGACCGCCGGCGGTGGCGCGCTGGGCGCCCTGGTCGCCGCGGCCAACTTCGTCTACACGATCGTCAAGGACCACGGACACCAGTGCGCGTTCGCGTCCAAGGACGGCGGTCCGGGTGTCAGCACGGTGCCGAAGGACCTGCCCGTCCGGATCGAGAGCCGGTGGGAGCACGGCGGCGTCTGGTACACCCACACCCGCGCGTGGAGCTCCACCATCCACAGTCTCTACCCGCACACCGAGACCGACAAGCCGAAGAAGCTGACCTCGTCGTACCTGTGCATCGTGTTCCCGTTCAAGGTGACCTACGCGATCGCCGTGCCCGACGTGTTGACCATCGACGCAGAGATCGCCGCGCTGGAGGTCGAGATCCGCAGGACCCGGCTGGAGGTCAAACAGAAGGTCCGCAAGGACCTGGCGGAGCACCTCAAGGAACTGCCGAAGGCGCCGAAGCGGCCGGACGAGCCGGACGGTTATCGGACCCCCGACGCGCGCGCGCAGGAGAAGCGCTCGAGGGATCGCCAACCCTCCGACGAGGAGGCCAGGTACGAGCGGGCCCTCGGCAAGTACCGGACGGTGCGGGACAAGTACCGAAGGGAGAAGGCCGACCACGACGAGGTCACCAGGCTCATCGAATCGCTCGCGGAGGGGCAGGCCGACCTGCTGGTGGCCAAGACCGCGCTGCTCGACCGCAAGCGGGACTTCCGCGACCAGGTCCGGCAGAACGCCGACGTCAAGTACATGACCAACGTCCATCTGTCCGGCGCGGACGGCTGGAACGATCTGCCGTCCAAGGCGTGGCAGAACGTCAAGGTCAACGCCAGCATGACGTTGCGCGCCGACGAGGTCAGTCCCGGGAGCAGCCCGTCGGTGTCGATCGACATGTCGTGGGGTGAGACCGCGATCGGCTATGGCAAGTCGTGGACCGGCACGATCACGCTGAAGCCGGAGGAGACCGACGTCGACGGCAGCGGCAAGTTTCCGACCAGGTTCAACCAGCTGGCGAAGCTGCAGAAGGTCGGATAACCGACAGGACACGCGCGGCCGGGTGGAGCTTCCGCCCGGCCGCGCTCGGCCCGCCTGCTCATGCGGGCAGCGCCATGGTCCGATCGGCGTCGAGCAGAGCACGGCCCGACGGGGTGAGCCGGACCGGACCGGGCCGGCCGCGGATGGCCATGATGAGGCCGGCCCGGATGAGGCGGGGCCCGACGAGCTGGTCGCAGCAGCCGAGGCCGTCGATGACGAGCGTGGCGCCGGCTCCGCCAGAGGTCTGGCAACGGCCCTCGTCGACGGCGCGCAGGACGGCGCGGTCCCGGTGGCTGACGGTGGCGTTCATGGGCTGCTCCTTCGGTCGACGTGCTCTCGACAACACGTCGAACCGGGGGCCGACGGTTCGACACGAACACGGCCTGGGGTCAGACGAGCGTGTCACCGTCGCGGGAGGGGCACCGGCCACCACCGACCACTCGCCACCGGCGACCACCCTCGATGTCACACCGTGTTACGGCGAGGGGTTCGGGGATGTTCCCGGGCTCGGTGCCGAAATCGTCACACAATCGGCCGGATTGCGACGATTCCGGCACACGGCTCCGGAGAGACCCCAACCCCCTTCCGTTACGCAACGTCACGGGAGGAGGAATCGCTCGGTGGTGTCGGCCACCACCAGACAGATCAGCTCGCTGTCAGCGTCACCCCGTCCACGTCTACGGCCAGGGGCTACTACACCCGAACTTCACGCGATCAATCATCTAGTCCGGTGCCACCCGGCCGTCGATCCGCAACCGCCGGGCCTGCTCGGTCCGGCCGTGGTCGTCGAGGTGCGCCATGAGGCAGTGCGTCGCGCCCGGCGTGCCGGCCGCGACCTCCTCCTCCAGATGGTGGCCGAGGTCGTGCTCGACGAGCAGCTCGATGAGCCGGGCCGCGGCGAGCGCGTCGTCGATCCGTCCCTGTCGTGAGCACAGCTCCACGAGGTGACGGACCGCCCACTCGTCCCCGCTGGCGGCCCGGTCCCTCAGCTCGTCCCGTCGGCCCAACCTGGCCAGCACCAACCCGAGGTGCGCGGACGCCAGTTCGTCTCCCGCGTCGGCCAGCTCCCGCAGGCCGTCGACGTCGTCGAGCGCGGTCAGCCGGTCGGTCAGCCGGACCGCCGCGTAGCGGACACCGGCGGCGGCCAGCAGCCGCAGCTCGCCGAGTTCGTCGTCCTCGGCCAGCAGGTCGACCAGCCGGCTCAGCGCGTACTCGTCGCCGCTGTGGGCGCGGCGGCGCAACCTGTCGCCGCCGAGCCGCGGCAGGTCCTTCGGGAGTCCCCGCACGTGCCGGGTCGTCGGCCCGTCGGCCGGCAGCCCGCGGGGCTTCCGGCGGGAGCCCAGCACCACCGTCACCACGAGCCCGGTCGCCGCGATGAACATGCTGATCACGCTGGCCCAGGCGTCCCGCTCGGCCAGCGGCAGCGCGAGGTAGCCGAACAGTCTCCAGGCGCCCCAGAAGCAGAGGGCGAACACGCCGGCACCCGCGCCCGCGACGATCGCCCGACGCTGCCAACGCTGCGGGCGACCCACCGGACCAATCATCCCGCCAACACGGGCCCACGTCAGCCCGGCAGCAGGGCTACGTAGGCCGCACGTCGGCAGCTGATCCGCGTGCGGTTCGGCCCACGCGATGGTGCGTCACGCGACGCAGAACTCGTTGCCCTCCGGGTCGAGCATCACGATGTGGCCGAGGTCCTCGTCGTAGGACTTCTCGCGTACCAGGGTGGCTCCGGCGGTGACCAGTTCGGCGGCCTTGGCCCGGATGAGCTTCTCGCGCTCGGCCAGGTCCCACGGCGGCTCGCCCGCGACCCGGATGTCGATATGCATTCTGTTCTTGGCAGTCTTGCCCTCCGACACCCGGAGAAAGCCGATGGCCGGGCCGCGACCGTCCGGGTCGATGATGGAAGCGCCGTCGGGGTCGTCGTAGCCGGGCTCTGTCACGTAGCCGAGCGCGCCCGCCCAGAACGCGGCGATCCGAGCCGGGTCGGCCGCGTCGCAGCCGAGGGTCCAGTGCGTCGCCATGTCGGCACAGTACTTCGGGCGCAGTACTTCGGGTGCAGTACATCGGCCCAGTACATCGGCCCAGTACTGCCGTGCCTTTCGTCGGCCGATGTGCCCGACGGGTGGCTCAGGGTGGCGCCACCAGGTCGTCGGGTGTCGGGGTGAAGGGTGAGATCTCGGCGGGTGGTGATCCGTCCAGGATGGTTCGGGCGACAGCGTCGCCGACGAGCGGTCCCAGGGTGAGCCCGGCCGCGCCGAATCCGGTGACGACGTGCACACCGCCGCTGCCCGGCAACCGTCCGATGATGGGGTGTTCCAGGTCGGCGAGCGGCCGCAGCCCGACCCTGGTCTCGATGATGGTGGCGTCGGCCAGTCCCGGCGCGATGCGCAGCGCGTCGTCGAGCACCTGGCGCTGTCCGCCCGCGGTCACGCGGGGATCGAACCCGCTGCCGGTCTCCCTGGTGGCGCCGACCGCCACCCGCGAGTCGTCGAACGCCACCAGGTAGTGGTGCGACAGCGGGTGCACCGAGGGCCAGCCGCTCGTATCAACGCCGTCGAGTCGCAGCAGGGTGATCTGGCCACGCTGCGGCGCCACCGCAAGGCGCACCCCGAGTGGGCCGAGGGTCTCGTTCACCCACGCACCCGGGGCCACCACGACGTCGTCGGCCTCCCACCTCCGGCCGCCCACCTCCACCACCGGCGCGTCGGCGGCCCTGGGCACCAGCCGGGCGACGCCGGTCACCACCTCCGCGCCATGGCGCATCGCCCCAGCGAGCAGCGCCGCGCACAACGTCCGCCCGTCCACCCGAGCGCCCCCCGACACGAACACACCCTCCAGTTCCGGCGCCAACGGCGGGAACAGCGCACGCACCTCGTCGCCGGCCAGGCGTCGCACGTCACCCGCCACCGGCCCGGCCGACCGCACCCGCGCCTCGACCCGCTGCTCCACCTCGCGCAGCTTCGTCGAGTCCGTGCTGACCAGCAGGGCACCCGTGCGCCGGTAGTCGGTCCGCGTGATCCCGGCCTCGGCCAGCAGCGCCAGAACCCGTGGATAGAACGCCGCCCCCGCCGCGTACAGCTCGTAGAACGCCCCACCGACGGCCGAGGTCCACGGCGCGACGATGCCCGCGCTCGCCGCCGTCGCGGTGCCCGCCCGGTCATCGGCGACGACCGTCACGCCGACGCCGCGCCGGGCCAGCGCGAACGCCGTGCTCGCCCCGGCGATCCCACCACCCACCACAACCACCCGATGCGACACAGCCCCTCCTCCGTCCGCATGAGGCAAAACGCCTGGAGTCATCCGCGACCCGCTCGCTGGCGTGCCCGCATGATCTACCAGCAGCCGTTGGCCTACCTGCCGGGACTGGCGGTTCGGCGCTGCGCCAAGCCCCGACAACCATCGGAGACTGGAAGGACTGGCCGTGGTCTTGGCCAGGATTACCACATTCGGTGCTGGCCCTGATGCCACCGGACACCGGCTTGAGGGAACGTTTCCGGCAGAAAGACAGAACTCAATCCGAGGAGCCCGTTATGGCACTACCCGCAGTCATCGTCGGAGTCGCGGCGGCCGCGGCCGCCGCCCCCGAGGTGATCAACACCATCAGAAAGGCGCTGGACGCGATCGGATTCGACCGGTCCTGCATCGTCGAGGTGGTGAACACCACCGACGAACGCATGAAGCTCGTCCGCAGTGGCCACGATTCCGGCACCTATCAGGACGCGCCGCCCCCGTTCCTGGAGCCGCGTTCCACCATGGTGTTCTCGTCCCGCAGCACCGCGACCGCCCGGGGTGCGGTCGGCAATGTCGGATTCGAGGGCGACGGGATCGTCCTGCTCATCGACTACAGCAACCCCTTCGCCGGCGACAACGACCTGGACGCGTCGTTCGAAGGTGTCAGGGCCGGCGACTTCATTGCCCTCGCCGAGAGCGGGCCGGGAAACACCAACGCCCGCCTGCGGTGCATCGTCTCCTACTCCGACCCGGCCCAGTACCTGCACGGCCCGGCATTCAAGACGCTCCGCTCGGCAAACTTCCCCGACCGGTTCATCCGGCACCGGAACTTCGACCTGTTCCTCGAACCCGGACCGGCCAACGACGACTACAAGTTCGAGATGGTGATCCGCCACCGCGGTGCCGACGGACAACCCGATGTCGTCGGGATCCGATCGGTTAACCATCCCGACCGCTACCTGCGTCACAGCCACTTCCGTATCAAGCTCGAGGCCCCGAACGGGCCGAGCGACTTCCTGTGGGGCCAGGACACCGCCTTCCGTCTCGAACCCGGACTCAACGGCGACAACGTGTCGTTCTCGTTCCGCTCGGTCAACTACCCGGACCGCTACATCAGGCACCGCGACTTCGCCCTGCTGCTGGAACCGGCCGACACGGCGATCGCCAAGGCCGACGCCTCGTTCCGGCGTATCTGACCTCGACACCGTCGTCCAGGCCAGGATCACCTTCTACGACCAGTTCGATCGTGCGTGCCATCCGGCGGGAGGGTCCTCGCCGACGAGTCCGTCGACGGCCTCGCGGAGCAGGTCGGCGTGCCCGGTGTGCCGGCCGTACTCCTCGATCAGGTCGCAGAGCAGCCGGCGCAGGCTCAGCCGGCGCCCGTCCCAGGAAAGGTGGACGAGCTGGTCGGGTCCGCCGTCGGCCAAAGCCGCGGTGAGCTTCGCGCGGGAC
>Ga0190272_10000507_pt1 | contig 20349 bp, 18 predicted proteins | sample Popmic504T_FD_133746 | JGI IMG/M metagenome (GOLD analysis project Ga0190272, IMG submission 133746) | Populus adjacent soil microbial communities from riparian zone of Shoshone River, Wyoming, USA - 504 T | ecosystem: Environmental > Terrestrial > Soil > Riparian zone | place: USA: Wyoming... | reverse complement strand
GTAGTCGAGCCTTCTTTTCATGTCAAAAGCCAGACGCATCAAATCTTCATTGCGTATCTTTGCAATTGCGTGGGTGAGCCAAACCCCGACCCCTCCGAACTCGACGAAATAAAATGGGTAACGGTCAATGAGCTCCAGTCGCTCCCGATGTTTGATGACTGTGACGCGGTCAAAAAGGTGCTCCTGACTATCTAACAAGTTCAAAGTCCAGGGTGCGGGCGGCAAGGTCCGCCCCCACCAGCTTTACGCGCACGCTGTCGCCCAGCGTGTATTTTGTTTTTGTGCGCTCGCCTACAAGCGCGTACTCTTTTTGCGAGTGGTTATAAAAATCATCGCCAATGGAGCGCACGCGCACCAAACCCTCGGCCGCGGACTCTTTTTCCTCGACATACAGCCCCCAGTCTGTTACACCGCTTATGACCGCGTCAAAAGTCTTGCCGATCTTTGGCATCATATACTCTACCGACTTGTAGCGTATGGACTCGCGCTCGGCGTCTACGGCCTTGGCCTCCTGCTCGGTCGCGAGTATTGCGCTCATCTCCAGGTTTTCGTACTCGCCGGTGCCAATGGGCTCGCCGCCTTGGTGCGCCGCAAGTATGCGGTGCACCAGCATGTCGGGGTAGCGCCGTATAGGGCTTGTAAAGTGCGTGTAGTGCGCGAGTGATAGTCCAAAGTGCCCAATGTTTTTGGTGGTGTATATGGCCTTGGCCATGCTGCGCAGCGTGGCGGTGCGTATAAGATGCTCCTCGGGCTTGCCTTTTATAGCCTCGAGCAGGCCTTTTATATCTTTGGCGTTAACTTTGCGTTTTTTCTGGCCAAACTCGTATCCTATGGCGCGTACAAACGTTGCGAGCTCTTCTATACGGTCGGCCTTGGGCTCGTCGTGTATCCGGTACAAGAAGACGCTGCGCGCACCCGGCACATCTTTGGCAAGTTTGGACACGTGGGAGGCAACCTCGTGGTTGGCCAAAAGCATAAACTCCTCAATAAGCCAATTGGTATCGATCCTCACCTTGCGCACGACGCGCAAGGGCTTGCCGTCTTTGTCGAGCTCAAACTTAACCTCGTTATCGCCAAAGTCTATGGCGCCCTCATCTTGCCGCCTTGTGCGCATTATTTTTGCAAGACCAAACAGTTGGTTAAGCTCGGCAAGGTGCGGACCTTTTTGCTTGTCCAAAACCTCTTGGGCCTCCTCGTAAGTAAAACGCTTCTTTGAGTTGATGACCGACTTCTCAAACTTTTTGCTTAGCACGCGCGCATCTTTGTCGAGCACAAACATGGCGCTAAAGGCCAAGCGATCCTCGTCTGCCTTAAGCGACGCCACGCCGCCGCTAATTTGATGGGGGAGCATGGGGATGGTCGCGTCTACCAGGTAGACCGATGTGCCGCGATTGCGCGCTTCTTTGTCGACCGCGGTGCCCGGCGCGCAGTAATAGCTTGCGTCGGCAATGTGGACGCCCACCTCAAAGTTGCCGTCTGGCAGCTCGCGGATAGACAGCGCGTCGTCAAAGTCTTTGGCGTCCTTTGGGTCGATGGTCATCACAACTAGGCCGCGATGGTCGGCCCGCTTGGGCAGCTCGGCCGCAATAATCTCTGCGTGGCGCTTTTCGTAGCTGTTTGCCTCGGCCTCGGCCTCAGGCGGAAACTCGGTACGGAAGCCTTTTTCCAAAACAATAGCATTCATCTCGGTGCGGTGCTCGCCTGCGCGCCCCAAACTTTTGAGCACGCGGCCTTTGGCCATCTGGCCGTCGAAATACTCTAGATGTATCAAAACCTTTTCCCCCTCCACTGGGGTGTCGCCAACTTGTATCGCTTTGTAAAACCGCAGGTCGTCTGGTATGGCTAGACCATCTTTAACGGTGGCGACAAACTCTAGTTTGGCGCGCTTAACTATTTTGGCCACGCGGCCGGCAAAGCGCGTGGCGCCCTTGGCTGGCGGGCGGCCGGCGCGCCCAGGTGCAAGCCCCTTAACTTCCACCTGCACCTCGTCTCCGTTGAGCGCCCCGTGCAAGTCTTGGGTCTGGATTTCGATATCCTCTTTTTCGGGCTCGCCTTGCCAAGGCAAATAGCCTATCCCTTTGCGGGTGACTTGTATGATACCGGCTACGCGCTTTTTAGCCCCACTGTCATGCCGGGGGCCTGTGCTACTTTCTTGAGACATTAATAAACCTATTTTAGCGCATTTATTGACCAAAAGCTAGCCGTCTGCTAAAGTGGGGCCTCAGCCCGCTCGGGGCTATTTTTTAGAAACATGTTGGTAATACGACTCACCCGCGTAGGAAAGAAAAAGGCCGCGTCTTTCCGCGTGGTTGTTATTGACTCCAAGGAAAAGATACAGGCGGGCAACTACCTTGAGATGGTGGGCAGCTACAGTCCGCATACCAACAAAGCCGAGCTTAAGGCCGACCGCATTAAGCATTGGATAGCAAACGGCGCTCAGCCCAGCGACACCGTGCACAACCTTTTGGTATCCAACAAAATCATTGAAGGCAAAAAGATAAACGTATTGCCTAAAAAGACGGTTGCCAAGGTAGAGGAGCCAAAGGCAGAAGAGCCCGCCGCGGCAGCAGAGCCCGCACCCGAGGCTCCCGCCGAGGCGCCGGCAGAAGATGTAAAAATGGAGGATAACCCGGTTGTGGAGGAAAAGCCCGCAGAGTAAAATAGAGAGGTAGTTTTTTAATCAAACTAAATATCCCTACATGGCTACAGAGAAGGACCAGGAGTTTTTGGAGTTTGTTATTATGGGGTTGGTAGAAAAGCCAGAGGACGTAAAAATTAGCCGCGTTGTGGATGAAATGGGCGTTTTGCTTACGCTCGACCTCAATGCCGAGGATATGGGCAAAGTAATAGGCCGCTCGGCAACACCGCCAAAGCTATCCGCACGCTCCTGCGCGTTGTGGGGATGAAGCATAACGCCAGAGTAAACCTTAAGATTAACGAGCCTGTGGGAGGCACGCGCGACCGCAGCCAAGACACGGGAGGCACCGCAGCCCAGGGCTGGGACGGTAGCCACGACGCCCCGGCAACCCCGGCAATGAAGTCTATAGACGAGGCCATGGGCGAGCTCGACAAATTTTAGAGGCTCCGCGAAACTTGGCCGGCAAGTGATACCCGACTTTTCTGGGGAAAATCGGCTGATCCTCGACCGTCGTCTGCGGAGTCACTTGCCACCCAGTTTCGCTCCGCTACAAAATCCGCCTACGGGCGGCTTTTGACTTTTAGGAGGGAAGTGATAATTTTCAGCATGAGGAAGCAGATCATCAGGCCAGAGGGGACAATCGATGTCAGTGCAAACAGTTGAGGCGAACGAGGACTTTTGCCGGCGTTTTACGCCGGAGGGTAGTGCCAAGGCCTACAATGTGAAAATCGCAAAGGGCGCAAAGGGCGTGGTTGAGGACGGCAGGGTAACGTTCGACTTGGGCAACGGGGAACTTGGTTCCGCTCCGCTTGCCGGCGAATCGAACATTTTTTCCTCCGACCACATTCCTCGGAGGTTCTTGAAGTATCTCTGACACGACCAGTCCGCATGTCATGGCGCTGCTCCGGAACATCACCGGGGCGGCTTTTACGTTTTAGGGTACAGTAAGGTGGAAATGGGGGGTTGCAATCACACAAGCGTAGGGGTATTGGTTGAGCGGGAAGGGAAAGTCCTGCTTATTGAGCGGAAGAAGTTTCCGTTTGGCTGGGCACCTCCTGCGGGGCACATTGATGATGGCGAAGATTATGAAACCGCCGCTCGTCGCGAATTAAAGGAAGAGGTTGGACTTATCGCTGGGCCGCTTGAGTTGCTTGCCGAGGGGCGCAAAGAATACCAGTGCAGCAGGGGCAGCACTTGGCATTACTGGAAGCTCTACAAGACAAGCGCCGAGGGTGAGTTGCGTGTTGACACCGGGGAGGCAAAGAATTTCGCCTGGTTCGCTCCGGGCGAGATAAAAAACCTTAAACTGGACCCAGTTATTGGTGAGTGGTTTAAAGAGCTGGGTATTATATAGATATGGACAAGAAGATCTATCCTTTTGACCTCTACGAGCGGTACTTTAGCGCTTTTTCCGCGCACGCGGTGGAATACAAGGGCGTAGTGTACCCGACAGCCGAGCACGCATACCACTGCCAGCGGTACGGCGACTTGGCCATTGTCGAAGAAATAAAGGGCGCCCGTAGCCCCAGGATAGTTTGGGAATTGTCTCAAAAATACAAATCGCAACAGCTGGGAGATTTTATGGAGAGGCGGGTGCAAGTTATGGAAGATATCTGCCGGGCCAAAGCTCTGCAGCACAAGGACGTGCGCGAGGAGCTTCTTGCCTCTGATGATGATTTGATAATTAAAAATTACCCCGACCCAGTGTGGGGCATCGGACAAGACGGCGTGGGCGCTAACGAACTCGGCAAACTATGGATGCGGTTGCGCCAGGAGCTGCGGCGGGGTACAACAAGCGCATGAATTTCCATGTCGTGACCCTTTTCCCGGAGGTTGTTGAGGCTTATGCAGGAGCCTCTATACTTGGTCGTGCGCAAAAGGCAAAACTGCTTAGGGTTAAGACCTACCAGCTACGCGATACGGCGGGCAACAAGTGGGGCAAGGTAGACGAGCGGCCTTACGGCGGCGGCCCCGGCATGGTTCTACGGGCTGAACCTGTTATAAAAGCGGTTCAGCAAATCACAAAAAACAAATCACAAAAAACAAAAGTAATTATTACATCGGCAGGGGGAAAACCTCTCACCAATGCCTATGCAAAAAAACTCTCCAAGCTCAACGATGTAATCATCGTTTGCGGGCGCTACGAGGGGATAGACGTGCGGGCAAAAAAAATACTCAAAGCCGAGGAGGTCTCGGTGGGCCCCTACATTTTAACCGGCGGCGAAGTGCCGGCGCTGGCCATTATCGATGCTACCGCGCGCCAAATTAAGGGGGTGCTCGGCAAGTTTGAGAGTCTGGAGGAGAGCAGGGTAGCCAGCCACGACATTTACACCCGCCCCGAGGTTTTAAAAATAAAAGGGAAGAGTTACCGCGTTCCTAAAGTCTTACTCTCCGGCCACCACGCCAAAAAGGACGAGTGGAAGAATAAGCGCCGCAGTAACCCAAACTAATATGGCACTACCTACTAAAGACGAGGCAAAAGAGCTTTTGCACACGCATGTGGCGGATGAGTACCAGCGCCACCATGCTTTGATGGTCGCTACTTGTATGGAGGGGTATGCAGAAAAGTTTGGAGAAGATGCGGTGGTTTGGTTTATGGCCGGGTACCTGCACGATATAGACTTTGAAAAGCACCCCGATGTCCACCCGGCCGAGTCCTTAAAGTGGTTTAAGGAGTGGGAGTACCCGGAGGAGTTGGTACATGCAGTCGAGGCGCACGCCTATGGCTACAACGGCTTTTCCACGCTGCCACAGACCAAACTGGCCGCGGCTTTGATGGCCTGCGACGAGTTGTGCGGCATATTTTACGCGTACAAAAAGCTCAACCCCATTCCCTACGGACAGATGAAAGTCAGCTCGATTAAAAAGAGGCTGGCAGAAAAGAGCTTTGCCGCAAAAATAGAGCGCGACACTATATATAGAGGTGTAGACGCCTTGGGAGTCTCGCTAGACGATCATATCCAAAACGTTATTAATTTTCTGTCGCGATTAGATTAAAACTCACAAGGGCCGCACGGATGTGCGGCCCGGGCCCTTATGGTGGTCAGCGCTTGAACCTGACTTCTTTCGCGAGCGCTGCGCGAAATGCTTCTCGTTTGTTTGCCCGAATGCCTACTGGCATCCAAAGAACCAAGGCCCAGCTGACTCGCCGAACCTTCACCATCTCGCTGAGATGTTGGCGAGCAAGCGACCGGATGCGTTCGTAGCTTGGGAAGATAAGATCGTGGTTCTCTTTTCTTCCAAACCACCACCGGGAATGACTTTTTGGTCCCTCGGTGCGGCCGCGACTATGCGCGACATGTATCATTCGAAGTTCACGGGCCATGTTCACCCCCTTCGGGTAGGGCCGAGTTTCGGATACGCCAACTCTTAGTATAGCCGCAGGCGGCAGTAAGGTGCCACTGCTGCCAAAAACGCTCGTCGCGCGTAGGTCTTGATATACGCAGGCATTTCAATGAGGACGCGGTGCTTTTCGCGCCTCACTACTGCCACGCCGTGCTTGAGGAACCTGCGTGCGAGCCGGTCCAACTGATGCCAGTCGGGGAAGCGAGCTTTGCCCCCGCAGACGTAACTGATACTCCACCGCGTGTGCTCCGCTGTAACATCGGGGGCGCCGCGGCTCACTCGTCGTATTTGCAGTCGTGGCATGGTGCCTCCAGCCAGTATGATGTGCCAGCCCTTAGTATGGGACATCCAAGCCCCAATTTGGGGGCCAAATTGGGGCTTCCGGAGCTGGGGATAGGGGCTATTTGACAGTCCTGCGAAACCCCCTATACTGGGTAGCGAAACCAACAGGGCGGCCGAAAGGCCTGATTGCGTATCGAGTGGGGGTTTCGATACAACTACAAGTGGGACTAGGTACCTAAGGCTTCGAGTGAAGCAAGGGAGCGATTTACGCGCCCCCAGATTTTTCGTATTTTGGCTCTGTGCATCAAGTTAGCTCACAACTACGTCTTTGTGCCCGTAGCCATTACCAGAAAAATCACGCTCCTGGTCTAGAGTCTTATAAAGTGCGCCGCCCCTTTATTAAAGCCCCTTCATCTAACAATCATTATGCGAGAGCAAAAGCATTTCTCCCGGTTCCGCGCCCCCCGTGTAGCGACCCCGAACCTGGTAGAAGCGCAGTCGCAGTCGTACAGCTGGCTTATTGAGAAAGGCGTCCGCGAGACGTTTAAGGAGTTTACGCCCATTAAGGACTACTCGGGCAAAAAGTTTGACTTGGAGTTTATAAAAATAGAGCTGGGCGAGCCTAAGGTAGACGAGCACTATGCCAAAGCCCAAAAGCTTACGCTAGACATCCCCGTGCGCGCGATCGTCAAGCTCAAAAACAAGGTCGCCGGGACAGAAAAGGAGCAAGAGATATTTTTGGCAGACCTGCCCTTAATGACCAGCCACGGCACCTTTGTTATAAACGGTGTCGAGCGCGTTATTGTGCCCCAGCTTGCGCGCAGCTATGGAGTCTTTTTTACCGCCGAGGAGGTCAAGGGCAAGCGCCACTTTGGCGCCAAGGTCATCCCGCAGCGCGGCGCTTGGATAGAGATGGAGGCCGAGGCGGCGGGCGATATTGCCGTGCGCATCGACCGCAAGCGCAAGTTTCCGGCTGTGTCACTCTTGCGCGTTATGGGCGCGCACACCGACGCCGACCTCCGCAAGTTGTTTGCAGGCCACGAGCTTGCAACCCGGTGGATTGAGGCCGCGATTGAGAAAGACCCAGCCAAAGCCGTTGACGATGCCTACATCGAGATACACAAGCGCTTGCGCGACGGCGACCTGGCCACTGCCAAAAACGCTCAAGAGTACATCAACTCTATATTTAACGAGGAGCGCTACGACCTCTCGCGCGTGGGCCGCTACCGCTTTAACCAGCGTTTTGGCAAGTCGATGGACGAAAAAGACTTGGGCCGCAAGACGCTCTCGCTCGAGGACCTCTCCGTGGTCATTAAGCACCTCCTAACCTTGGAGAACGACCCCGAGGCCATCGAGGACAACATCGACCACTTGGGCAGCCGCCGCGTGCGCTACGTGGGAGAAATGCTCCAGAGCAGGCTGCGCGTGGGCCTTACCCACATGAAGCGCAACATCCAAGACAGGATGTCGACCATTGATGCCGAGGCCACGATGCCCCAGCAGTTTGTTAACCCGCGTCCGCTCCAAGCTCGCATTAAAGAGTTTTTTACCACCAACCAGCTTAGCCAGTTTGCCCAGCAAAACAACGCCCTAGAGGAGCTCGAGCACATGCGCACGCTCTCGGCTCTTGGCCCCGGCGGCCTCACGCGAGAGAGGGCCGGGTTCGAGGTGCGCGACGTCCACCCCAGCCACTACGGCCGCCTGTGCCCCATACAAACTCCCGAGGGTCCAAACATCGGGCTTATTTTGCGCCTCTCGCAATACGCAAGGCTCAACGAATTTGGCATGATAGAGACCCCGTACGCCAGGGTAGTTAAGGGCAAAGTAACCGACGAGATTGTCTTTCTTAACGCCGCCGAGGAAGAGGGCGTCTCCATTGCCCACGGCGCCACAAGGGTAGACGACGCCGGCAAAATTCAAGAGGAAATGCTCGAGGTCCGCACCGGGGCTGGCCCCGCGCGCGTCTCCAAGCAAGAGGTCGACTACATCGACGTCTCTGCCGACCAGCCATTTTCCATCGCAACGTCGATGATTCCGTTTTTGGAGCACGACGACGCCAACCGCTCGCTGATGGGTTCCAACATGCAAAAGCAGGCAACGCCCTGCATTATCCCCGAGGCTCCGCTGGTAGCAACCGGCATCGAGGCCAGGGCTGCCCGTGACACAGGCCGCCTGGTGTATGCCGCAGAGGCCGGCACGGTTGTCGAGGCAGACGGCAAGCAGATAGTAATCAAAAACGAAAAGGGCAAAGAAAGTAAGTACCCGCTGATTAACTTTGTACGTACCAACGGCTTTACCGCGCTCCACAACCGCCCTGCGGTATCTGTGGGCCAAAAGGTTAAAAAAGGCGAGCTCTTAGCCGACACCAGCTCCTCCGACCAGGGCCAGTTGGCGCTTGGCCAAAACGCGCTCGTGGCGTTTATGTGCTGGTCGGGTGCTAACTACGAGGACGCCATCATCATAAGCGAGCGCCTGGTTAAGGACTCCAAGTTTTCCTCCATACATATAGAGGAGTTTGTCTGCAACGTGCGCGACACCAAGCTTGGGCCCGAGGAGACCACCCACGACATTCCCAACGTAAGCGAGACCAAGCTACGCAACCTCGACGAGGACGGCATTGTGCGCATTGGCAGCGAGGTGCGCCCCGGCGACATTTTGGTAGGCAAGATTACCCCCAAGGGCGAGACCCAGCTTACACCCGAGGAGCGGCTCTTGCGCTCCATATTCGGCGACAAAGCCCGCGACGTTAAAGACTCCTCTTTGCGGATGGAAAACGGCAAGCGCGGCCGCATTATCAGCGTTAAAGTATTTAGCCGCGAGGCAGGCCACAGCCTTGAGTCGGGCATCATTAAGCGGATACATATCGAGATTGCTCAGCTGCGCACGGTTTCCGTGGGCGACAAGCTGGCTGGCCGCCACGGCAACAAGGGCGTTATCTCGCGCATTTTGCCCGAGGAGGACATGCCCTACACCCAAGACGGCCGCCCGGTTGACGTAATCCTTACCCCGCTTGGCGTACCAAGCCGCATGAACTTGGGGCAAATCCTTGAGCTCCACTTGGGGTTGGCCGCCAACACGCTCAACTACCAGGCCATTTGCCCGCCCTTTGCCGGAGCCACTGAAAGTGAGATCCGCGAAGAATTAAAGAAGGCGGGTCATTCTGAATCAGGAAAAATGAAATTGTTTGACGGCCGCACCGGCGAGGCGTTTGAGCAAGACATTGCGGTGGGCTACATGTACATACTCAAGCTCCACCACATGGTGGAGGACAAGATCCATATGCGCTCTATTGGTCCGTACAGCCTTATTACCCAGCAGCCGCTTGGCGGCAAGGCACAGGGCGGCGGCCAGCGCTTTGGCGAGATGGAAGTCTGGGCGCTCTTGGGCTACGGCGCGGCCTATACCCTGCGCGAGATGCTGACCATCAAGTCCGACGACATCCAGGGCCGCTCGGCGGCGTTTGACGCCATTGTCCGCGGTGAGCGCATCAACCACCACTATGCGCCCGCATCCTTCAACGTGCTCTTGCATACCCTGCGCGGCTTGGCACTCGACGTCGAGCTTATGCGCGGCGGCTCTCCGGTTGGAGGCGCCCGCAAAACCCCAGGCGCCGAGGCCAGCGACTTTGACGCAGTGCGCATCCGCCCAGCATCCCCCGAGCGCATCTTGGAGTGGAGCCACGGCGAGGTCACCAAGCCCGAGACAATCAACTACCGCACTCAGCGCCCAGAGAAAAACTCCCTCTTTGACGAAAAGATCTTTGGTCCGGAGCGCGACTACGAGTGCTACTGCGGCAAGTATCGCGGCATACGCTACAAGGGCATTATCTGCGAAAAGTGCGGCGTCGAGATTACCCGCGCCATTGTGCGCCGCGAGCGCATGGGCCATGTTGACCTAGCTGTGCCTGTAGCACACGTGTGGTTCTTGCGCGCAATCCCAAGCCGCCTTGCCATGGTGCTTGGCATCTCGGGCGGCGAGCTCGAGAAGGTCGTTTATTTTGCCGGCTACCTGGTTAATACCATCCACGAAAAGGAAAAGACCCGCATCACAACCGAGCTCGAGGCCGAGTACAAGCAGAAGATGAAAAACCTCCAGGACGACAAGTCCAAGGAGAAGATGAAAGAGCTATTCTTGGAGGCCAAAAAAGACATCGAGAGCCTCCACGTGGGAGCCGTACTCGACGAGCCTAAGTACCACCGCTTTGCCATTAAGTACGGGGCAATGTTTGAGGCAGGCATCGGCGCCGAGGCTATATACAACCTCTGCAAGGCGCTCGACCTTAAGGTCCTTATTAAAAACATCGAGGCAGCCCTGCTTGATTGCGGCGCAGCAGAGCGCGAAAAGCTCGGCAAGAGGCTCTCTATTGTGCGCGGCATGGTGCGCTCCGGAGTGCGCCCCGAGTGGATGTTCCTTACCCGCATACCGGTTATCCCTCCGGGGCTGCGCCCCATGGTTGCTCTTGAGGGCGGCCGCCACGCTACGAGCGACGTCAACGACCTATACCGCCGCGTCATCAACCGCAACAACCGCCTTAAAAAACTCATCGAGATCCACGCGCCTGATGTTATCTTGCGCAACGAAAAGCGCATCTTGCAGGAGGCTATCGACGCGCTTGTCGACAACTCAATCCGCCACGGCGGTGCCGCATACTCTGCAACTACCCAGGCGCGCACCCGCCCGCTTAAGTCGCTTAGCGACAACCTTAAGGGTAAGCACGGGCTTTTCCGCCAAAACTTGCTGGGCAAGCGCGTGGACTACTCGGGCCGCTCGGTTATTGTCGTTGGCCCCGAACTTAAGCTCAACCAGTGCGGTCTGCCCAAGCACATGGCGCTCGAGCTCTTCCGCCCGTTTGTAATCGGCAAACTGCTTGAAAAGGAGCTGGCCTACAACATCCGCGGCGCCGGCCGTCTTATAGACGAGGGCGTGCCAGAGGTATGGGCAATACTCGAGGACGTCATCCGCGACAAGTACGTGCTGCTTAACCGCGCGCCTACCTTGCACCGCCTTGGCATACAGGCGTTCCAACCGATACTTATCGAGGGCAACGCAATACAACTGCACCCCATGGTGTGCCCCGCGTTTAACGCCGACTTTGACGGCGACCAAATGGCCGTGCACGTGCCGCTCTCCCCCGAGGCTCAGGCCGAGGCCCGCGAGATTATGGCTGCGACCAAAAACATCCTCAAGCCGGGCAACGCCGAGCCGGTTGTGGCATCAAAACTCCTCGATATCTTGCTGGGAGCTTACTGGATGACCAAAGAGGTCGAGGGTATGAAGGGGGAGGGCCTTGCGTTTGCATCGCCAAACTCAGCTATACTCGCGTACGACTACGGCCAAGTAGGCTTCCAGGCCAAGGTAAAAGTCTTGCCGTCTGAGAAGGAAAAGTACGCGCAATTTGGCGGCACTCTGTTTGAGACCACCGTTGGCCGGCTCCTCTTCAACACCGTATTCCCTGCGGACTACCCATTTATTAACTACAGCATCGACAAAAAAGGCCTTGCCAGGCTCGTGAGCGATCTTATTACCCGCTACGGTCTTGAGCGCATCCCCGAGATCATGGACAAGGTAAAGACCTTTGGCTTCCGCTACGTGACGCAGTCAGGCATTACCTGGTCCCTGGACGACATCCGCATACCTCCGGGCAAAGACGCCATCATCGAGACGGCGCAAAAGAAATCGGAGGAAATTGTAAGCCATTGGAAAGACGGTCTCTTAAGCGAGGAGGAGCGCTACCACATGAACCTCGAGGTCTGGCATAACGCCAAGTCAGAGGTCGAGAAGCTCATCCCCGCCAGCTTGCCGCGCAACGGCTCGGTAGAGGACATGTTGCGCTCTGGCGCACGCGGCTCTCCTGCCCAGCTTACCCAAATGGCCGGTATGAAAGGCCTTATCGCGTCACCCTCCGGCGAAACGCTTGAGCTCCCCGTTACCAAGTCGATGAAGGAGGGTCTCAGCCCCATCGAGTACTTCATTACTACGCACGGCAGCCGCTCTGGCTTGGCCGCTACCGCGCTCTCGACCGCCAAGGCCGGCTACTTAACCCGCAGGCTCTTTGACGTCGCACAGGACATTGTTGTGTCTATCGAGGAGTGCGGTACCAAAGAGGGTATAGCGGTTAATCGCGAGTCCGCTTCGGGCATTGGCACCTTCCTTGCTAAAAACATCGAGGGCCGTTACTTGGCCGCGGACATGGAGGGTTACAAAAAAGGCCACTTCATCACTCAGGCAGACGCCAAGCACATTGAGGACTCGGGCACAAACAGCGTCTATGTACGCAGCCCCATTGGCTGCAGGGCTCAGGCTGGCATTTGCGCGCACTGCTACGGCGCCGACTTGGGAAACATGAAGCCTGTTGCGCTCGGCGAGGCGGTGGGCACTATTGCCGCGCAAGCCATCGGCGAGCCGGGCACGCAGCTCACCATGAACGTCAAGCACGCGGGCGGCGCTGCCTCGGCAGGGGGCGACGTAACCGGCGGCTTGCCTCGCGTCGAGGAAATCTTTGAGCGCCGTGCTCCGCGCAACCCGGCTGTTATTGCGACTGTCTCGGGCGAGGTGTTGGAAATTAAAGAAGAGGGGATAGAAAAGACCATCATTGTAACCCCCGACCTTGAGCACAAAGGTAAAACTAAAAAAGGCAGCGAGGTTATCGAGTACGAGCTGCCGCCGCGCCGCATCCCAACCGTTAAAGCGGGCGACAAAATAACTCGAGGCCAGTTCCTAACCGACGGCTCGGCAGACCTGCAAGAACTATTCAAATACGCGGGCAAGGAGCGCACGCAGGAGTACATGATCGCCGAGGTCATAAAAATCTACGAGCTCCAGGGCGCCTCCATATCGGTCAAGCACCTCGAGGTCATCATCCGCCAGATGTTTAGCCGCGTTAAGATAACCAACTCTGGCGCAACCGAGCTCTCGGTGGGCGACGTTATGCCCGAGGCCGAGTTTGACACGGTCAACACGACGGCAAAAGAGGCCAGCAACGAGCCCGCGAAGGCCGAGGGCTTGGTCATGGGTATTCTCGACGTCTCTTTGAGCCGCGCATCATTCCTCTCGGCGGCATCCTTCCAAAACACGACTCGCATGCTCATTAAGGCGTCGATGTATGGCAGTGTGGACCGCTTGGAGGGATTGAAGGAAAACGTCATCATTGGCCGGCTTATCCCTGCGGGCACGGGCTTTAAAGGCTCTCCCAAGGAAAAGCTGGTCAACCGCTACGCCCCGTCTGCAGAACAAATAGCCGACGACAAAGTCCGCGTCGCGTAAGAAAAGTTAAATACAGAGAAGCGAAACGGCGCCCGGGAGGGCGCCGCTTTGCGAACGTGGTGCACGAGGATCAGCTGCAGGGCTTGAGGAAACTTCCACGAAGCACAGCCTCCGTGTGGTCAATCCGGCCCTCGGTGAGGAGCACGAACTGGATTGACCCATCCACCGCCTTCTGTAGGCGTGCATGAGCCGCACGGCAGGCGGCAGCTTCGTCGATCTTTGGCTCGGGCGACATGCTCACAGCTCCCACGACGAGCGCGAAGCCGATGGCGACCCCCAACAAACCGGGGCCGGTGTATGGTCCCGAACCGTGTTCGGAGAAGTAGGCATGACTCATGGTGCGTCTCCCTGTTGACCAGCAGAACAAGTGAATCGTTGTGCATTATGCATCCATGTACGATATTTGTAAAGTGTCCTGCGTGGATACCCAAAAATGCCTGGAATACGGGTCTTTTTAAATTTGTTACCTAGTTTATCCTATAGCATAAACTAGGTAACAAGAGGTGTGTATAAAAAGCTCAAGGGCGCGCATTCCGTTAGGTCTGCACGCCCTTGTTCGATTGAATTCGCGTCAGACTTTCCTGACGAGGGTGTAGTTGGAGCCCAAGTGGCGTGCCATTTCGATCGCCGCGGATATGGGGGCAGCGACGATAATTGGCACCCCGAGTGCCCACCAAAGGGCAGTGTCACACGCCGTACGAAGCATCCGCTGTTGAATTTCGGTCATCTCATCCTCCCGAAGGTACCTCTGACTTGAGATTTATTATACATCTAACACACTAAATCTGTCAATGGCCATGCAGAGCGTGGGAGAAAAGAGTAAACTTAAGGCCACTATGGATACCGAGGTGCAGCAGGTAAAGGACCGGATCAACATTGTTGAGGTTATTGGGCAGTATGTTCAACTCAAGCGGGCGGGGAGGAACTTCTCCGGCAAATGCCCCTTCCACAAAGAGAGGACCCCCAGCTTTATGGTTAGCCCCGAGCGGGGGACCTACATCTGCTTTGGCTGTGGCGAAAAGGGCGATGTATTTAGCTTTTTGCAAAAAATAGACGGCATCGACTTTCCTACCGCGCTCAAGCAGCTGGCCGAAAAGGCGGGGATAGTACTGCAGCCCCGCGCACAGCGCGCGCATGCCCCAGAGGAAAAAGAGAAGGAGGAAAGGTTGCGAGAGGTCTGCGAGGCTGCAGTTAAGTTTTACGAGGCAGAGCTTGCCAAGCGCGCCGACGTTTTGGCATATCTTGAAGCTCGAGGTGTTTCTAAAGACTCAATAGCGGCCTGGCGCCTGGGCTACGCGCCCGCGGCTTGGGAGTCGCTTAGCAAGCATTTGGTGTCTGTGGGCTTTGGCCACCCCGACATTGTCGACGCCGGCTTTGGTGTGCGCTCCGACAAACGGCCTGGAGAGATTTTTGACAGGTTCCGCGGGCGCATCATGTTCCCTATATTCGACGCCGCAGGGGCGCCTATGGCGGTGTCGGGGCGGTTTTTTGAAAAGATCCCTGGGCAAAAGGAGCGGGAGGACGGCAGCGAGCCGGCCAAGTACGTCAACAGCCCCGAGACGGCGCTGTTTAAAAAGTCGCGCGTGCTTTACGGGTTCGACAAGGCGCGCAATGCCATACGCAAAGCCGACTGCATCTTGCTTGTAGAGGGCCAGTTTGACCTCGTGCTCTGCCACCAAAGCGGCCTGCCGTTTACGGTAGCGCTCTCGGGCACTGCGCTTACGCCCGAGCACCTAACGCTCCTAGGAAGGCTCTCCAAGCGCCTGGTGCTTGCCCTGGATGCCGACACGGCAGGGGTGCGAAGCGGGCTCAAGTCCTCACTCATGGCCATTGCCGCCGGCTTTGACGTTAAGGTCCCGACCTTTGCCGCGGGCCATGACCCCGCCGACGTAGCAAAGGAAAACCCCGAGCTGCTCAAAGCCGCCATCCGCACAAGCAAAACGGCGGTCGAGTTTTTCCTCGATGTGCTGCGCCCCGATGCCAAAGACGCCAGGGGCTACCAAAAGGTTGTCGAGACTCAGGTGTTGCCCCTGGTTGCGGCGGTAGAGAGCGCTATTGAGCGCGAGCATTTTATTAGGCTTATTGCCTCGCGCCTAAGCGTCTCCGACCTGGCGGTGCGTGCCGAAGTCGCCAAAAAGCCCGCCTTGCCCGCCGACGCTTCACCCGAAGTTCATCAGGGGAGTACAGAATCAGCCCTATCTTCGCTCGATAAAAAAGTTGGGATGCTGCTCTTCAGCCGCCCCGAGGCTGCTGTGCGCCTTAAAGACCTTTTGGGCGAAGCATACATAACCGAGGCTCACACAAGGCTCTTGCCGTGGGCCGAGGAGCTGCGGTTTGGTTTTGATAAAGAGGTGCACGAGGAGACGACCCCCGAGCGGGTAGAGGAGGACTTGCTTGCCTATATAGCCGACAGCACCCGCCGTGCCAAGATGAAGTTAGTGTGATATAATAATAAAAATGGCAAAAAAGAAGGCAAAGAGAAAAGCCCCGCATAAAAAGGCGGGGCTCAAGGCTAAGAAGTTTAAAAAAGCGGCAGCTGCCCGCAGGGCCAAGCTTGCGCCCAAAAAAAAGGTAACCAAGAAAGCGGCCGCCAAATCTCTGGTACTCTCGCCTAAGGCTGCAAAAAAGGCCGACGAGCAGGCTAAAAAGGCCGAGGGCCTTATGGTGCGCGGCCGCCAGCGCGGGTTTGTCACCTATGACGAAATCTTAAAATCTTTCCCCAACGTCGAGGAGGACGTAATGTTTTTGGAGGAACTTTACGAAAAGTTTAGTACCGCGGGCATCGATGTGCTTGAGGGCGGCGGGCTTTTAGAGATTGCCGAAGAGCCTTTGGAAAAAGGCTACAGCAGGAGCGACAGCAGCTACGACTCGATACAAATGTACTTGCGCGAGATAGGCAAGTACCCCTTGCTTAACGCGCAAAGCGAGCGCGACTTGGCCAAGCGCATTATGGGCGGGGACGAGGAGGCGCGCAACTTGCTAGCCCGCGCCAACCTGCGCCTGGTTGTGTCCATTGCAAAAAAATACGTGGGCCGCAGCCCCGACCTTACCTTGCTTGACCTTATACAAGAGGGCAACATCGGGCTCTTTAAGGCCGTCGACAAGTTTGACTGGACAAAGGGCTTTAAATTTAGCACCTACGCTACCTGGTGGATCCGCCAGGCCATTACCCGCGCCCTGGCCGACCAAAGCCGCACCATCCGCATCCCCGTGCACATGGTCGAGACCATTGCCAAGTACAAGCAGGTAAGCCGCAGGCTGGCCCAAGACTTGGGCCGCGACCCCCTGGCCGAGGAGATAGCTTTGGAGATGGGCGTTGATGTTGAAAAAATCTACCAGATAGAAAAGATAGACCAAGACACCGTGTCTTTGGAGAGCCCGGTGGGGAGTGACGATGACGAGGGCAAGTCGGTGCTGGGCGACTTTATAAAAGATGACAAGATACTCAGTCCCGACCAAGAGGTGTCGCGCCGCATTTTGGGCGACCAGCTTAAGGAGATTTTGGACGAGCTTAGCCCCAAAGAGCGCGAGATACTCAAGCTGCGCCATGGTTTGGAGGACGGCATATACCACACGCTCGAGGAGGTGGGAAAAAAGTTTGGCGTTACCCGCGAGCGCATCCGCCAAATAGAAGCCAAGGCGCTGGAGCGCATCCGCACCCACGAAAAAGCCAAGCGCCTGCGCAGCTACTAAAACATTCCAACATTCTCGAGAATATGAGAATGTCATATATGAAAAGAGAGCGCCGCGGACTTTCATCCGCGGCGCTTCGGGCATTGGTCAGATCGTCATGAAGGTCTTACGCGAGCCTTCAATGGGCGGTCCGTCGACGCCCTTCAAGTATTCGTAGTCGAGCCGTACCCGGAAGGGTGTGGACGTATTGCGTGACATCCAATGCGCAATTTCGCTCGCTGCAGCGCGCATCTGGCTCTCCATCATCTCCTTCGCGGCGGCATTATCCTGGTCTTGCCACGCCCGCCAGGTAAATACAGCAAGGTCCACCTCCTCGAAAGCAAGGTTGATGGTCGAGAAGTCGTGCAACAACCGGGCGTGAAGTTCTGATGCCGCCTCGGCGTTATACAGCGCCTGTTCCACCACTTTGCAAAGCGGACTGATGACAAGTTCAACGTCGCCTGGGGTAGTTCGCCCGGGCATCGCCCGCATTAGCGACGTAGCGAAGATGAGCCTGTGGATGTCCGTATGCTGGGCGGCAGTTCTTGCCATTGCTCGAAACATCTCGGCATCGTTTCTAACACCCGCGGTCTGTATGTATTGCGCGGCTTTGCGCGAGGCGTCATTCGGATGAATATCTTGCATCGCCTCGCGCAGGCGCGTAAGCATCTTCTGACGGTCCTCCTTCCTCCACTCCACGAAGTGCCTGCCGATGAATTCGCCGAACTCGGGCTCGTGCGTCTCGCCATCGTCATAGAATTTGGCACAAAACCCTTCCATCACGGCAGCAACAAGCACGTCCCGGGTCTTGGGGAAGTTGTCGAGCTTTGCCTCCGCCATTTCCTTGAGTACGTCCATGGCTGCTCTGCCGGCTAGCACATTCCTTACGGGTATGCAGCCCGAGCCTTGGGGCACCGTTTCCTTGATTTCTTGGAGATAATCCTCGGCGGAAATCGCAGCTCCGGCGTCTCTCGTCTCCTCCTCTCCCTTGGCAGCTGTGGCAGTTAGGCGCCTCTTGAGCGCTCGTTTGAACTGGTCTGGATTCGCGACACCATTAGCTTCTGTAGTACTCATGGCCTTTTCCTTTCAGGTGCCTAGGCACCTCTTTCCCTGGGGAATATGAGCCCTGAGGCTCTCGGATGGACACCATGTCCGCTATGAACAATAGCTTTTTTGTTTAACCTGCGACAGAGGTTGAAGAGTTAGTAGTTTTGTGTTATAAAATAGAAGGAACTTAATCGCGCAAAGGGGTCGGGCATGAGCAATAAGCGAGAGGCGCTTGCTCGGACCGCCATGGTTCGTGCGCGCGCAAGAGGTTGTTGGGGGGTCAAGTCCATCAATCCGCTTGATCTGGGTTTGCCGCCCAGCGTGTGCCTTGTGGGAATAAACGGCAGGCGCTACAACGTGCTTGACTCGAGCATGCCGTAACCAGCCCGACGACGACGGGGCTTGGTACGCCCAGTACGGCCTGAGCAAGGCTGTGCTTGAAAAAGTCTACGGCACCATATGCCGGGACTCTATCACTCTGCCGAACCGGTACTACGTCTACAAAGACAAAAAGTTGTACCGGGTACACTTCCCCGCAAAGTGCAAAAAAGAAAGGAAGATCCACTCTGTCCCGCTTGATTTGTCGCTTGCGTCCAACGCGCGTCAGCCGCTCATGGATGCGAGGGAGTATCTAGACGCCTGGCCCAAAAACAAACAGAAAAGGAAGAAAGGAGCCCCCCAGAAATAATACTCTGTGGGGTTTCGCGTTTTTATAAATAAAAATCCCGGCCACTTGGCCGGGATCGAAGGTGCTTGGCCGCTTGGAAATCTTTTGACTATTTCTTTGCAGCGACAACCGGTTGGCTCTTTGTCCAGATACTGAGGCTATTCTTGCCCATCGTCGCATCGGCGAATATGGCTCCAATCATCGACAGGATGATCGCAGCTACCACCATCCCCCGTAGGGACCTGCGACTCGGACGCTCATCCTCGATAGGAGGATACCTGTTCATTCTCGTGCTCCAAATGAAGGACAAGGAGCACTATAGTACCGAATGTTCATGAAGTCAAGATGATACAATAGGGTCAATGGCAGGGAAGAAAGGGGACAAATATCCCATTAAGCACTGGAGCCACAGCAGCCTCATGGCCTTTTTGCGCAACCCCTTGGCCTGGCACAAGCGCTATGTGGAGCTGGTGTACGACATGCCCTCTAGCCCCTCCGGCATCGTAGGCCGGGCGGCACATACGGCGCTTGAGCACTACTACAGCGGACTGCCCAAGCAGGCAGCCATCGAGCTGGGGCTTGAGTATATGCGCGGCGTGGCCGACTTTGAGATTAACTTTGGCCGCGCAAAGACTAAGTCCGCGCGGCGAGCAAAGCGCGCAAGCATGGAGCGCGAGTACTTGCAGGCCGCCGAGTTTTACCTGGCCCGGCCGCCCAAGTACAAAGTACTGGCGGTCGAGGCCAGGGCCACTGTTGAGGTAGAGGGCCTACCCCTGCCTATAAAAGCGGTGTCCGACCTGGTGGTGCAAAGCAATGTCGACCCGCGCGGGGTCGACATTGTAGACCACAAGTTTGTCTCGGCGTTTACCCCACACGGCGGCGACAAATCGCTATTTGTTATCCAGGCAATATTTAACTACTACACGGTCAAAAAAACTTTTAACAAGCCGGTGCGGCGCTTTATTGTGCAGGAGTGCAAAATAAGCCGCAACGCCGACGGCTCTCCTCAAATGCGCCGGCACGTCATAGACTTCCGCCCCTTTCGCCGCGAGTTCATTGTCTTTAACCGCCTGGTGCGCGACGCTACCGAGGCCCTGGCGAGCATGAAGGTCTTTTTGCCCAACCCCAGCGACATGTTTGAGGGCGAGAACAGCTTTGATATCTACCGCATAAACTTGAGCCACGAGGACTACGACTCTCACTTTAGGCCCGACGAATAAACAGGCAAAAGTCCCAGACTACTATTGTGTCGTGGTGGTGGCTGCCGGGGTTACCGTGGCGCCGCCAGGGAGGCCAGAGAGTATGGCATCTATAGCCGCGCGCATGCTGGCGTACGGCTGGGCGCCGCTAAGCACTATGGAGTCGGTGCCAACCATTATGAGCGTGTAGGGCGTGCCGCCCGCGCCAAGCGCCACTGCTTCGTTGTAGCTGTCGG
>Ga0190272_10000506_pt1 | contig 20351 bp, 18 predicted proteins | sample Popmic504T_FD_133746 | JGI IMG/M metagenome (GOLD analysis project Ga0190272, IMG submission 133746) | Populus adjacent soil microbial communities from riparian zone of Shoshone River, Wyoming, USA - 504 T | ecosystem: Environmental > Terrestrial > Soil > Riparian zone | place: USA: Wyoming... | reverse complement strand
TCGTTCGTCTTCTTCATGCTGGCCGGGCTGATGGCGCTCACCATGCGCGCCGAGCTCACCGAACCCGAGTTGCAGTTCATCAGTCTTGAGCAGTACAACCAGCTGTTCACGATGCACGGCACGGTCATGCTCCTGCTCTTTGCCACGCCGCTATTCGCCGGCTTCGCCAACGCCATCATGCCGTTGCAGATCGGCTCACCCGACGTCGCCTTCCCCCGCCTCAACATGCTGGCGTACTGGTTCTTCCTGTTCGGCGGGCTGATCGCGCTCGGGGGCTTCCTCACCCCTGGTGGCGCGGCCTCCTTCGGATGGACCGCTTACGCGCCGCTGACCGACGCCATCCGCTCACCCGGTGCGGGCGCGGACATGTGGATTCTTGGTCTGGCCTTAACGGGGCTCGGCACGATCTTGGGCTCGGTCAACTTCATCACCACGATCGTGTGCATGCGCGCACCCGGAATGACGATGTTCCGGATGCCGCTGTTCACCTGGAACGTGCTGCTCACCAGCATCTTGGCCATCATGGCGTTCCCGGTGCTGGCCGCGGCCCTGTTGGTGCTGGCCTTCGACAGGCAGTTCGGCAGCTTGGTGTTCGACCCAGAAGTCGGTGGTGCCGTGCTCTGGCAACACCTGTTCTGGTTCTTCGGGCATCCGGAGGTTTACATCATCGCCTTGCCCTTCTTTGGCATCATCAGCGAGATCCTGCCGGTGTTCAGTCGCAAACCGATCTTCGGCTACAAGGGTTTGGTGTTCGCCACCATCTCGATTGCCGCCCTCTCCGTGGCCGTGTGGGCGCACCACATGTTCGTGACGGGTGCGGTGCTTCTGCCGTTCTTCGCGTTCACCACCATGCTCATTGCCGTCCCAACAGGCGTAAAGTTTTTCAACTGGATTGGCACCATGTGGGGTGGGTCGGTCACGTTCGAGACACCCATGCTGTTCTCGATTGGCTTTTTGGTGACGTTCCTTTTCGGTGGGCTCACCGGAATGATCCTGGCCTCTCCACCGCTCGACTTCGCGGTCTCTGACTCCTACTTCATCGTCGCCCACTTCCACTACACCGTCTTCGGCACCGTGGTCTTCTTGATGTTCGCCGGCTTCTACTTCTGGTGGCCCAAGTGGACGGGCAAGATGCTGGACGAACGGATCGGCAAGGTTCACTTCTGGCTGCTGTTCATCGGGTTCCAAGTCACCTTCTTGATCCAGCACTGGCTGGGCGTCAAAGGCATGCCGCGTCGTTATGGCGACTACCTGGCCAGTGACGGCTTTACCTTCATGAACCAGGTGTCGTCGGTTGGCTCGTTGCTTGTGGGCTTGTCCACTTTGGTGTTCCTCTACAACGTCTGGCGCACCCACAAACATGCGCCGCTGGTAGGCGTTGATGACCCCTGGGGTTGGGGACGGTCCCTCGAATGGGCCACCTCATGCCCGCCTCCGCGCCACAACTTCGACACGATTCCGCGCATTCGCTCGGAGTCTCCCGCGTTCGATCTCCACCACCCAGAGATCGCCCTGTCAGAGGGCGACGTGCACAACGACAACGTGCTTGAAAGTGTCTACGGTGCGCCGGAAGTAACTCACCGCGAAGACATTGTGCAAGACATCGCCGAAGGTAAGGACCAATAACGTGCGCGCCGCGGGTCGACTCTTTGCAGGGCTAGCCCTGTTCTTCACCTTCCTGGGCGTCGTCTACTGGTGGCTGGCCGACGAGCCTGCCGGTACGGCTGCGCTCATCTTCACCGGTGCCCTGGGCTTCCTGGTCGCCGTCTACATGCTGTTTACCGCGCGCCGGATCGAGCCTTTGCCTGAGGACGACGAAGAAGGCGACATCGCCGAAGGAGCCGGCGCGCAGGGGTTCTTCAGCCCGCACAGTTGGTGGCCGCTTCCGGTGGCCGCTGGCGCCGCCGTCGTGACGCTCGGACTGGTGTTCCTCATGTGGTGGATGATCATCCTTGGGCTGCTCATCACCCTGATTGGCGTCAGCGGTCTACTCTTTGAGTACTACCAAGGCGAGTTCGCGCGCGAATAACGGTTTGGACGCGCCATTGCACGGGAATGACTCCAGGACATTTAGCAGTTAGCCTAAAGCGCCGATGACGCACGGGAACGGGATCCTCCCGCTCCCGCAATGGCGTCTCGAACGGGGATAGTGGTGACCAGCAGGCTCTCCAGCAAGCAGCGACCTTTGGCGTTGGCTGCCGCGCTGCTCTGTGTCTCTGCCCTGGCTGCCTGCACCACCGCCGACGCCGATGACGAGGCAGGCACCGAGGGGAAGCCGCCAAAGTCAGCTGCCACTTTGACCATTGAGGCGAAGGGGGCACAGCGCTGGGATCCCTCCCAGCCGATCGTTATCAAGGCTGACGACGGGCGCCTGACAAACGTTGACGTCCGCAGCCGCGACGGCAAGCGCGTGATAGGCAAGGTCTCAGACAGCGGCAAGGTGTGGCGATCCACCGACCAACTACTGACGTACGACACCACGTACAAGCTGCAGGCGCGGGCGGTAGACGCGGCCGGCTTGGCCATTAAGCAGTCGGGTCGCTTCCACACCGTTAAGCCGAAGAACCGGGTCTACACCGACGTCTCGCCCTTCGGGGGCGCCGTCGTCGGAGTGGGGATGCCGATCATCATCTCGTTCAGCGCTCCGGTGCCGAACCGAGCCGCGGCCGAGCGTCAACTCAACGTCGACACCTCACCGCAAACCGTCGGCTCGTGGTACTGGGTCAGCGACCAAATGGTGCGCTGGCGGCCTAAGGAGTACTGGAAGTCAGGCACCGACGTTGTCGTGACCTCGAAGCTGGCTGGCGTCGACCTCGGCGACGGCACCTGGGGCGACGACGACGATCGCGTCAATTTCAGCGTGGGCCAACGGCTCATTAGCACCGTCGACATCGCCAACCACCGCATGGTGGTGGAGCAGAACGGATCCGTGGTCCGACGGATCCCGGTCACCACGGGCAAAGCCGGCTGGGACACCCGCAACGGCATCAAGGTCATCATTTCCAAGGACCGAAACGTCGTCATGGACGCCGCCACGCTAGACGTCGATGCAGGCGACCCGGAGTACTACCGGCTCGACGTCGAGTACGCGATGCGCCTGACGTGGAGTGGCGAGTATGTGCACGCTGCGCCGTGGTCGGTGTCGAGCCAGGGCGACGACAACGTCAGCCACGGATGTACCGGGATGAGTACCGCCAACGCGACGTGGTTCTACAACCTGTCCAAGCCGGGCGACATCGTGCAATACGTCGGCGGTACGCGCGGCATGGAGCCGTGGAATGGCTACACCGACTGGACCATGAGCTGGAGCGACTGGAAACAAGGCTCAGCCCTTTCCTGATCGACGCCCCTTCCTGATCGACGACGGGGGGCCCTGGGTCACGGGGCGAGCTAGCCGAGTACAAGGCGCGGTTCGTGAACCAGTTCGTTGCTGATCACTCTGTCTCTACGGTGGTCGAGTTGGGTTGCGGTGACGGATCTCAGCTCGCACTGTCCGACTATCCGTCGTACGTGGGGCTCGATGTGGCCCCCACAGCCATTGATGCTTGCCGCGCGCGGAGCTTGCGCTGTCGACCCGATTCGTCGTCATCTACGCCAACGATGGGCCACGAGACAGCACCATCGCGTCAGTGACCGATCGACCGTTCACCGGTTGGGTTGCTGAGCACTGCCCGCAATGGCATTTGGATGAGCACGTCGGCAATGACTACCCGTGGAATGGCGATGTCACATCGTCGACGCTGAGCGAGTTCTGTGTCCACCGGCTCGTCCCGCGGCGCTGGGCCTACTGACGGGGAGAGAGCGCCTCTGCTTGCGAGGTTTCGATCTCGTCGTCGCGCTCGGCGGTGATTTCGGCCTCGTGGTGACGGGCTTCCTCGATCTCAGCAGCGGTGGGCATCGGAACCTGATCGCCGTAGAAGAAGTGCGACAGTTTTGCCTGGGTCATCTTGACCGCGTACCACTTCTGCTTGACGCCCTTGTCGTCGTACTTCTCGGGCATCGGCAACGGCTTCGGTGCAGCCGCACGGGCCATGATCACGGCGTGCTCTTCGTCGGAGATCGGCTGGTGCTGCTCGTAGTACTTACCGCTCGGGAGCCGCTTGATGACTCCGGACTCGTAACCGTGCAGGAGTTTGTCGCGGTCGCGCCGCTGCAGGGCAAGGCACACCCGTCTGGTGAAGACAAACACCAGCGGCGGCACCACAAAGAGAGCAACCCGCATCGCCCAGGTGACCGCAAAGACGTTGAGGTCGAAGGTGTTGGCGATGATGTCGTTGCCGCCCTCAATCCACAGCAGTCCGTAGAACGCCAGCGACATGGCGCCAATGGCGGTACGCGTGGGTGCGTTGCGGGGGCGGTCGAGCAGGTGATGGGGACGACGGTCTCCGGTGGCCCAGGCTTCCAGCCACGGATACAAGGCCATGGCAGTAAAGATGATGCCGGGCAAAATCAGCGACGGGAACAATACGTTCATGCTGATGGTGTAGCCGCCAGGAATGACCCACTCCATGTTGGGCATCATGCGCAGCCCACCTTCAAGCCAGCCGATATACCAGTCGGGCTGCGAGCCTGCGGTGATCTGGTCAGGAATGTAGGGCCCATACATCCAGATCGGGTTGATCTGGAAGAGCCCACCCATGAGGGCAGTGATGCCGAAGACCACGAAGAAGAAGCCGCCGGCCTTTGCGGTGTACACCGGGAACAGCGGATACCCGACGACGTTGCGCTCGGTTCGTCCGGCGCCGGGGAACTGCGTGTGCTTTTGGAACCACACCAGCATTAGGTGGACGGTGATCAGCGCCAAGATGATGCCGGGCACCAGCAACACGTGGACGGTATAGAGCCGTGGAATGAAGTCGGTTCCAGGGAACTCGCCGCCAAAGATGAAGAACGACAAGTAAGTGCCGACGACTGGGATGGAAAGCATAATTCCTTGTGCGATGCGCAAGCCCGTGCCGGAGAGCAGGTCGTCGGGGAGCGAGTAGCCGGCGAATCCTTCAAGCAGGGCAAGGGTAAGCAGCGTCACGCCGATCACCCAGTTGGTTTCCCGAGGCTTGCGGAATGCCCCCGTGAAGAAGACGCGCAAGAGGTGGACCGAGATCGCGGCGACAAAGAAGAGTGCGCCCCAGTGGTGAATCTGGCGCATGAGCAGACCGCCGCGAATGTCAAAGCTGATGTCGAGGGTTGATGCGTAGGCCTCCGACATATGCACGCCGTTGAGTGGGGCGTAGGACCCGTCGTAGATGACCTCGATCATCGATGGCTTGAACCACAAAGACAGGAATGTTCCGGACAGCAACAAGAGGATGAAACTGTAAAGGGCGATCTCGCCGAGCATGAAGGACCAGTGGTCGGGGAAGACCTTGTTGAACTGTTTCTTCAGGTAACCAGAAGCTGGGACTCGGTCGTCAACCCAGACGTAACCAACGCCACCGGCCTCTTCCAGCCTGTTGACTTTGTCGGTGCTCATCCGCGCTCCCAGAAGCTTGGTCCTACCGGCTCAGTGAAGCCTTCTTGCGCAACCAAGTATCCGTCGTCATCCACGGTGATCGCGAGTTGAGGCAGCGAGCGGGCTGCGGGTCCAAAGATCACGTTGCCGGAATTCGCGAGGTCGAAGGTTGACTGGTGGCACGGGCACAACATGTGGTGGGTGAGCTGTTCGTACAGGCCTAGGGGGCAGCCCACGTGCGTGCAGATCTTCGAGAAGCACAGGATGCCTTGGTAGGTCCACGGCAGTTCTGCATCGGGTGGAGTCTGGTCGGACACGATTTCACTCGGGTCCATGCGGATCAGCATGACGGCTGACTTCGCCAGTTCGTTGAGGTTCCCCTCTTCTTCCATGACCTCTTTCAAGCCCTCGGGCACTGCGCTAATGAGCGTGCCGACCGTGAGGTCTTCAGGTCGAATGGGTTGGTTGGTTTCCGCGACGAGGATACGCATTCCGCTGGTCCACATGGTCGTGCGCAGCACGTTGCCGGGGAGCGGGCCGAGGTCGCGCAGCAGCACGATGGCGGGCAGCCCCACCAGGGCGAGCGCGCCGAACATGCTGCCCAAGATGAAGGGGCGGCGCTTGACCCCCGTCTGATCGATGCCGGTGACGTAGGAATCGAGCAACTCATCGCGAGCTTCCTGGGTGGATGCCTCTGCCTTTCGCTGGTCGACGATTTCGACGTCGGGCATCAGCTTTTTGGCCCAATGGATGGCGGCCGCGCCAATGAGGAAGAGCGAGAGGCCCATCAATAGTCCGAGCAGCAAGTTGGACGCGTTGACGTCACCGAAGAACGGAATGTACATCGACTCATCGATCGGGGTGGCCACGAAGGCGACGATGAAGCCGATACTGGCGAGACCCGATCCCAAAAAGAGAAACCCGACCTGGCGCTCGGCGCGTTTGGCGGCGCGAGGGTCGATGTCGCTGCGCCGGGGGTGATGGACCGGTAGGGGAGTCTCCGGTGCCTCCCCGGTCGGCTCGATAGTCACTTCGCTTTCACTCCGATCCAGACCGCAACGGCTATGAGTGCACCAAGTCCGAGGGTGAACAGCAGCAGGCCCTCGGTGACTGGCCCGAGTCGGCCTAAGTCGATGCCACCGTTGTTGGGCTGCTCACGAATCGTCTCGATGTAAGCGATGATGGCGCGCTTGTCGTCGGTACGCAGCGAGGAATCGGGGAACACCGGCATGTTCTGCGGGCCGGTCAGCATCGCGGAGTAGATATGCCGCGGATCGGTGTTGGTCAGGGACGGCGCGTACTTGCCGTCGGTGAGCGCACCGCCCTTACCGGAGAAGCCGTGACATGAGGCACAGTTGGCCCGAAAGAGTGCGCCACCGAGCGCCATTTCCTCCGGAGTGATCCCGGTGGTGCTGTACTGCTCCTCCGTCGGAATCGCCGGGCCGGGGCCCAGCGACGCGATATAGGCAGCGAGCGCGGCCGTCTCTTCCGGGGTGTAGATCGATTTTTTGCGAACCGCCTGTGCGCCCGGGTTGGCCAAGGGCATCCGACCGGTGGAGACCTGGAAGTCGACCGAGGCCGCTCCGGCCCCGATCAATGACGGGCCGGCGACCGAGCCGTCCGCCTGGTAGCCACCCTCGGCGTTCAAGCCATGACAGGACGAACAACCCTCAAGGAACAGCTTGCGACCCTCGTCGATCTGGGTCGAAGAGGCCGCTCTCGGTGCGTCGGCGGAGGCGTTTTGGGCGGCGATGGCGGCGTAGGCCACGCCCACGATGGCGAGCGCGAACATAAGCAGCACGGGGGTGGCCCAGCGGCTGCGACGTCTGGCAAGCAAGAAGGTCACGGAGTTGTCCTGGTGGGTAGCGGCTACTGAATGAAGTAAATGGTGGCGAACAGAGCAATCCAGACGACGTCGACGAAGTGCCAGTAGTACGACACGACGATGGCACGAGTTGCTTGGTCGTGGTCGAAGCGACGCGCAATGTAGGTAGTGGCAAGCACAAACAAGAAGGCCACCAGGCCACCGGTGACGTGGGCGGCGTGGAAGCCAGTGGTCAGGTAAAAGACCGAGCCGTAAGGGGCGGAAGCGACGGTGAGGCCTTCGTGGACGAGCTCGGTGTACTCGAAGATTTGCCCAGCAACGAAGACTGCGCCCATCAGATACGTGATGATGAACCAGCGGCGCAGGCCCTTGACGTCACCACGCTCGGCAGCGAAAACACCCAGTTGACACGTGACGGACGACAGGATCAGCACCAAGGTGTTGGCCCCGGCAAACCAGATGTTGAGGTGGACGTCTGCGGGTGGCCAAGGTTCGGGTAGCGTCACCTGGCGGACGGTGAAGTACATCGCGAAGAGGGCCGCGAAGAACATCAGTTCCGACGACAACCACACAATGGTCCCGACGCTGACCAAGTTGGGCCGGTTAGGTGCCTGGAGGTGGGCCGTCTCGGCCGCGGTTGCAGTCGCCACGGGCGTGATTATGCCGATAACCGAGGGCCGTGTGTGCGCGGGGGCGACGGTTTTCGTCGTGAGTCTCCCCGCGGGGCCTTTCCGGGGGCGGAAGATCACCTTGCCGGTCGCGGGTTCCGGGGCGTTCCGACCGCCAGCCGGGCCGTTACGATCTCAGAGTTCGCCCCACACGGCCAAGGTAAGGACAACCCAGAAATGCCCGAGCAGTCGTCACCACCGCCGACCATGAAGGTCGTGGTCTACAGCGATGACGCCTCAGTGCGCGAGTCTGTTCGTCTGGGCCTCGGGCGACGCCCGGCCGCCGACCTGCCCGACATCGAGTACGTCGATGTCGCCACTGAGTGGGCCGTCATGCAGGCGGTTTCGGGCGGTGACGTCGACCTCGTGATCGTCGACGGCGAGGCGGTGCCCTCAGGTGGATTGGGCGTCTGCCGCACCCTCAAGGAAGAAGTCTTCCGGGCACCACCTGTCCTGGCGCTGCTGGGGCGGCCGCAAGACCAATGGTTGGCGGCTTGGGCGCGCGTGGACGCCGCGACTCACCACCCGATCAATCCCTTCGCCCTCACCGAGGCCGCCACGGCTCTATTGCGAGCAAAACTTGCGCGTGCAAGTGACGTCGCAACCACGGCCTGACATGTCACCCGGCCCATCGACCAGCGCCGACCAGACCTGGCCGGAAATTCTTTCCGCCCTGCTCGCCCATCACGACCTGAGCGCCGAGCAAGCGCATTGGGCGATGTCTGAGGTGATGAGTGGCGACGCCACCCCAGCGCAGATCGCCGGTTTCGCGGTCGCGCTGCGCAGCAAGGGGGAGACGGCCGCAGAGATGACCGGGCTGTCCGCGGCCATGCTGGAGAACGCGCATTCCATCGACGTCACTGCTCCGGCCCTCGACATCGTTGGCACCGGGGGAGACCGGTCGCACACGGTGAACATCTCCACCATGTCTGCGCTCGTGGCCGCCGGCGCTGGCGCTCGGGTGGTCAAGCACGGCAACCGCGCGGCGTCGTCAAGTTGTGGGACCGCCGACGTGCTCGAGGAGTTGGGCGTGCAGCTGACGCTCGAACCTCAGGCAGTCGCTGAGTGCGCCGAGACCGTAGGCATCACGTTCTGCTTCGCCATGGTCTTTCATCCAGCACTGCGTCATGCGGCGGCTCCGCGAAAGGAACTGGGTGTTGGCACGTCCTTTAACTTCCTGGGACCTTTGACGAATCCAGCTCAGCCCATCGCGTCGGCCGTCGGATGTGCTGACCGCCGAATGGCGCCCATCATGGCGGAGGTTTTCGCCGCCAGACAGAAGTCGGCGTTGGTGTTCCGAGGGGACGACGGGCTCGACGAACTGACCGTCTCGACAACCTCGTCGGTGTGGCATGTCGGTGATGGCACGGTGACCGAGTTATCGCTTGATCCGCTGGAGTTGGGGATCGGGCGTTCGGGAGTCGAGACGCTACGTGGCGGCGACCGGGCACACAATGCTGCCGTGGTGAAGGCCGTCCTCGATGGCAGCGAGCGTGGTCCGATCCGAGACGCAGTGCTCCTCAACACCGCCGCTGGGCTGGTGGCCCTCGATGCCGTGAGCGCAGACGATGTTCTTGCCGGGCTAGACGCTGCGGTGAAGCGCGCTTCAGAGTCGATTGACTCGGGTGCGGCGGCTGCCGTGTTAGACCGCTGGATCGAAACCACGAGGGCGCTCGCTTAGCGCGCCTTCGGCGGCAACTCCGCCCCAACGAGGGCTGCTCCAAGTGCCGGTGACCGAGATAAGCCGTGTTCCGAGGGCGTCGAGCCAGCGCAGTAAGCAATGGGCCTCTTCGCTGGTGGCTGCGGGATAACCGGCGGCACCGGGCGGCACGTCGTCGGCTCCTTGTCGCAAAGAAGTAGCGAAGGGCACCACCGCGACCCCGGAGGCCGCCCATCCGGCCGCGGCCAACCGACCATGCCGGATGACCACCACTTGCCATCCACCGCGAGCATCTGGTTGCGCGGCGACCATTTCGGGGCAGCCTCCCAGCGAGCGAAGACGAGCGGAACGGGCGATCGCAGTAGTCAGCGCCTGGAGGCGGTCGCGGTGGCTCACCGCCTCTTCGTAGCGCTCACGGGCTGTCAATCGATCGATGCGCGCCATCACCGCAGCGATCGCGGGGCGCACGTCGTCGGTCATCGTCTGCGTCGCGAGGTGAACATGGCGCTGGTAGTGCTCGACGGACTCCAGGCCCTCGCAAGGCGCTCCGCACCGCGACATCTCATGGAGCAGGCAGGCGGAGTCGTTGCCAAGCATCGACAGTTTCTTGGTGCATTGACGAAGGGGAATCGCTTCCAGAAGGGCAGATGCTGCTGCTTCGGCAACTTTGGTGGACCGAAACGGCCCGAGATAGGTGGTGCTGTCGTCGCGGACTTGGCGGACGACGGACAGCCGAGGAAAGGCCTCGACGGTCAGCTTGAGATACACCGACTTCTCGGGAAAGCGCGAGCGGCGGTTGTATCTCGGCTTGTACTCGGCGATCAGGCGCAACTCGCGAATCTCGGCCTCAAGAGGGATGACGCATGGCATGGCCACCACTTCGTGTGCGATCGCGACCATCTCAGCCATGCGCCTGCGTGACTCGGACGCGGTGAAGTACTGCTTCACCCGGGCGCGCATCTCGACCGATTTGCCGACGTACAGCACACGCGCCTGCTCGTCGCGGAACATGTAGACCCCCGGCCCCCGCGGCACAGTCTCTGCGAGGTAGCGCTTGCGTCGTTGGGCAGTGCTCACGCGAGTAGAGAAGGTGCTGACGTCTTCCAGGGTGGTGACGCCGTGGCAACCGAGCCGCTCGAACAAGCCGTGCAGTACGTCAACCGTGGCGCGGGCGTCTTGAAGTGCCCGGTGGTTCGGGCTAGTGGTGGAACGAAAGAAACGGGCCAACGTGGCAAGTTTGCAGTTGGCGACTTCGTCGCTCTCGAGAGTTCGGCGCGCAATGCGCGCGGTGTCGAGGACTCCGAAGCCGGGCCAAGGTATGTCTAGGTTTTCACAGGATGCTTTGAGGAAACCGATGTCGAAAGGCGCGTTGTGGGCCACCAACACTGCACCTCGACTGAACTCCAGGAAAGCGGGCAGCGCTTGCTCGATCCGGGGGGCGTGGGCGACCGCGCTGTCGGTGATGCCAGTAAGGACGGCGATGAATGGGGGTATGGGCACGCCGGGGTTCACCAGGGTTTGAAACTCACCGAGCCGCTCCCCGCCCCGCACTTTCACTGCACCGATCTCGGTGATGCCGCACGTTGCGGGTGAACCGCCGGTGGTTTCGAGGTCGACGACGACGAAAGTCACCTCGGCGAGGGGTGTGCCGAGATCGTCGAACGAGGTCTGCTGGCCGACGCCAGCGCCGACGCCAGCACCGAGACCGGCACTGATGGGGGCAACTCGGCTACTCATGGCCCCGACGGTAGGCGCCGCGTCCGACAAAACCAGGTAAGCAAGCAGGGGGTGCGGCGGCCAAATAGTTCCCAGTCAGAGAATTCCGAGACCGCGCGCGATGACGACCACGCCGGCCCCGCAGACGCCTAATGCCGCGAGCTGCGGGAACACCCGTACCAGCCTCGTCACCGAACGGTTTTGACGCTGAGTGGCCCAGGTCGAGACTCGTTCGCCCACTTGCCAGGCCAGCAGCCCGGCGACGGCGAGGGTGAGCGCCATCCCGATACCGAAGGCGATCACCAGCAGCACGCCCCACCAGGGTCGTCCGATCGCGGCCGCCCCCAGCAATACCAGCAGCGCTGACGGGCTAGGCACGACGCCACCGGCGACGCCTAGCGCAATGAGTGTGGCGCGAGCCGTGCCCATGCGAGGTGAGTGCGATGACGGCGCTGCGGAGATGGCTGGCTTGGTGATGACTGCAGTGGCGGCGTGACCGTGCCCGCGGGGACGGCCGTGTTCGTGGTCGTGGGGATGAGACTGGTCATCGGGATGGGAGTGACTGTGGTTGGCGCCGCCCCGATGAATGTGGCCATGTTGACCCTGGCGAGCCCGGCGGAACAACAGCCCGCCCACGCCCAGGACCAGTAGTCCGCTGGCCACCGAAAGGATGGGGATCCACGCGGCCGGAGCCAGGGCGGTGGTGCTGGCGACCAGCGTGCCAAGAATCAGCACGCTGACGGTATGGGTGGTGGTGACGGTCACACCCACGGTGATTGCTGCCCTGGTCGAGCGCTCCTGCCCGGCGAGGGCAAAGGCCACTGCGGTCTTGCCATGACCGGGAGTGAGGGCATGGAAGGCACCGACGATCCCCGCTAGCAGCAGCGTCAGCACGGCGCCTAAGGGCGAGGTTGCGCCGTCGACGAGACCACCGAGCCAGCGAGTGGTGACATCAGTGGGGAGTGGCGAGGTATCGGACGCCGAAGCGGCGACCGCGTTCGAGCTCAGCGGACGTCCTCCCACGGCAAAGTCAAAGGATGCGGTCGAGGTGCGAGGGATCTCGGTAGCGGCAACCTGCGGGTAGGACTGGAGCAGGTTGGTGGGCGAGGTGTCCGGGACGGTGCTGCCCGTCAGGGTCGTGCTGTCGCCCGCTGCAGAGATCTCGCGCCAACCGGCGACATCAATGGGTGTGGCAGCGAAGGTCACTGTTGCTTCGGAAGCATTGATTGACGTTGGCCACTGGGCTTCCCACTGGCACTCCACGCGCAGCGTTTGGAGTTCTGCTTGCCCGGCTGCGAACACCCCAGTTGCGGTCGTCGAGGTCAATGCTGTTCGTGCTCCATTGATTCTCACGACAGCATCTTGCGCGTCAGCGGCGCAACGTTCACGCGCAAACGTCGCGAGGTCTTGCTCGCGTTGCTCCATCTCGGCGACGACTTGCAGCGTCGGGATCTCGGCAAGGTCGAGGACGTGGGTGACTTGAAGGGCATCTGGCGTGACCACGAGTCGATCGGCGCTGTTTACTGTGGCGTTGCCCAGCGGGTGTGCCGAAGCGGGTGCGGCAAACGCAAATGTTGTGCCCGCGAGGGCGAACAACAGAGCCAACATCGTCGCCACACGTCGTGCCATCATCGAACGGCATCCAGTTCAGAGAGTTGCCGTTCGATCTGCTCTCGCTGCCACGGCGAGTAGCCCGGGTCCGCGGCGAGCGCGGCCACTAAATGGCGCTGGGCTGACCATGTCTGGCCAAGTGCTGCTTCCACAGTCCCCAAGTGATGCAGGAAGGACGCTGGCGCAAAACCCAAATCAGTGGCAAAGCGCAGTTTGGCTAGCGCTAGGCGATCGCGCCCTACTTGGTGGAGCGCCCACCCCAAGGCGTCAGCAGTGTGCACAGTGCGTCGTTCGTTCCAGCTGCGTTGCGCGATCTCCAGCGCCGATTCCGCTGACCCATGGTCGGCGAGGAAGAGGGAAAGTTCGAGGTCGACATTGACCCCCTGGCTCTCGGCCAGGGCTGCGGTCCCGGTGACGACGTCGAACTGCGCCTCAGCAGCTGCTCGCTGCCCCGATGCGAGTAAGAGTTCGCCAAGGTAGGTGACGTACTCAGGAAGCGGAGCGGCAGAAGTGACTTGCTGCATCACAGTGATTGCCCATCCAAGGTCGCCTTGCGATGCGTGTATGCGCGCTAGGCCAAGGCTGGCCGTCACGTCATCGGGTGAGCTTTGCAGTGCCTCGCGGTACAAGGTCTCGGCCTGTCCGATGTCGCCTGAGGTGCGGAACAAGTCAGCAAGGTGAACCAGGGCAAAGGCGCGATCTGCACCCGAAGCGTGCTCGGCGGCGTTGCGGAAGTACTCCTTCGCAGTGTCGGCATCCCCGCGCAACTCCGCCTGGTAGGCCAGTCGCGTCGTAGCGGGTAGACCCGGACGAAGGCGGTCCATCTGCACAGCTGATCTGCGAGCCTTCGAGTACTGCCCGAGTTCGGTGAGTGAATCCGTGCGGATGGCCAGCGCGACTGGCCCCAACGCGTTGATTTGCAGCGAGGCCCCCGAAAGACGCAGAGCCTGGCGGAAGTTGTGTTGCGCTGAGTTCAGCGCGGCCTCGGCAGCCAGCGCGTCGGCGTTGTCGACCGGCTGGTGGGCGAGAGAAGCCTCAATGGCTTGTTCGGCCTTCGCGTAAAGGGATGCGTCTGCGGTCATGCGTGCCTGCTCGACGTAGCCCTGGGCAAGCAGCGCCCAGCCGACGGCATCTTTTGGCTGCGCCTCGAGGTGGTCCCCGAGCGCAGTGAGTTGTGCGGTCAAGTTCCCGGAACTGGCCGGCTGCACCAAACCCTGAGTGGTCGGCGGCCCCTGGGCGCCGCTGTCGGGTCCGACGGTCCGAGGAATCAACGTGGCTACCCCGGTCACGGCCAGTGCCAATCCCGCAACGACGGCGACCCGTCTAATCAGTACTGGCTGCATGAGCGTTCCTTCTTTGCCACTCGGGGGGGTCTGTGTGGGGGGTTCTGTATGTGGGGGGTGTCCCGCTGGTGCCCTCTGACAGCAGCGGGACAGCAGCGGGACACGTGGGCGAACCGTTATCCGCGGTTCGGTGCTGCTTGGCGGCGTATGAAGCCAAAGCCACCCATGAGCAACATCAATGCGCCCACTCCAATGAGGCCAGCAGGCAGGTTCGACGTCCCGGCCGAAACCGTGCCGTCATAGGACCCACCGTCAAGCGCTGTGTATCCAGCGGGTGCTTGACGCGCTGCCTCCTCGTCGACAGCAGAACCCGAGTGCGGCATGGCCACGTACGGGAACATCGAGCCGAAGTCGCGCTCGTTGCTGTTGACAGCGTCACCGAGGTCGTTCGGCGATCCGACAAGCTCGCCCTCGACAACCTGTAGTGCGATGTCGATGACGTCGTCACCTAAACGTCGACCGTTCGGGAATCCCGCATTGTCGCCCCCGATAACACCGAGGCGGTGCTCGCTGCTGCCAGCCGGTTCGATGGAGGTGTTCAGACGCAACATTTCACCGGGGGCGGTGAGGTTTGCTGGCTGGTTGAGCCCATCGACGCCGGTAAGGAAGACCGAGACCAGATCGTCACGAGGAGTCGCCGGTGCTTCGATTCCGTAAACGGCTTCAATCAGCTTCGGGAGTTCTGGGTCCGTTACTGACGAAAGGAACTGCGGGTCGTCAACTGGCTTGCTGGCGTTGAACGTGTCCTTGTCCTTCAGTGGGATGACCACTTCGTTGACCAAGGGGTTGCCCAAGCGGCTGACCTGTTGGTACTTGCCTGTGCTGGTCTTCTTGCTCGTAGTCGTCCACACACCAAAGACTGGGTCGTCGCCTTCGGTCAACGCCTGAGAAGGAAGCTGGAGCACGGCAGTGTTGACGTTGTAGCCCGCCAGCGTGTCATTCCCGACTTCACTGAGGTCGCCGCCATAGAGCAGGTCGAACACCCGCAGGTCGGCGAAGAATGGGTCGTCGGCTTGGCCGGTATAGACCTTGCCCTTGCCATTCATCGTTGAGGTGATGGCCTCATCGCGCAGCGACTCGTAGTTAGGCATGGTTGCCTCACCGATGTTGCTAGGCGCGACAGGCCCCTTGGCGATGACTCGTTCTTTGCCGTCGACGATACGCGTGAGCGTGAAGCGTTGACGGAAGTTGAGGTTCTCATCCGTCAAGCTTGTAACCGGGCCGTTGGCGTAAAGGAACGTGTCCTTCGTCTGGTAAGACGACTTGAACGTGTACCGGTACACCCGGTCAGCCTTCGCGTCTCCGTCACTATCAACACGGATGTCGTAGCGAGCATCAGTCGCGAACGGGTAAAAGTTCGGTCCGCCGGTGGGCTCTTCGAACGGAATCCAGTTCGCGACGATGGTGGTGGAGTCGGGATCGTCTGGGCTGACAAATGCATAGAGATCTGTTGCGTCGTACTGGGGCTCGCCGGCTATCAAAGGCGCTTCGCGGTGACTGGAAGCCGAAGCACCTGTTGGTCCGAGAGCCGCAAAGCCGCCGGCAGCAACCAGTGCGCCGGTAGCCATGAGCGCAGTCGAACGACCGCGCCTTGTCGGCTTTTTCATCGGTATCCCTTTCGAGGGGGGCCGAGGACTCTCTACCCGCTCTGTTCATGACTTGTTCTGTTCACGACCTGAGCAACAGCGAGCTCCTCGACCGAAGGAGCGGCGTCGACACAAGCGACGCACGCCTGGCAACTACGTAAGGGGTTCGCGGCAGCGGCCAGCTCGGATTGGTCCGGGACGTAGGGTTCTGTGTAGATCCGCAGGATTGACGATCGGCAGTGGCTGATCGTTTCCGACATCGCTCGCTCGTTGTATGTGCCCGTTTACCGACCGTCAGATTTGGAGCGTCCCGGTGGCTCATCAAGCCCCCACCGCCGACACCCGTTGGCGTTGTACCCAGTGCGGGAATCTCACTCGCTTCGATGTCGTACGGGTGAGTCGCACGCGCGAGTTCTGGCATCAGGACCTTTCCGGCGAGCCCATCGCGGAAGAGACCGAGGTCATCAAGGACGACATCGAGTCGGTGCGCTGTCGATGGTGCGCGGGCGGGGGAGTCGTCGAGCTGGTGCCCCGTCCTGCCGGCGTCGTGGGCAACGCCTAAGGGGCCAGCCTCGCTGATGCCGCCGGACTGTCGGTGGTGGTGGCTAGCGTCCTGATTGATCGAGGGAAGGCCCTCGGCAATTCAGGAACTGAGCGCCAAGAGCGGCAGGACGTTGGGAGGTGGCCAGAATGATCATTGACTGCGACACGTGCACGGTCCGCGGGGATGCCTGCGGCGACTGCGTGGTGGGGGTGCTGCTGGGTTCGCCAGCGGCGCTCGACGGCGAGGAGCAGCGCGCGCTGGACGTCTTGGCAGAGTCTGGTCTGATCCCGCCCCTTCGGCTTGTTGCCTCTGAAGATCCGCTCGTAAGGTCCTCCCTCGACCCTCTAGAGCAGGGGGAATACGCGCGGCCGGAATCGCCGCGACGAGTGGCGGGGGAGAGTTAGCGGGCCGTGGATACTCAACAGGCAGCGCAAGCCCAGCGCGTCTACGCCCAACTCGAGCGTGCTCTGCGGGCTGGCGATCTGGGGCAGCTGCCAGCCGAGGTTTCCCACGCAGCTGATTTTCCGAACGTCTTGGACCCATACACGGACACGCCACTGTTGGCACTCGCGATCTCGTGGGCGCCGGTGTCTGCGGTTCGCCAGCTCTTGTCCTTCGGCGCCGACCCGAACTTCGAGGCACTTGATGGATTTCCTGCCCTATTGGGCGCGGTGATGGCCGGCCGGCCCGACACATCGTCGCTGCTGCAGGTACTCCTGGATGCCGGGGCGGAGGTCGATCGTCAGGGCATCAATGGCTGGACGGCCTTGCATGCCGCTGCCAGTCGAGGCGATGACATCAGCGCCCGGCTCCTCCTAGCGGCTGGTGCAAACTCGCAGGTCCGCACGGGTATCGATAGTGATGCGACACCGTTCGATGAGGCGCGTCGGGCAGGGGCGAAGCGGGTCGTGGAGCTCCTGCATCGCGAAAGTAACTAGTCATTTCGGTTACCGTGGGTGACTAGCATGTGACTGACGACACACTCCCGGTGAGCACACACCCTGTTTGATCCGATGCCATCCCGTTACTAAGGTGGCTGACTGGATCGGCGATTACCGACTGTTCACTACCGAACGGCATTGCTGATCCCCGCCGAATCTTCGGCCGCAGCGTGAACGATGTACGGACGATGTACATGCGATGTGGCTGGGAACCGGGGACCCAGGTATCTGGGGCGAATCAGAGAGCGGCTTGCCGCTCGACGTAGGGCCTTCCCCGCCCGAGCCCGTCAGCTCACCCGGTAAGCGGCCGAGGGAAAAGGAGAGCCGCCTACGTGGCGACCCGCCGATTTTCGCGTGCCATCAGTTTGACGCTGGCCGCGACGCTGAGCATCACTGCCATCGCGTTGATTCCGGGTACCGGCGCAGCCGACCCGAACCCCTCCATCGAAGAGGTTCAGGATCGCGTTGACGACCTCTACGAAGAGGCTGAGGCCGCCACCGAGCGCGCCCACGAGGCCAACGTTGAGGTACAGGAGGGCCGCGAACGGCTGGCCCGCATCGAGAAGCAGTTGGCGCAGCAGCAGAAAGAATTCGACGCCCTCTCTGAAGTGATTGCCGACTACGCGGCGGCCATGTACGCCAGCGGCGGTATTGACCCCTCCATGCAGATGATGCTCTCGTCTGAGCCCGACGACTTCTTGTCGAAGGCGCAGTCGCTCGACCAGGTCATGCGATCTCAAGAAGCGGACATGCTGCGCGCAGAGGCCGCTCGCGTCACACTCGCTCAGACTGAAGAACTCGCCGCACAAGAGGTTGGGCGCTTGCAGGAACTGCAGGAGAAGGCCGAAAAAGAGCAGGCCGCCGCTGACGCCAAGCTCGACGAAGCCCAAGAGTTGCTCTCACGTTTGAAGGAGAAAGAGCGGGAGCGTCTTGAGGCTCTGCAGGCAGCCCGGGCAGCCGATGCCGCGGCCGCCTCGCGGGAGCGGGTCGAGAGCGTTCCGCCTCCAACAACTTCGAGCGGCAGCGGCCGCGGTTCCGTAGCCGTGAGTTACGCAATGGCCCAGCTCGGCAAGCCCTACGTCTTCGGTGGATCCGGCCCGTCGGTGTTCGACTGTTCTGGCCTCACCAGCGCAGCGTGGGCTCAGGCTGGCGTCTACCTGCCCCACGCAGCGAGCGCTCAGTACAGTGGCACCACCCGCGTGAGTTCGCTGATCCCTGGTGACCTGGTGTTCTTCTACAGCGACCTCCACCACGTCGGCATCTATGTGGGCGGTGGCACGTTCGTGCACGCCGCGAACCCAGGTGACGGCGTTGTCGCAGACGACCTGTACAGCAGTTACTGGCAGTCGGTGTACATGGGCGCCGGGCGCGTCTAACCGCTGTCTTTGCCTACGATCATTGGGTGAGCCCTCGCAGAACCCGTCGCCGCTGGCTATTGGCGGGCGCAGCCTTGTTCGTTTCGTTTGCCACGCTGACTGCTGCCGCTGGCTTCACCCTCGGCGTTCTTCAGGCTGACCAAGGCGAGGGAACAGCGGTCGAGAGCACCGGCTGGCTGTCCGCCGCCATCGACGAAGGTGCCGCAAATGTCGCTGGCGCAGTTGCGCTCGCACAAGCGAAGGATCAGCTAGCTGAGCGGTCCAACCTCAAGCCAGCGCAGGCTGGTGCACTCGCCGGCGTGCCAGTATCGAGCGCGGAGTACCGATTAACTGCTGGATCGCCGCCCTCTCTTTCAGAGATGGCAAGTGGCACTTTCGAGGCACCCGTGATTTCGCAATACCGGCTAGTTGTTGACCCCGTCTTGGTGCGACGCGCCGTCGATGCGACCTTCGAACTCGGTCCGCGAGGTTGGCGTCTGGCAGCGGTGACAAGTAGCGACGCCGACTTGTGGAGTTACGGCCCGGTGACCTCGGCCAGGGAAGGCCAGTCGCTCGTCATTGGTTCGGAGGTGTTCGCCCAGCGGCTGCCGTCGTTGGCCAGCCAAGCTGAGGCCGCGCGCCTCGACGTGGACAGTTTCTGGACCCAGCCGTGGCCCGGTGCCCTGGTGGTCACATTGCCAGCGAAAGCGCAATGGATGGATGGACTCATAGGGGACGACTCGGCGTCGAAGTTTCCGGCCGTTGCTACCCGCGACTCTGGACGCGACGGACCGGTAAACCGCGTCACCGTGAATCCGAGCGTCTTTGAAAGCCAGCCCTACATCGGGCAGCAGATTTTGCTTCGTCACGAGATCACGCACGTGGCGCAGAGCGCACTGCCGGGACAAAAGGCCGTCCCGCTGTGGCTGGTGGAGGGGTTGGCGACCTATGTCGGCTATCGCGGCAGTGGGATTTCGGACTCGGTGATTGGCCGCCTCGTGCTGAGCGAGGTTCGCAGTGATGGCGTGCCGACTCGGCTTCCGAGCGATGCGCAGTTCGACTTCGACCGATCCGGGCCTGAGCGTGGCCTCGCCTATGAAAAGGGATGGTCGGTCTGTGCGGCCATCGCCACCGAGTTCGGGGAGTCGAAGCTGGTGCCCTTCTATGCCGCGGTTGCCAAGGGCGACGGCACAGCGAGTAAGCGAGTCGATGCGGCCGCGCAGCAAGTCTTGGGTGTCAGCGGCGCTGCGTTGCTTGAGCAATGGCAGTCATGGCTGCAGGCGAACGCATGAGCAGCCGCTCAGCCGCAGTTGTCTCGTTGGTGGTGCTTCTCGTCGCGCTGGCCGCTCTCGCGGTGGTGTTCGTGCCGTGGCAACCCAACGAGGTTCCTTCGAGCGGCGCGGCTGCGGCTGATGCCATTACTGACTTCGCGGCAGCCGAGATCGCCCGGGGCGACGAGGTATCTGGTCGGCTGCGCGTCCCCGGATACCTCAGTTTGGCTGTTGGCGTCATCACCCTGGGAGTTCTTGGCTTTGGCCCATGGGGGGCGCGATTAGTCGAAGGGGTCGCCCGACCACTAGGTGGTGCGTGGTGGGTTCAGGTGCTCGTCGGCGGGCTTGCCGTGCTTCTGGTGGTGCGGCTTGTCACGCTGGG
>Ga0190272_10000505_pt1 | contig 20383 bp, 20 predicted proteins | sample Popmic504T_FD_133746 | JGI IMG/M metagenome (GOLD analysis project Ga0190272, IMG submission 133746) | Populus adjacent soil microbial communities from riparian zone of Shoshone River, Wyoming, USA - 504 T | ecosystem: Environmental > Terrestrial > Soil > Riparian zone | place: USA: Wyoming... | reverse complement strand
TCGATCAGCCGCACCTGCTCGAACAGGTAGGGACGGCAGGCCTCTATCTCCAGCGGCTGGGGATCGCGGTTGCCGGGCGGACGGCTCTTCAGCACGTTGGCGATGAAGACGTCCTCGCGCGAGAGCCCGATCCCTTCCAACATCTCGTTGAGTAGCTGCCCCGCGCGGCCGACGAACGGCAGCCCCTGGCGATCCTCTTCGGCCCCCGGCGCCTCGCCGACGAACATCAGGTCGGCGTCGGCGTCGCCAGCGCCGAAGACCACCTTGGTGCGGGTCTCGTGCAGGGGGCATTTGGTGCAGGCCTGCACCTCTTTGTAGAGCGCTACCAGCTGCTCGCGCCGCTCCTCAGCGGTGGCGCTCATGCCCCTCCCCCGCTCCGGCGCGGCGGTGATGCCTGGCCCGCCGCGCGCTTGCGCTGGGTCTCGGCGAGGCGCTCCTGGCGAGCGGCTTCACCCTCCCGGCGACGCGATTCGCCGCTGCGCACCGCCGCGCCTCGCGGCTGACGGCTAGACGGCGAGACCGGCGAGAGCAGCCGCCGGGTGGAGGCGCCACACTGAGGGCACGCCGGACTCTCCGCCGCCGCGCTCAGCAGCTCATCGAAGCGGTTCCCGCACTTCTCGCACTCGAACTCGTAGATCGGCACCGCTGCAATCGTAGATTGAGCGACGAGAAGAAAGGGTCAGCCTAAGAAAGCGGCTCCCAGTCCCAGGCTTTTGCCGATGTGAGGCTCTCTTGGTCCAGGTAGCGGCGTAGCTCGGCCAACTCTGCCGGTTCGACGCTGTAGACGTGCTCGGGCTCGGGGAAGCGCTGTGAGCGCACCTCCTCGACGTAGCGGCGCACGCCGCCGACCATCTCGTCATGGACGTTTGCGTAGCGCTTGACGAATTTGGCCATGCGCCCGGTGGTGATGCCGAGCAGGTCGTGGAAGACGAGCACCTGGCCCGCCGTTGCCGGGCCGGCGCCGATCCCGATCGTCGCCACCTCGAGCCGCTCGACAATCGCCTCGGTGACCGCCGCCGGGACCGCCTCGAAGACGATCGCGAAGCAGCCGACCGACTGCAGCGCCAGCGCGTCCTCGCAGAGACGGATCGCGCTCTGGGCGGTCTTGCCCTGCGCCTTGTAGCCACCAAGTGCGGTGGCCGTCTGGGGAGTGAGGCCGACGTGGCCCATCGTCGGGATGCCCGAGCGGATGATCGCCCGCGCGCGCTCGACCGAGGTCCCCCCCGCCTCCAGCTTGACCGCCTGGCAGCCGGTCTCCTTGATCAGCCGCTGGGCGTTCTGCACAGCGAGCTCGTTGCTCGACTCGTAGCTGCCCATCGGCATGTCGCCGACCATCAGGGGGGTCTTCAACCCTCGCCGCACCGCCTTGCCGAGGACGATCATCTCCTCCATCGAGACCGGCTCTGTGCCCGAGTACCCGAGCACGACCATCGCTGCTGAGTCCCCGACCAGGACGATGTCCGCACCTGCCTCCTCGGCGACCTTCGCCGAGGGGTAGTCGTAGGCGGTGACCATCGCGATCGGCTCCCCGACCGCCTTCATCTCGGCCAGGCGCGGCAGGCTCATCGGCGCCCGGTCCTCGGGCGGCGGCGCGGTGTGGGAGCGGGCACCAGAGCTCATCAGACCGTCTCCGGCTCGGCGAGCAGCACCTCGGGGTGGCTGTCGACGGCAACGATCGCGTTCTCGTCGTCGACGTGGACGACGACGGGCGAGTAGGCCTCGAGGTCGCGCTCGTCGTAGGCGCCGAAGGAGGCGACGATGATCTTGTGGCCGGGTTGGGTCAGGTGCGCGGCAGCGCCGTTGACCTGCATCGTGCCGGACCCGGGCTCGCCGTCGATCACATAGGTGACGAAGCGGGCGCCGTTGTCGATGTCCCAGACATGAACCTGCTCATTGGTGATCAGGTCCGCGCTGGCCATCAGCTCGGTGTCGATGGTGATGCTGCCGATGTAGTCGACATCGCAGTCGGTCACCGTCGCCCGGTGGATCTTGGACTTGAGCATCTGCCTCTGCATTGCGCCTCCGTCTCAGCTCATCGAAGTTTTTGGTCGCGGGGTCGGATCAAGACGTTGTCGATCAGGCGCGCGGCGCCGACCTGGGCCGCGACGGCGACCAGCACCGGACGGCCGTTCAGCTCGGCGACCGGGGTCATCTCTTCGGGGTCGCGCGCCTCGAGGTACTCGGGCTCGATGCCGGCGGCCTCCAGCTCGCGTCGCGCCGCGTCGAGGCCGGCGGCCAGCGAGTCGTCGAGGGTCGTCTGCTCGGCTGCGCGCAGGGCGCGTGAGAGGACCGCCGCGCGGTCGCGCTCCTCGGCCATCAGGTAGGCGTTGCGCGAGCTCATCGCCAGGCCGTCGTCCTCGCGCACGGTCGGCAGCACCTCGACCTTGACCGAGAAGTCGAGGTCGCGCGCCATGCGCCGGATCGCCGCCGCCTGCTGGGCGTCCTTCTGGCCGAAGTAGGCGACGTCGGGCTGGACCGTGTTGAAGAGCTTGGCGACGACCGTGGTGACGCCGCGGAAGTGCTCGGGGCCGCGCCGGTCCGGGTCGCCGCAGAGGACCTCGGTCAGGCCCTCGACCTCGACGTGGGTGGCGAAACCCTGCGGGTAGACCTCCTCGACCGGCGGCGCGTAGACGATGTCGACGCCCGCCTCGCCCGCCAGCGCCAGGTCGCGCTCCTCGTCGCGCGGGTAGCGCTCGAGGTCCTCGCCGGGCCGGAACTGGGCCGGGTTGACGAAGAGGCTCATGACAACGACGTCACAGCGTGAGGCGGCGGCGCGCAGCAGCGAGAGGTGCCCCTCGTGCAGGTAGCCCATGGTCGGCACCAGCCCGATCGAGTAGCCGGTGCGCCGCGGCCAGGCCAACGCGTCGCGCAGGTCCTGCTTGGCGCGAAGGAGGTTGACGCCGCTCTTTGCGTGCGAAGGATTCGTCGTTGAGAGGTTCATGGGGTCCATGCCCTAGGGGTCACGGCCGTGAAGCGATTATAGGGGGCGGGCGGGGGCGCCAGCGGCAATCGTGCCCGGCGGGAGATCCTGGGTGACGACCGAGTTGGCGCCGACGACGCAGCGGTCGCCGATCGTGACGCCGCTGGTGACGACGACGTTGACGCCGAGCCAGCAGTTGGAGCCGATCCTGACAGGGCCCTTCGAGGTGAAGCCCTGCTGGGTGATCGGGGTCTCGGGGTCGTCGAAGCGGTGGGCCGAGTCGCCGACGAAGCAGCCGTTGGCGAGCATCGTGTGGTCGCCAATCTCGATCCGCTCGAGGGCGGCGAGCATCGTGTTGCGGTTGAGGAAGCAGTCGGCGCCGATCTCGATCTCGGCCTCCGGTGCCAGGGTCAGCCAACAGCCAGGCTCGAGCAGGGTGCCCTCGCCGATCCGCAGCCGGCCCTCGTCGAGCGCCTCGAGCAACTCGCCCTCAAAGGGGTGGCGGACGTAGAAGCCGCCGCGGGCGGCGTGGCGGGCCACTCGCCAGCGACGCCGGAGGCGCCGGTTGCGCTCGTACCAGCGGCGCTTCGCCCACCAGATGCGCCAACCACGCTGTCCTGCATCAGAGGCCATGGGCCGGAACGTTACGTTCCTCGCCGCCGACGGGCCGAAAGTCCATTCGATGTGGACTTTTCGGCCCGTCGGCGACAGGCATAGACTCGCGGTGTGGCAGAGCTACGCGGCGGCATCGACCTCGGCGGGACGAAGATCCAGGCGGCGATTGTCGACGGCAATGGCAAGGTCCTCGGCGAGGCGCGGCGGCCGACCCCGACCAGCGGCGGCCCCCAGGACGTGGCCGAGGAGATGGCGGCGGCCCTGCGTGAGGCCGCCGAGCAGGCGGGAGTCGAGACCAGCGCCCTCGAGGGCGTCGGCGTCGGCTCCCCCGGCGATGCCGACGAGCGCACCGGGGTCGTCTCCGCGGCCCGCAACCTGCCTGGCTGGGACGGCAGCTTCCCGCTCGCGGAGACGCTGCGGCAGGCGCTGGACACAGAGGTGCGGGTCGGCAACGACGTCCAGGTCGCGGTCGAAGGCGAGTACCACCTCGGCGCTGGCAGCCCCTACAGCTCGGTGCTCGGCGCCTGGTGGGGCACCGGGGTCGGCGGCGGGCTGATCCTCGACGGCAAGCCCTGGCTAGGCCGCGGGGCGGCCGGCGAGATCGGCCACATGGTCGTCAAGCGCGGCGGCGCCAAGTGCCCCTGCGGCCGCAAGGGCTGCATGGAGGCCTACGCCGGGCGGGCAGCGATGGAAGCGGAGGCTCGGCGCCTGCACGAGGAGGGCGTCAAGACCGACCTCTTCAAGCTGATGCACAAGCACGGGCGCGAGCGCCTCACCAGCGGCATCTGGGAGCGGGCGATCGACCACGGCGACGAGCTCGCGACCAAGCTGATCGAGCGCGCGATCGAGATGCTCGGTACCGGCGTCGCCTCGGCCGTCAACCTGATCGATCCTGAGGCGGTAGTGATCGGTGGCGGCCTCGGCGAGCGCTTTGGCCAGCGCTACATGGACGCCCTCAGCAAGGAGATGGGCAAGCACCTCTTCGTCGACGAACGCCCCCCGGCGCTGCAGGTCGCGGCGCTCGGCGACCTCGGCGGCGCCGTTGGCGCCTCTCTCCTCTTCGCCCGCTAAACGCGGCCGGCCGCCTGGCGCTGCTGGCGGGCGATCGCGTCGACGATCACGGCGAGCAGCAGGACGCCGCCGGTGACCATGAACTTGACCGCGGAGGAGAGCGCGAGCAGGTCCATGCCGTTCGAGATCGAGCCGATCACGAGCGCGCCGAGCAGGGCGGTCCAGACCGCGCCGCGGCCGCCGAAGAGGCTGGTGCCCGCGATCACCGGCCCCGCGATCGCCAGCAGCAGCAGTTCGCTGCCACCCGAGTTCTGGTTGACCGCAAGCAGTCGCGAGGCGGCGAAGATGCCGCCGATCGCCGCCATCGTGCCGGCGATGCCGAACGCCGCGATGCGGACCCTGTTGATCGCGATGCCGGCGCGGCGCGCCGCCTCGGCGCTGCCGCCGACCGCAAAGACGTGGCGGCCGAACTTGGTCCGCTTGGCGACGTATTCCATGCCGACGACGAAGGCGATCAGGATCAGCAGGGCGAGCGGCACCCCGCGGTCGGAGTTGAGGACCGCGACGACGACGATCGCGACCGCCGCGACCAGGACCACCCGCAGCGCCAGCATCGCCGGGTTCTCCGCGTCGAGCCCGGCGGCGACACGGCGGCGGTGATTGGCGAAGACGACCCCGGTGTAGAGGGCGATCACCACCGCGGCGAAGATCCAGCCGACGGTGTCTGAGTAGAAGGTGTTGGCGAGCCCGGTGATCTTCGGGTCGGTGATGTTGATCGACCCGGTCGAGCCGAGCACCTGCAGCAGGGCCCCCTGCCATGCCAGGAGCCCGGCCAGGGTGACGACGAAGGAGGGCACACCGAAGCGGCTGAAGAGGAACCCCTGCAGCACGCCGATCGCCATCCCCGTCGCCACCCCAGCGGCGATCGCCAGGTACGGGTTCCAGCCGTGCTTGACGTTGAGCACGGCCACCACGGCCGCGGCCAGGCCGCTGACCGCGCCGACGGAGAGATCGATCTCGCCCAGCAGGAGGACGTAGACGATGCCGATCGAGATCAGCCCAACCGCGGTGATCTGCAGCATCAGGTTGGTGAGGTTCTCGGCCGAGAGGAAGCGGTCGTTCTGGGTCTGGAAGATGATCCAGATCACCGCCAGGCCGAGCACGACGCGCAGCGAGGCGAGGTCGCCCTGGACGAAGCGCCTCAGGGTCTCGCGCCGGGTCATTTGTCGTTCCGTTCGCCGGCTCCGGTGATCGCCGAGACGATGTGCTCCTCGGTGGTCCCTTCAGCGTCGAAGCTGCCCGCCGCCCGACCGAGCCGGAGGACGACGATGCGATCGGCGACCTCGAAGACGTCGACGAGGTTGTGGCTGATCACGACCACGCCCAGGCCGCGCTCGCGCAGGCGCCGGATCAGCTCCAGCACCTGCGCGGTCTGCGCCACGCCGAGCGCCGCCGTCGGCTCGTCCAGCAGCACTACCCGGGGCTCGCCGAGCAGCGAGCGTGCCACGGCCACCTGCTGGCGCTGGCCGCCGGAGAGCGTCCCAACCTCGCTGCGCAAGCTGGGAATCGTCACCGCCAGGCCGGAGAGCAGCTCCTCGGTCTGGTGCTCCATCTTCGCCTCGTCGAGCTCGCGCGAGACAAGGCCCGGGCCCTGGGATATCTCCTCGCGGCCGAGGAAGAGGTTGGCGACGACGTCGAGGTTGTCGCAGAGGGCGAGGTCCTGGTAGACGGTGGCGATCCCGAGCGCGGTCGCGTCCTGCGGACGAGAGATCGAGACCCGCTCGCCGGCGAAGCGGACCTCACCGTCGTCGAGCGAGTAAATCCCGGCGATCGTCTTCACCAGCGTCGACTTGCCGGCCCCGTTGTCGCCGACCAGGCCGATGACCTCGCCGGCGCAGACCTCGAAGTCGACCCGGTCCAGAGCCAGAACCGGGCCGAACCTCTTGCTGACCCCGTCGACCTCGAGCAACGGGGCGTTAGCGCTCATCGCAGGCTCCGTTTAGGAGATGCCCGCTTCTTCGCAGGCTTTGGCGTACGGGCCGGTGCAGAGTTCGTCGACCGATACTTCTTCGTCCGCGATCACAGTCTGTTTGATGTTGTCTTTGGTCACGGCAATCGGGGTCAGCAGGATCGAGGGCACTTTCTCCACTTCGTTGTCGAGTTCGTCGGTGATTTTGTCCTGCGGGACCTCTTTGCCTTCGGCCAGGTCGACGGCGATTTCGGCGCTGATCGCGGCCTCGGGCTTGTAGGCCTTGTAGATCGTCATGTACTGCTGGCCGGCAAGGATCCGCTGCAGGCCAGCGACCGTGGCGTCCTGGCCGGTGGTCGGACGTTCGGCCGGGTCGATGCCGGCGCTTTTCATCGCCGCGATCGCGCCACCGCCGGTGTCGTCGTTGGCCGCGTAGACGCCGGCGAAGCCGTCTTTGCCGAGCGCCGTGATCGCCTGCTGCATCTCGTTCTGCGCGTTGCTCGCCAGCCAGCCGGGCGTGTCGTATTCCCGCGCGATCTCGACGCCGGCAGCCTCGAACCCTTTGTTCGAGCCTTCCTTGAAGAGGGCTGCATTGCTATCAGCGGGATCGCCGTTGATCTTCACGATCGGGCCTTTGGGGCTGCCGTCTTCTTTCAGCTTTTTCGAGAGGGATTCGGCTTGCAGTTCGCCGACCCGGACGTTGTCGAAGGAGACGTAGACAGCCACGTCAGGGGAGCCGAGGATCAGGCGGTCGTAGCTGAGCACCGGCACGTCCTGCTGGGCCGCCTTCTGCACACTCGCTGCCGCTGAGGCGGCGTCCACCGGATCGAGCACCAACACGTCGGCGCCTTGCGTCAACGCCGCTTCCACCTGGCTCTGCTGCTTCGATGCGTCCTCGGTGGCGTTGCTGTAGAGGATCTCGCAGTCAGGGCATATCTCTTCGACCTTTTCTTCGAAGCGCGGTCGATCGGAGGCCTCGTAGCGCGGGGTCTGGTTCTCGGGAAGGAGCAGCGCGATGGTCGGGCCACCGCCGTCACCGCCTCCGCCGTCATCGTCATCCCCGCAGGCGGCGACCGTGAAGGAGATCGCAAGCAGGGCTACCAGCAGGACCGAGACACGCCTCAAACCGAGAAAGCTCGACATCATCGTTCTCCTTTTTCCCGCCCGTCAGCTCCGCTTTTACCCGGGGAGCCGCGCTTTTAAGCAGGCGAAGAGAGGAGAAGCTAGGCGGCGACCGGCTCGCGGCGCTTGCGCGGGGCGCGCTTCGCCCGTGCCGGTTTTGCCGGCTCAAGCAGCTCGGCGAGAAAACGGCCGGTGTAGGAGTCCTCGACCGCGGCGACTTCCTCGGGGGTACCGGTGGCGATCACCTCTCCCCCCTCGTCGCCCCCCTCGGGACCGAGATCGATCAGACGGTCTGCCGTCTTGATCACGTCGAGGTTGTGCTCGATCACGACCACCGTGTTGCCGGCGTCGACCAGGCGGTCGAGCACGTCGAGTAGGCGCTGCACGTCGGCGAAGTGCAGGCCGGTGGTCGGCTCGTCGAGGATGTAGAGGGTGTCGCCGGTGGCGATCTTGGAGAGCTCGGTCGCCAGCTTCACCCGCTGCGCCTCGCCGCCGGAGAGCGTCGTCGCTGGCTGGCCGAGACGGATGTAGTCGAGGCCGACGTCGTGCAGGGTGCGCAGGCGGCGGGAGATCTTGGGCACGTTCTCGAAGAACTTCACCGCTTCCTCGACCGACATCTCGAGCACGTCGCCGATGTTCTTGCCCTTAAAGCGCACCTCCAGTGTCTCGCGGTTGTAGCGCTTACCGTGGCACTGCTCGCAAGGCACGTAGACGTCGGGCAGGAAGTGCATCTCGATTTTGATCTGACCGTCGCCGCGGCAGACCTCGCAGCGCCCGCCCTTGACGTTGAAGCTGAACCGGCCCGGCTTGTAGCCGCGCGCCCGCGCCTCCTGGGTATGGGCGAAGAGCTGACGGATGTGGTCGAAGATCTTGGTGTAGGTGGCCGGGTTGGAACGCGGCGTGCGGCCGATCGGCGACTGGTCGATGTTGATGATCTTGTCGACCTGGCTGAGGCCGTCGATGCCGTCGTGCGCCCCGGGGCGCAGCTTCGCCTGGTGCAGGCGGTTGGCGACAGCGTGATGGAGGGTCTCGTTGACCAGGGTCGACTTGCCCGATCCCGAGACCCCGGTGACGCAGCAGAGGACGCCCAGCGGCACCGCCACGTCGATCCCCTTGAGGTTGTGTTCGCGGGCGCCGCGCACGACCAGCGCCCCGCGCGGCGCGCGGCGCTCCTTTGGCACCTCGATCCGCCGCTTGCCGGCCAGGTACTGGCCGGTCAGCGAGGCGGAGTCCTTGATCACCGCCTCGGGCGGGCCGGCGGCGATCACGTGGCCGCCGTGCTCGCCGGCGCCCGGACCGAGGTCGACGAGATGGTCCGCGGCGCGCATCGTGCCCTCGTCGTGCTCGACCACGATCACCGTGTTGCCGAGGTCGCGGAGGCGGTCGAGCGTCGCGATCAGCTTTTCGTTGTCGCGCTGGTGCAGCCCGATCGAGGGCTCATCGAGCACGTACATCACGCCGACCAGGCTGGAGCCGATCTGCGTCGCCAGGCGGATCCGCTGCGCCTCGCCGCCGGAGAGCGAGCGAGCCGAGCGGGCCAGCGAGAGGTAGCCGATGCCGACGTTCTCGAGGAAGGCGAGCCGTTCGGAGATCTCGCGCACGATCAGACGGGCGATCGCCCGCTCGGTCTTATTCAGCTGCAGCGACTCGATCCAGGCCGCGGCCCCCCGCGCCGACATCTCGGTCAGCTCAGCGATGCTGATCCCGCCGACCTTGACGGCGAGCGTCTCGGGGCGCAGCCGCGCCCCGTCGCAGGCGGGGCAGGGTTGCTCCGCCATGTAGCCCTCGATCCGCTCGCGGTTGGTCTCCGAGTCGGTCTCCTCGTAGCGACGCTCGAGGTTGTTGACGATCCCCTCGAAGCGGACTTTGTAGGAGCGGCGGCGGCCGTGACGGTTGGTGTAGGTGACCAGGTGACGCTCACCGCCGGTGCCGTAGAGGAAGACGTCTTTCTCGGACTTCTTCAGCTTCGCCCAGGGCTTCTCGGCGTCGATCCCGTACTCCTCGGCGACGGAGGCGATCAAGCGCCGCCAGTAGGCGGTGACGCCGCGGTTCCAGGGCTGCAGCGCCCCCTCAGCGAGCGAGAGGGTCGGGTCGGGGACGACCAGCTCCGGGTCGATCACCCGCTGGAAGCCGAGCCCGTGGCAGCGCTCGCAGGCGCCGTGCGGCGAGTTGAAGGAGAAGATCCGCGGCTCCAGCTCAGGGATAGAGGTGCCGCACTCGAGGCAGGCGAACTGCTCGGAGAAGAGCAGCGTCTCGCCGTCGACGATCTCGACTTCGACCAGTCCGGCGGCGAGTCCGGCGGCGGCCTCGACCGACTCGGAGAGGCGGCGGCGCAGATCCGGCTTCATCGTCAGCCGGTCGACGACGACCGAGATGTCGTGTTTGAACTTCTTGTCGAGGACGATCTCCTCGTCGAGGCGGCGCAGCTCGCCGTCGACCTCGACCCGCGAGTAACCCTCCAGCCGCATTTGCTCGAAGAGCTTCCCGTACTCGCCCTTGCGCCCGCGCACGACGGGGGCCATCACCATGAACTTGGTGCCGTCTTCCAGTGTCATCAGCCGATCGATGATCTGCTCCTGCGTCTGGCCTGTGATTTCCGCCCCGCACTGGGGGCAGTGCGGCACCCCGATCCGCGCCCAGAGCAGGCGCAGGTAGTCGTAGATCTCAGTCACCGTCCCGACCGTCGAGCGCGGGTTGCGCGAGGTCGTCTTCTGGTCAATCGAGATCGCCGGCGAGAGCCCCTCGATCGAGTCGACGTCGGGCTTCTCCATCAACCCGAGGAACTGGCGCGCGTAGGCGGAGAGCGACTCGACGTAGCGGCGCTGCCCCTCGGCGTAGATCGTGTCGAAGGCGAGGCTCGACTTACCCGAGCCCGAGAGCCCCGTGATCACGATCAGCGCGTCACGAGGCAGCTCGACGTCGATGTCCTTGAGGTTGTGCTCACGGGCACCGGAGATGACGATTCGGTCGGAAGCGGCCACTCACTCTCCATCATAGGGAGGCGAACAGATGTTCGGAGGGGGAGAATCCCGCTGACTTTGCCATTAGTAGTCCGTATGCAGGAGGAAAGGCGAAGTCACCAGGCCTTGGCCCAGCTGGCAAGGCACCAGCATGGGGTCGTCTCGACGCTGCAGCTCGAGGAGCTGGGGTATTCGGGGGAAGCTCGCCGGCACGCGACGAGCACCGGAAGGCTTCATCGTGTTCATCGCGGTGTCTACGCGGTTGGCCACACAGCCCTCTCACCGCACGGTAAATGCTTGGCCGCTGTAGTTGGCTGTGGTGAGGGAGCGTTGCTGAGCCATCGGTCCGCAGCATGGGTATGGGGTCTGACGACAAGGTTCTTCTTCCCGATAGAGGTGACGGCGGCGAACCCGCGGCGCACACGAGCCGCGATCCGGATACACAGCGCTCGTGCGCTCGTGCCCGATGACGTGACTTCCCGGGAAGGCATTCCGGTCACTTCCGTGCCCAGGACGCTTCTGGACTTCGCTGCCGTTGACCCTCGATTTCTACGCCGCGCTCTCGACAACGCCCACCGCCTGGGCCTGCTCGACCTAGTCGCCCTCGATGGACTGATCTCCCGCAGTCGAGGTTTTCGCGGTGTAAGACGACTACGTGAGGAGCTGGATCCATACCGAACGGCGGTGTTCACACGTTCCCGCCTGGAGCGTCGCTTTCTGGCGCTGGTCAAGACAACCGGCCTGCCCAAGCCATCGATGAACATCTTCGCTGAGGGATACAAGCTCGACGCCTACTGGCCCACCGAGCGCTTTGCCGTCGAACTCGACACTTACGACTACCACGGCAGCCCCGCCGCCTTCGAGACAGACCGGAAGCGACAGGAGGACCTCAAGCTTGCGGGCATTGAGATGATCAGGGTCACTGGCGTGCGGATCGATCGAGAACCCCAAGCCGTGAGCCGACGCATTCGCCGCCTGCTCGATCAGCGACGCCGCGAGCTTGCACTTACCGTCCCCTCCCCAGGGTGAGTTCGCCTTTCTTCGTGCATGCGGACTGCGAAAGACAAAGTCAGCGGAAAGAGCTGGGCGCCAGGGGGGCGCGCCGGTCGGTGGATCACTGACCGGATGCGAGCAGGTCGTCGAGGATCTTGTCGTAGCGATTCAAGAGTGAGCTGTGGCCCTCGCCGGGGGCAAGATGGAGCGCGGCGTTCGGAAGGTGGTTGGCGACCCACTTGCCATGAGCGATGGGCACCGCGCGGTCGTCCTCGCCGTGCCAAACGGCGACCGGAGCCTCGACCTGATCAAGGGCGAATCCCCAATCTTCAAGCAGCGCCTTACTGTCGTCGAACCAACCCCAGAGCCCACTCGCGGCTATCCGCTTCCAGGTGTCCATTACGTACTCCTCAATTCCTTTTCCCTCGAAGCTTCGGAGATCGTCTTCGGTATACGGACAGCCAAGCGCTTGGTTGAGCTGCGGCAAGTCCTGAGCGACCTTGACTTTCTCAAGTGTCGCTTCCAGAAACGCCAACCCCGCCGCATCGCCGGCCAGCAACGCGTCGACTTCCTCGCGATTTCCCGGCGCCATACCATCCGACCAATCGAGCCCCTCCGCCCCAAACGGCGCCGGCCCTACCAGGACGGCCACCCCACGCACCCATCTCGGTAGCGCCGCCGCCTGAGCGAGCGCATACGGACAGCCCCCTGATTCCCCTACCACGAAGCCGCTCTCGAGCCCGAGCTGATCGACGATCGCCCTCACGTCTTCTGCGCAATCGGCTATCCGACGCTCAGCCTGGCGGTCTGAGCCTTCGTAGCCGGGCCGCGCATAGGAGACGCAGCACAGGCCCCGTTCAACGCCCACCTCGATCGTTTCCTCATCTCGGCGGTGTGAGCCCGGAGTGCCGTGATGGAAAAAAACGGGGACCCCCCGCTCCGGCCCCACCACCTCGACCAGCAGCAAGCACCCGTCTGCTGTGCGGACCTCGTGCTGGGTGCGGAGCACGGGCAGAACCTACCCACTCGCTGCTGGGTTAAGGGCGCTTGCCGCCGGGCGGGCTCGGGAGTAGCTTGATTCCCAGGCAGGGCCGTCAACACAGAGGAGGAGAGATGTCGAACGTTGACACCGCCCAATCCGCCTACGAGGCCTTCGCACGCGGCGACCTGGAGGCACTGAAGGAGATGATGACCGAGGACACCACCTGGCTCACCTCGGACGAGCTGCCGCTCGGCGGCGAAACCCGGGGTCGCGACGCAGTCCTCGGCAACTTCGCCCAGATCCCCAACTACTGGACGTCGTTCAGCGTCGAGCCGGAGGAGTTCATCGATGCCGGCGAGTGGGTGGTCGTGAGGGGCACCCAGCGCGCCGGCAACGAGGGCGGCAGCTTCGAGTCGCCCTTCGCCCACCTGCTCAGGTTCGCGGACGGCAAGATCGCGCGTGGCGAGTTCTACGCCGATAGCGCCAAGGCAGCGAAGGTGCTGGCCTAAGCGGTCGCGACAGCGAGCCCGGCGACGACGAGGCGTTCCTCGACGACGGCACGCTGCTCGGCGAGCGGGCGGCCGCAGGAGCCGGGCTCGCTGCCCTCGACGACGCGGGTCGAGCCGTCGCGCAGCTGTATGCGCAAGCGGCTGGGAAAGGTCAGCCGCATCGCACCCGTGTCGAGCCCATCGATACCGGTGTCGCTCGAGTCGCCGCTGAGACGGCGACGCAGCGAGCTGCCGAGGAAGCGCCGCAAGCCGGGGTCGGCGGCGATCGCTCGCACCACCGCGGGGCCGGGGTTCGCCTCGTCCATGTTGACGTCGCCGAGACGGCGGCGAATGCGGAGTAGGTCGCGCAGGCCGAGGTCGGGGGAAGCTCCCGCCTCGAGCGTGCCGCGTAGGGTCTGCGCGGTCAGGCCAGGATCGTGCGAGAGGGTGAGCCGTGCGGCGAGGGCGCGAATCTCGGCCGCATGCTCCGCCAGCCAGGCAGGCGCCAGCTCTGCTGGGGTGAAGCGACCGGCGAGCAGCGCGATCGCCGCGGTCAGGGTGGCGGAGAAGTTGACCCGGATTGGGGTCAGGTCGGGGCCCCGGCCCAGCTCCTCCATCTCGCAGGTGAGCCAGCCGGCCTCGATCTCAATCGACTCCACCTCGCCGGCCTCGATCTCCGCTGCGAGCGCCGCCTCGGCGACCGACTGCAGGTAGGCACAGCCCGGTAGCCGCTTGTAGGCGAGTGTGTCGGTCAGCCAGACGCGGCCGAGGGCACCGAACATCTGCGGCCGCGGCGCGAAGGAGAGGCTGGCGAGGACTCCGCGCGGGTGCTCGATCACGTCGAGCGCGCCGCTCACATCCTCCGCTGCCAGCAGCGCCGCCCGTGCTCCGGCGGCAGCGGGCTCGGCCGCGGTCAACAGCTTGCTCTGCGGACCCATGAACCCCGGCCACATCCCGTAGGGCGGCTGATAGAGCGCGATGGCCAAGGCGTGCGCGGTGCGCCGGGCATCGAGGCCCAACCCAACCGCGCCCGCGATCGCCGCTGAGGCGCAGTGGATCGAGGCCCAGAACTGGCCGTTGTGAGGGCCGAGGAAGAGCGCCGAGCCGAGCCTCCCGGCGACCTCGTTGGCGGCGACCTGGGCGAGCAGGGCGCGCTCCGGGTCTCCGGCGAAGGCGACAGCGGCTGGCACGGCCGAGTGTCCCGTGTGGCCCATGAACAGGTAGTCGTCCCAGTCGTGGGCGATCGAGGCGACGGCTGAGCTGTAGATCTCGCCGACCGGCCCCTCCGGCGCGACCGCGGCGAAGGGGGCGGCGGCTTCCTCGCCGGCTGCGCGCCCCGCCGCGACGCACAGGGCCTGCAGGCGCGCTCGCTCGCGGACGCTGTCCGGCACGTCGGCAATCGCCAGGCCGGCCGCCCACTCGGCGATCTCCTCGCAGATCGTCACACGACGATGCTGGCAGGCCGCGGCGCTAGGCGCCGGCCCGCATCCCGTCGAGGTCGCGGCGCAGCTCCTTCAGCTCGTCGCGGATCCGCCCCGCCTCCTCGAAACGGAGGTCATCAGCCGCGGCAAGCATTTCCTCCTCGAGGGAGACGATCGTCCGCTCCAGCTCGGCCGGGTCGTCGACGTCGGTGGCGCGGCGGGCGCGGCGCTTACGCGGCGCCCGGTCCTCCATCGCCAGGAACTCGCTCATCTCGGAGATGCCCTTGCGCACTGTCTCCGGAGTAATCCCGTGCTCCTCGTTGTAGGCGAGCTGGATCGCACGCCGGCGATCGGTCTCACGCATCGCCGCCCGCATCGAATCGGTCTCCTTGTCGGCGTACATCAGCACCCGCCCGTTGACGTTGCGGGCGGCGCGGCCGATCGTCTGCACGAGGCTGGTCTCGCCACGCAGGAAGCCCTCCTTGTCGGCGTCGAGGATCGCGACCAGCGAGACCTCGGGCAGATCGAGACCCTCGCGCAGCAGATTGACCCCGACCAGCACGTCGTACTCGCCGAGCCGTAGCTCGCGCACGATCTGGATCCGCTCCAGTGTGTCGACCTCGGAGTGCAGGTAGCGGACCTTGATCCCGTACTCAAGTAGGTAGGAGGTCAGGTCCTCGGCCATCTTCTTGGTCAGCGTCGTCACCAGCGTCCGCTCTGAGGCCTCAGCCCGCAACTTGATCTCGTTCATCAGGTCGTCGATCTGGTTCTTCGTCTCGCGCAACTCGATGAAGGGGTCGATGATCCCGGTCGGGCGGACGATCTGCTCGACCGTGCGGGTCGCCTCAGCCCGCTCGAACGGGCCCGGGGTCGCCGAGACCATCACCAGCCGGTCGACCCGTGCCAGGAACTCGTCGAACTTGAGCGGCCGGTTGTCGATCGCCGAGGGCAGGCGGAAGCCGTAATCGATCAGCGTCTGCTTGCGGGAGCGGTCTCCCTCGTACATGCCGCCGATCTGGGGGATCGTCTGGTGGGACTCATCGACGAAACAGACGAAGTCCTCGGGGAAGTAGTCGATCAGGGTGTGCGGGGGGCTGCCGGATGGGCGGCCATCGAGGATGCGCGAGTAGTTCTCGATCCCCGAGGTGAAGCCGATCTCCTTCAGCATCTCGATGTCGTAGGCGGTGCGCTGGCGCAGCCGGTGCGCCTCGAGCTGCTTGCCTTCACCCTCGAGCTCGACGGTGCGCGCTTCGAGTTCGGCCCGGATCTCCTCGACCGCGCGCTCCAGCGTCTCGTCCCTGGTCACGTAGTGGGACGCCGGCCAGACCGAGACGTGGTCGATCGTGTCGAGGATCTCGCCGCTGAGCGGGTCGAAGTGCTGGATGCCCTCGATCTCGTCACCGAAGAGGGCGATCCGGTAGGCGGTCTCGGCGTAGGAGGGCATGATCTCCAGCACCTCGCCGCGCACCCGGAAGGCGCCGCGCCCCAGCGCCGCGTCGTTGCGCTGGTACTGCATCTTGATCAGCTTGCGCAGCACCTCGTCGCGGTCGATCTCCTCGCCGACCTTGAACAGCTGCATCTTTTCGTTGTAGACCTGCGGCGAGCCGATCCCGTAGATGCAGGAGACCGAGGCGACGATGATCACGTCACGGCGGGCGAAGAGAGCCGAGGTGGCAGCGTGGCGCAGCCGGTCGATCTCGTCGTTGATCGAGGAGTCCTTCTCGATGTAGAGGTCCTGGGCCGGGACGTAGGCCTCGGGCTGGTAGTAGTCGTAGTAGGAGACGAAGTACTCGACCACGTTGTCGGGGAAGAACTCACGGAACTCGTTGCAGAGCTGCGCGGCCAGGGTCTTGTTGTGGGCGATCACCAGAGCGGGTCGCTGCACCGCCTCGATCGTGGCGGCCATGGTGAAGGTCTTGCCGGTGCCGGTTGCCCCCAGCAGCGTCTGGAAGCGCTCGCCCTCGCCGAGACCCTCAGCCAGGCCCGCGATCGCCTTCGGCTGGTCGGCGGTCGGCGTGTAGGCAGGGTTGAGCTTGAACTCGGGCATGGCGATTCACCTTAAACTGCCGGGCCGATGAGGCGTTCGCAAAAAGCTTTGGCAGGTTTCTTCGCCTTCGCCGGCACGATGCACTTCGTGATCCCGCGCAGCTACGAAGCGACCATGCCGCCGATGCTGCCACGCCATCGCGAGGCGGTGATCGTCAGCGGCGTGGCCGAGATCGCCGGCGGCGCGGCGGTGCTGCACCCGAAGACCCGGCGCTTCGCCCGCTGGTGGCTACTGGCGCTACTGATCGCCGTTTTCCCCGCCAACGTGCACATGGCGGTCAACCCAGAGCAGGTCAAAGGGCTCGACCTGAAACGCGTCCCACGCTGGGCGCTATGGGCACGGCTGCCGCTGCAGCCGTTGGCGATGGTGTGGGTCTGGCGCGCCACCCGCGCCTGATCCGTACATCTCGCGCGACCAATCCGTACTACTATAAACGTGCGGTTTTGTCTGTCGTGTCTTTGTCTGTAGAGCTTCTGTCGTTGAAGACAGAGAATCCCCCGAATGAAACCACGCGAGCGTTTTTCGATTAATTTGCGCAAAGCGCGCCAAAAGAGCGGCATCTCGCAGGAGGAGCTCGGCTACCGCTGCGAGCTGCATCGCACCGAGATCTCCCTGCTCGAGCGAGGCGGACGGGAGCCGCGGCTGGGCACGATCATCAAGCTTTCCGGAGCCCTCGAGACGACGCCGGAACAGCTTTGCGAAGGCATCGCCTGGCTGCCCGACCGCAAGAAGTTCCAGTACAAACGCTAGGGCAGGAACTGTTCGAGCAGGCCCTGCGCCGGGCCGAGGAAGTTCTGCAGCTGGTCGAGCAGGAGTTCGGCGTCGTCGATCAGTTCGATCGCCTGTTCGAGCGGGACCCGGCGCAGCGTCTCGCGCAGCGGTCCCGCGATCAGCGGGCTGAGCGCACCCGCTTCTTCGGCGTCGGCGACCGCCCGCAACAGCCCAGAGCGGACGGCGCGGGCCAGCTGGCGGTCGTTGATGTCGTAGCGACGGTTGAAGCGCTCGCGCGACTCGGGCGTGGCCAGGGCGCGGGCCAGGGTCTCGCGACTGACGCCCAGCTCACAGGCTGCCCCGTCGAGTGCCGAGAGCGAGAACTGCTCGGCCAACTGCTGCAGTCCTTCGGGGTCGCGCCAGGGCCGCTCCTGACAGGGGTCCTGGACCTGAGCAGGCGCGTAGGAGGAGCCGCCCGCCGCCAAGTAGATGAGGACCAGCGCCGCTGCAGCCACGGCCGAGCCGACAATCAGGAACCACCCTTTGCGCTCAACCGTCACAGATCCACCCTACGCGCGAGGCCAATCGGGATCAGAGCGAGCAGGCCGATCAGGGCGGCGAGCCCGAAGGAGGGGCTGAAGGCGTGGGTGGCGCCGCGGTTGAGCTGCTCTTGGAGTTCGTCGCGCAGCTGGACTACTTCCTCGCGTTCCTCCGGGTCGTCGGGCAGCGGCTCGAAGGCGGGTCCGATCGTCGGCACCCTCCCCCGCTCCTCGTCCAGTTGGCCCTCGATCCGCTGCGCCAGCTCGAGCTTCAGCAGCGGGCTGATCGGGGAGTCGAGAACGACGGCGGTGCCGGCGTCGATCGCGTCGCGGCGCTGCTCGGCGATGTCGGAGGTGAAGATCGGGGTCACCGCCAGCAGTCCGATGACGACGCCGGCGTGGCGGGCCGAGATCGTCCAGCCGCCGTGGATCGCCTGCGGCGCCTTGCCCACGAGCGCCGTCTCGGTCAGTGCCGAGAGCACGAGCGAGAGCCCGATCCCGACCAGGATCTGCGGCGGCACGGTCAGCGCCACCTCGGCCTTCGGCAGCAGCGCCAGCCCACCCAGCCCGCCGGAGACGAGGATCGCGCCGGCGGCGGCGCGGGCGCGATCGCCAGCCACCTGCGGCCCGATCCGGCTGCCGAGAAAGGCGGCGAGCGGCATCACGCTGACCACGATCGCGGCGCCTATCGGGGTCATGCGCCAGCCCTCGATCAGGAGCAGGACGAGCAGGAACAGCGCCCCCGCGATCGCCGCCGAGACCATCGCCAGGGCAAGGTTGGCGAGCAGGTGCGGGCGGCCTGTTCCGCGCAGCTCCGTGGCCAGGATGCCGGTCTCCGCCTCGTGCCTGGCGACGGCCAGGATCGGCGCCCCAGCGACGATCGCCACTGGCACCTGGAGCAGGAAGATCGACTGCCAGGAGACGAGCTCGGTGAGTATGCCGCCGATCGCCGGGCCCAGCGCGGCGCCGGTCGCCCCGGCGGCAGCCCAAATGGCGACTGCCCGGCGCTCCGAGCCGGTGGTGGCCGGCAGCAGCTCCAGCGCCGCGGTCACTGCGGCCGCGCCGCCGAGCGCCTGCACGCAGCGAGCGGCGATCAGCGTCCCGAGCTCGGCCGAGAGGCCGCAGGCGAGGCTGGCGCCGGCGAAGACGGCGAGCCCGACGGCGCCGGCACGGCCAGGCCCGAAGCGGCGGGCGAGGTGGGCGGCGGGAACGGCGGCGAGCGCCATCACCAGGTTGAAGGAAATCAACACCCAGGTCACCCCGGCGACGCTGGTGTCGAGCTCGCGGTAGATCTCCGGCAGCGCCAGGACGACGATCGAGGAGTCGGCGAGGACGAGGCCGACGGCGAGCGCCAGGGCAGAGACTCGGGAGCGCGGTGTCATCAGTAACCGAGCTCCTCTCCGTACTCGTCGCGGTAGGCGCCCTGCTTGTCGAGCACGTCTTCGACGTAGCCGCGGGTTTCCTCGAAGCCGATGTCGTCGAGCGACATTTCAGACCCGCCCCACTTGTCGGCGTGACTGGGGCCGGCGTTGTAGGCGGCCAGCGCCGCGACGTCGTTGCCGTCGTAGCGCTCGAGCAGTTCGCGCAGGAGGAAGGTGCCGTAGCGGATGTTGATTTCCGGGTCGGAGAGGTCCTCTAGCTTGAAGCTGGTGCCGCCGCTGCGCCGCTCGATTTCGTTGGCGGTGGTCGGCGTGACCTGCATCAGCCCGCGTGCACCCGCGTGCGAAGTCTGGTCGCGGAAGCGCGACTCGGCGTAGATCACGGCGGCGATCAGCGAGGCGTCGACGCCCTTTTCGCTCGCCTGCTGGCGGATCACGTCCTCATGGCGCAACGGCAGAGTCAGCTCCTGGATCGCGCGGTCGAGCTCGCCTGGCACACCGAGCAGCAGGGCGATGCAGATCCCCGTAGCCGCGACAACGGCACTGCCGAGCAGCAGGCGCCGCCGCCTGCGTTTGCGCTTCATGACTTGAGCTTCTCGACCAGGCCGGACAGCGCCAGTTCGAGATCCCCGACCGTTCCCTCGTTCTCGATCACGTGCTCGGCCCGCGAGGCCTTCTCGTCCTGCGCCAGCTGGCGCGTCTCGCGCTCGTCGACCAGGACGTGACCGCGGGCCTCGGCGCGGGCGCGCCGCAGCTCCTCACCGGCGACGACGGCGACGGTCGTGTCAAAGACCCCCTCCATGCCGGACTCGAACAGCAACGGCACCTCGACCACGGCGACCTCGGCGACCTCCGGCAGCGAGGTGAGCCAGGCGCCGATCCTTTCCCCCACCAGTGGGTGGATCTGGGCCTCGAGCCAGCTCAGCTCGTCGCGGTCGGCAAAGACGATCTCGCCGACCTTGGCGCGGTCGACCTGGCCGTCGGGGGCTACCTCGGGCCCCCAGCGCTCGGTCAGCCTCCCCACCAGCGGCTCGGAGTCGAGCAGCTCGTGGACCACCGCATCGCTGGAGATCGTCGCTGCGCCCAGTCGCTCGAACGCCGCCAGCGCCTCCGACTTACCGGCCGCGATCCCGCCGGTCAGCCCAATGGTCAGCGGCCTCGCCACCCGGGCCGCCGTTCAGTCCTGCTCGGGCTCGCTTGCCTGCTCGCCGGCGTCCGCGTCGTCG
>Ga0190272_10000504_pt1 | contig 20388 bp, 14 predicted proteins | sample Popmic504T_FD_133746 | JGI IMG/M metagenome (GOLD analysis project Ga0190272, IMG submission 133746) | Populus adjacent soil microbial communities from riparian zone of Shoshone River, Wyoming, USA - 504 T | ecosystem: Environmental > Terrestrial > Soil > Riparian zone | place: USA: Wyoming... | reverse complement strand
TGACATCATGTCAAGCGTAACGGGCGACCAGGGTAATATCTGGCTCAAAGCATCAGTTGACCTTACTGCGTACGCCGGTAATTTGGTTAAGTTCAGGATCAGGGGTATAACAGGGGCAACAGGTGCGGGCAGTGACATGGCGCTTGATGATTTCGGCGTGGCCGAAGCAACTCAGGTTGATGCCGGTCTGTCTGCAGTGAATCCGGCAAACGGCATAGAGCTTTCTTCATGTGACGACCTCAGCAATATTGTGATCACCATTGATATTTTCAATGACGGTGTAGCTCCTTTAACGAATGTACCGGTAAATTATACGGTAAATGGCGGCCCCGTTCAGGTTGATGTGTTTCCTGGCCCATTGGCTCCCGGATCAAGCACCCAGTTCAGCTTTACTGCCACCTCAGATTTCTCAGCAATAGGAACTTACAACTTGCTTGTGTGGCTCTCTGATACCACTGATGGGAATAACCTAAACGATACGCTTCAGTCAACTATTGAAACCATTCAGGGATTGTACACCATTCCATGGTCAGAGGATTTTGAAACATTTAACCTTTGTTCGACAGATCCTGATTGCGAATTAACGGTTTGCCCGGTTGAAAATGGCTTTAAGAATGAGTCGAACGGGGTAATTGATGATATCGATTGGCGTACCAACGAGGGAGATACTCCATCAGATCTTACCGGTCCTTCAATTGACCACAACCCGGGCACGCCCACGGGAAATTACATGTATACCGAGGCTTCAGGGCAGCCGATTTGCGCAGTAAAAATTGCTTTATTGGTTTCACCCTGCATAGACCTTACCGGAACTACAAATCCGGAACTCAGCTACTGGTATCATATGTCAGGTGCAAACATGGGTGAACTTCATACGGATGTATTCAGCAATGGGGTATGGACCAATGATGTGGCGGGTATGGTTGTAGGAGACCAGGGAAATGCATGGCTCAAAAACGTGTTGAACCTGAGCGCTTATGTCGGCAACATCATCAAGTTCAGGATCAGGGGTATCACCGGAAATGATTACGACAGCGATATGGCTATCGATGATATGAGCGTTTATGAGCAAACAGGAATAAATGACAACGGAAGCCAGGGTTTAGTTTCGGTATCTCCAAATCCAGGTGACGGTATCTTTAATATTTCTGTGAATGGCCTGAATGACACCAGGCTGGATCTTTCAGTTACCGATTTGCAGGGAAGAACGGTTTATACCAGGGAATACCAGAATAATGGACATGATTTCCGGACCAAGCTTGATATTTCGTATCTTGCTAAGGGGATTTATACTTTACAGGTCATAAGTGCTGGAAAAATATACAAAGCCAAGATCAGCATCCTATAAACAGACATCAGATAAAAACATCATAAACATGCATAAATTTTTAAAACTGGCAGCAGCAGTTGCTTTCTGGCTCATTACAGCTGACTCATTTTCTTCGGGATGGACCGGGATCAACAATGCAACTGAAAGACCTGCGGAAGTCGTACTTGTTTCCGGTGACGGACAGGCGACTTTTCTGAAGTTCATTGTACACGGCTTTAACACGCATTCTGTATCAACACCGCAGGGCGCGATGAATGCCATCCGTATTCCCGGCGGTTCATCGCTGCTGGAATCAGGTTACCCGGATATGGCGAAGCTGACCGCATCCGTCAGGATTCCAGGCGATGCGAATATGGAGGTTGAAGTTGTCAGTTCTGCATATACTGATTTCACAGGTTATGAGATAGCTCCTGCAAAGGGCAACCTTTACAGGGATGTGAATCCGGCTTCTGTTCCTTTTGTATTCGGCGAGGCTTATTCCAGGGATGAATTTTACCCCTCATCACTTGTTTCATTGCGTGAGCCTTATATTTTACGTGACCACCGGGGTCAAACAGCAGTCGTTTACCCATTCCGTTATAACCCGGTTTCAAAGGTGTTGCGTGTATACACTGAAATAACGATCAGGGTATACGAAAATAAGAATGGACGGAAAGCAGTAAACCCGCTTATGGGCAGGACAGTAAAGCCAGTAGCTGAATATGAAACGGTTTACCAGAATCATTTCATAAACCCTCCTCCACAGGTGCTTTATACAGTGCTTCCGGAGCAGGGGAACATGCTTATCATTTCTGATGCTTCCTTTATGGCTGCAATGGCCCCTTTCATTGAATGGAAAAGGAAGAAAGGAATTCCTGTCGAAATGGTGGACATTGCTACAGTCGGGACATCTGAAGCCGATATCAAAAGCTTCGTGGCAGATTATTACAATACGACCGGGCTCACTTACCTTCTTCTGGTAGGAGATTACCAGCATATTCCTTCACCTATGTATTCGCCGGCACAGACCGGTGGGTCATCCGATCCCAGCTACGGATATCTCAGCGGAACTGATTCATATGCTGAAGTGATCGTTGGTAGGTTTTCTGCACAGAGCATTGCAGATGTTGAAACACAGGTTCAGCGCGTGCTGGAATATGAAATGACCCCTGTTGCAGGTGGTGCATTTTACAGCAAGGGTGTTTGTGTTGCCTCCGACCAGGGCCCGGGCGATGATAATGAATACGACTGGGAGCATGAAAGGAACATCCGTAACGACCTGATGGGATTCACCTATACAGATGTTGCAGAATTATATGACGGTTCCCACGGAGGGCAGGATTCTCCTGGCGATCCTAACAGCATGGACCTTTACAACCTTTTCCAGGATGGCATTTCAATTATGTCGTATACGGGTCATGGCAGCACCAACGCATGCAGTACCACAGGTCTTTCCAGCAGCGATGTGGCAGGAATGACAAATCACGACATGCTGCCTTTCATATGGTCGGTGGCATGTGTGAACGGTGATTTTGCTATGGGCGACTGCCTTGCTGAAGCATTCCTTCGCACGCAATCCGCCGGCAAACCTGCAGGTGCAATCGCCGTTCTCATGGCCTCCATCAACCAGTCGTGGGATCCGCCAATGGACGGGCAGGATGAAATGGTTGACCTGCTGGTAGGTGCCAGTGTCAACAATACCATGCGCACATTCGGAGGCCTGTCGGTGAACGGCTGCCTTCACATGAACGATGAATACGGCAATGCCGGCGCTGAAATGACAGATACCTGGCATTGCTTCGGCGATCCATCACTCCAGGTGAGGACTGCTGCGCCGGTTTCGATGACAGTTACTCATGCTATATCTGTTGCTTCCGGCACCAGCCAGCTGCAGGTAAGCTGCAGCCTCGACAGTGCATTTGTCAGCCTGACCATAAACGGTGAGATTATCGGCACCGGACTGGTTACAGGAGGAATTGCAGGCATGTCGTTCCAGTCGCTGCTGGTTACAGATACAGTTGATGTGATAGTGACCGCATTTAATGCGATGCCTTATTCCGGCCAGGTTACCGTTACAGGTTCTACCGGAATAGCTGACGGTTCGGTTAATTCACTGCCTGTTGCTGTAATGCCAAACCCGGCAAAAGATCTTGCGGTAATTATGTTAAATGTTCCGGTTACCGGGAAAATAACGGTTCGACTATATGATGAATCAGGCAAAATGGTTTCTGTGGTAACGGATCAGGTTTTTGCTGCAGGGAAGCATCGTATATCTTTAAATACTTCAGGGTTAAATGCAGGGATTTATAGCTGCAGGGTTTCTTCAGAAACCAGGAACGAAAATGTGCAGTTTACGATTGTCAGGTAACCATATATAAGCTTATGGCGTGCAGCCCGGGTCTCAGTACCCGGGCTTTTTTTATGCTGGTTTGTAACAGGTCTCAGCATATCAAACTATCTGTTTTACAATTTTGATAAGGCTTCTAATGAATGCTGAAGCAGAAAGGAAGCAGGAACTCGTTAAAAAAATAATTCCATAAAAAAACCCGCCAGGATCTGACGGGTTTTACAATATTATAAATACAGCTTAATTTCCCAATTCACTCATAAATTTGATGCGCATAAGCCTGATCTAGTCTTTCGTATATTCATTCTCGCCAAGCTCATCCACAGCAGATTCGACAGAATCCGTTTCGGCGCTGCGGAAATAGTTAAACACTTCGCCCTGCCTGTCAGAATCAATCACTTCATTGATGTAATAGTTGATGTCGATACGAGTGCCTGATGCAACAATGCTCTCTACCTCTGCAAGCACATCACCAAGCTTAATTCCCTTGGCAACGGCAATGTCATCCAATGAAAGTTTCCTGTCGATATTCTGAATAATATGAACTTTAAGGCCCGATTTATTCACCACGGATTTTACAACCAGGTCAACAGGACGTTCGATCTCATTCTCTTCAACATACTTTGAAATGAGGTCGGTAAAGGGCTTTCCATATTTGGCAGCTTTCCCGGCACCCACTCCAACAATATTCTTCAGTTCCTCCATGGTGATCGGGTAATTGATCGCCATTTCCTCAAGAGAAGGATCCTGGAAGATAACGAAAGGAGGAAGGTTCTTCTGCTTGCTTATTTTTTTGCGGAGGTCTTTAAGCATGGCGAACAGCTGTGCATCGGCAGCACTGGTGCCACCGTTGCCTGATCCGTCGTCATCGTCGTCGTCGCCTTCGGTATTCTCATAGTTATGATCCTGTGTAAGCATGAAGGATACAGGCTTTTCAAGAAACGCCTTCCCGCCGTCGCTCACTTTCAGCAACCCGTAATTATCAATATCCTTCAGGAGAAATCCTGCAAGGAGTGCCTGCCTGATGGCAGCCATCCAGAACTTCTGGTCTTTTTCAGCACCTTCACCGAATATCTCAAGCTTATGGTGCCCGTATGATTTAACCTGGTTTTCTTCCTTGCCTGTAAGCACGTTGATGACATGATCAGCTGCAAATTTTTCTTTAATAGCAATGATGGTATCAAGAAGCAGCACGATCTCATCCTGTGCTTCAAACCTTGTTTTGGGATGGAGGCAGTTGTCGCAGTTACGGCAGTTGTCCTTGTTGTACCTCTCACCGAAATAATGCAGCAGCATTCGGCGGCGGCATACGGATGTTTCGGCATAAGCAACTGTTTCAAGCAGCAACTGTTTCCCGATCTCCTGCTCGGCAACGGGTTTACCCTTCATGAATTTTTCAAGCTTCTCGATGTCCTTGTAGCTGTAAAATGCGACACATCTTCCTTCACCGCCATCCCTTCCCGACCGGCCTGTTTCCTGGTAATAACCCTCGAGGCTTTTGGGAATGTCATGATGTATCACAAACCTGACATCGGGCTTGTCGATGCCCATTCCGAATGCTATAGTTGCAACGATCACATCAATTTCTTCCATCAGGAACTTATCCTGCGTGGTAGCACGCAGGTTCGCCTCTAGGCCTGCATGGTAGGGAAGCGCTTTGATGCCGTTGACATTGAGTGTCTGGGCCACTTCTTCAACTTTTTTACGGCTCAGGCAGTAGATTATACCGGATTTGCCTGTATGCTGCTTTACAAATTTGATGATCTCCTTCATCACATCCACCTTGGGCCTCACGTCATAGTACAGGTTGGGACGGTTGAATGAAGCCTTGAATACAGTTGCATCAAGCATGTTCAGGTTCTTCTGTATATCCTGCTGAACCTTGGCCGTTGCTGTTGCAGTTAAAGCAATAATAGGCACCTCGCCGATCTGTTCAATGATAGGGCGTAGCCGGCGGTATTCAGGCCGGAAATCATGACCCCATTCTGAAATGCAATGAGCCTCATCTATGGCGAAAAAGGAAATTTTGATCTCTTTCAGGAAATTGATATTCTCTTCTTTGGTAAGAGATTCAGGAGCAACATATAATAGTTTGGTCCTTCCTTTTAATATATCCTTTCTTACAAGTGTAATTTCAGCTTTCGACAGCGACGAATTCAGGAAATGTGCCACGCCGTCATCGGTTCCGAATCCCCTGATGGCATCCACCTGGTTCTTCATCAGTGCGATGAGTGGCGAAATTACAATAGCAGTACCTTCACTTATCAGGGCAGGCAGCTGGTAGCACATTGACTTGCCGCCACCTGTGGGCATAATAACAAATGTATCGTTCCTGTTTAAAACATTCTTAATAATCTTCTCCTGGTCACCTTTGAAGGCATCAAAACCAAAGTACTTTTGTAACGCCTCAAGCAGGGTCTTCTCTTTCACTAACATTTTCTATAAATAATTATTTTCATACAAATTTAAATAATTTTGTCTCAATTCCTATTAAATTTTAAACGTAAACTTACCAAACAAATTTTAATAAATTTTGAAGTCGACACGAAAAATTTTTAATCTCGCCCTGCAAACTTTTGATATAGAGGCGGAAGCGATAACAGGCCTGAAAGCTTTGCTCAACGCTGATTTTGCCGATAGTGTCAGGTTGATATATTCTGCCAAAGGACGGGTTGTCATTACAGGTATTGGCAAAAGTGCGATCATAGCGAATAAAATTGTGTCTACTTTCAATTCAACAGGCACTCCTGCTGTTTTCATGCATGCAGCTGATGCCATTCACGGAGATCTTGGAATGATCCAGTGTGATGATGTGATCATCTGTATCAGCAAAAGCGGTAACACTCCTGAAATAAAAGTGCTTGTACCATTGCTGAAAAATGGTGGCAATAAACTGATCGCAATTGTAGGCGATATGGATTCCTACCTTGCTGCAAATGCGGATTTCACGCTGAATACTACGGTGACCAAGGAAGCTTGTCCGAATAACCTGGCCCCGACCACAAGCACAACTGCCCAGATTGCCATGGGAGATGCCCTTGCAGTCTGCCTGCTCGACTACCGCGGATTCACAAGTGTTGATTTTGCAAGGTTTCACCCTGGCGGTGCGCTTGGAAAGAAGTTGTACCTGCGCATTGGCGATCTTTATAAACACAATGCACAGCCAAAAGTTAAGCCGGGAGACAACATCCGCGACGTAATCCTAGAGATTTCTTCAAACCGCCTGGGAGCAGCAGCTGTTATCGAGAACGGAATGCTAGCCGGCATTATAACAGACGGTGACCTGAGAAGAATGATGGAAAGAAAAAAATCATTCGATCTTCTAAAGGCAGGTGAGATCATGACCGTGAACCCTAAAACGGCGGATAAGGACATGATGGCAATTGATGCTTTACAGCTTATGAAAAAACATAACATCACCCAACTGGTTGTAACGGATAAGAAAAAATACCTGGGTTTTGTTCACCTGCATGATTTATTGCGTGAAGGAATCATTTAATTTTCCATTTTTAATATTGCAATCGGCCCGCTGATCAGTTAACCAATGTCAAAATTATTTAAAAAGGGTGCCGATCCGAATACGGAAATGTCGTTCCTTGATCACCTGGAAGCATTGCGATGGCACCTGGTCAGGTCGGCAGTTGTAATCCTGTCGCTTGCTGTTTTTGCATTCATCAGGAAAGATATTTTATTCGACGGAATTATTTTTGCACTTCGAAGACCTGATTTCCCGACATACAGGGTTCTGTGCAGGCTTTCCGAAAAATACGGGTTGGATATATGCATAAGCGATTTTTCTTTCGACCTGATCAGCATCAACTTATCTGGTCAGTTTACAACGCACATGTTTGCCGCCTTTATTGCAGGCCTTATAGCGGGGATGCCGTACCTTCTCTGGGAAATCTGGCGTTTTGTCAAGCCTGCTCTGTCAGCAAAGGAAAAAAAATTTTCAAGAGGTATCGTATTCTTCACTTCATTCCTTTTTGTAACAGGCGTATTGTTCGGCTATTTCATTATCAGCCCGATGTCTATTAATTTTCTGGGAACATACCAGGTCAGTTCGCTGGTCACAAACCAGATCAACCTGAATTCATACATTTCAACCATTACCATCCTTACACTTGCCTCTGGAGTGATATTCGAGCTTCCCATGGTGGTATATTTTTTGTCAAAGCTTGGCGTTATTACACCCGCTTTCATGCGACAGTACAGAAAACACAGCATGGTGGTGATCCTGATCATCGCAGCCCTGATCACACCCTCTCCCGACGTGACAAGCCAGATGCTGGTGGCATTGCCTTTATTCCTGCTTTATGAGATCAGCATCTTCATTTCTGCGGCTGTGGTGAAAAAGGAATTAAAATCCGTTTAAATAAAAAATTGAGTATTTTTCGGCTATAACCATACAAAAATCAAAGATTATGAGTGAACAGTTGGAACAGTTCAATGATTACCGGAAAAAGATGAATGAAAAGATACTCGGAGCGGATAACAAGGTGCTCAAGAGGCTTTTCAACCTGGATACAAACACTTATGAAGAAGGCATCCTCCCGGTTAAAACAAAGGAGATGCTCGGTCTTGTTTCTTCAATGGTATTGAGATGCGACGACTGTATCCGGTACCACCTGATAAAATGCAGGGAACAACAGGTTACTACGGGTGAATTATATGAAGTTTTTGCAGTTGCCAATATAGTAGGCGGGACGATCGTGATACCGCACCTCCGCAGGGCAGTTGAATTCTGGGAAGAGCTGTCAGACCAATAAAAATTTTAAAGGAAATATGACGTTATTATCAGAATCTGTTTTCGTATATGACTGAGCCCGGCGTCCGGATGACAGCCCCCATGAAGCAATTCATGATGCTGTTGTTTTTTTTCTTCCTTGTATTCCGGCTATACGGCCAGGAAACAGTTATTACCGGCAGGGTTTCCGACGTGCTTACCAATGAACCCATTCCATTTGCGAATGTTGCTTTTAAAGGCACTACTACGGGAACCAACACCGACATCGACGGACGGTATTCCATCCGTACATTTTCTCCGGGAGATTCCCTTACTGCTTCTTTTGTAGGATATACCAGCGTAACCCAGAAAATCCGCCCGGCCCAGGAGCAGGTGATGAACTTTGTTCTAAAGATCAACAGAGTGGAGCTTAAGGAAGTTGTGATAATTGCCGGGGAGAATCCGGCACATGCCCTGCTGAAAAAGATCATCGATCACAAAGATGATAATGACAGGGAAAACCTGGAGACCTATTCATATGAAACCTATAACAAGCTTGAATTCGATATAACTGAAATTCCTGAGAATTTTAAGAAGAACAAGCTGATCAAACCTTTTGCATTTATTTTTGACCGGGTCGACAGCAGCATTACAAATGAAAAGCCTTCTATACCATTTTTCATGACTGAATCACTTTCGGATTTGTATTACCGGAAAAGCCCGCGGGCAAGAAAGGAGATCATCAAGGCAAGCAAGGTGAGCGGCATGGAAAATACCACCATCACCCAGTTCCTTGGCGATATGTACCAGAATATCGATGTATATGACAACTACATTGATATATTCGGAAAAAGTTTCATCAGTCCTGTGTCTAATGTAGGGCTTGCGTTTTACAAATACTACCTCACCGACAGCGCCAACCTCGACGGTGAATGGTGCTACAAGCTTAAATTCAAGCCACGCCGTAAGCAGGAGCTGACCTTTACGGGCGACCTGTGGGTTCATGATACGACATTTGCCATCAAAAAGATCAATGCCCGAATAGCCGATGACGCAAACATCAATTTTGTGAACGACCTGGCAGTTATCAAGGAATACAGGAGAGTTGACGGAAAACGGTGGATGATCACGCGAGATGTGCTGGTGATCGATTTTAAAGCAAGGGAGAAAGGAGTGGGCCTGATCGGGCGAAGGACGGCAACCTACAAGAATTTTACGATCAATCAGCCGCTTGATGACGGTGTGTTTAAAGGCACCGAACAAACCGAAGTTGTGGATGGAGCTGCCGACATGGATGAGAGCTACTGGTTGCAGGCAAGGCATGACAGTCTATCGAAAAGGGAAAGGGATATATATGCGCTTGTTGACACCATCAAGACCCTGCCTGCTTTTAAAACATATATTGATATCGTTACACTTTTCATAACCGGCTACAAGCAGTTCAAATTTTTACCTGCGCTCGAATTCGGTCCCTATTTTACAATATACAGCTTTAACTCTGTTGAAGGGAACAGGTTCAGGTTAGGAGGCCGCACGAGTGATGACTTCAGCACCAAAATCGAATTCAACGCCTACGGCGCCTATGGAACACGTGATATGCGGTTCAAATACAGGGGAGGGTTCAGGTGGTTCATTTCGAAAAAGCCATGGCAGATATTTGCTGTTTCGTATAAGAATGACGTTACACAGCTTGCCAGCAGCGACAATGCATTCCAGGACGACAACATCCTCACTTCACTGTTCAGGCGGAGCCCTTCAAGCAAGCTTAACAATGTTCTTGAAAAAAAAGCCAGCTATGAGATTGAATGGCTTAAAGGATTTTCGAACAGGATAACGCTCAACCACAGCGATTATTCACCACTGGGAGAGCTTACAACAGATTCCACTTTTTATTTTTACAATGAAAACAATGATTTTATCCCGCAGAAAAAAATTACCACAGCGGAAGTTTCGCTTTTTACGAGGTTCCTGTTCCATGAAAAATTTGTTTATGGAAGAACCGGAAGGATCAGTCTTGGAAGCGATTACCCGCTGATACAGCTCAATTTTACCCTTGGCCTGAAAGGCATTTATGGCAGTAATTTCAATTACCAGAAAATTAATCTCCGCATCAGCGATAGCTATAAGATCAACCCGATCGGGTACATGTATTACAGCCTGGAGGGTGGAAAGGTGTTTGGCACGGTGCCGTATCCGCTGCTGACTTTACACCCCGGTAATGAATCTTATTTTTATGACCAGCTGTCGTTCAACCTGATGAACTATTTTGAATTCGCAAGCGACCAGTATGTAAGCCTGTTGCTTTCACATCATTTCGACGGTTTTTTCCTCAACAAGATCCCGCTTATGAGAAAGCTCAAATGGCGCGAGGTTGCATCGGCCCATGCGGTGATAGGATCATTGTCTGATAAGAACAGGAGCATTTTCGTTCCTTCGCAGCAAGAGCAAAAATATTTTTATGATTTTAAATATCCTTACGTGGAGCTTGGTGCCGGTGTTGAAAACATATTAAAGATTTTCAGGTTCGATGTGATCTGGCGTCTCAGCTACCTGAATCACAGGAATACCGTCCCGCTTGGTTTCCGCGGCAGCATCCAGTTAATTTTCTAATTTGTACATTTACCCGAATAACCAGAACAAATGCTTTTAAGAAGCGAGAACTTAGTAAAAAGATATAAAACCAGGATCGTTGTCGACCATGTATCCATACAGGTGCGGCAAGGTGAAATTGTCGGCTTGCTCGGCCCCAACGGCGCTGGAAAGACCACGACCTTTTATATGACGGTCGGCCTTATCAAGCCGAATGAGGGAAATATTTTTCTTGACAACGAGGACATCACCAAGCTGCCGATGTACAGACGGGCACAGAAGGGCATCGGTTATCTCGCGCAGGAAGCATCAGTTTTCAGGAAGCTCAGCGTGGAAGACAATATCAAGGCTGTGATGGAATTGACTTCCATGACACACAAGGAGCAGAACCAGAAGCTGGAAGAATTGCTGGGTGAGTTCGGCCTCACCCGTATCCGCAAGAGCCGGGGCGATCTGCTTTCAGGCGGTGAAAGAAGAAGGACAGAAATTGCGCGTGCGCTGGCTGTGAGTCCTAAATTCATCCTGCTCGATGAGCCTTTCGCAGGTGTTGACCCGATTGCGGTGGAAGATATCCAGGCAATCGTAAGAAAACTGAAAGATAAAAATATCGGCATCCTGATAACAGACCATAACGTGCATGAAACCCTGCGTATCGTTGACCGTGCATATCTTTTATTCGAAGGAAAAATACTGAAGGCAGGGACTGCAGAAGACCTTTCAGAAGACGAACAGGTGAGGCGGGTTTACCTGGGTCAGAATTTTGAGTTAAGGGGATAACGGGAAAAGGATTGTTATCAATGGCTTTTCATTTCTGGCAATAAAAGAAATAAACCTGTTGTAACTCCATAAATAATTTCAAAAGATATTTTGAGTTTTTCATATATTAAATGCGTTACACAAGCAATCATTTCATCTTTTCCCCGATCGCATCGTCATATGATTTTTTAGCTTCCGAAACCGGGAACCATTGCTCGCCGTCAATGATAATGTTGCCCGATGTTACTTCTCCAAGGTTTGTGAAATCGACATCTGTCCCGGTGATAAAGTCTACGAAGTTGTCGAGGTGAGCTGCATCAACGCTCACCACCACGCGGCTTTGCGCTTCACCGAAAAGGAAAGCATCTTTACGTATATCCTCATCCGTGCTTATGTCAAAACCAAAAGAACGCGGGATTCCTGATTCGAGCATTGTAATGAACAGCCCACCGTCTGATACATCATGTGCCGAACTGATCAGTCCATTCCTGATCAGGTCACGCAATACCTTGTGCAATGCAAATTCTGTATCCAGGTTGAAAAAAGGGGCCGGTGAATTTTTTACTCCTGCAAAAGAATAAAGGTATTCGGAGCTGGCCATATCATCCTTAGACTCACCAAGTAGAAAAATATGATCACCGGCATTTTTAAAATCAAGTGTCATCACCTGGTTTTTATCCGGAACAATGCCCAGCATACCAATGGCTGGAGTAGGGAATACAGGCACTTCATCATTCCCTATCTTGCTTTGATTATAGAAGCTTACGTTGCCCCCCGTTACAGGGGTGCTGAATTTAAGGCAGGCCGCTCCCATCCCTTTGATGGTATGAACAAATTGCCAGTATACTTCCGGGTTGTAGGGGTTGCCGAAGTTGAGGCAGTTTGTGATCGCTGAAGGCTCACCTCCTGAACATATAATATTTCTGGCAGCTTCAGCCACTGCGATTGAAGCACCGGTTTCAGGGTCGGCATTCACATACCGCGGATTGCAGTCAACGGTGAGCGCAATGGCTTTATCTGTATCCTTAATGTTTACAATTGCTGCATCTGATGGCCTGTTGGTGCTCATATTGATGGTTCCTACCATCGAATCGTATTGCTGGTAGATCCATTTTTTTGATGCGATATTAGGATGTTTGATCAGGTGCCATGCAACCGCCTGCAAGTCAGCCGGAATTTTTACAGATGACGGATCAAATGCCTTGTTCAATGCGACATAAGCTGGTTCCCGGTATTCACGCTCATAAACCGGCGCACCACCACCCAGCACCAGCTCATCAGCAGGAACATCGGCAAGCAGTTCATCATACATGTAAAAATTAAGACTGTCACCTTCTGTTACTTCTCCAATGCGTGTGCAGTTCAGATCCCATTTTTCAAATACCTTATTTACTTCATCCTCCCTGCCTTTCTTTACTACGATAAGCATTCTTTCCTGGGATTCCGAAAGCAGGATTTCCCAGCCCTGCATGTTCACCTGCCTTGTGGGCACTTTGTCAAGATGGATGATCATGCCATGCTTCCCTTTTGCCGACATTTCAGAAGTTGAGCAGATGATTCCTGCAGCTCCCATATCCTGCATTCCCACAACTGCCCCGGTTTCTATAACCTCCAGGGTGGCTTCAAGAAGAAGTTTTTCCTGGAAAGGATCTCCAACCTGGACAGCTGGCAGGTCTTCGCTGGAGCCGGCATGCAAATCTCCGGAAGCAAAAGTCGCCCCATGAATGCCATCCTTGCCTGTAGCAGAACCCACTATGAAAACGCTGTTTCCTGCTCCCTGTGATATGGCAGAAATTGTTTTTCCTTCTTTTACAATACCTGCCGACATGGCATTTACCAGGATATTCACGTTGAAACAATCATCAAAGAAAACTTCACCGCCGACCGTAGGGACACCGAAAGCATTCCCGTAATCACCGATCCCTTTTACCACTCCTTTCATCAGCCACTTGGTGCGTTCAAGGTTTATGTTGCCGAAACGCAGTGAGTTCAGCTGTGCAATTGGCCTGGCTCCCATTGTAAAAATGTCGCGGTTGATGCCGCCAACACCGGTTGCTGCACCCTGGTAGGGCTCGATAGCCGAAGGATGGTTATGCGATTCGATTTTGAATGCACAGGCCAGTCCGTCGCCGATTGCAACCAGTCCGGCGTTTTCCTCGCCCGCTTTGGCCAGCATGTGAGGCCCTTCCTTTGGCAGTGTTTTAAGCCAGATGATTGAATTTTTATAAGAACAGTGTTCAGACCACATCACTGAAAAAATGCTCAACTCGGTAAAATTCGGCACACGTCCCAGGATCTTTTTTATCCTTTCAAACTCATCGGGAAGCAATCCAAGTTTTTTCGCAGTTTCAACAGTAGTCAGGGTATCCACAATGGCCGGGCTCATAGGTTTTATGATTTATGCCGCAAAGGTAAAGATTAGTTGCAAAAAGGAAGAAGGGATTATTAACATATATAAAAAAAACCGGGATGAAAAATGCCCATCCATGCTCATGACCGGAAGTTCCGGTGACACCTGATTGATGAGGAGCAGAATTCAAAATTTTATGTAATCTTGCCTTATGATTCTGGAAACGGCCCTGACCCTGGCCTATACCCTGTTATTTTTGCTTATCATCGGCCGTTACCGGTTTTTCAGGCTTGATGGACTTCCCTTTACGGCTACTTCATGGCTTTTTGTTTTAAAGATTCTTGCTGGCATTGTCCTGGGCATCATCTATACAAACTATTACACGGACCGGAAAACGGCGGATATTTTCAAATATTTCGACGACAGCAAGATACTGTTCAACTCACTTTTTCACAGCCCGGGAGACTTTTTCAGAATTTTTACAGGCATCGGTTCCGATGATCCGGCCCTTCAGCATTATTATGAAGCCATGGTAAGCTGGAATAATTCCGATAACATTTACAACGACAACAGGAACCTGATCAGGCTGAATACGCTGCTGCGTTTTATTTCGATGGGGAACTATTATGTACATACTGTTTTCATGTGCTTTATTTCCCTTTGCGGACTTATCGGCATTTTTAAAGTTCTGAATGAAGAGGTAAAAGGGAAAACATATGAAATATTTTTTGCAGTATTCCTGCTGCCTTCTGTTGTATTCTGGAATTCAGGCATGCTCAAGGACGGACTGATGATCTTTGCTTTTGGCATACTGTTCTACAATTTTCATTTGCTGATAACCCGAGGAGGTTCACCTTCAAGGATCCTTATCATCCTGCTGACGGCGCTGTGGCTGTCGGTGCTGAAGCTTTACATCCTGATGATCGTGCTGCCGGGACTGGTATTGTGGTGGTTTTTCAAAAAATATCCATCCAGGGACCGGTTTACTTTCCCCGCATTTACCCTTGCTTACATACTTTATTTTGCGGTGATCTTTAATCTTAAATATATTTTCCATGACTACGATTTCGCCCACATGATCTATAAAAAGCAGTTTAACTTCCTGAACCTGGTGAGCATGGTGCAATCGGGGAGTGTGATTGACATACCTGTTCTGCAGGGAAATGTATGGAGCATTCTTAAGAATACACCGCATGCAGTCTATACCATTTTATTCAGGCCTTTTATCTGGGAATCGGGTTCCGTTTTCATACTGATGGCGGCCATTGAAAATGTTTTCATCCTGCTGGCAGGATTCCTTGCTTTGATTTCGCTTGATCTCAAACAGAATATAAACAGGCCCTTGCTGGCATTCTCCGTTTTCTTTGTTCTGATTTTGTTTGCCCTCACCGGATTGGTAACCCCTGTAATGGGAGCGTTTGTGAGATACAAAGTGCCTGCATTACCTTTTTTATTACTGATATTTATTATGATTTATAACCCGGCTAAGCTCAGGAAACGTTTTTCATTTTTAACAGGCAGGTCATGAAGGAAGCAATCAGGCTTTCCAGGTGTGTTGAAATAATTAAAGCCTGGAAAGGAAAAGAACCGCTCGCATCACATTTAAGGAAATACTTTCACGCACACAGGAACATGGGTTCCACCGACCGCCGCATTACGCGCGGGCTGGTTTATGCATACTACCGGCTCGGAAAAGCGATGGAGGAATATGATATCAATACCCGAATAGCCGTAGCTGCTTTTATTTATGGTGGTATTGATGTTGAAATGGAACGGTTCCTTGCCGGGAAGCATACAACGTTACCTGCCGCAGATCCAGATTTAACAGTTGAACAACGCTTTGAGATTGCAGCCACACATTACCGCGGCCTTGGACCTGGCAACATATTTCCCTGGACAGGTTTGTTGTCGGATGGGATCAACAGGGAAGAATGGCTCAGTTCATTTTTGCGCAGGCCTCTCACGTGGGCACGTACCAGGAAAGGATTTGAACCGGCGGCTGAACTGGAGTTCAAAACAAAAAAAATTCCGTTTGTTAAAACTGAACTCAAACCTTCAGCATTTGGTTTTGAACCTGAAACCGATATCACCTCGATGGATGTTTTCCGGGAGGGCAAAATGGAGATACAGGACCTTTCCTCCCAGCTAACAGGAAAATTCTTTACCGCAGGAAGTCCAGTCGAACCTTGGTGGGATTGCTGTGCCGGCTCCGGCGGCAAGACCCTCCTGTTGCTTGACATGCACCCTTCGGTAACGCTTACCGTAAGTGATATTCGTGAATCCATCCTCCGCAACCTGCGTGAACGCCTTCACAAGGCAGGATACGTGCAGGTTAATTACATGAAGGCCGATCTGGCTGTAAAAGATCACAGGGATTTGAAGTTCGGCAATATTATCCTGGATGCTCCATGTACGGGATCCGGAACCTGGAACCGCACACCGGAGATGATGAGTGTCTTCAATGAAGGCGTCCTGCATGAATTTGTGAAGCGCCAGCAGGCGATCCTGTCCAATATAAGACTGTCGCTTATTCCGGGAGGAAGGATCATATACATAACGTGTTCAGTATTCAGCGAAGAGAATGAAGGCATTGTAAATTATGCCGTCAGCAACCTTCAGCTGAAGGTTGTCGTGAAGGAAATTATTAGCGGAACACCAAACAGGGCCGACACCATGTTTGTTGCTGTTTTGCAAGGATGATTAAAATCAGGTCGAAAAAATATGTTTCAATCAGAGCGGAGAGCTTTTGCATCGTGTAATTTACTTCTGCTTAAACACATCTGTAATGCATTTCAATATTCATGACTTTAAACCCAGGCAGGGCACCGACAAATTGTTACTTTTGCAGATATGATTAAATTTTCTCCTGGTAACAAAAGACACAGGCTGGCAGCCGTCATGGCCTCATCCGTTTTGATGTTTGCCGGCTGGCCTGCAGCCGGTTTTGCACCATTGCTGTTATTCGCATGGATACCGTTACTGGCACTGGAGGATTATTATTTTGAAAATATCCGGTCAGTCAGGCATCGCCAGGTTTTCTTTTATTCCTATGTATGCTTCTTCCTGTGGAACCTGCTCAGCACCTGGTGGATCTATTTTGCTTCACCTTTCGGTGCCGGCGCTGCCATATTCTTCAACAGCCTGTTTATGGCAACTGTTTTTGCCATGTTCCATAAAACCCGTTGCAGGCTCGGTAGCACTGCCGGGTACATTTCACTTGTCGTTTACTGGACAGCATTTGAATATCTCCATCTTAACTGGGACCTTTCATGGCCGTGGCTTACGCTTGGTAACGGGTTTGCCGCATTTCCTCGCATTGTCCAGTGGTATGAATTCACCGGCGTCCTGGGAGGTACCACCTGGATCCTCACCTGTAATGTGCTTGCATACCGGTGCCTGAAATGGATATTTTCCGTCGCACCTGACCGGCAAAAGGTAATGCGGCTGGTTTCGTTTACGGCTATTGTTATCCTGGTGCCTGTTCTGGTTTCAACAATGATGTACGGATTCTATAAGGAAAAGCCAAACCCTGTTGACATAGCTGTTTTGCAGCCCAATATAGATCCATATAACGAAAAATTTTCATCGCTCAGCAGCGAAGAGCAGGTGGGGCGGATGCTTCAGCTGGCTTCAACCGTTGTTGACAGCAGCACCGACTATGTGATCGGTCCTGAAACAGCGTTGCCTTATTCGATCTGGGAGGACGCCCTGCCAAACCACAGGGATGTGAGAACGATTAAAAATTTCCTGGCGGCGTATCCGAAGCTCCAGCTAATTGCCGGTGTATCTACCAACAAGCTTTATGGCACCGAGCCTCCTACCGTAACAGCAAGGCAGTTCACAGACAGCCCGGAGTATTACGATTCGTACAATACGGTGATGCAGCTTGATCGTGCGGGTGTGATGCAGCTTTACCATAAATCTCAGCTGGTTATCGGTGTGGAGAAGATCCCTTATCCTAAAGTGTTCGGATACTTTGAAAAGTTTGCCATTGAGCTGGGCGGTGCTTCAGGAAGCCTCGGTACACAGCCTGAACCCAGCGTATTCGTTTCGCCTGATGGTTTGAAAATCGCACCTGCAATATGTTATGAGTCTATCTATGGCGAGTATATGTCGAAATACATCCGCCTGGGTGCAAGCCTGATCTTTATCGTTACCAATGATGGCTGGTGGTATGATACGCCCGGTTACCGTCAGCACCTGCAATATGCCAGGCTCAGGGCCATTGAGACCCGCAGGAGCATTGCAAGGTCGGCCAATACCGGCATATCAGCATTCATTGACCAACGCGGCGATATCACGCAGAAGACATCATGGTGGGTGCCGGCTGCCATCAGGCAGACCTTGAACGCAAATGACAGGATCACCTTTTATACCAGGTGGGGCGATATCCTTGGAATAATCTTTTCCGCAGTTGCTGTTATGCTGGTGCCGGCCACCTTTCTATCCCGGTTTACAACAAAAATCAGGCGTTGATTTTTTTCGTCGGGAAGTACTGCTAATTTTGCAGTCTAACAAGTTAAGCTGTTTATGATGATTGAATATGATGTTGCCGTTATCGGCTCCGGCCCCGGCGGATATGTTGCTGCCATCCGCTGTTCGCAGCTCGGGCTGAAAACTGCTATTGTTGAAAGGTATGATGTCCTTGGCGGCACTTGTACGAATGTCGGCTGCATACCTTCGAAGGCGCTGCTCGATTCTTCGGAGCATTATTATGCAGCCGGGCATCATTTCGAAACCCATGGGATCGGCATCAAAGGACTGCAGGTGAATTTTTCACGTATGATCGAACGCAAGGGTGAAGTGGTCAGGCAGAATAACGATGGATTAAAATTCCTGATGAAAAAAAATAAGATCGATGTCTACTACGGACATGGATCATTTAAGGATAACAGGACACTTGAAATTTCCGGCGATAAGAAGGAATCAACTTCATTGGCAGCGAAGAAATTCATCATCGCAACCGGGTCCAAACCTGCATCTTTGCCAGGCATCAGCATAGATAAGAAGAGGATCATAACATCAACAGAAGCGCTGGTATTGGCTGATGTACCGAAACACCTGGTCATCATCGGCGGCGGAGTCATCGGCCTGGAGCTCGGATCCGTGTATGCAAGGCTGGGCTCTAAAGTGACGGTGGTTGAGTTTACAGATGCCCTTATTGGCACCATGGATAAAACACTGGGAAAAGAGCTGGAGAAATCGCTGAAAAGGATCGGCTTTGAATTTTATCTTGGGCATAAGGTGACAGGAGTTGTAACAAAAGGAAAGGATGTAACGGTTACTGCAGAAAACAGCAAGGGCGAAAAAGTTTCATTCGCCGGCGACTACTGCCTGGTAAGTGTGGGGCGAAAACCTTATACGGAAAAGCTGGGTCTGGATAAAGCAGGGGTAAAGTTGGATGACAAAGGCAGGGTAGAAGTCAATGAACAGCTCCGGACCAACATTGAAAACATATATGCAATAGGTGATGTGATCAAAGGCGCCATGCTGGCCCATAAGGCGGAGGAGGAAGGAATTTTTGTTGCCGAAACCATTGCAGGACAAAAACCTCATATCAATTATAACCTGATTCCGGGTGTTGTTTATACCTGGCCTGAAGTTGCCGCTGTAGGCTACACAGAAGAAGAGCTGAAAGCTGCCGGGACAAAATACAAAAGCGGATCATTCCCTTTTAAAGCGCTGGGCCGTGCGAGGGCAAGCATGGATACCGACGGACTTGTAAAGGTGCTTGCCAATGCTGAAACAGATGAGATACTGGGAGTTCATATAATAGGTGCACGCGCAGCCGATATGATCGCTGAAGCAGTTGTCGCTATGGAATTCCGTGCATCAGCCGAGGATATCGCCCGAATGAGCCATGCCCATCCCACTTACACGGAAGCTTTCAAAGAAGCTTGCCTGAATGCAACAGGGAACAGGGCGTTGCATTTGTAGAGAAATGGAAAAATTGGAAAGCATATTATACCATCATCGGGGATTTATAATGCGGCTATTACGAGCGGAGGATACAGAATTGGGAAGAAAATATCGGTGGTGAATGATTTCTGAATCACGGATTTAATGGATTAATGGATCTCACAGAAAGCATTAAAAATATTTATATAAGTGTTGACAAAATTTTGCAGGGTTGAATTTTAAATACTGTTAGTGGACAGCGAGAAATTGAAATTGATGTTCGTTCATTAGCTGCCGGACCATACTCTGTGAGAATAGCTGTTAATCAAACCATAGAGGAAAAAAAATTAATAATCCTGAGATGAAAAAAGTTACACTGCTTCTTTTCTTGTGTTATTGCCTGATACCGGAACTTC
>Ga0190272_10000503_pt1 | contig 20395 bp, 13 predicted proteins | sample Popmic504T_FD_133746 | JGI IMG/M metagenome (GOLD analysis project Ga0190272, IMG submission 133746) | Populus adjacent soil microbial communities from riparian zone of Shoshone River, Wyoming, USA - 504 T | ecosystem: Environmental > Terrestrial > Soil > Riparian zone | place: USA: Wyoming... | reverse complement strand
CGCGGCACCGGAGTTCTTCGCTGGGAATACCGTCCGGGATCAACGCTCTTTTTCGTGTGGACGCAGCAGCGGGAAGGATTCGACAACTACGGGGATTTCGACTTCACCCGGGACAGGTCGGCGCTGTTCCGGGACCGGCCAACCAACGTCTTTCAGATCAAAGCGACCTACTGGCTGGGCAGGTAGTCAGCCCGGAATGGCCGCCGCTCCCCGGAACTAGCGAGGAGTGGCGGTCGTTCTTTTTGTGGTCGCGGCGGACGCTGTTTTCAGCGGCGCACGCTTGCTCGCGCTCGGCTTGGCCGTGACCGCCTTGGCCCCTGAACGTGGAGCCGTCTTGGTAGCTACCGCTTTCGGCTTCGCTGCGGTCGTTTTCTTCTTCGAGCTGCTCGCGTAGCGGCTGCTGCGGGGGCGGCGCACGCCTCTCACCCAACGAGCGCGTGTACCGCGCACATCGATGTGGGCAAACGAGCCGCTCCTGCCGGTATAGAGTCCGGTACCCCCGACCAGCTCGGGGTATTTCGCCTCGACGCGCTCGACCGCGGCCAGAATGAGCTTCACATCCGAGTAGTTCACCCGTCCATCACCGTTCAGGTCGGACATGCGGCCGGTGCCTTCCTGGTCGATGAACACGTCAACGGCATCGCCGAACTGGTGGCGGCTGTCACGGGCGCTGCCTTCGCCGCGAACCGCGCTGTTGTGCGCCGGTGTCCTGAAACCCGACTGGATCCGCATTCCCTCGGCGTTGATTCCGCGGGAGTTCAGGTCCTGGATGACCAGCTCCAGCTTGTCGAGCAGTGGCTCGCGGATCACGACGTATTTCGGCCAGACGTTCGCCTGCCCCCGCGACACGAAATCGCGGAGCCTGAAGTGCTCGGAGATGCGGGTGTCTTCGTTCTCTTTCGTCACTTCGACGAAGCCGTCGGGGTTGCGATAGGCCTCTGACCGGACACGCCCTTTTTCGGCGGGCCAGTAGCCAAGCTTGTATCCATTGAGGGACGCCCGGACCTTTTGCCCGAATGACCGCATGGTGAATACAGTCTGGAAACCGAGGTTCGCCGGATTCCGCGACCCGGTCTTGTACTCGTCTCCGGGCAGTGATGCGAGGAGGAGCCAGTCCTGGGGGAGGAGGAATCGAGCGTAAACCTTTCCGCTCAAGCCAGCTCCGCCGGGCTCACTTGCAGCCGGCGCGGGAGCAGGGCTGCGGGGCTTGTCGTCCGGGACGGGAGCGGGCGCGTTGCCATGTCCTGGAACCGAGTCTCCGGCCGTCCGCACTGCACCGGCGCCAACCGGCCCGCTGCGCGAAAATGACTGCTGCGCGCGCGCGACCATCGGCAGCATTGCCGTGGTGATCGCAAGGGCAACCAGGGTTGAGCGCGTACGGGTGCGAGTGCGGTGCATGAGGCTCCTCTTCGGTAGCCCGACTGGCGTGGCGGCAATGGTCAGCCGCTGTTAGCCTCGTAGCTTTGCGTCGCCGCCTTTCGACGGTTTTGCCGGTTATCGGAGGCGCCCGAAAACTTCACTCGGGGGCCTGTATCTTTATTTGACTGATGGGCTGGAAAAGCGCAACTGCTGAGGTTGGGAATACCTCAGCCGACGCTTTATGTCGGAGGCCTATCTAGTGCATCCACACGAGGTTATAGCGCACAGTTAAACCAAACGATGATGTCGGCTACTTCGGGATTTGGGCCACTTCTGAACGCGCCCGAAACATCTGTTTGCCGGTCGGTTTGGCCTTCACCGACTGCGTCTTCGGGACCACCGGCACCGCGATCTCGACCCGGTAGTCTCCCTTCACATCCGTAGCGCTTACCTTCCCCGACAAGACCTGCTCACCCGGCTTGACGCCAATCTTCCAGGTAAGCTCGGCCCGACCCTTGGCGTCGCTCACCGCTCGTTTCGGGTTGACGGTCCCGGAGCTCGCCGAAAAGCTCACCCGGACGTCCGGAACCGGGTTGCCATAAAGGTCGGTGACGACGGCAAACAGCCTCTTCGTCCTGTCCGCTGACCGATTGACCTTCGCGTGGCGGATCACGTCGTCGAACGAGAGGTTTGCCGGGCCTGCTGCCCTGGCTTCGGCCGTGACCTTGACGACCTTCTTGACACCTTCAACGTTGACCGCGAGCGAGTGCGCTCCAGCGGACCGGCCCATCGTCCAGTCGATACGCGCCCGACCCAGTGAGTCCGTCCGGATAACGCTGTCGGAAGCCACGCCCGCGGACGTGGAAAGGCCGAGAGCGGCATCGGAGACTCCGCTACCGTTGGCATCGACGACCTTGACGACGATCGGCTTGCGAAGCTTCTCGCCGGCTATGCCCTTCTGATTGTCACCCGACTCGACGATGAGGGCAGCCGGGGCGCCGGCGAGCGCAGTCGCGCTCAGGGTCGCCGGTACGATGCTGCGACTGCCCGGGCCGTTTCCGACGTGAGCTCGCAGGCGCTGCGCCCCGATTTTCGCCCCGAGGGTCCATTTCGCGCGAGCAAGGCCGAGTGAATCGGTGCGAGCCGAGAGAGACTCTACCGACCCTCCGTCAACGACCGTCCAGCGAACCGGCACGTCCGGGAGCACGCGACCCGCGAAGTCGGTCACCCTTATCCCGACTTCATCGGCCACGATCTCACCCGCCCGTCCCACTACGGTTCCGACCAGCGGCACGATCCGGGTATCCTCGGCGACGGGCTCGGCTTCCGCCACGATCGCCAATGCGCTGTCGACGTTCTCTACGCTCGCAAACAGCGTCTGGCGCCCGGGATAGCTGCCTAGCGTCCAAACTGCGCGCGCGCGTCCGTCGGCGTCAGTGCGGGCTGACAGCGGCTGGATCTTTCCCTGGTTTTCGCTCAGCCTGAACTCGACGAGCTTGTTGGATGCGGGCCCGCCGCGCCGGTTGGTGGCCCGAACCACAATCGCCTGCGGAAGGGCGAGGCCGGCGACGGCACTTTGATCGGTACCCGCGACCAGCGCGAGTCCCGTAGCCGGCGTGACAACTGACACGGCCGAACGACCTGAAACCCCGTCTATCTTTGCGGTGACTACGGTTCTACCGGCGTTCCGGGCGGTGACGATCCCGGTCGAGTCGAGGCTTGCGACGGTGCTATCGTCCGAGCGCCAGGTTGCGGTGTGTCCGGCTATGTCATGACCACGCGAATCCATGGGTCGGGCATGGAGAAGCACCTGTGCTCCTTCCGGAATTGAGATCGCCGAGTCGGCGGCCGGGTGCATGACCTCGACTGACGCCACTCTCTGCTGCACGACAAACCGGGAAGTCGCGATCAGTTTTCCGACGACGACAGACACGGTCGTCCGCCCCGGCCCGCGGGCGATCACCGATCCGTCGGTCAGGACTTTGGCGATGGTGGAATCTCCGATCGTCCAGGTGGGCCGAGCGCCTACGAGAATGCTTCCGTTCTTGTCGGTGACTGTGGCGGCGTAGTGCACCGTGTCGCCTATCGCGGCGGCGGTATCAGCGCCCGGCCGGAGTCCGACCCAGGATGCACCCATATTGCCGATCGACTGATGCGACTCGGTCTCGCCCAGCACTCCGTACGAGTACAGCGCGGTGAAGATGCTGACCAGCGCGGCACCTGACGACGCCGCGACAGCGACCACTTTCGCGGCGTGACGGAACCATTCTGCGTTTTTGACGACGATCTTGGTGGCAGCCATTAAGTAATGGACTAGGATCGAAGCTCAACCGTCACGCTTTTGGGGAGGGTTTTTCCGTGGGTATCATCCAGGAAAACAGCGAGCCGCACCCATTCGGGGTGCGGCTCCAAGTCACAGCACGGAAACGACTTCCGGCCTGGGGTCTACGTGCAACCCTGGGTCGGCGCGGGCACGCGCGCCAGGCACTCGGCCTCCGGGAACGGAAACCGGCTCATGATCGTGTGCGCGGGCAGGGCGTTTTGAAGTGTCGCCAGCCGGCCGAACCGGCGCGCGTCTATCCAGCGATGTCCTCCTTCGAACAGCAGCGAGTAACGACGCTGGCGGAGGAGCTCGGTGATGAAATCATCCGAGTTCACGAAAGGCCCGCGTGCCGCGAGTCCCCCTGAGTTCATGCGGATAAAATTGATATCGCTGAGCGCCCCGAGCTGGTCGCCAGTGAAGTAGCGGGCCTCGGCTCGAAGCAGGATCAGCTCTTCGTTCCTGATAATAGGAATCGGCGCGACGTTGGAGTTGTAGATCGAGAAGACGTAACTCGTCGTGATGCCCTGCACCACCCGAGGCTCCGTGAGCTCGGCGACTTTCTGGAGCACACGATTGTCTCTGCTTCCATCCGGCTTTGTCTCCGCGTCCGTCACCAATGACGGATTCGCTACGATCGCGCGACCGGTGGGATCGAGAAGCGCATTCTGAATATCGCCCGATCCAGTGGAGAAAGAGTGATAGGCGCCCAGTGTGAGCGGAGCGGAAGGGTCGATGAACGAAGCATTCACGGCCGTCAGCGCTGCCGCGTAATTGCCCCGGTAGGCCTCCACCCGCGCTTTGAGGGCGCGGTTTAACCGGACGAACGTCGCCGGCGTATTGAAGCTGGCGAATCCGGGACTCAGTCCGAATGGGAACGCCGTCCCCCCAGCTTGAAGGTCAGTTAGTCCTTGATCGAGGAGCGACGAGATGTGGGCGAATACTTCGGTCTTGGCGACGATCGGAGCCGGAGTGCCGACCGGATCGATATCCACGTCGAGCGGAGCGCCAAGATCGTCACGCGTGTTGATCACATGCAGGTAATCCAGCGCCTGAATGGTTCTCGCGAACCCGGAAACGGCCGCTTTCTGCTCGGCCGACATCCCGACGACGCCCTCGACCGCTCCCAGGAGGAGGTTCGCGTTTCGGATGTTGCGATAGGGGGCGGCGAAGAGGTTTCCCCCGAACGCAGGGCTGCCGCCGTCGAGCGGTCCAATCACCATTTCAGTGATGAATCGCGGATCAGCCGCGTCGAAGTTGTACGACTCGCGCCCGAGGATACCGAGCAGAGAGACGTAGCCATTCTGGGCGCCGATTCCTACCCTCGTACCGACCATCAGTCCCTGTGAAGCCTGAGCGACCTTCGTTGGCGTTGGATTCGCCACCAGATCGTCTAGACTCGTGTTGTTGTAGTCGGGAACTATGAGATCCTTGCACGCCGACACGACGGACACCATCACAATCGCGGCGATGATCCGTGTGAGCTTCATCGATTCGTCTCTGGTGGTTGTCATGTTAGAACCCCAGGCTGACAGAGAGCCAGAAGCTGCGGCTCGGTGGAAAAGGAGCAACGTCGATGTTCCGCGCGATCTGCTGGTTCCCGAAGTTGCTCACCTCGGGGTCCATACCGCTGTAATCGGTGAAGGTCAGGAGGTTGCGGCCGCTCAAGCTTAGCTGCGCCGATCGCACTCCCCTGCCGAATCGCGAAACCATCGTCGACGGAACGTCGAATGAAAGCGTTACCTCGCGAAGCTTCATGAAAGACGCGTCTTCGACGTAGACGCCCGTCTGCCTGCCGAACACTCTGAGTCGGTTGGCTCCGACGGTGGTCTCCAGTGTTCCGACCGTGATGGGGTCGGCGAAATCGGCGGTATTCTGGCCGAGGTCATAGAGGAACTTGGTGAGGTTGATGATGCTCCCGCCCTGCTGCCAGTCGAGGAGGCCGTACAGGCGAAAGGCCTTGAACCTCAGGTCGCTGCCGAACGACATGTTGAAGTCGGGATTTGCGTCTCCAATCTTACGGACGATGGGCGTCCCGTTGTCGAGACTGTCGTTGCCAACTATTTGAGTTGCGGACGCCCCCTCGGCGATCTCGAACGCGCCAAGAGCAGTCCCGAAGCCGCCGACTCTGAACGGAGGAACGGGAAGGTCGACGATCTTGCTGCGAGTCGACGCGTACGACGTGCGGAACACCCATTCCGTTTCGGCTGACTGGATCGGAACGATGTTGATTCCGACTTCGACTCCTGTCTTCCGGAGCCTGCCTCCGTTGAAGATCTCGACGCCGAACCCCGATGAGGGCGCAAGCGTCCGCTGCAGCAACAGGTCAGTCACATCAGCGCGGAATGCAGTCAGCTCGATCGCACCGCGCCCTCCAGCCAGCGAAAGATCAGCGCCACCTTCGAGCTCCCGTTGCCGTTCCGGCCGCAAATCACTCGAACCCACGGGACCTGCCGCCGGGACGACAAGACCAGGCAGCCCCGCGATGTTTTCGACCGCGCTGAGGGGCGTGAACTTCTGGCCAAAGAGCGGCTGGTTTCCTGTCTGGCCGTAAGCCGCCCGAATCTTCAGCTCGTCGAGGCCGCGTACAGGCTGAAGAAATCGGAATGAGCCTGAAACCTTGGGATAAATGAAATACTTCTCGGTGTCGCTGTTGGCGCTGCTGCGGTCGGCGGTTAGGCCGGCAGTGAGGAGCAGGCGCTCATTCAGAGTGAGGAATTCCTCCTGTGCGAACATCCCGAAGTCCTCGACGCGTTGGCGCAGCTCCAGCACTTGTACACTGGTTCCAGCTCCGACAATGCCGAGCCCACCGACAAGGTTGCGGCTTACGATGCGCGAGACCCGTAGATCCCGGCTGGATCCGCTGACACCCACCGACGTAGTGGCAGCGAATGCGCCGCTCGCCGGAGCAAATGTGAATACCGCGTTTCCACCGATGTTCAGATTCAGGTTGTTGCTGTTGCTGAGGAGCGAAGTGCCCGGCTGGCCATCATCGATCGGCTCGAACTGCAGCTCGGGTGGGAACAGCAGCGAGTTTTCCTGGCCGAACTGATCTGCTCCGCCGTTCGCCGTGAACTTCAGGCTGTAGGATTCACGCTGCAGGGCCATCAGTGTCAGCCGTCCCGCAACGGTCGACCGATTGACCTTCTCGTCGTTCTTCATGAGAGCGGCGGTCTGGAGCGGGTTGCTGATCTGGAATCTGTGCGCCGGATAAGTACCGTCCGGATTCTGACTCAGATTGAGAAAACTCGGCGTGAAGGGAAAGACCATCCACCAGCTGACGCCGGCGTTGTCGTTGTTCGTCAGGCCACGCTGTGCGAGGGTGCGGGTGAAATTGGTCTGCACCGTCAGATTGAGCCGCTGGCCCAGGTCCTGGTCGAGATTCGCACGAACGGCTTGCTTGCCGTATCCCGTGTTGGCGATGATACCGCCGTCATTCTTCCATAGTCCCGATGCGTAGTAGCGGGTATCTGCGTCGCCACCACTGAGGTCGACGACGCTTTCGCTCGAAATCGGGGTGCGGCCCGCCAGCTCGCGCTCGTGATCGTAAACGACGCCCGGCGTGAAGACGGCGGCGGCCCCGGCGCCGAACGCTGCGGTGGCTTCTGCGAGCGTATTGAACGTGCGTGATCCAAGAGTATTCGAGATCTTCGAGACGCCGATGCGCTGTATCGCGTTGATCCGCCTCTCCCCTGCGCTCCCTCGGCGCGTCGTGATGATGACGACACCGTTCGACGCTCTCGATCCATAGATCGCAGACGCCGAAGCGCCCTTGAGAACTTCAATATTCTCGACGTCGTTTGGATTGAGGTCGGCAATCCGGTTGACCTGACCGTCCTGCGTCAATGCCGGATTCGAACCCGAAGCGGCCCTGGTGATCGCGTTCTGATTCGAAGGTATCGCGATGTTGCTCAACACGACGCCATCGACCACGTAGAGCGGCTCCGAACTGGCGTTGATGGACGTCACACCGCGGAGACGCATCTGCATCCCTCCGCCGGGTGCGCCGGAATTCGACTGAATGGATGCACCCGCCACTTTCCCTTGCAGCGCCTGCTCGACGGTCTGTGCCGAAACCCTGGAGACTTCCTCCCCGCTGACCGTTGCCACGGCGTTAGCGAGGTTTCGGCGCTCGACACCGGTTGCTTGTCCCGTGACTACTACTTCCGCCAGACGCAGGGGATCGCGCGTGAGCGCAGCACGGACGTCGCTCTGCCCCGCCGGCAGGCGTATTTCTACGGGATTGCTGCCAATTCTCCGGATCGTAACGGTGACGTCAGCGGCAGGAACGTTCCCAAGCGTGAACTGTCCCGTGGTGCTCGTAGAGGTCGCGAGCGTCGTTCCGCGTACTGTGACTCGCGCACCCTCGAGCGGCTGCCCCGTCTGCGCGTCGGTAACCGTTCCTGACACCGTGCGGGTTTGCGCTGACGCGCGAAAAGGTGAGACCAGCAGCAAGGCAAGCGCTGCAACCGCACATCGCATTAGCATACGACCTCCGCGGATGGAGAATAGGAACGACGGAAGTAGCCGAAGCTAAAACCCGCCTCGATCGCACACCGTCGAGTCGCCGCGCAGAATTCGCGCGGTCATTATTACACCACTACGAGATATGCGCCTCCCTGTCAATAGCGGCTTGTCGCCGTGATGATCCCCCACATCAGGTTTCTCCAGACGCAGTCGATCTCCGAGAACCGCGCTCCTGTCATTAGCGCGATGTGATCGGAGAGCATCGTGTAGTGGTCGTGCGCGGCCGCATGGTCGAGGAGGCTCCGGATCTCCTCAGGGGAGCAGTGTTCCGGCTGCCCGCAGAAATCCAGCCACCGCCGCCAGTTCAACTGATGATTCGATTCGGGCTCACCACGTATCTGATCCGCGAAGCAAAATCGCCCGCCGGGACGGAGAAAGGTATGTATCGATCGGTACAACAGTCCTTTGTCCTCGACGTGGTGGAGGCTGATGGAGCTCACGACGAGATCGAACGAGCCCTTGGGCAACGAGAGCTGCTCGAACTTCGAGCTGATGAATTCGTCGCCTCGCGCGGAAGTGTCTCTCACCTCCGCGAGACGGGACCGGGTGAGCGAGACCATCTCGCTTGATCCGTCGACGAAGCTGAGTGCAGCGGCTGGAAACTTTGCCGACAAAAGGAGCGACAGGTTTCCGCTACCGCAGCCGAGCTCGAGAACGCGCACCGGTTCGGCTGGCAGGTAGTCGACGAGACGGTCCAGCATTTCGTCGTAGCGCGGCACTGATCTTCGGATCAGCGAGTCGTACGACGCCGACATTGCGCCGAAGTAATCCGATGCGGAGCCGTCCATGGAACTGATTCCCGCCAGGGCGCTACTCCGGTTTTGCTCGGGCCGCTCTGAGTGCCGACTTGACCTCAACCCCGATGACATGCAGCTCGCCGGAAAGAATCTCCCACGCATGCTCTGCGTTCTCCAGCCAAATCGCCTGCCCGGGAAACGTATCGAAAATTGCGGATTTCCCGTCGGGGAGCGAGAGGTTGACCCTTGCCGTGCCCAGGCTGACGAAGACAAACGGAGAGTGGAAATGCATCGGGCTCTTCCTGCCCTTTGCCGCACGTGCGTCATACACGCGGACGTGATCGTTTTCCAGGAGCACATGGTGGGCTTCTGGATCTGCGGTCACCGCATCATTTGCTTTACGCGTGACGGCGGGGAGTGCGCCCGTCGGCGACCGCTGGGCCGATTTCACCTCGACCGCAATGACGCGGACCTGTCCCGAGATCAGCTCCCATGAGTGCACCAGCCCGTCGCCGGCCCAGAAAACCTGCCCCGGATACACATCGAACATGGTTTTCTTACCGTCCGGCAGGCCCATTTTGACGCGACCAGTCCCGGCGCCGATGAAGACGAGCGGAGGGTGGCTGTGCATCGGGCTTGCGACCGGCATCGACGCCCTGGCGTCGAACACCCGCACATGATCGTTCTCGAAGAGGACGTTGTGGACTTTGGGATCGATCGCCACCGCGTCAGGCGGCTTTTGCGCTGACGCCCGACCCGTCAGGCTCACACCGAGAACCAGTACAATCAGGAAGAACCGTCTCATCACGCCCTCCAGCAAGTGTGCGTTAGCCAATCGCGTGGAGCCAACCTAGGATTGCCTGGTAGGGACTGCAATACGTCGTTACGACTTCACGGACGGGGTGGGATTCGAACCCACGGTACGCTATTAACGTACACACACTTTCCAGGCGTGCGCCTTAAACCACTCGGCCACCCGTCCCAAGGGAAAGCGTAAGTTAGGCCGTCGGTGCAACTTCTGGCAGTGTGGCGAACCAACGCCGTTATGCGTCATAGAGTGTGACCATTCTTATCCGATTTCTCATCGCGCTGTGCCTCGCCGGCGTTCTGACGCCCGCGCCCGTGCTCGCGTACATCGATCCGGTGGCCGGCAGCGTCATGCTGCAGGTGTTGATCGCCGGCGCCCTGGGTGCCCTGTTCGCGTTCAAGCAGGCCGGCGCCGCCGTCAGGATGACCATTTCCCGCATCTGGCGACGGCTGACTGGATGAACGGTGGGCGGATCGGGAGCTCATTTCGCGATCCTAGTGGTTTTCTGTTCACCAGTGGCGGAACGCTATATCGCCAGGTTCAGCCGGTTTACGCCGCGCACTACGACCATCTGCGCGCAAGCGGGCTTTACGACGCGCTGGTCGCGCAGTCGATGCTCGTTCGCCACGACGAGGCCGACCTCGAGCTAGCCCCCCAGCCTGGCGCATTCAAGGTGCTACGGCCAGAACGTGTTCCAACAGTTTCGCTTCCCTATGAGTGGTGCTTCGGCCAGCTGCGCGCTGCCGCGCTGCTCACTCTAAGAATCCAGCAGCTGGCGATCGGGCACGGGATGGTGCTCAAGGATGCGAGCGCGTTCAACGTGCAGTTCCGCGGCGCCGCGCCCGTTTTCGTCGACACGCTGTCGTTCGAGCTGTTGGAGGAAGGAAAGCCGTGGGTCGCATACCGGCAGTTCTGTCAGCACTTTCTCGCGCCGCTCGCGCTGCAATCGCTGGTGGACATTCGCTTGCGGGACCTGACCCGGATCTATCTCGACGGTGTTCCGCTCGACCTTGCATCGCAGCTGCTGCCACGCCGCACCTGGGTACGGCCCTGGGCGGCCCTGCACATCCATCTGCACGCGCGCTCGATCGCCCGTTTCGCTTCCACCTCCAGCGACACCGGAGCCGCCGCCGATCGACGACGTGCTACGGCCACCAGTTCCAGGCAGGTATCCCGCACTGGTCTCACGGGCCTCGTTGCGCACCTGCTCGACGCGGTGAGCGCGTTGGATTGGACACCGGGTGGAACCGAGTGGGCGGACTACGAGGTCAGCCACGGATACGATCAGACCGGGCACAGCGCCAAGCACGAGATCGTCAGCAGGTACTTGCAGCAGACACATCCCGGGCTCGTGTTCGATCTCGGCGCCAACACCGGCGAGTACAGCCGTCTCGCGCGCTCGACAGGGGCGACAGTGGTTGCCATCGATGGTGATCCGTCTGCCGTCGAGCGCGGATACCGGCGGCTCGCGGCCGACAACGAGACCGGGATTCTTCCGCTGTGGATCGATCTTGCCAACCCGAGTCCGGCACAGGGATGGGCGCACAGCGAGTGGGCCTCCCTCGAGGCTCGCGGTCCAGCCGACCTCGTGCTTGCGCTGGCGCTCGTCCATCATCTCGCGATCGGGAACAACGTTCCGCTCCCGCACGTAGCGGCTTTTCTGGCTCGATTGGGACGACGTGTCGTTGTCGAGTGGGTGCCCAAAGAGGATCCCCAGGTCAAGCGTCTCCTCAGAAGCCGCGAGGATGTGTTCACCGACTATAACGAGGCGGGTTTCGCGGCCGCCATCCAGCAGGCTTTCAGGATCGACGAGCGGACACCAGTCGGCTCCACCGGACGGGTTTTGTATCTTCTCTCGGCGCTTACCGGACGGTGATGAAGCGGCCGTGGCTGAGCGCGGTTGGTCTGAGCGTCTACCTCTGCATAACTCTCTGGATACAGCGGACGGGCGGATCGCGTAGCCACGCCGCTGATCTCTTCGGTTCGTCCCTGATCGCCGTACTGCCGGTGGCTCTCGGTTGGTTTGCGAGCGTGTTACTGACGAAGGACGTTCATCGCCGCGGGCTGATCGCGCTGATCGCCGGACTGTGGGGGCTCCTCTTCAGCAGCTTCCAGGTGCTCGCTGCTGCAGCGCTTGGTACGTCCTTTCAGTCGCCGCTATTCGCTGTCACCCTTTGGACAGCTCTCTGCGTTCTCGCCTGCGTCGTGATCTCGCGCGGTTCGGCTCCCCTGGTATTCGCAACGAAAGCGCTGGGCATCGCGACCGTCATTCTTCTCGCGATGCAATTGGTCCAGACGGTGCCGCTCTTCATGCAGGCGCAAGCGGCAGAAGTTGCGACGGACTCATCTGAAAACAATTCATCACGCCCCAACCGCGCGTCGGTGGTCGACCGAAGAGACGGACGGCGCCCGGACGTGTTCCTGATCGTGTTGGACAAGTACTCCAGCGGTGCGTGGCTGTCACACACTTACGGCGTTGATCACAAGCCGTTCGAGGACTCGCTGCGCGCTCTCGGATTTGTCGTTCCGACCGCGGCCCGCGCGAATTACGCGCACACGCAGATTGCGCTCGCCAGCTTTCTGAACTGGCGACTGATCGATACGAGCGGCACTCAACCGAGGCCCACGTGGAACGCGATGAGAGCTCTGATCGATACGGCCCGCATCTGGACGACATTCCACGCAAACGGGTACCGGATCATCACCATTCCGACCACGTTCCCGGCAACCCGCAGTCTTGCGAGGGCCGATGTCGAGCTACGGCCGCAGCACCACCAGCCTGTGCCGTTCGCCGAGACTTGGAGAGTGAACTCGCCGCTTTCGTCGATTCAGACGGGGAAAAAGAACGCTCCGATGCCCTACCCTGCCGAGACCATCAGGGACATCGATTGGAAGCTGCGGATGCTGCAATCGCTTCCTGATAGTGCGGGACCTGTCTTCGCGTTCATGCATTTACTCTCGCCCCACGAGCCTTACCTCTTCAACCCGGACTGTTCGCCGCGCGAGCCATGGTGGCCGCTGACGGACCAGGGCGCGGAGTTCGAGCGCATCCGCGATGCGTACGCCGTGCAGGTCGTATGTCTCGACCGCATGCTCCTCCGCACGGTACGGTCGCTACTTGCGAGGCCGGGCGTCCGACCTGTCATCATTCTGCAGGCCGATCATGGTCACGGGCAAATCACCGTCGATCCGCTGCGGGGTTTCACGCTCACGGAAAAAGAGCTGTCGCCTGAAAGATTGGGGGAGCGCTTCGGAATTTTCGCGGGGTACTTATTCCCGGGAGCCGACACAGCGGTCTACGACGACATATCGGCCGTCAACGTAATGCCGCTCGTGCTCAGGTCGCTGTTCGGGACGACCGCGACGCGCTTGCCGGATCGCTCGCTGTGGTCGAGCTACCAGGACGCGTTCAGATTCAGCGAGGTCGCTCCGGCGCTCACCCGTCCCCCGCAAGTCGGAGCGAAGCCGGACAGATGAGGTAGCGAGGGAAGATTCTACAAACGGACAGGGAGAGATTCGAACTCTCGATACCGTTGCCGGTATGCCGGTTTTCGAGACCGGTGCCTTCAACCACTCGGCCACCTGTCCTGCAGCCTCGCAAGCTATTGGAGAATAATGAGTTCTTCAACCCGTCCGAATTCGCGGCCTGGCATATGCGGCGCTAATTGGCTCACCCATTCAACGGAGAGCTCATGAAATCTTTTCGTCAGATCACCGCTGCGCTTGCCTTCGTCGCAATAGCATGCAACGACCCTGCAGGCCCGCCGGTTCAGCCGATTACGGCGTTGCCGCGTGCTCTCACCGCCGGCGAGAGCAAGATCATCGCTGCCAGCAACGATTTCGCGTTCGACTTGTTCCGAACGGGAAATCGGTCGCAACACAATTCCAACGTGTTCATCTCGCCACTGAGTGCTTCGATGGCTTTGGGAATGACGGCCAACGGCGCCGCCGGAGCCACTTACGACGAGATGCGCGCCGCGTTGCGCCTGAGCGCGGTCAGCCGAGAGGAAGTCAACGATGGTTACAAGTCACTGATCACATTGCTAACAGGGCTGGACCGGACAACGACTTTCGAAATCGCCAATTCGATCTGGTACAGACAGAACTTTCCCTTCCACGCTTCGTTCCTGGATGACAGCAAGTCCTATTTCGACGCGAGGGTAGAGGCACTCGATTTCACGAATCCTTCGGCCGTGTCTACCATCAATTCGTGGGTGAGCGAGCAGACCAACGACAGAATACCGAAGATCCTCGACGAAATCCGCAGGGACGAAGTGATGTTTCTCATCAATGCGATCTACTTCAAGGGGACGTGGCAGAAGCAGTTCGACAAGGCCAGAACTCACCCCGCACCGTTCAATGCCGCCGACGGCACGACCGCGGAGGTGTCGATGATGTGGCGGGAGGCGGGCGTGGATCACGTCGCGACGTCCGAATATTCAGCGGTCGACCTGCCTTACGGAAATACGGCGTTCACGATGACGGTGGTCATGCCCAACACCGACATCGATACCTTCGCGGAATCGCTCGACCAGGCGAAGTGGAACGCACTCGTCAGCGGCCTTGGTTCGAGCAGCCTGGAGGTATACCTGCCAAAATTCCGGATAGAGTGGGAGCGGCTGCTCAGTGACGACCTCAAGGAGCTCGGCATGAGCCTCGCGTTTACCCCGGACGCCGCCGACTTCACGCGAATGTCGCCCTTCGGCCGTGATCTTTTCATCACTCGTGTGCTTCAGAAAACGTTCGTGGAGGTCGATGAAGCAGGAACCGAAGCCGCGGCCGCAACCCTGGTCGGCGTGGGCGTTACGTCGATGCCTCCATCATTTCGCGTTGACAAACCCTTTCTGGTCGTGATACGCGAGCGCTTCTCCGGCACCATACTGTTTATCGGGAAGATCGCAAAACTTCCGGCCTGAACCACGGCGCCGATTCTTTGAATCGGCGCTTCCCGGTTATGGGGAGCGCAGCGCGCTAAAGAATTCCGAGAGGAGTGCTGCGCATTCGTCCGCCAGCACTCCGCCGGTCACCTCAGGACGGTGATTCAGGCGCGGGTGACGGAGCAAATCTCCGATCGACCCTGCCATACCCGCTTTTTCGTCCCACGCGCCAAATACCACGCGCTGCATTCGTGACAGCAAGATTGCGCCAGCGCACATGGCGCAAGGCTCGAGCGTCACATACAGCGTGCAGTCGTCGAGGCGCCAGCGTTCCAGCTTAGCCGACGCCTCGCGGATCGCCAACAGCTCGGCGTGCGCCGTCGGGTCCTGATCGCGGACCGTTCGATTCGTGGCCGCTGCGACGATCGTCCCACCGCTGACGACGATCGCGCCGACGGGAACTTCGTTGCGCCTCACCGCATCGCGGGCGAGATCGAGCGCGTTACGTATGTACTTGTCGTTCTCTGTCGCGGTCGATGCGAGCAACGGCTCCGCTGCCCCGCTGCTACCGTGAGGCAAGCGCCGGCTCGCCTGGCTTGCTGAACGTGAGCTCGCCCTTGGGATCGACTCCGACCACGATGTGGTCTCCCTCCGAGAACCGGCCCTCGAGTACCGCCATCGCCAGCGGGTTCTGCAAGAGTCGCTGGATCGCCCGCTTCAACGGCCTGGCGCCGAAGGCGGGGTCGTAGCCTTCCGTTGCCAGGATCTCTCTGGCCTCCGGTGTGAGCTCGAGACTGAGCTTCCGGTCGGCGAGCAGCTTCTCCAGGCGGGCAAGCTGCAGATCGATGATGTGCTCGATCTCTCCCTTGCCCAGCGGCCTGAAGACGATGATGTCATCGACACGGTTGAGAAACTCGGGGCGGAAGTGCTGCCTCAGCGCGCCCATCACCTGCGCTTCCACCACCGCCCGATCGTCCCCGGTGTGCTCGAGGATGTAGACGCTGCCGATGTTCGACGTCATGATGATGACGGTGTTGCGAAAATCGACGGTGCGTCCCTGCGAATCCGTGAGACGGCCGTCGTCGAGGATCTGCAGCAGGATGTTGAACACATCGGGGTGGGCTTTCTCGATCTCGTCGAACAGAACCACGGAGTACGGGCGGCGGCGCACTGCCTCGGTGAGCTGTCCGCCCTCCTCGAATCCGACGTAACCCGGAGGCGCGCCCACGAGGCGAGCGACCGAGTGCTTCTCCATGTACTCCGACATGTCGATCCGCACCATCGCGTGCTCGTCGTCAAACAGAAACTCGGCGAGGGCGCGCGCCGTCTCCGTCTTGCCGACACCAGTGGGCCCCAGAAAAATGAACGACCCAATCGGGCGATTCGGATCCTGCAGGCCGGCGCGGGACCGCCGGACAGCGTTGGCGACGGCTCGCACCGCTTCCTGCTGGCCGATGACGCGCGTCGCAAGGACCTCCTCGAGACGCGTCAATCTCTCGCGCTCGGCCTCCATCATCCTCGTTACCGGAATTCCCGTCCAGCGAGACACGATCTCCGCGATATCCTCGGCAGTCACTTCCTCTTTCAGGAAGCGTGCGCCACCGGCCTGCCTGCTCGCCAGCTGCTGCTCCGCGTCAAGCATTTGCTTCTCGAGCTGTGGGATCTGGCCGTATGATATCTCCGCCGCTTTTTGCAGATCACCGGCGCGCGTTGCCCGCTCGGCCTCGATTCGCGCCTGCTCGATCTGCTGCTTGATCCTGCCGACGGCGCCCAGGGTTTCTTTCTCCTGCTGCCACTGGGCTTTCATACCGTTCGACTTTTCGCGCAGCTCGGCAAGCTCGCGCTCGAGTGTCGTCAGCCGCTCGCGTGAGGCCTTGTCCTTCTCCTTCTGTAGCGCCTGGCGCTCGATCTCGAGCTGCGTGATGCGGCGCTCGACCTCGTCGATCTCCTGCGGCATCGAATCGATCTCGATCCGCATGCGGGATGCGGCCTCGTCGATCAGGTCGATCGCCTTGTCAGGAAGAAAGCGGTCGCCGATGTACCGGTTCGACAGCGTTGCGGCGGCAACTATGGCTCCGTCGGTGATCCGCACCGCGTGATGCGATTCATACCGCTCCTTGAGCCCACGCAGAATCGCGATGGTGCTCTCGACGCTCGGCTCGCCGACGTACACGGGCTGGAATCGCCGCTCGAGCGCGGCGTCTTTCTCGATGTGCTTTCGATACTCGTCGAGAGTCGTCGCCCCGACTACCCGCAGCTCGCCGCGCGCCAGCATTGGCTTGAGCATGTTGCCCGCGTCCATCGCGCCTTCGGCTTTGCCCGCGCCGACGAGCATGTGCATCTCGTCGATGAGCATGACGAACTGCCCTTCGCTCTCGGTGATCTCCTTGAGGACCGCCTTCAACCGCTCCTCGAACTCACCACGGAATTTCGCGCCCGCGATCAGCGCGCCGAGGTCGAGAGCAACCAGGCGCTTGTTCTTGAGGCTCTCGGGCACGTCGCCGTTCGTGATTCGCTGCGCCAGACCTTCCGCGATCGCGGTCTTTCCAACGCCCGGCTCGCCGATGAGCACTGGATTGTTTTTCGTGCGACGCGAGAGCACCTGAATGACGCGCCGAATCTCCTCATCGCGCCCGATCACCGGGTCGAGCTTGCCTTTGCGGGCAGCCTCGGTGAGGTCGCGTGTGTACCGCTGCAGCGCCTGGTATTGGTTTTCCGGAGTCTGGTCCGTAACGCGATGGGAGCCGCGGACGGATTGGAGCGCCTCGAGCAGATCCGCCCGTGGCGCGCCCGCGGCAGCGAGCAGCGTTTTGCTCTCGGTTCCCTTTACATCCGACAGAGCGAGCAGGAAATGCTCCGTCGACACGAACTCGTCACCCAGCTCTCGTGAGTCGGCCTCGGCGCGGTCGAAGACCTGATTGAGCTCGCGTGACAACGTCGGCTGCGCGTTCGACTGCTTGGGGTAGCGCGCCATCTCGCGCCCCACTGTTTCACGCAGCTGCGCGACGCTCACGCCGAGCTTCTGAAGAACGGGGACGACGATTCCCTCGTCCTGCGTCAGCAGCGCGAGCAGGAGATGCAGATCGTATACGAGTGGATTTCCGCTGCGGCGCGCGAGGTCCACGGCCTCGTTCACGGCCTCGGACGCTTTGACTGTGAGACGGTCGGGATTGATCATATCGGTGCGATTGGTTGTTCTGCGGACCGAAGAGAATTGCACGCAAAGTGCCGCATAATGCCCGCCACGCTGACAGGGAATGTGCCAGAAAAACAAAAGAGACGCGTCCGGCTCTGCCAGAACGCGTCTCTTTCTTCACGCACGGGATCTATATCATCGTGCGAAGCTTTACTTACGCACGATCATCTTCTTGACCAGCACCTTGCCGTCGACTTCGAGTCGGAAGAGATAAATGCCGGATGCGACATCGTCTCCTGTCTGGGATGATTTTCCGTCCCAGTATGCGACATAATCTTCGGTGCTACAGGTCAACAACAAATTTTCGAGCGGCTCTCCGCCCCCCGCGTTCCCCACACCGCCCTGCAGTACCGGCACCGCGACCAGCTGTGCCAGAAGATTGTAAACCCGCAGACTTACACGGTGCTGACGTCCGGAATCCACGCAGCCCTGCTCATCACCCACTGCGAACGGAATCCTGGTGTCTCTGGTTACCGGGTTCGGGAAGTTTTGCTTGAGCCTGAATCCGGCGCCTTGTCCTCCGCCGGGATCAGGTGAGTTGCCCTGTGCCGCCGAACGACCTGGCATGAACGCGCTGAGCACGAGCACAATCAACAGCGCTCGCCACAGGTGTTTCATGATGTCTCCAAATGCTGACGAAAGAGGGACTTTAGACTATTACTCCTGCCGAGGTGAACTGTTTCTGCCTGAGCCGCGAAGTTAGGACTGGGGCTGTGGGGTGTCAAGAACAACTGACGAGCTTGCTCGCAAAACCCTGCCCTCTCCCTGCCTCTCGGTAATGCCTTTCCTGTCACAAAATTCGAGAAATGGTATCAGGTACTTTCTCGATAGCCCCAACACATCTCTAAGCTGGGCCGGCACATACACCTTTCCCGGCGCCAGGTCCTGCCGCAATCTCCCCAACATCTCCGATAAAACATTCGTATCGTAAAAGCGATCCGCCTCCACCTTCACGATCCGGCCGTCGCGCTCGAGGAACCGGAGCAGCGATGGCACCGTGGTGCCGTAACGCGCCATTAGTTCCCCCACGCTCGGTGGCTCGCGGCCGGAAGCGCAAATATCATGCGCTACCGCGTCGCTGGCCCTGACGTCCGCTTCGCTGGGGTTTGGGGCCCAGCCTTTTCTACGGATCAACGGGCCGTCGGTTTCGATCTCCCCCCTCCCCTCCATTTCGCTGATGGAGATGTCCGCCAGCTCCTCATTTACACGGAGGCCGCCGCGCAGCGTCTGCGAGGGCATCCCACGGTTCAGGGGTGACCGAATCTCGTACTCCGCGACGATCATTCGAATCTGCGCCATTGTACTTTCGACAGCCGCGGAGCTGAAAAGGTTGTTCGGCCCGACACGCCCGGTCGCCCGTCCAAGAGCCGTTTTGACCTCCGCGGGGGTAAGCCCCGATCGTACCGCCATATCAGCGATCGCCACCCCTCGCACACCCTCGCTCTCGACTATCCACTCGAGACGTCTACCCGCCTCGACGATCAGCTCGCGACGCTCCCCGTTCAGGACAGGCACCGTGCGGCGTCGCGCGTACGGGTCGAGCACGGTGCCACCTCCGATCGTCCCGACGGGCGCAGGCAGACGCAACACGAACCGGTCGCCGCCTCGCAGTGGAATCGGGTCGTCGGTCGCAATACGCGTCAGGCGGAGCGAGTCGCGCCCAGGCCCCGGCGGCTCGAGAAACGTGACACGAGCTCCCACCTCCATCGCAGCCGAATGAAGCCGGACGCGGGTGCGTGGCTTGAGGTCCCCTGCGGCAGCTGAGTCAAACATCACAAAGGCTTCGAACAAGGATGTGGCGCGCCACGAGGGATCCGCGACGACCACCGACCCTCGACTGACTTCGCTTACATCAACGCCTGCGAGCGCCAGCGCGGCTCTTACACCGGTTGTAGCAACCGGGACCCCCGTGCCGTGCTGCTCGATCTTTTTGAGTCTCGCGTGCCTGCCGCCAGGCAGCAGGCGTACGTCCGCTTCACGCGCGACCGCGCCGCTCCACACCGTCCCGGTGACGACTGTTCCGGTTCCGCGCACCGAGAAAACCCGATCGACGGGCAGCCGAAAAAGATCGTCGGCGGGCTTCGTGACCGGCGTGGACAGCGCGTGTATCAACGCTGCGCGCAGCTCGTCGATCCCAGAGTTGTTCACCGCAGAGCACGGCACTATCGACGCCTGAGGCCAATGGGATTCAGCGAGAAACGCTTCGACATCGGACCTGACGAGCGCCAGCCAATCGTCCTCCACCGCGTCGCTCTTGGTCAGTGCGACGACGAGCGCGGGAATCTCGAGCAGCGAGAGGATGAGCAGGTGCTCGCGTGTCTGCGGCATCACGCCTTCGTCAGCGGCGATCACAAGCAGTCCGACGTCGATGCCGCTTGCGCCGACGAGCATGCTGCGCACGAAATCCTCGTGGCCGGGAACATCAATCAGCCCGACGGTCCCGATACCCTCGAGAACCAACGGCGCAAAACCAAGATCGATCGTGATTCCGCGACGCTTCTCTTCAGGCAGGCGATCCGTGTCGACTCCGGTCAGAGCCTTCACCAGTGCCGTCTTGCCGTGATCGATATG